>Ga0157372_10004702_pt1 | contig 14498 bp, 10 predicted proteins | sample C55metaG_FD_115307 | JGI IMG/M metagenome (GOLD analysis project Ga0157372, IMG submission 115307) | Corn rhizosphere microbial communities from Kellogg Biological Station, Michigan, USA - C5-5 metaG | ecosystem: Host-associated > Plants > Roots > Rhizosphere > Soil | place: USA: Michigan... | reverse complement strand
GACTGCCGTACGCTGTCGGAGCCAGTCTGAGCCGACAGGTGCAACGGCAGCAGCGCTGCAAGTAGAGTACAGTATCGCAGATTTCGCTGCATGTTCGTTCGTCTGCTCACGGATCTTCCTGCCCACGCGATAGCTGATCCGGAAGGTCAAATCGCGAGTATGAGAGAGGCAGAGAGCGCGCAGTTCGAGTCAGCCGCCAGCGCTCCACCGGCGCGCACAGTCGCTCCTCCAGCAACGCGTGCTTCCGTTCGCCCCATTCGCGTGATGCGCAGAGCTTGGCACAGTGACGGTCGTATGCACCGACATCGTCGAACTGTGCGAACCACACGAATGCATGTTCGCCCTCACGCACCGGCAGTCGCGGGAATGTATTTTCGGCCGGCTTCGTCTCCAACATTGCGCGCGGTTGCGCGCCGCTTGCAATCAGCTCCGGTGCAATCGTTCGCTCGAAGAAGTCCGCGAAGCCGGCACTCGCATGCGGCGCAATCGTATAGATGGTGACGACGGTGAGGCCGGTCGGAATGCGCGTCGCGCGGATGTCCGCTCGACCCACTTTCCCATGCTCGAAGCCCGATGTGGGAGTCGCCGGAGAGAGCAGGCGCACATTGTCGGAGTCGATCATCGTCGCGTTCGCCGCATCGCGATGCGCGATCCACGCCGCCCCATCGTAGAATGCTGCCAGCGCAGTCTCGCGCGAGTCCATGTCGGTGAAGCCACGCAGCCACGTGAAAACGTCCGGATGATCGATGTCGCGGAATTGCGCGATGACATCCATTCCACACTCTTCCTGGGTCTCCAGTAACTCACGGTCGAAGAGCGCGATCAACGTCTCGCGCCTGCCGGGGCGGAGCGTGTATCGGCGCAACTCCACGACCGGCCATGGTGTGCTCGGTGCCGGCAGGTATGTCACTGGCGCCTCAGAGGCAGGTTGAACGATCGTCGTCGCCTCGCCATACGTGTGAAGGTCATGATCCAGTTCGTTTCCCACGTCATGCCGCCATCCGCGGAGTATGCCTGCTCCCACCGGCACTTCTCTCGCGTGAGGCTCGTCCAGAGAAAGCGCACGAAGATGCCGCGGTCCTCGAACGTCTCCTGGTTGTAGAATTCGCCGTACCCGTTCCTGAAATCACCGATCATCATGGGCTGATCGAGCGTCCCATTTTCGGCGGTGGACCAATGGATCGCCCATCGACGCGACAACGGGCAGTAGAGACGCAACGCGAGCCCATGCAGCCTGCATTCAGGAAGTTCCGCGTCGAGCTCTTCGATGTTCGCCTGACCATCCCACAGCGGCCGCTCCACCGCGGTTCCATTGAACTCGTACCGCTCGCACGAGCCGGACAGCGGATGGCATAGTCGCCGATGGTGGACCTTCCATCGACCGTGCAGAAAGTCGAAATCGTGAGATCCGTCGTGTAGAGTAGCAATCGCCGGCGCTGCGAATTCACGGGCGGTCGTCATTGACGGATGATTACCCGGTACTGGCCTTCCCACCAGCGCCATTTGTTATCTTTTTGACATGACCACTTTGACGATCATCCGGACGTGAAGACCACGGCGAGCCCGGAGATCCTGTCGCTCCTGCCCATCGATCGGGAGTTGGCAACTCCCCTCCAGCAGCAGATCTACGACGGGATTCGAAATGCCATTCTTGCAGGGCTGCTCCGCGCGGGACAACGCGTGCCTTCCACACGCGCACTCGCGACGGATCTCCGCGTGTCGCGGCTGCCAGTGCTCACGGCCTACGATCAACTGCTGCACGAAGGGTATCTGGAGGGACGCATCGGATCCGGGACCTTCGTGAGCGTCTCGGTGCCGGATGATGCGCTCCGCTCCGCCTCTCCGCTACAGCCCCGGCGATCCACGAAACACTCGTCATCGCGGCCTGCGCGCACCAGGCGTCTATCCGATCCGCTGCCACGTCACCGGGATGATGGTGGGTTCCGTCCGTTTCGGGTCAGCCTGCCCGCGCTCGATCAGTTCCCGCACACGATCTGGTCGCGGCTGGTCGCTCGTCACGCGAGAGCGCTCACGCCGGCGCGAATGGCGTACGGTGATCCCGCCGGCGTAGCGTCGTTCAGAGCCGCGGTAGCAGAGCACCTGCGCACTGCACGCGCCGTGCGATGCGAGGCCGAGCAGGTGCTCATCGTCTCCGGCTCGCAAGCAGCGTTGTGCATCTGCGCGGCAGCGCTGCTCGGTCGCGGCGACATCGTAGCGATGGAGGAGCCGGGATATCCGGGTGCGCATTCCGCGCTCGCAACACGCGGAGCGGTCATCGCTCCGGTTCCGATCGATCATGAAGGTATCCGGATAGACTCGCTGAACGCACTTGGATCGAAAGTACGCGCGGCGTACGTTACGCCGTCGCATCAGTATCCCATGGGAACGGCGATGACTGCAACGCGCCGCCTGGAGCTTGTCGAGTGGGCGACGCGACATTCCGCGTGGATCCTCGAAGACGATTATGACAGCGAGTTCCGGTATGTGAGCCGTCCATTGGGTGCGCTGCAGGGAATGGACGCACACGACCGCGTGATCTACATTGGCACTTTCAGCAAGGTGCTGTTCCCGTCGATTCGTGTTGGCTACATCGTGGTTCCGCCATCGCTCCGGGACGAGTTCCTCGCTGCGCGCGAGGCGCTCGACATATTTTCCCCAACGCTCTATCAGCTCGCGCTCACGGATTTCATACGCGAGGGCCACTTCGCCCGGCATCTTCGTCGCATGCGCGCACTGTATCTGGGTCGGCGCGCCGCGCTACTGGACGGGCTCGCTGCACACTGCGCTGATAGTCTCACGATTTACAACGCCGACGCCGGCCTGCACATTTCGACTCTGCTGCAAGACGGCGTCGATGATCGTGATGTCGTTCGACGCATGATCGCAAGAGGACTATCAGGGGCCGCGCTGTCGACGTGCTACGCAGTCGATGCGTGTCAGGCCGGACTGCTGCTCGGCTTCGGCGGATCCGACGAAACCGTCATCACCGATGCGACGCGCGTGCTCGGCGAGATATTGCGCCACTGTATGTAGGGAGTCCCTGAAAGCTGTTACGGCCGCCGGACCGGGGTCGAGCGCGTCGCGATTGCCAGATCAGGCTGCTCGGTTTTGTCGCAATCCCCACACTCCGGATCGACCGCGTGAAACTCCGCCCCGACATTCCCCGCCGGACAGACGTGAATCAGAGCGTTACTCACATGTGGCACGTGATGAACGAGCTGATGCTCAACCGCCGCAGCAATGGTATGTGCCTCGCCAACGCTCAACGATGACGCAACAACGACGCTCGCTTCCGCATACAGCTGATGTCCCATCCATCGTGCACGCAGATCGGTGATGTCCTTCACTCCGCTCACTTCCAGAGCCGCGGCGCGAAGCTGGTCCAGCGTCTCGGGATCGACACCGTCGAGTATGCGCGTGAAGATCGTCTTGGCACTGGTCCACACGATTCCAAAAATGGCGATCGTGATCACGATGCCTGCAATTGGATCGGCGATCGGGAATCCGAGATAGACGCCAGTCGCGCCGGCCAGAACGGCAAGCGCCGTCCAGGCATCAGCGCGGGCGTGATGGCCATCTGCGATGAGTGCTGCACTTGCGATCTCGCGGCCGACCTTTATCCGAATTATCGCGACGCTCTCGTTACCGGCGAAGCTCACGATCGACGCGATAGCGACGATTCCCAGGTGACCGATGGGTTGCGGATTCACGATGCGGGAGATCGTCTCGTAACCCGCGAACAACGCATTCATGAACAGCACCGCCACCACGAGCACGCCAGCCAGGTCCTCCACACGTCCGTAGCCGAACGAGAAGCCCCGGCCCGGCTCTCGGCGCATGAGCGCAAACGCGACCCAGAGCGGGACCACGGTGGCGAAGTCGCCGAAATTGTGGATCATGTCGGCGAGCAACGCGGTGCTGTGCGACATCGCGACTACGGTGAGTTCCACGATGCTGATGGCCAGCAGGAGAATCCCGGACCACTTTACCGCCCACAACCCACGCTCGGAGCTGGCGATGGACGGGTCCACCACCCCGTGGGAGTGTTCATGGTCGCCGTGGCCGTGCCCATGGTCGTGCCCGTGGCCATGCTTATGGCCGGTATCGTGCTGATCGTGCGTGTGCTGGGCCGTTCCCATCGCTAGTTTGTCCCGAAGGCGGATGCGTCTTCCCGATGCTACCTGAACCATAGAAATATATGCGCACGCTGTACGTGCTATCGCGCGTGCTTCCATTCATACTCTCGTTCCGGCGCGATGTTAGGCGCTGGATCGTGATCGGCCTGCCGGCGAAGCGCAGCAAGTCGTTTCATGCGCGCCGCGCGGAACGCCTCGTCGCGACGATTGCGAAACTCGGGCCCAGCTTCGTCAAGATCGGTCAGATCTTCGCCGGTCGCGCGGACCTCCTGCCCGAGCCCTACCTGAGCGCAGTCAGTACGCTAACCGACCGCGTTCCGCCCGTCCCGGTCGAGCAGATCGAGCAGGTAATTCTCGAAAGCTACGGGCGTCCGGCAACCGATATCTTCACCGACTGGCATCGCGTTCCGCTCGCCTCCGCATCGCTCGGCCAGGTCCATCGCGCACGCTATCTGGGCATCGACGTCGTCGTGAAGGTGCTGCGTCCGCACATCGAACGAACCGTCGCGTCCGACGTCAAGGCGTCCGACTTCATCCTTCGATGCGCAGAGCGCTTCTTCCCCAATCCTCACGTGCTCGGGCTGCGCGCCATACTCGCGGAATTTGCGCGCAGAATCGGTGACGAGATGGACTTCCGCAAGGAAGGCGAATACGCCGAGCGCATTCGCACCAACTTCGCGTTCAATCCCAAGGTCGCCGTGCCGATCGTGTTCGCCGAGATGACGCGGCAACGCGCGCTCGTGCTCGAGTACATGGCCGGAACGCGCATTGACGCACTTGCACCGCTGATCGCGAGCGGCAAGGTCGATACCGAGTATCTGGTGCGCACGGTGATGGAGCTGTATGTGCAGATGATGCTGGTCGACGGCTTCTTTCACGCGGATCCACACCCGGGAAATCTTCTGTGGGGCGACGACGGACGCATCGTCCTGCTCGACTTCGGACTCGTCGTCGATGTTCCGCAATCGACGCGCCTCGCGCTGGTGCGCACCGTCTTCGCCGCAATCAAGAAGGACGCGTCAGGCGTCGTCGATGGCTTCTACTCACTCGGCCTGGTACAGGAAGGTGTGGACCGGCACGTCATCGTGCGGCTCGTGGAAACCCTGCTCGGCGTCGCGTTCGAGCGCACCACCGCACAGGAGCGGATCGAGTTCGTCGAGCGTGAGCTGCTGGCGGATCAGGTGCTCGAAACGCTGTACGACTTCCCCGTGATACTCCCGCCCGACATGGTGTACTTCGCGCGCACCGCTGCGCTCATCGAAGGACTCGGCGCTCGCTACGATGCGCGCTTCAATGCGCTGCTGGTTGTCTCACCAATCGCCCTCAAGATGCGTCGCGAGATCCTGACCTCACTCGGCGAGATGGATCGGCTCGAAGCGAGAGATCCGGTTCAGGTCTTCTCGGGATTCCTGCGTGCTGCCGGTGGAATCGTATCGAGGGCCGCGCGCGAGCTCAGCATGGTCGCAATCGAAGCGATAAGCACGATCCAGCCGAGCCATGAAATACGCTCCGCCCAGTCGAGATCGACGAGTACGCGCCAGATAACGAGCGGTGCCGTGAATACGGTTGCGAGGGTGGACGAGCCGGGATCGGGAGAGTCTCGTACGTAAACGCGCACCGCGTGGCGCCGCTCGATCCTGATACCACGCTGAATCGCCGAATCGAGTTGTGTCGAGTTCATCGCGCGCCAGTCTGGAATCTGCATCACGCTCCAGCCCGCGGCGGTGCTGCCGTAACCGTGATTGTCAGATCCTGCAACGACGGCGAGGTTCAGCGTATCCGCGAATCGAATGATCGCCGCTCTCCGCTTCTGTATGACGCCGACCCCTTTCGGAGCCGCGTCGCTCAGTTCGACAGCATAGAGTCGCGCGAATCCATGCTTCTCGTTCTCCGGGATCATGTCGATGTTACCGGGAATCGTGAGAATGAGCAGCGGTGCCGACGCGGTCACGGCGAGCGCCGTGTCGCGCTCGGGATCGTGCCAGTTGCCCTTTGGATCGATCGGGAACGTCGAGTCGATTCCGATCGCGAGTATGTGCTCGTACTGGTCGCGCGCTTCGAGGCCGGGGAGCAACGTGGTTCCGTCACCAGCGTGGGGAGGATTGCGTCGCATTCCGGCCAACGCGCCTGCAAGACTCTTATGGTCGGTGATGTATGCGACATCGAACCCCGCGCCTGCGTGCCAGGCGCGATTGCGCTCCGGCGTGAACCAAGACCTTCCGTCCCACGAAGAGTTGGTGTGACTGTGAAAGTCGATCACGACGTCATTGGGATCGTGCATCATGATTGCCGCCATCGGGCGCGGAATCACGGCTCCGGTCCCGTAAACGATCACGATCGTCCCCAGCATCGCGAGTGCAACTCCGGCTTCACGCAAAATTGATGTGCGTACTGACCGCGCGCGCAACACTCTCCAGATGATGACGCAGAGGACCGCGGTGGCTAGCACCGCCGCATGCTGTTGCAGCGACAGCAAGGTCAGGGCGTCCAGCACCGTGCAGATCGGCGCGAGCATCGTGTAGGCCGCCGAGTGGATGAGGGTCGCGTCGGCGGCCGGAAGGCCTGTCTCGGCGTTCAGGATCGGCGTCGCCCCGACTATGGAGGTAGCGAGGACGAGAATGGCGGCAAATCCAGCTGCGATGAAGCCGATCGAGTTTTTTGAGAATATCACTGCCGGAAATCTATTTTGGCGATCGCGGCGCGGCGATTGCGATAAGCCTATCCGCGTCACCGTGACAGCGAAGAGGCCGGTCGCCACGTAACTTGGACGCCACACCACAATGAAAAGAGGAACCCAATGAGACATCTGTTCGCTTCGCTAGCTGTAGCCGTCGCACTTGCTCCCGCTGCGCTAGCCGCGCAGAGCTTTTCCGGACCAGCCACACTGGTGCCGGCGTCGCCGACCCCGGTAGTTGCGTCGGCCCCGGCAACCGCGCCTTCGATGGTCCGGCCTGACGTGGCCGGCATCAACGTCAAGGCCGATGCGAATGCCCCGCTCGCCGTAAACACGGCCGCCGCGGCAGGTTTGCACCAGGGCGAGGGCGTTGCACTGATGGCAGTCGGCGGGGCAGGACTCGTCGCCGGTCTGTTGATCGGCGACAGCGCCGGAACGGCGATCGCGATCGGTGGCCTGGCGGTCGGGTTGGTGGGACTGTACGAGTACGTACGGTAGCTTGTATATGTGACACGTCATTCCCGCTAAAGCGGGAATCCATGTTATCGATCTTTAGTGTAGCGCTAGCACCAAGCGGATCGGCAACAGATGGATTCCCGCTTTCGCGGGAATGACGACTTTAGCTCGATAACATGGATTCCCGAGGCGCGGATGCATCCGCGCCCTACAGCGGGAATGACGAATTTGCCTACTAGACAGCCACCGACAGTGGAGCCTCTTCCTTCGCCGGCTCCAGTGCGTATTGCAGCACCTCGGTCAGCGTCTCCACCGGATGGAAGGTCAGTTGCGACCGCACTTCCTCGGGAATGTCCTCTATGTCGGGCTCGTTTGCCTTGGGCAGAATGATGTGCTTGATGCCGGCGCGGTGAGCACCGAGCACCTTCTCCTTCAAGCCGCCGATCGGCAACGCGCGACCACGTAGTGTGATCTCGCCCGTCATCGCAACATCGCGACGAACTGGACGGTCACTCATCTCCGACACGAGCGCGGTTGCAATCGCGAGTCCGGCACTCGGTCCGTCCTTTGGAATTGCTCCCGCCGGAACGTGGATGTGCGCTTCTATTGAACCGAGTCTGTCTTTCGGAATGCCAAGTCGCGCCGCGTTGTTCGTGGCGTACGTGAACGCTGCACGCGCTGACTCCTTCATGACGTCGCCCAGCTGACCCGTCAGGATGAGCGACACTGCACCGCCTGGCCCGCCAGTCTCCACGCTGTCGTTGGAACGGTTGCCGAAGAAGCGCCTGATCGACGCCTCGACGAACATGATGTCGCCGCCCATCGGCGTGTAGTACATCCCGGTCGCAACACCCACTTCGTTCTGCGCCTGAATGTGCTCCGGATGCACCTTCGGTCTTCCAAGCAGAGTGCGAACTTCGTCCGCATCCACGACCTTCGGCACTTCGTCCTTGCTCGCGATCTTGCGCGCAAGTTTCCGTGCGACTGCGCCAATCTGACGCTCGAGCTGACGAACGCCAGCTTCACGAGTGTAGTTCGACACCACCGACATCACCGCGTCATCGGTGAACTCGATCCCCTTGTCGTTCAGGCCGCTCTCTTCCAACTGCTTGGGAAGCAGATACTTCTTCGCGATCTCCGCCTTCTCACGCTCTGTGTAGCCGGCAAAATCGACGACTTCCATGCGGTCGAGCAGTGGACCCGGGATGTTCTGAATGAAGTTCGCGGTCGCGATGAACAACACCTCGCTCAGATCGAACGGAATGTTGAGATAGTGATCGGTGAACGAATCGTTCTGCGCTGGATCGAGAACCTCGAGCAGCGCCGACGACGGATCGCCCTGATACGACACGCCAAGCTTGTCCACCTCGTCCAGCAGGAAGACAGGATTCCTGGTTCCAGCCTGCTTCATCCCTTGCAGAATTCGACCTGGCATCGCGCCGACGTAGGTGCGACGGTGTCCGCGAATATCGGCCTCGTCACGCGCGCCGCCCAACGCGATGCGCACGTATTCACGCCCGAGCGAGTGTGCGATCGATTTCGCGATTGACGTCTTACCCGTTCCGGGCGGTCCAACGAACAGGAGAATCGGCCCCTTCGCCATCGCGCGAGATTTGACCTCCTTCTCATCAGTGATCGGCTCCGGCTCTGGCTCTTCGCCGAGCGCTGGAGTCGCCTCGTCCTTTTCTACGCGAAGCTTCTCGGCAGGTACAGCCCCGGTTTCCTTGACCTCCTCGGCCAGCTGCTGGGCCCGGAGCTGACGAACCGCCAGGAATTCAAGGACGCGATCCTTCACATCCTGAAGCCCGTAGTGGTCCGCATCCAGAACCTCGGTAGCATGCTTGAGGTCGAGATCATCGTTCGAACGATCGTTCCACGGGAGTTCGGCGATCCATTCCAGGTAGGTGCGGATGACCTGAGCCTCCATGGACTCTCGGCCCGACCGCTCCAATCTGCCCAGCTCGCGCTCGACTTCCGCGCGGCCTTCCTTGGGAAGGCGCAGCGTGGAAAGCTTCTCGCGCAGCTCCTCGACTTCCTTGGAGGAGTCTCCGTCGCCCAACTCCTTCTGGATCGCCTTCATCTGCTCGCGGAGATACATCTCGCGCTGCCGCTCGCCCAGTTCTTCCTGGACCTGCGACTTGATGTCCTCCTGGGCCTCGAGCATCTCGATCTGGCGCTGCACCTGGACCAGCACGCGGCGCAGTCGTTCCTCGACACTCAGTGTCTCGAGAAGGCCCTGCTTTTCTGCCACCGGCAGATCGATGTAGCCGGCAACGAGGTCGGCAAAGCGCCCTGGCTCGGTGACCGATTCCAGAACCTGATGCACGACCTCTTCGGGGAGGCCGCGCTTCTCACCCAGCTCGCCGGCCCGCTCGCGCGTCTCCTTTTCGAGCGCTTCGAAGGCGGCGTCGTTCTCGTCGACCGGGTTCATCTCCTCGGCGGGAACGACCACGGCGCTCAGGAAGCCCTCGGTCGTGGTGTACTGCAGGGCAGTGGCGCGCTGCTCGCCCTGGAGCAGGAGCTGGACGCCGCCCAGGCCGCGCTGGATCTGCCCGATCCGAGCGATAACACCCATGGAGTAAAGGATGTCCGCCGTCGGCTCGTCGCTGTTATCGCGCTGCGCGACGGCGAAAACGAGCCGGTCGGCCTTGAGGGCTGACTCGATTGCTCGTAAGGTTCCCGGGCGACCCGCCGATATGGGCGAGGTGAGGCCGGGGAACATGACCGTTCCTCTCAAAGGAAGAACGGGGATAGTCTGACGTTGTGCCATGATGGAATTATCGGATTCGTCGTGGACGCCGAGTGGCAGTCGATCGAGGGATCTGATCGACTATGCCATTTGGCGCAAACCGTGAGCCGTATCGCGTGTCTAACGCGCAACGGCCCCGATGACGCTAAATTGCATATTCCGCGCACCAAGTTCCACGCCAGCACGGCAGGATTCTTTATGGTAGCATGCCGGTCTGACGTATGACCGAGCCCGAAAGTCTGCCAAACCGGCCTGACGATGCGCTACGCGCACAGTTGGGTCGTGTGCTCGAGGCCAACTACGAGCTCGATCGGGAGATCGGCCGGGGAGGCATGGGCATTGTTTACCGTGCTCGCGATCGCCGACTCAAGCGTCTTGTTGCCGTAAAGGTCCTTCCGCCCGAGCTCGCGTATCGCGCAGATATCCGTTCGCGCTTTCTGCGCGAGGCGGAAACATCTGCACAACTGAGCCACCCGTCGATCGTTCCCATCTATACCGTTGAAGAAGCCGACAATCTCGTCTTCTTCATCATGGGGTACGTCAACGGTGACACGATCGCGCAACGCCTGCGGCAGCGCGGCCCGATGGCTCCGGAAGAAGCGCGTCGGATCCTGTGTGAAGTCGCCGACGCACTGGCATACGCGAACGCGCGCAATGTCGTACACCGCGACATCAAGCCGGATAACATCCTGCTCGACTCCGACAGCGGCCGCGCACTGGTGACGGATTTCGGAATCGCACGCGCGGTTAGCGAAGGCAATGATACACGTCTGACCACTACCGGTCTCGCGATCGGAACGCCGGCCTACATGTCGCCGGAGCAGTGCGCGGGCGATCGCGGCGTGGATGGGCGTAGCGACATCTATTCGCTGGGCGTTGTTGGTTACCAGATGCTGTCGGGCGATCTTCCGTTCGTCGCATCGAATACGCCCGGCATGTTCGTGAAGCATCTCACGGAACAACCGCGTCCGATCAACGAGCGCGTGCAGGGCCTTCCCGAAGACCTCGGCGCGATCATCATGCGTTGCCTGGCAAAGGAGCCGAGTGATCGGTTTCCGACAGCGACAGCGCTGGTGGATGCACTCAACGGCCGCACGCAGACGCTCGGTGTTCCGTCCAATTCGCCATACCAGCCGCGGCCTGCGGCGGAGCCGATCCGCACGCAGCAGATGAGCCGGCCGCAAACACCGGTCCGGCCGACCTACAATCCTTCGCGCGCGGTCGAGCTGGCTCGCTGGGAAGCAGAGCCCGTTCGTGCATATCGCAAGAAAGTCATAACATGGCTTGCCGTCAGCGCCGCGTTCATACCGCTCGGCATTTTCGGCGACCATTCGTTCTTCTTCATCGACGCCATCTGGGGTGCGACGATAGCAGTCGGCTACTCCAAGCTGTGGAATCGCGGCTATGATTGGCGCGACGTGTTCCGCCAACCGCGCGATGCGCTCTTCGCCGACGTGGTGAACGAACGGATCGACGATGCGCGTGCGTTGTTCGATCCGCAGAAGCGCGAGGTCGCGCGCGAGCGGCTGCGCGCACGCATGCGCGACGGAAGTGGTCTCACCTCCTTTTCACCGATGCCGTCCGGACTTGCACCGGGTTCGATGCAGGGAATGACGGGGTTTCATACCACCATCTCTGCAGACGTCGTCGAGCGCTACCCGATCGTGCAGGAAGCAGCGGTCGCACGCGCGGATATTCAGCGAATGATGAACGGGTTGTCGGATGAAGAGCGCAAGCTCGTTCCGGACGTCGCGTCATCCGCTGATTCACTGTACGTACGCATCGAGCAGCTGGTATCCGCAATCGACAACATGGACCGGGCGAACGTGCCGGGAATGGGCGATGCGATAGAGCGCGAGATCAGCGAGCTCGAAGCGGAGGCGAATCCGCTGGAAGAAGAGGCAAGCGAGGGGCGTGTGCGCAGGCTGGTACAGCTTCGTCGCCAGCGTGTGTCGCTGCGCGAGATGCGCAACCGGCGCGCCGCGGCGGACAACAAGCTGAATCGCGCGATCAGCGCGATGCGGCAGCTTCGCATGGATGTCGGCCGTCTCTCGACCGGTACGCGCTCATACGACAGCGTTACGCAGGTTGCGGAACAGGCGGTGGCTATCGGAAAGGAAGTGGATGCCGTGCTGTACGCGCAGGACGAGATGGCGAGAGTCCTCAGGCGTGACAGCTGACCGGCGCCGCGGCGTCGTTCTCTCATTGAATGCGCGGACGGGAATTGGTTTGATCGCTGGATTTGCGCTTGCATCGCTTGCCGCCTGCGGCGAGTCGGCGCAATCCGCAACGACCGGTAAATCCGTCTCTGCATCCGCATCTGCAACTCGCACGCACGACGCCGGTGTAACGAAGGATTCGGTGCTGCGTCCTGACACTGTTCCAGCATCCGTCACGTACGTGCCGCATCCAGATACGCTGCGCGGCCTGTACGTCAATCGATGGGCGGCGCTCGGCAACAGCATGTGGAAGTTGATCGACATCGCGAAGCGCACCGAGGTAAACGCGCTCGTCATAGATGTGAAGGACGATAGGGGTCTGGTGCTGTACAAGTCGCGCGTACCACTCGCACAGGAGATTGGCGCGGACACCAACCGGCCCATGTCGCAGCGACGCATGGCCGCGCTGTTCGACTCGCTGCGAGCGAACAACATATATCCGATCGCGCGCATAGTGGTTGCAAAGGATCCGCTGCTCGCTGGGCGGAAACTCGAGTGGGCGATAAAACGTCGCGCCGACGGCAAGCCGTGGCTCGACAAGAACGGACATCCCTGGCTGGATCCGACGCAGCCTGCGGTGTGGCAATACGCGATCGATCTCGCGCGCGAAGCGCACGACATTGGTTTCAGTGAAGTGCAGTTCGATTACGTGCGCTTTCCGGACGACGATCGCATGGTGCGAGAGGCGTCCTTCCCGCTCGCGCACGGCCGAACGCGTGCGCAGGTGATTCATGATCAGCTCGGCGTCGTGCGCGATTCGCTCAAGTCCGATAACATGCCGATGACCATCGACGTCTTCGGACTTACCGCGACGGACACGACCGACATGGGAATCGGACAGCGCTGGGAGATGTTCATCGATCGCGCTGACGTCGTGCTTCCAATGGTGTATCCATCACACTTCGCGCCCGGCACGTACGGACTTGCCAGCCCGAACGCGCACCCGTACGCGACTATCGATCGCGTGCTCAAGGACATGAAGCGACGAACGGCTGGACTGAAGAACGCGGCCGCGATAGTGCCATGGTATCAGGACTTCACGCTGGGGCCGCCCGCGTATGGCGCGTCACAGGTCAGAGCACAGATCAAGGCCGGCTACGACAATGGATTCCATAGCTGGATCCTCTGGAATCCCGGCAGCAAGTACCATTCGGACGCCTTGGAGGCGCGGTAGAAAGAGTCGTCTCGTCATTCCCGCGAAAGCGGGAATCCATGTTGTCGATCTACAGGCGAGCAGATAGCACGAAGTTCGTCGGCACCGGATGGATCACCGCTTTCGCGGGGATGACGGTGTTCTCGCAAAACCTGTAAGTCGTTGTCGGTAAAGAACATAGCGTGCTACCCCCTGGCATTTGCAGAAAAAGGCGCTATAATTGCCGCGCGGGACGCATATGGGCGCTAACCGGCCGGAACGTTCGAGGCGCGGATGCATCTGACCCTCAAACCCCAATTCGTGAGCGCGTATGGCCGAGCTGACGTCCGCTGCCCCGGAAACCGAAACCGGTTCAACTGAACCAACTGAGCCGTCGATCGAGTTTCCACTCAATTGGCTTCTCGATCACGCCGCTCCGCCGATCCAGTATCGAGCGTTCGTGGACGTTGCGCGACTCCCGCCTGGGCCAAAGCTGGAAACGCTGTCCCTGGCGTCGCCGTACGCAATCAGGATCGCGGTTTCGCAATCGCTGGACGGAACGTGGAGCGAGCGGATGCTCACACTTCCCAAGCCGGGCAAGGATGGAATCGAGGGACTCGGCACCATCCCGGCGGTCGAGCGCCTGCTGGAATACGGGTGGCATCGCGATTCTCCACCGCTGGCGCAGGCTCGGCGGCCGCTCTTTCGTCTACTGGCGGAAGACACGGATCCGCGTTTTCTCTACGAGCTGCGTGCGAGCGCGAAGGCGCCCGACATAGCGCTGCGTGGTCGCCAGATTCTGCGCGAGGCGTCATCCGCTGCACTGGCACACGCCGGCTACGAAGCAGATCCGCGCCTTCGCGGCGCCGCGCGTCGCGCGATGGAGCGAATCGACGCCTACCTCGATTCGGCGCTTGCGGAGAAGCCGTGGATCCGGATCGGAAACCGGCACGTTCTGGCGGAGAACGCGTCGCCGCCATCGATATATGCGCTGATGATGGTCGCACACATGCCCATTTTCCGAAGCGAGCACTATCCGGAGATGGAGCGGCTCTACGCGTATCTGTCGCAGCCCAAGCCGACCCAGGAAGCCGTGCAGATGTACGGCAAGGAAATCATCACGCAGCCGCAT
>Ga0157372_10004698_pt1 | contig 14503 bp, 13 predicted proteins | sample C55metaG_FD_115307 | JGI IMG/M metagenome (GOLD analysis project Ga0157372, IMG submission 115307) | Corn rhizosphere microbial communities from Kellogg Biological Station, Michigan, USA - C5-5 metaG | ecosystem: Host-associated > Plants > Roots > Rhizosphere > Soil | place: USA: Michigan... | reverse complement strand
GCTGTACAGCATCGACATCGCTTCTGCTGCAGCTGTGGCTTCATCCAGCAGGGATGCGTTTGCGATCTCCATGCCGGTGAGGTCCATCACCATCGTCTGAAAGTTCAGCAACGCCTCGAGACGGCCCTGCGCGATCTCTGCCTGGTAAGGCGTGTAGGCTGTATACCAGCCCGGGTTCTCCAGGATGTTGCGCTGGATCACAGGCGGAATAATGGTCCCGCTGTAGCCGAGGCCGATATACGACCTGAAAACCTTGTTCTTGGAGGCGATTCCGCGGAGGTGCTTATGGTATTCGTACTCCGTCATTCCTGCGGCAAGATTCAGTGGTTTTTTCAGCCTGATGGCCGAAGGAATTGTTTGATCGATCAGGGCATCAACCGATGCTGCATTTATTTTTGCAAGCATTGCTGTTACATCGTTTGCGCGCGGACCGTTATGACGGTTTACAAATTTATCGGTAGTGATCATGTTGAGAAAATTTTAGGAATGCAAATATAGTCAGAAAACAGCTCTGTTTTCCCCAAATTATCAACAAGTAAAGAAGAAAAATGTTGCGTTGGCGGAGAATGGTTATCTTTGATGAAATCAACCAAAAGCACGCGTTATGCCCCGTTCAGTTTTAGTCGCCGCATTCATCATTTTTATCTTTGCAGGAAAGGCATTTGCCCAGGATAACCGTGATACGGTGATCCTGCTGAACGGCGATGCGGTGATCTGCACGGTGCTGGATACCACTAACGGACTTACAAGCATCAAAAATCCGAAGAACCCGAAAAAGAACATCCTGATCGAGAACGACCGGATCTTTTCGATCAAAGGCCAGGCGGGCGAAAATGTGATGTATACGTACGATACGCTGATCGGCAACGAGTTCACGGTGGATGAGATGCGCTACTTCATTTACGGCGAACAGGATGCTGATAAGAAGTTCAAGGCGAACGGATGCCTTGCGCTGGGTGCTGTTGTTGGCGTGCTTTCCGGCTTCACCGGCAGCTTCTTCTGTCCTATTCCGCCATTCGCATTCACGGCCTTGTCGGGCATCCCGAAGGTGAAGATCAGGATGAATACCGTATCCGATCCCGAGTTTTTAAAACATGATCCTTACCTGATGGGATACGAGCGTGTTGCCCGTAAAAAGAGAAAGCTAAAATCGCTGATCGGCGGTGGCTTAGGTCTCGTGGTTGGCTTCGGCACTTACGAAGCGCTGAAAGAGACCGGGAATGATCCCTGGAAGTAATCAATGGAGCATCTATTTCTTTGTCTTAGGAATTTTATATCCAATTGCTTTGCGTGGCTTTGGCTTTTCCTTCTTGTCTATTAGCTCATCGAGATATTGAAAAACCACCTCAATATTCTTTGTATTATTGTCTGTCTTCTTCCTTATTTCCTCTATTGCCAATCGTAACTCTGCATTATCAAACAGCATTGTTCTCACCTGCGTAAATACCCTCATGATCTGAATATTTACCCGAATGGCCTGCTTACTACTCAGCACACTTGACAGCATCAACACTCCATGCTCAGTAAAAACCATTGGAAGATACCTTGTTCCTCCCCATCTTGAGGTGCCAGTTTGGCTCCTCAAGTTATCAAATTCAATTTGGGTTAATTCAAACATAAAATCTTTAGGAAAGCGATCTATATTTCTGTTTACTTGTCTCTTTAACTGTTTTGTTTCCACATTATATAATTCAGCAAGGTCACTATCAAGCATTACCTTATGACCTCTGATGAAATATCTTATTCATCACGATCTCATCAGGAACAACTAATTGAATTTCTTTTTTTACCATTCTTTTCTTGTATTTTGAGGAGCCAAATTGGCACCTTAAACGTTTTTTAAACCCTTACACCCGCCACAAGCACATCATCGATCTGCTCGAAACCTTTTTTCCATTTGCGGAGCGTTTTTGAGACCACGTCCTTCTGCTCGTTCATGGGCAGGTGCGCAATGGAAAGCAGGAGCTCCTTCAGCTGTTTCACCTTGAATTTCTTTCCGTCTGCACCACCGAACTGATCGGCATAGCCATCCGTAAACGTATACACGATATCTCCCGGGAGCAGCGTCACTTCCTGCAGCCTGAACGGCTCATCCTCGCGGATATGCTTTCCTACGGGATACTTATCGGCTTTGTATTCGAGGATGGTTTTATCGCGGCAGATCCACAGCGGGTTATTGGCGGCAGAAAAAAGCAACTGTCTCGTTTTAAAATTATAGGCGCAGAGCACGCAATCCATGCCATCCTTTCCGCCTTCTTCGCTCCCGTCGGAACGCAGCACTTCAATGATCCGGGTGCGCACTTCGGCGAGGATCTCAGCGGGAGAAACAAAGCCGGTGGTATTGATGGCCTCGTTTAAAAAGGAGATGTTCAAAAGGCTCATAAACGCGCCCGGCACGCCATGCCCCGTGCAATCCGCAGTGATCATGTAGAGCCAGTCGCCTTTTGGCTGCGCCCAGTAAAAATCGCCGCTTACAATATCCTTCGGCTTGTAATAGATAAAATATTCGGGAAGGTTTTCACTCAGCAATTTATCGCTGGCAAGCAGCGCGTTCTGGATCCGCTTCGCGTAACGGATGCTGTCCTTGATCTCCACGTAAGCGGTTTCAAGCATCTGCTTCTGCGCCACCACTTCGGCCGTGCGCTCCATCACGATCATCTCGAGCTTTTCCTTCTGCCTGCGCAGGCGCATCACGGTGATCCGGATCGCGAGGAAAATAATGACGATGAACAGCAGGAAATAGAGGAAATATGCAACATACGTGCGGTACCAGGGCGGCGCCACGCTAAAGGTATAGCGCCCTTCGGAACTTGTGTTGCCATAAGCATCCACGCTGCGCACCCTGAATGTATAGCTGCCTTCGTACAGGTTGGTATAGTTCTTCTCCGTTGCCAGTGATGGTTTCGACCAGGTAGTATCGTAGCCGTCGAGGCGGCAGCTGAAATATACCTGGTTGTTCTGCATGAAGACCGGTGCATCGAAACTGAAGGAAATGGAATTATCGCTGTAGCGGAGGGCATTGGGATTTACAACAGCCTGCTCGCCGCTGCCCATAAAGATGAGCGAGTCCTTCCCTACGGTAACCGTTTGTACAACAGACCTGAATCCCGCGGCTGTTCCATTCCCTGCGCTTAGATCGTAACTTGCGAAAAATTCCCCGCTGAGCGCCCAAAGCAGTCCACCCGGCTCGATCACAGCGCACTGCAGGCTGTTATCCGAAAAGAGCGAGCCGAGCCTTACTTTTCGCGAAAACAGCTTTCCCTCGCGGCTATAACCAAAACAGGTAACGTAGGCAGGATCCGACGGAACCAGGCAGAGGCGGAAATCATAGGGCTCTCTCAGGGCAGTGCATGTTCCTTCCGCAAGCGCCCTGTATGCCCAAGGGGCTTCCGTAAAGCAAACCGCGTTTTTGGAATTATCTTTTTCGGGGAGATACTTGTAACAGCTGCTGACATTACAAACAAAGGTGCTGTCGCCGATGTACACGATATAATTTTCACTTGCAGGAATGCCGTTCAGGGTATCGTATTGATGGAGCTCCAGCTTTTTCTGCCGCAATCCGAACTTCGCCCGGAAAGTTTTTTTCTGGCGGGAAACCATCCAGGCCTCGTACAGATCGCCTTCACCTTTGCATTTACTGACGCCGCCGAGCTTCAGCAGCTCCTGCCCTACGATCTCGTAGAACTGGACGCTTGCAGGCGTTTTCCCGGGCTGCACGTCGATCACGCTGAATCCGCCCTTTTCTGCGGTGAGCAACATATCGGTACCGGGAATGGAAGCAACGCGGTTGGTAAGGTCGGGTGTGATCAGCTCGGCTTTATCGCCGTTCATTTTCATCAGTCCGTAGCTGGTACACGCATACAGCACATTGTTGTGCTCGTGCAGGTCCCATACTTCCGTATTGCTGATCCCGGCGGGCAGCGCGGTAATGGCATGTGAGTGCGGATCCTGCTTTAGCCTGAAGAGTCCGCCCCCGGTGGCCAGGTACATTGTTCCGTTGTATCTCCTGATGTACTCTGCCGTGCCTTTGAAGCCCGACCTGTCGTCATACCGGAAGGCAGCGCTGTTATAGCCGATACAGCTTACACCGTTGTTGTGCATCAGCCATACATTCTTTTCGCGGTCAACAAATATATCCGCGATGCCTTCATCGCTCAGCCCGGATGCTTTGTTAATGATCTCTTTCCTGTTTCCCTCCTTATCGTAAAATGCGATGCCGGCGCGGGAGATCACGGCAAACACGGAATCGTTCACCCACTGGCAACCGAGCACTCCGGCTGTTGCCAGGAACTCATCCGATTTAAAGAACGGGATCCCGGCCATTGCCCTGCCGTTTGGCCCGGTATACATTTTAAAAAAACCTTCATCGCCACTAAGGATAATGTTTTCCCCTTTCCGGAAAGGCATCACGGCAAGGATCCTTTTGTCGGCAAACAATTCTCCGCCCGGAACCAGCGTAAGCCTGTTGTCGCGGATCTCCATGAGCCCGGTAAATCTCTGCCTTACATACAGGCGGCCATCGGCAACAAAGGCCAACGCAAACTTGTGGTCGGCAGGCGCTTCGATCACGCCTGTTACTTTCTTATCACGCACCACGAAAATGCGCTCGGAGCTTTGAAAATAAATGTTTCCATTAAGAGGCAGGATCTTCCAGAGATCATTGAATTCTTTCTGGTTCCCTGTAAGCTGTCCGGCCATCGAAACAAAGTGAAACTTACCCAGCTTGTCGCGCTCGAGATAACCGAAGTCGCCGGCAACACCCACATATATGGTTTCGGTAAGAGGATCGATCACGATCTGCCGGATGGCGGAGCCCGACTTTACAGGAACGGTTTCCCAGTGTTTTCCAGAAAAGATGAATACGTTGGAAGTGCTGGCGAAGAAGAGCAGTCCGCTTTTATCCTGCACCGCGCTCCACATCTGGTTAAAGCCTTTGTAGTCTTTCGGAAGGTAGTTCTTTATGAAGTAGCCGGGCGATTGCGCAAGCGAAAGCACCTGTATAAAGAGGAAAAAGATAATACTATGCAGGAGCTTTTTTTTCATTGCCGACAAGCAAATATAGCAAGCTCTTCCTATTCAAAGGATTTAATCAGGAATTTTCTGATCGATCACAAAGAATAAAGCCGCAGGACGGGCACGATCATGCTTTCAGCGCAACCGCCAGTGCTTCCGCAAATGCCTTTGCCGTTTTCAAAAGGTCATCTTCCGTATGGGCTTCACATACAAATCCCACTTCGTAGCCGGAAGGCCCGAGGTAAATGCCGCGTTCGAGCAGCTCTTTGTGCAGCACCCTGAAATACTTCATGGAATCCGCATCGATCTCTTCCGCCGAACGGATCACTTCCTTATCGGTGAATGCGATCCAGAAAATGGAGCCGACAGAAAAAAGTTTCAGGTTGGCAGTTTGAAGCTTGAGCTGTTCTGCGTGTTTAAATATTTCCCTGATCAGGAATTGCGTTTTTGATTCGAGGCTTTCATAAAATCCCGGTTTCAGGCATTCCGTTAATTGTGCGATGCCGGCTGCCATTGCAACGGGATTACCACTCAGTGTGCCCGCCTGGTAAACATTGCCTTCCGGGGAAATGCAGCTCATGATCTCGGAGCTTGCGCCGTACATTCCTACAGGGAGCCCGCCGCCGATGATCTTTCCGTAGGTGATGATGTCGGGCTGAATTTTGTAATAGCCCGCCGCACCTTCAAAGCCGATGCGGAAGCCGTTGATCACTTCATCAAAGATGAGCAGCGTTTTATTTTCCGTGCAGATGTCGCGCAGAAACTGCAGGTACTCTTTGCGCTGCAGCAGCAGGCCATTGTTCGCAGGAATAGGCTCGATGATCACACAGGCGATCTGGTCCTTAAACTCCGCGAATGCCTGCTTTACAGCTTCCTCGCTGTTCAGCGACACAACGATGGTTTCATTCACAAAGCTTTCCGGAACACCGGCAGAAGAAGTATTCCCGAAGGTCACCAGCCCTGAACCGGCCTTCACCAGCAGCGAATCGCTGTGCCCGTGATAGCAGCCCTCAAACTTCAGGATCTTATTCCTCCCGGTGTAGCCGCGCGCAAGGCGGATGGCGCTCATCACCGCTTCGGTGCCGGAGCTTACAAAACGGATCTTCTGAATGTATTTGTTGTTGCTTAGGATCAGCTCTGCAAGCTCGTTCTCCAGCGCGGTTGGCGCCCCGAAAGAGCTGCCGTTCTCCACCGTTCTTTTGATCGCATCCACCACTTTGTTATTTGCATGACCAAGGATGAGAGGCCCCCAGGAGCCGCAGTAATCAATGAACTCATTGCCATCGGCATCCCAGATGTGCGAGCCTTTGCCTTTTTGTATGAACAAAGGTGTGCCGCCAACAGAGCGGAAAGCACGCACCGGACTGTTCACTCCGCCGGGAAAATATTTTTTCGCTTTCTCAAATAAAGCCTCTGACTTTTCTCTCTTCATTATTGAATAAATTAGGCTGCAAATATATATCTTTGAAATCGATTTCTCGCAGAGGAATATTTCTCGCAGAGGCGCAGAGCTCGCAGAGACTATTCTTGAGGGCATCGTGGAAAAACAACATTTTCACAAAAGGATGGGGAACAGAGATCTATTACAAATCACTTATGAAGGAAAATGACATCACCGGAATTTTAATTGATATTTTTATTAAAGTTCATTCTCAACTCGGGCCGGGATTACTTGAAAGTGTATATGAAGAAATTATTTGCCATGAACTAAGGAAGCGGGAAATCACTTATAACAGGCAACATGGCATTGCTGTGATATATGATGAAATTAAAATGGATCTTGGATTCAGAGCTGATTTAATTATCGAAAACAAAGTGATTGTTGAAATAAAATCGGTGGAACAGCTTGCCCCTGTTCATCACAAGCAACTCCTGACTTATTTAAAACTAACTGATAAAAGAGTGGGATTATTGGTCAATTTCAATGTTAATCTTGTGAAAGACGGCATCGTTAGAATCGTCAACAAATTTTAACCTCCGGGCAGTAATTATCAACCATACAACTCTGCGAGCCCCGCGTCTCTGCGAGAAAAAAAACACACAGCGAGAAATTATGAAATACGAAAATACATTAGAGTTTGCAAAGCAACAGGATGCTGCCGATCCGCTAAAAAGCTACCGCAGCATGTTTTACTTCCCTATGATGCATGGCCGGGAAACAGTTTATTTCACAGGCAATTCGCTGGGACTGCAACCGAAGACCACGCAGGATTATGTGCTGAACGAGCTGGAAGACTGGGCAACATACGGCGTGGAAGGCCACTTCCATGCACGCAAGCCATGGCTCTCCTACCATGAGCAGTTTGCAGCGCCAGTGGCAAGGATCGTTGGCGCACTGCCGGAGGAAGTGGTGGTGATGAACCAGCTGACCGTGAACCTGCACCTGCTGCTGGTGAGCTTTTACCGTCCGACAAAAACACGCTACAAGATCCTCTGCGAAGCAAAAGCATTTCCATCCGACCAGTATGCCATCGAGTCGCAGGTGAAATTCCATAACCTGAAGCCGGAGGATGCGATCATCGAGATCGCGCCGCGTGAAGGCGAGCATTGCATCCGCCATGAGGACATACTTGAAGCCATTGAAAAGCACCATGAAGCGCTTGCCGTGATCATGATCGGCGGCGTGAATTATTATACGGGGCAGGTCTTCGACATGGAAGCCATCACCGAAGCAGGACACCAGGCTGGCGCACTTGTGGGCTTCGACCTTGCACATGCGGCAGGAAACCTGAAGCTGCAGCTGCACGAATGGAACGTGGATTTTGCATGCTGGTGCAGCTACAAATATTTAAACTCCGGTCCGGGCGGTGTTTCCGGCGTTTTCATCAACAGGCGCCACCTGAACAATCCCGCGATCATCCGCTTTGCCGGCTGGTGGGGACACGATAAGGCCACGCGCTTTAAAATGGAAAAAGGGTTTATCCCGATGCCAACCGCGGAAGCCTGGCAGATGAGCAATGCCCCTGTATTATCGATGGCTGCCCATAAAGCCGCCGTGGATATTTTTGATGCGGCCGGCATGGATAAGCTCGTAGCCAAGGCAGGAAAGCTTACCGGCTATCTTGAATTTGTGATCGATGAGATCAACAAAGGCCTGGAACAAAAGCTGGAGATCATTACGCCGCGTGATAAAGCACAGCGTGGCTGCCAGCTGTCGATCGTGGCGCATGGAAGGGGTAAAGACCTGTTCAACAAATTAACGGAAGCTGGCGTGATCAGCGACTGGCGCGAGCCGAATGTGATCCGCTGCGCGCCGGTCCCATTGTACAATTCATTTGAAGATGTTTACAGGTTCGGAGAGATCCTGAAAGCGTCATTATAAAAAAATGCCGGTAAAAAAATTCAGATCAAAGCTGGAAAAGGCAGGCTCCTGGACGATCGTTAAGGTGCCTTTTGATGCGAAGAAAACATTCGGTTCTGCCTCGCACATCAGGGTAAAAGGCATGATCGATGATGTGCCTTTCAATATTTCCCTGATGCCGATGGGTGACGGCGTGCACTGCTTCCCTGTAAAGGCGGAGCTGCGCAAAGCGATCGGAAAAGATACTGGCGATGCGGTAAACGTGAGCCTCGAGCAGGACCATGAGAAGCGGGTGTTTGAAGTGCCTTCCGAATTAACCGGCGCTTTCAAAGCGAGCAAAGAAGCAAAAAGGATGTTCGATTCTTACAGCGCTTCCATGCAGCGCGAACATTGCAGGTACATTGCCGAAGGAAAGAAAAAAGAAACGAGGGAAAGCCGTGCGGTGGCAACGGTGCTGAAATTAGAAAAGCTGTATGCGGAAAAGCAGGCAGCCGGCACGGATAAAAAGAAAAAATAAACCTGTTGTGAAACCTGCTGTAAAAAAAACAAAAGTAAAGCACAATCCTGATGCGAAGGCGCTGATCGATGAAGGCATCGGCCAGGCGGAGCCGAACGCGCAGGCCATCTGTAAAAAACTACGCGCCATTATTTTAAAGGCAGTGCCGGATATTATCGAGGACTGGAAGTGGGGGCCGAATTATTACAAGGACGGAATGGTGTGCGGATTCTGGTATTTCAAGACGCATGTCACGCTCACCTTTTTCCAGGGCGCATTGCTGAAGGACAAGAAAAAAGTGCTGCTCAAAAACGAAGGCAACCTGCATAACCGTCACATCAAGTTTACGGACGTAAAGCAGATCGACGAGAAGCTGCTGACCGAATACATTACGGAAGCAGTGATCAACAATGAAAAAGGATTGAAGATCACGGAAGCGAAAGACAAAACGGTGGTGATCCCCGACGACTTCAAAAAGCTGCTTGTGAAAAACAAGCTGCTGAAAAATTTTGAGGAGATGTCGTACTCCAGGCGAAAGGATTATGTAAGCTGGATCACAGGAGCGAAGCAGGCGGAGACAAGGGAACGGCGCATCACACAGGCTTTGGAGAAGATCAAAGAGAAGATAGGGTTGAATGATCATTATTTGAAAAAATAGTTTTAACTAAAAAAACTTTGCGGGCTTTGCGCCTTTGCGAGACACACATCATGACAAAAAAAGTAACAGTAGTAGGCGCAGGTTTGGTAGGTTCGCTTTTATCCATTTACCTGGCGAAGCGCGGATATAAGATCGATCTTTTTGAGCGCCGCCCCGATATGCGGAAAGCAAAGATCTCGGCAGGCAAATCAATCAACCTTGCCCTGAGCGACCGCGGCTGGAAAGGCCTTGAAGGCGTTGGCATTGCCGACGAGATCAAAAAGATCGCCATCCCGATGTACGGACGCTACATTCATCACAAGGACGGATCAACCGCTTTTCAGCCTTACGGAAAGGACAACCAAGCGATCTATTCCGTTTCCCGCGCGGAGATCAACATGCGCCTGATGGACCTTGCCGAGCAGCAGGAAAATGTAAACATCCATTTCAATGAGCGCTGCACAAGCATTAACAGGCAAAAGCTGGAAGCACATTTTGAAAATACGGAAACGCATAAAACCACTGCTGTTCAAAGCGATCTCCTCTTTGGCTCAGATGGGGCATTCGCCGCTTCGAGGCTCAACATGCAGCTGAGCAGCGACCGCTTCGAGTACAACCAGCATTATATTTCCGCAGGCTACAAAGAATTGATCATCCCTCCGGGGCCTAACGGCGAGTTCATGATCGAGAAGAATGCGCTGCACATCTGGCCACGCGGCAGCTTTATGATGATCGCATTGCCCAACACCGACGGCAATTTCACCTGCACGCTGTTTTTCCCTTTCGAAGGGGAAAAGTCATTTGCAAGCATCAAAACACGCGATGACGTTGAGAAATTCTTTAAGGAAGAGTTTCCCGATGCGGTTCCTTTGATGCCAACACTGCTGGACGATTACATGAACAACCCGACATCTTCGCTTGTTACCGTGAAATGTTTCCCATGGACATTCGACGAGAAGATCGCGCTGATCGGCGATGCTGCGCATGCGATCGTGCCGTTCTACGGACAAGGCATGAATTGCGGCTTTGAAGATTGCGTAGTGCTGAATGAGCTGATCGATAAGCACAAAGAGAGCTGGCCTGCAATTTTAGAGGAATATCAAACGTTAAGAAAGCCGGATGCCGATGCCATCGCCGACCTTGCCGTGATGAACTTCGTGGAAATGCGCGACAAAACAGGCGATCCGAAATTCCTGCTGCAGAAGAAGATCGAAGCGAACTTCAGCAGCAAGCACCCGGACAAATGGATCCCGCTGTACTCGATGGTGACCTACAGTCCGCACATCCGCTACTCCACCGCCCTTAAAAACGGCCTGAAGCAGGAGGAGATCATGCAGAAGGTAATGGCGATGCCCGACATCGACAAAAAGTGGGACAGCGAGGAAGTTGAAAAGGAAATGCTGAAATATCTTTGATCTATCATAAAAAATATTTGGTTGTAAAGCTGCTCATCGAGAACCTGAGCAAGTACGAGCTGATGGGCATCTACCGGCCCCAGGCATACTGCCAGGGCGCAAAAGGCTACAGCAGCGAATGCCAGATCGAGCTGTACAAAAAGCCTATTGAGCCTGGCAAATCGGAAGTGCTGAATGCAGTGCTTTTAAATCCTTTAGGCTTCGGCGACCATTTAAAACAAGGAAGTTTGCTAACTTTACGGAACGGATTGGATATTGAGGCGAAAGCGGTGGTGCTGGAGATCATCGGTTATAAGTAAACCTGGCCTTGCAAATCTTACAAAAAATCTGTGCTGATCCTGTGATTAAATTGAAAAACATATTCCTGCTCCTTGTATTTGTATCCGTACATCTGCGCATTACCGCGCAGGTGAGCACGGATGAGCAGCTGGCGCAGCAGTTCTACCAGAACAAGGAATTCGACAAAGCGCTGGATTACTACGAAAAGCTGTACAACAAAAAATCGCCCGACCAGTTCTATTCCCCTTACCTGAATTGCCTGCTGGAAACAAAAGACTTCAAAAAGGCAGAGAAGATCGTAAAGAAGCAAATAAAGAATCACCCCGAAAGCCTCAATTTCAATGTCGACCTCGGAATGGTTTACCTCCGCTCCGAAGAGCCGGAAAAAGCGCGGAAGGAATGGGAGAACGCGATCAAACAGGTAAAAACGGATGACCAGGTATTTCCGCTGGCGAATGCATTCATCGCCATCCGCGAATACACCTACGCCACGGACACCTATTTAAAGGGAAGAAAAATTTCACAGACCGGCTATCCCTTCAGCTTCGAGCTTGCCGACGTGTACCGTACACAAGGGAACAAGCAGGCTATGATCAACGAGTACCTCGATGTGCTCGAAACCAGCGATTCGTATATCCAGAGCGTGCAGAACGCATTGCAGACCAGCTTCGGCAACGAGGCCGACAGCAAGCAGAACGAGCTTTTGAAAAGCGAGCTGCTGAAGCGCATCGCTAAAAGCCCTGATAAGACGATCCTTTCCGAGTTCCTGATCTGGATGGAGATCCAGCTGAAAGATTTTGAAGGCGCCTTTGTACAGGCGAAAGCACTCGACAAGCGGAAAAAGGAAGAAGGCACCCGCGTGATGGGGCTTGCGCAATTGTTCGCGCAGAACGAAAGCTACGACCTTGCGATCAGGGCGTACCAGTATGTGATCGCGAAAGGAAAAGACACGTATTACTACACCAATGCGCGTATGGAGCTGCTCAATGTTTCATATCTGAAGGTGGTCTCAAAAGGAAATTATACCGCCACCGACCTCGCGGAGCTGGAGAAGAACTTTAACATCACCATCACGGAGCTCGGCAAATCGGCAAGCACTGCCCCTTTGCTGAAGAACTTTGCGCACCTGCAGGCTTTTTTCCTCAACAAGCCCAACGATGCGATCGCCTTGCTCGAAGAAACAATCGCATTGCCGCAGCTTCCTGCCATTACCCAAGCAGAATGCAAGCTGGAGCTGGCCGATATCCTGCTGATGACAGGCGATGTATGGGAAGCTTCGCTGCGCTATTCGCAGGTGGAAAAATCATTCAAGTACGACGCTATCGGGCAGGAAGCGAAATTCAGGGTAGCACGGATCTCCTATTATACCGGCGATTTCAAATGGGCGCAGGCGCAGCTCGATGTGCTGAAGGGCGCCACCTCCAAGCTCATCGCAAACGATGCGCTCAACCTCTCGCTCACGATCAGCGATGCGCTGGCGATCGATACCAACGAAGCGCCCCTGCTTATTTTCGCAAGGGCCGAGCTGCTGGCCTTCCAGAACAAGGATGATCTTGCGAAGCTCACACTCGATTCCATCAATAAGCTGTACCCGAACCATGCGCTGGCCGACGACATCCTTTACAAGAAAGCGCAACTGGAGCTGAAGCACGGAAATTATACCGCAGCTGCCGCTTACTACGATACCATCGCGAAAGCGTACAGCGAGGACATACTTGCCGATGATGCCCTCTTCAAGCTCGCCGACCTCAACGAGAACCAGTTCAAAAATCCCGACAAGGCGAAAGAGCTTTACCAGGAGCTGCTCGAGAAATATCCCGGCAGCCTCTACGTGGTGGAGGCCCGCAAACGCTTCCGCAAGCTGAGAGGAGACATGGTCAACTAAACATGAACAGATCCGCCGCCATATTATTTTTACTTGCAGCGCTTGCCTCCGCCTGCTCCTCACCTTCTGTGGAGGACAAGGCAAAGCTCAGTGCTGTTACCGTTGATCCGGAAACATCCGGTGATACGTTAAAGCTCTACGGCCCCGCGCTGCTGTTCATGTGGCCCGACAGCCTTCAGGCCGAGCAGATGAAAAGCAAAGATTCCGACGCGTTCTATACTGCCGCCGATGATTACAGCTTCTACAATTCGCAGCTGATGGACATTGCGGATTCCCTCAAAATAAAAAACTACAGCACCAGTGCAAAGTATCTTGACTTTTCGCTCGCGAACGATCAGCACATGATCGTGAACCGCTCTGCAAACGAGGACCTCTGGTGGGGAATGTACCTATACAATGGCGCGGATACGCCGCGGCTGCAAAGCACCGTCGACATCGACGCAAACTATTTAAATACCTTTTTCAGGAAATGATCATTTACAATGTAACAGTGAACATCGAGAACGATGTGCGTGAAGAATGGCTGAACTGGATGAAAACGGTTCACATCCCCGATGTGATGGCCACCGGATATTTTATCGAGAACAGGATCTGTAAAGTGCTGGTGGATGAAGAGCAGGGAACTACCTACTCCATCCAGTACACGGCGGCAAGCATGAAAGAGCTGGAGGACTACCAGCGGCTGCAGGCGCCGCGACTGCAAAAAGAGCACAGCGACCGCTATGCCAATAAATCTGTTGCTTTCCGGACCCTCCTGGAAGTGGTATAATGCGGGGATACGTGTACACATTAAAGAAATAAGATGAGCGATTTTGTAAGAGCAAAGAAGAAATTAGGGCAGCACTTTTTGAAGAACGAGGACATTGCTCAAAAGATCGTGGAGAGCCTCACGCGCACCTCCGAATACGCGCATGTGCTGGAAGTAGGCCCCGGAATGGGCGTGCTCACCAAATACCTCATCGCTCACAGCAATTACGAAACGCATGTGATCGACATCGACAAGGAATCGATCGCGTATTTAAAAGTGAATTTCCCTTCGCTGGAAAAGAACATCATCGACGGCGATTTCCTCGAGCTCGACCTTGAAAAGCTCTTCCCCGGCCCCTTTGCGGTGATCGGCAATTTCCCCTATAACATCTCCACCGAGATCCTGTTCAAGATCATGGATCACAAGGACCATGTGCCCGAAGTGGTAGGGATGTTCCAGAAAGAGGTGGCAGAGCGCATCGCAGCAAAGCCAAGGAACAAAACATACGGCATCACCAGCGTGCTGCTCCAGGCTTTTTATGATATCGATTACCTCTTCACGGTGGGAGAAAACGAGTTCATTCCGCCGCCGCGCGTGAAGTCGGCAGTGATCCGCCTCCGCCGGAATGCTGTTGCGAAGCTGGATTGCGACGAGAAGCTTTTCAAGCAGCTCGTAAAAGCGGGCTTCAACCACCGGAGAAAAACCTTGCGCAACGCCATCCGCGCCTTT
>Ga0157372_10004697_pt1 | contig 14504 bp, 11 predicted proteins | sample C55metaG_FD_115307 | JGI IMG/M metagenome (GOLD analysis project Ga0157372, IMG submission 115307) | Corn rhizosphere microbial communities from Kellogg Biological Station, Michigan, USA - C5-5 metaG | ecosystem: Host-associated > Plants > Roots > Rhizosphere > Soil | place: USA: Michigan... | reverse complement strand
TCCTCGCACCGCTTCACAGCACAACATTCAGTACAACTTCGCCGAATAAAGCTGACAAACGCGTACATCTAATTGCAAAATTTTTAGTTGTCGGTAACGTCAATTATCGGCGCCACGGAGAATTTTCGCGCAAGCATGCGCGAGGACATGCCAGAGCTTCGCGCGAAGGTCAAAACGGCGATTTTGAAGCGTTCCGGCTTATGCCGGAACGAGCATCCGGGCGACATCCTCAGGCGTATCGGCGACGCGTACGCCCGCCTTTTCCAGCGCCGCGCGTTTCGCGCCATAGCCGCCTTTGCCGCCGCTCACGATCGCGCCGGCGTGGCCCATCTTCTTGCCGGGCGGGGACGAGCGGCCGGCGATGAAGGAGACCACCGGCTTCTTCATTGTTTTCGCGTATTCCGCGGCGTCCTCTTCCATTGCGCCGCCGATTTCGCCGACAAGCACGACGGACTTGGTGCGATCGTCCTTGTCGAGCGCTTGAAGCGCGTCCTTCGTCGTCGTGCCGATGATCGGATCGCCGCCGATGCCGATGAAGGCCGACTGGCCGAGCTTCGCGCGCGTCAGATTCAGGCAGATCAGCGTGCCCAAGCTGCCGCTCCGCGAGATCACGCCGACATCGCCCGGGAGAAAAATGCTGGGATTATGGCCCGGCATGATGCCGACGAAGCCCTCGCCCGGCGTGACGATGCCGGCGGTGTTCGGGCCGACGATGCGGCTGTTCGAATTCTTCAGCCGCGCGAAAATCTGCAAGACGTCATGGCCGGGAATGTGCTCGGTGAGCACGACGATGGTTTCGATGCCGGCGTCGATCGCGTCGACGATCGCATCCTTCGCCATCAAGGGCGGAATGAAGATCACGGACGTATCGCACGGGCGATCCTTGGTCGCCTCGACCGCCGATTTGAACACCGGCAGACCGAGATGTTTCTCGCCCGCGCGCTTCGGGTTGACGCCGCCGATCACTTCGGTGCCGCACTCCATCATCTTTTCCGTCCAGAAGGTGCCTTGCTTGCCGGTGATGCCCTGCACCAGGACTTTTTGACCGCGCCGGTAAATCATTTCGCCGCCTCGACCGCCGCTTTCACCGCGTCTTCCATGAGATCGTAAGGTTCGATGCCGAGCCGCTCTTTCACGAGCTTCACGGCTTCCTTCTCGCCGGTGCCGTGAATGGAGAAGAAGACGGGTACCGTAGGCTTCAACTTCTCCCATGCCTTGACGACGCCGTCGGCCATCACGTCCGTGCGCGCGAAGGCGCCGCAGAAATTCACCACGAGACTCTTCACGCCCGGATTGGAAAGAACGAGATCGAGCGCGATTTCGGACTTGGTATAGGCCTCGCCGCCGATTTCGAGAAAATTCGCGGGCTTGCCGCCGAAATGCTCGATCACATCCATCGTGGTCATGGTGAGGCCGGCGCCGTTCGCGAGCACGCCGACATTGCCGTCGAGCTGGATGAATTTGAGGCCGACATCGGCGCCGCACTTTTCCAGCTTGGTCATTTCAGGCGGCGAGCCGACCTTCGCGAGGTCGGGCTGGCGCACAACGGAAGCGTCATCGAGCGTGAATTTGCAATCGAGCGCGACCACGCGGCCGTCTTTCAGGACGGCAAGCGGGTTGATTTCGACAAGCTCGGCGTCGCGGCTGGAAAACACTTCGTAAAGTTTGACGAGAATGCCGGCGACCGCATCAGAAGCGGAGCCGAGATCGAGGCCTTTCAGCAGCGCGGCCGCATCGGCGGCGCTGAAGCCTTTATTCACGTCGACTGCATGGCGCCGGATCGCCGCAGGATTCTTCTCGGCGACTTCCTCGATATCCATGCCGCCTTCAGTGGAGAACAAGATCAGCGGGCTGCGGCTCGTCACATCGGTGAGCACGGCGGCATAAAGCTCGCGTTCGATCGGGCAGCGCTCCTCGACAAGTACCTGCTCGACGCGGCTGCCGCCGATCGTCATGCCGATGATCTCGCGCGCGGCGCGCGCGGCGTCCTCGGCCTTGTCCGCCATCTTGATGCCGCCGGATTTTCCGCGCTTGCCGGCCGGCACCTGCGCCTTCACCACGGCGGGGCCGATGTTCCGGACGGCGTCCGCCGCCTCTTCCGGCGTTCTGCAGATCATTCCGCGCGGCGTCGGCACGCCCGCGGGCTGAAGCACGCCGCGCTTGGCGGCGTATTCCTCGAGATTCATCGTAACGTCCCAGCTTTAATTTTTTTATTTTCCGTATTTCGCCCAGTGCGGCCCAAACAGCGCTTCTTCGCTCGGCTTGTCTTCCGGAATCGGCGTCACGAGATGCGTGACGTTAAGGAAGTGCTTGTAGTTCAGGTTTTCCGAGATCGAGTTCTTCTGCCAGGAGCCGCAGCCCATGGTGAGCGTGAACTCGAGGCCGCTGTCGAAGCCGCCGCCATTGCCGAAGGTGTGCGCGAAGTTGATCAGAACGCGCACCACCGGCAGATCCTCGGCAAGCTCGCGCGCACGCGCCATGTTGGTCGTGTGCAGGCCCATGGAGTGGCCCTTGCCCTGGAAATCGAGAATTTTGCGGATCGTTTCCTTCGCGGCCTTGAAGTCGGAGGCGCGATAGACGGTGAGCACGAGCGCGAGCTTCTCGCCGGAAAGCGGATAGCCGCGGCCTATGCCGGTCTCCTCGACCATCAGGAATTTCGACTTCGCCGCCTCCGGCAGCCCGAAACCTTTGGCGAGCACGGACATATCGCGCGCGATCAAATGGCGGTTAAGCTTGCCGTTCTTCCAGAGCTCATTGACGATGGTCGCTTTCTTAGCGGGCTCGACGAGATAGCCGCCCGCCCGCTTCAGCGCTTCGATCGCCTTTTCGTACACGGCGTCCACGATCACGACGGCGTTTTCCGACGAGCAGGAGGTCGCGTTGTCGAAAGTTTTAGAGGCGCAGATTTTCTTTGCGGCGTCGTCGAGATTCGCGGTCTCGTCGATAATGACCGGAACGTTGCCGGCGCCGACACCGATCGCGGGCGTCCCGCTCGAATAGGCACGGCGCACGTTATCCTGCGAGCCGGTGACGACGACGAGGTCGACCGCTTCGATCAGCGCTTGGGTCGTGTCCTTGGTGACCGGGTCGGGCAGAATCTGCACGAGGTCTTCAGGAAGCCCGATCCGCTTGAGCGCATCGCGCATATATTTGACGGTGAGTGCGGTCGTCCGGTAGCCGAGCGGCGACGGCGCGATGATGATGGCGTTTCGGCCTTTGATTGCCATCATCGCCTTGTTGACCGGCGTCGCGCCGGGGTTGGTCGAAGGGGTGACCGCGCCGACCACGCCGATGGGCTTTGCGAATTTCACGATGCCGCGCTTCTCGTCGCGTTCGATTTCGCCGACGGATTTCGCGCGCAGCAAATCGCGCAAGGTGCCGAAAGTCTTGCGCTGCTTTTTGACGATCTTGTCGGGCACGTTGCCGAGCCCGGTGTCTTCCACCGCGATCTCGGCGAGCTCTTTCGCGTGTTCGGGTTTATAAAGCGACCAGGCGACTGCACGCACCGCTTCGTCGACGCGCACCTGATCGGCATCGGCGAATTTTTCCTGCGCCGCCCGCGCCTTGCGCATGAGATCGGCTGCGATCTCGTGCGCGGGAGATTTCTGGTTCGGCATCTCGACGACAACGCTCATCCGTCGCTCCTTAAGTCTCGTCAGCGCGCCCGCGCTGACCGGTCATGGATTATTTGTGCACCAGGCTGCAGCCGCGGCAAAATTGATAATCTGCATTCTCATCATTCGCGCGATTTATCGCCCAACCTTCAGGCGTGTGCGCTCGCGAGATACCGGGCGCGCAGCTTCTGGATGAAAGGAAGCAACAGCACGACCGTGGTGAACGCAACAATGGTTCCCGAAATCGGCCGCGTGAAGAACACGGTCCAGTCATTGCTGAAGCTGATCATCGTGTTCATGAACGAATCTTCCGCGATCGGACCAAGAATGACGCCCAGCACCAGCGGCGCGATCGGAAATTTCAGCCGCTCGAAGCCGTAGCCGATGACGCCGAAGGCGATGATCAGCCAGAGATCCGTAACGTTGTTGCGGATCGAAAGCGCGCCGATGAAGCAGAGTGTCAGCACATAAGCCGAGACAACCGCTTCGGGAAAATCGAGAATTTTAATGAGCGGCCGAATGGCGAGATAGCCGATCGCGCACATCAGGAAGAGACCGAGGAAGATCGACGCAAAAATCGTGTAGACCATCGGCGCCGAGGTCACGAGCACCTGCGGGCCGGGTTGAATGCCGTGCAGCATGAAGGCGCCGAGAATTACGGCGGTCGCGCCGCTTCCCGGAATGCCGAGCGCAAGCAAATGCACGAGCGCGCCGCCGACCGATGCGGTTGCGGCCGCTTGCGGCGCAATCACGCCTTCGGCGACACCGGTGCCCATTTCCTTCCTGCGTTTGCCGAAGCGCGCTTCGATGCCGTAGCTCACGAAGGACGCGATCGTCGCGCCTGCACCCGGCAACAGGCCGATCAGATCGCCGACCACCGCCGAGCGAAAGAACATGCCTTTTACTTCTTTCAGTTCTTTCCAAGTGGGCAATTCGGTGCGCGCATTCTTGATCTTTTCGATCGGCTGTGTGGCAAAGCCGGTCTCCAGCCGCGTCAGTACTTCACCGACGCCGTAAGCGCCCACCATGACGACGAGAAATTCGATACCGTCGGCGAGCAGCGGCGAGCCGAAGGTGAAACGCGGCGCGCCGTAAACCGGATCGACGCCAACCGTCGAAATCAGGATGCCGATGCTCATGCTGATGAAGGCGTTGGCGAGCGAACCCTTGCCGATCGCAACGACGCTTAAAAGCCCGAACATCACGATCACGAAATATTCGGGCGACGAGAAACTCAACGCGAATTTCGCGAGCGGCTCGGTGAGCGCGACCATGACGACCGCGGAGAGAAGGCCGCCGCCGAGCGCGGCGACCAGCGTCCAGCCGAGCGCCTTTGCGGGCTTGCCCTTGCGGCCCATCGTGTAGCCATCCCAGAGCATCGGGACGTCGATTGGCTCCCCGGGAATCTTGAACAGAATCGCCGTGAATGCGCCGCCATAAGTGCCGGACACATACATCGCGCCGAGCAGAATGATCGAGGCGGTGACGTCCATTTTGTAGGTAAAGGGAAGCGCGAGCGCGACGCCCATCACGAGCGTGAGACCGGGCAACACGCCGATCAAAAGCCCGATCACGATGCCGACGAAAAGCATCAGCAGATGAATGGGAGTAAAGCAGGCAACGAAACCGTTCGCGAGCTGAACGAGAATATCCATATGCGATTACCAAAAGCTTGGAATTTTGAAGAAGACGTCGGTGGCCATCGCAAAGGGTTCTATGCCGCGCGGCAGGGAAACGTAAGCGATACGAAGGAATAGAACGCCGGTCAGCAGCGTCACGAGGATACTTGTGAGCCAAATCATGCCGTGACGGCGGAAGCCGCCGACATACATGAAGGCTGCGAGGAAAAGAAACGTCCCGAAGATGAAACCGAGATAGGGAAGCAGCACGGCATAAACCGCCATCAATGCGATCCCGCCGACGAGCATGCGCGGATAGACAGGGTCTTTTTGGGCAGACTCCTCCTCCCGTTCGAACGCCTCCATCAAGCCTGTCGCATCCTGGTTGCCGACAATGAGCCGGCGAACGATTTCAAACAAACAGGATGCAGCCAGCAAGAGGATGGCGAGTTCCGGCCACGTTTCGGGCCCGAGCGAGCCGGGCCTTGGCGTGTACACGATCGTGTTCGCGTAAAAATATAACGCGACCGCAATCGCCAGCCCCACAAGATAGGGCGTGATCGAACGGAAGAGAGTCGTGTCCATTAGGATGCCTGTTTACTTCGCGAGCGTCTTCTTCATGTCTTCGAGCTGTTCTTTCACGAAGGCAGGAGCATGCGCCGAATCCTCCCAGCTGTTCGGATCGCCGTATTGATCCTTGAGGAACTTCTGGTACTCGGGCGAGTCGTAGACTTTCTTCAGCGCGTCCGAAACTTTCTTCAGCACTTCAGGCGGCGTGCCCGAACGCATGACGATCGAGCGGAATTGCGGCAGCGCGACCTTGTAGCCAAGTTCGTAAGACGAAGGCACGTCCTTGAAAGCATCCAGGCGCTTTTCGCCGAACAGCAAAATCGGGCGCATCTGCTTGCCGTTGATGAACTGCGCAACGTCGCCCGCCTGTTCGTAGAGAGCGTCGGCATGGCCGCCGAGAATCGAGACGTAGCGTTCGCTCGGCTTGGAAAACGGCACCTGCACGACCTTAACGCCGGCACGATCGAGAACGCTGAGCGAGAAGTCGTCAACGCTGCCAAAACCGAGCGTCGCGACCTTCAGCTTGCCGGGATGAGCCTTGGCTTCTTTTTCGAAGTCCGCCCAGGTTTTGAACGGGCTGTCCTCTTTCACGAAGATGAAAGACGGGCCTTTGATCATCACCGCGACCGGCGTGATATCGTTGATCGTCCAGCGCGGCGTCTTGCCGGCGAGGAGCGCGTGGCTGTCGGCGATGTAAATCGCCATCGAGTAGCCGTCCGCGGGCGAAGCGAGCAGTTTCGCCATGCCGGTTGCGCCGGTGCCGCCCGGCACGTTCACGACCGGGATGCCCTGGCCCATCATCGGCTCCATGAGCTTCGCGATGAGGCGGGCGAGCTGGTCGGCGCCGCCGCCGGGACCCCAGGGCACGATCAATTCGATCGGACGTTCAGGATAACCGGCCGCCGTTGCGGGCTTGCCGCTGTAAAGCATGGTGCACATCGCGGCCGCGAACAAAATGGCGAGCCGGCGCGTGACGGTACGTGTCGAATGCATGATTTTCATTGTTCCTCCCAACGATTCTTTTCGATTTATGCCTTTGCCGCCGGACTTTAGGGCCCGTTTCGGCATGGTGGACGTTTTTTCTTATGGTGCATGATGCAGTTCTCATGACAAAATTGATAATCTGCATCCACATCATTCGCGGAATTTATCATTGAATCAAGACCTCGACATTGCACTCCTGCGCACTTTTGTCGCGATCGTCGACACGGGCGGCATCACGTCGGCCGGAAAGAAGGTCGGCCGGACGCAGCCCGCGATCACGCATCAGATCAAGCGCCTCGAAAACGCGGTCGGGCGAACGCTGTTCGGCGAAAATCGCCGCCAGCTTGTGCTCACGCCCGACGGCGAAGTGCTGCTCGAATTCGCGCGGAACATTCTGCGATTGAACGACGAAGCGCGCGGGCGCTTCTCGCAGCCCGGCATCGCCGGGCATGTGACGCTCGGCACGCCGGATCTGTATGCGGCGTATTTATTGCCCGAAGTGCTGGAAAATTTTTCGCGCGCGCATCCGAACGTCGAAATTCATTTGCGCTGCACACGCAGCGTTCATTTGCATGCGGCGCTCGAGCGCGAGGAAATCGATATCGCGCTGATGACCAACCAGCCGGATTTCCGGCGCGGCGAATTGATCCGTCACGAGCCCGTGGTCTGGGCGGCGAGCCAAAGCGGTACGCAGGAAATGCGAAGGCCGCTTCCTCTCGCCGTGCTTCCGCAGGGAAGCGTTTATCGCCAGCTCGCGATCGACGCATTGAACAGCGTTAGCCTTCCTTGGGCGCTGCGATCGATCTGCGACAGCTTCGCTGGGTTGCAAGCGGCGGTGCTTGCGGGCATCGCCGTCTCGGCGTTCCCCCGCTGCACGATCACCCCGAATATCCGGGTGCTCAACAAGTCCGACGGACTACCGGAACTTCCGACGATCGAGATGGTGCTGCATCGCAAGGAACAAGGCGTTTCCGACGCGGCCGAACAGCTTGCGCGTTATCTTGCGCGCGAGCTGGGAAATCTGTCGGGGTCTATCGACAAATAAAAAAATGGCCGCGCATCGCTGCGCGGCCATTCGATTCAGAACGACGTTCAGGCGACTTTTTGTGGCCGCATGTCCTCGCGTTTGATGCCCGCGACGACGACCGGCTTCTTCATCGCGTCGCGCCGGAACGGCTCGCCGAGCTCCTGGTTGAGCAGGACTTCGATGAAGGTGGTTTCGCCTTTCTTCTGGGCTTCGCAAGAGTCGCGCAGCGCCTGCGTCAACTCTTCCGCCGTTTTGACAGTGACACCCTTCAGGCCGCAGCCAACAGCGACCTTGGCGTAGCTCAAATGCGGATCGAGTTCCGTGCCGACGAAATTGTTGTCGTACCAGAGAATCGAATTCCGCTTCTCGGCGCCCCACTGATAGTTGCGGAAGATCACCATGGTGACGCCGGGCCATTCCTTGCGGCCGACCGAACTCATTTCGTTCATCGAAATTCCGAAGGCACCGTCGCCGGCGAAGCCGACGCAAGGCGTGTCGGGATTGCCGATCTTGGCGCCGATGATCGACGGAAAGCCGTAGCCGCACGGACCGAAGAGGCCCGGCGCGAGATATTTCCGGCCCTTTTCGAAGGTCGGGTAAGCGTTGCCGATCGCGCAGTTGTTGCCGATGTCGCTCGAGATGATCGCATCGCGCGGCAAGCCTGCCTGAATCGCGCGCCACGCCTGGCGCGGCGACATGCGGTCGCTGTCGCGCTTGCGGGCATCCTTGTTCCAGGTCGTGCCCGGATCGTCTTCTTCGTGATCCATGCTGGAAAGCGTCTGCAGCCACTTCGACTTCGTCGAGTGGATGAGCGCCTTGCGATCTTCGCGGCCGGCATTCCCGGCGGAAGGAGCAAGCTGCGCAAGGATCGATTGTGCGACCAGTTTCGCATCGCCGCAAATGCCGACGGCAACCGGCTTCGTGAGACCAATGCGGTCGGGATTGATATCGACCTGAATGACCTTGGCGTTCTTCGGCCAGTAATCGATGCCGTAGCCCGGCAGCGTCGAGAACGGATTGAGCCGCGTGCCGAGCGCGAGCACGACATCGGCTTTCGAAACGAGTTCCATCGCCGCCTTCGAGCCGTTGTAGCCGAGCGGGCCGACCGCAAGACGATGGCTGCCGGGGAAGCTGTCGTTGTGCTGGTAATTGTTGCAGACCGGCGCATCCAGCTTCTCGGCAAGCGCCGCGCAATCCTCCATCGCGTTCGCGAGCACGACGCCCGCGCCGGAGAGGATGACGGGGAATTTCGCTTCGGACAAAAGCTTCGCAGCTTCCGCGATCGCCTTCTCGCCGCCCGCGGGGCGCTCGAAATCGACGATGGCGGGAAGATTGACGTCGATCACCTGCGTCCAATAATCGCGCGGAATGTTGATCTGCGCCGGCGCAGACAAGCGCTTCGCCTTCGAGATCACCCGGTTCAAGACTTCGGCGACGCGCGACGCATCGCGCACTTCTTCCTGATAGCAGACCATGTCGCGGAAGAGCGCCATCTGCTCGACTTCCTGGAAGCCGCCCTGCCCGATCGTCTTGTTCGCCGCCTGCGGCGTGACGAGCAGCATCGGCGTGTGATTCCAGTACGCCGTCTTGATCGCGGTGACGAAGCCGGTAATGCCGGGGCCGTTCTGCGCGATCGCCATCGCCATCTTGCCGGTGGAGCGGGTGTAACCGTCGCAGATCAGGCCGCCATTCGTTTCGTGCGCGACGTCCCAGAAAGTGATGCCGGCTTTCGGAAACAGATCCGAGATCGGCATGAACGCCGAGCCGATGATGCCGAAGGCATGTTCGATGCCGTGCATCTGCAGAACTTTTACGAAGGCTTCTTCCGTCGTCATCTTCATGGGTCGCGTCCTTTATCGTTCGAGCTCACGCCGCGAAATATCGGGATGTTTGAGGTGAGAGGAAATTGCACGGCTTTCGGGTTTGATGCAACGGAAATTTCGTTCTATTATATTTATTGTTCCATTTTTCGGAATTTATGTTACAGTGACCACATGAACGAGCTATTTGGAGTGCTGAAGCCGCTGGGTCTTCTGGAAGCTGTCGCGGGCGCGCAGCATCCGGCGACACTCGCCGAGCTTGCGGCCGGCATGAATGTGCCAAAGCCAACGATGCATCGCTGGCTGGGCTCGCTCGAAAATGCGGGCCTCGTGCAGCGTACGCCCGATGGCCGCCGCTATGAACTCGCCGCGCGCGCGTCGCAGCTCGCGCTTTCCATTCTATCGAACAAGCCGGCGGGCGCGATTCGGCACGAAATTCTCAAACGCGTGGTGCAGGAGGTCGGCGAGTCTTGCAACTTGACGGTGCTCGACGGAACGCAGGTCAATTATCTCGACCGCGTCGAAACAAAGTGGCCTCTTCGCGTCACTTTCCAGCAGGGCTCGAAAGTGCCGGCCTACTGCTCGGCCAGCGGAAAATTGTTCCTGGCGCTGCTGCAACCCGCAAAGCGCGACCTCATTCTGCGCGATCTGAAATTCGAGCGGCAGACGGAGAATACGATCCTCGACAAATCCGAATTGGTCGGCGAGCTGAAGGAAATCCGCCAGCAAGGCTACGCGCTCGACCGCGAGGAATACCTCGCCGGGCTCATTTGCCTCGCCGTGCCGATTTTCCAGAAGAAGAGCCGCGTGCGCGCTTGCGTAGCGGCGCTCGCGATCCAGGCGCCGGTCACGCGGCTGTCGCATCCCGAAATCCTGACAAAGCTGCCCGTTCTGCAGGAAGCCGCCGAAGCGCTCGCCGCGACGCTCAACGACTGACGGATATACTCTTGCAACAATCCACCAAGATTTTTCCCAAACTCGACGCGCTGGAAGCGGCGGCCCGAAGCAAGGGACGCCTGTCGGTCGCGGTCGCGTATCCCTGCTCGCCGGATTCGCTTGCCGCCGCGCTCGCCGCGTACGAAGCGGGCGTGATCGATCCGGTGCTGGTCGGCCCGCGCAGCCGCATTGAAGCGACCGCGAGCGCGCTGCAGGCGAGCGTTCGGGAGCTTCGTGTTGTCGAGACCGACGATGATCCAATCGCCGCTTCACGGAAAGCAGTCGCGATCGCGGGCGCCGGTGAAGCGAAAGCGATCATGAAAGGATCGCAGCACACGGACGAATTGATGGGCGCGGTCGTCGCGCGCGAGGCGAACATGCGCATGGCGAAACGCATGAGCCACGTTTTCTGGTTCGACCTTCCCGCCTACCATAAGCCGCTGATGGTGACGGATGCCGTCGTCAACATCGCGCCTTCGCTTAGCGATAAGGCGATCATTCTCGAGAACGTCGTCCGCTTTTCGCACGCGATCGGAACGCGAGATCCGAAAATCGCGCTTCTATCGGCGGTGGAGTTCGTCAATCCGGCGATCGCTTCCAGCGTCGATGCGGGCGAACTCGTCAAAATGGGCAAGAACGGCCACTTCAAGGGTGCAATCGTCGGCGGACCGTTCGGTTTCGACAACGCGATCTCCAAGACTTCGGCTACGACGAAGGGCATTACCTCTCCCGTCGCGGGCGATCCGGATATCCTGATGGTGCCCAACCTCGACGTCGGTAACATTCTCTATAAATCGTTCATTTATGTCGGCGGGGGCGAATGCGCGGGCGTAATCTTAGGCGCACGCGTGCCGGTCATTCTCACGAGCCGATCCGACTCGCGGCGCGCACGGATCGCGTCCTGCGCGCTCGCACAACTCAGCCTGTCCTGAACGCAAAAAAAGAACGGCCCGGATTTCTCCGGGCCGTTCGTATTATTTCCGGTTCACTTACTTCAGGCTGCCGCCCGTGCACGGGCCGAACCGCCTGCGCGCTGTTTCGCGAGGTGCGCGATCCAGACCGCACCGAGTGCGCTGACGATGCCGGCGAAGACGCAGTACCCCGCGACCGCCCAGCCGCCATTCGGCGCGAACTCCCGCACCAGCGCTGCGGCGACGAGCGGTGTCAGGCCGCTCGAGAAGATGCCCGAGAACTGATACACGAACGAAATGCCCGTGTAGCGGACCTGCGGCTCGAAGAGATCGCAGAACAACGCGGCCTCCGGCCCGTAGATCGCGGCATAGAGGACGCCGAACGGGATGACGAGCGCCGCCCAGACCAGAATCGTGTGATCGGGATAGTGCAGCCAGATGTAGAAAGCCGGCAGCGCCGAAAATCCCGTGATGAGCGAACCCCAGAAATAGGTTCTCGTCCGCCCCACCCGGTCCGACACGGAGCCGAAATACGGGATGAACAGGCACATCACGAGCGCCGCGAAACACACGCCGAGCAGCGCTTCCGTCCGCGGGATCTTGAGCTGCTGGGTAAGGAAGGCGATCGAGTAGACGGCGAAGATATTGAAGAACACGCCGTCGATGAAGCGCGCGCACATTCCCGCCATCACTTCCTTCGGGAAGTTCGTGATCATCGAAACGAAAGGCACCTTCACCTCCGCGCCCTTCTTTTTGAGTTTCGCGAATTCCGGCGTCTCCATGATGTTGAGACGAATGTAGAGACCGACCAGAACGAGAACGAAGCTCAGGAGGAACGCAACACGCCAGCCCCAAGCAAGGAACTGCGCGTCCGTCAGCGAGTAGGAAAGGAACGCCACGATGCCGGCGGCGAGGCACAGACCGATCGAGAGACCGATTTGCGGAAGGCTCGCGTAGAGGCCGCGCTTCTCCGGGCTCGCATACTCATACGTCATCAGCACCGCGCCGCCCCATTCGCCGCCAAGGCCGAGACCCTGACAAACGCGCAGGATAAGCAGCAAAATCGGCGCCCAGACGCCGATCTGTTCGTAAGTCGGCACGAGGCCGATCAGGAAGGTCGCGATGCCCATGATCATGAGCGTCAAAATGAGCATGCTCTTGCGGCCGATGCGATCGCCGAAGTGACCGAAAAGAATCCCGCCCAGCGGGCGCGCGATAAATCCGACGGCGAAGGTCGTGTAGGCCAGCATCGTCGAAATGAACACGTCGCCCGTCGGAAAATACAGCTTGCTGAATACGATTCCCGCCACTGTTCCGTAGAGAAAGAAATCGTACCATTCGACGGTCGCCCCGATTAACGACGCGTACACAACGCGTTTTAGTAGTGCTTTGTCTTCCATGGTCTGCTCCCCGTTGCCTTGTTGTGATTAAGCTGCCTTCAAATCCGCTTTCTGATCTTCCAAAATCATGTCGGACGCCTTCTCGGCGATCATCACGACGGGCGCGTGCGTGTTTCCCGAAATCAGCGTCGGCATGATGGAACAGTCGACCACTCGTAGACCGTCGACGCCGTGCACGCGCAGCCGCGCATCCGTCACGGCCATCGAATCGGAACCCATCTTGCAGGTGCCCGAGGGATGGAAAATCGTCGCGCCGTTCTCGCGCGCATATTCGAGGATTTCCTCGTCGGTGCGCACATCAGCGCCCGGTTTATATTCGTTGACGATGTAAGGCTTGAGCGCATCGGTTGCGGCAAGCTTGCGCGCGTATTTGATGGACTCGATCGCGCAGAGGCGATCCGTCGCCGCATTGAGATAGTTCGGGCGCATCGACGGCGGTTCCATCGGATCCGCCGATTTGATCTCAACGCTTCCGCGCGAGTCCGGCCGCAACTGGCAAACCGAGAACGTGCAGCCCGGCCAGGTATGCGGCTTGCCGCCCGCCTGGTCGGCGGAAAGCGTTCCGAAATGAAATTGAATGTCGGGCGACTTCGAACCCGGCAGGATGCGTGTGAATAGACCGCCTTGATTGATTCCGATGCCGAGCGGGCCGGTTCCGGCGATTAGCCATTGCAGGCCGATGCGCGCCTGGCCGAAGAGCGAGCGCAAATCGTCGTTCGTCGTGATCGGCTTGGAGATACGGAACATCAGCCGGAATTGCAGATGGTCTTGCAGATTTTGTCCGACGCCTTTCAGTTCGTGAACGACGTCGATTCCGTTCCTCTTCAAGAGATTAGCAGGTCCAATGCCCGAAAGCTGCAGCAGTTGCGGCGACTGCAGCGAGCCCGCCGAAAGAATGACTTCGCGCGACGCTTTCGCCATACGCATCGCGCCGTTCTGACGATAGCGCACGCCGGTTGCCCTTCGGCCGTCGAGAATGAGGCCGGTTGCGTGCGCATTCGTCTCGATGCGAAGATTTTCGCGCGAGCGCGCAGGCTTGAGGTAAGCAACCGCCGCGCTGTTGCGCCAACCGTTATGCGTGAAGAGCTGGTAGTAGCCGACGCCTTCCTGGTTGCCGCCATTGAAATCTTCGGTACGCGGGACGCCGAGTTCTTCCGCGCCGCGAATGATGGCTTCCATCAATTCGCTTTTTTCCTCGATGTCCGAGGACCACAGCGGGCCGTCGCCGCCATGGGTGGCGCTCGCGCCGCGGCTATTGTGTTCGGATTTGATGAAATACGGAAGGACGCTGTTCCAATCCCAACCCGGATTGCCGAGCTGCGCCCAGCGATCGTAGTCGTCGCTCTGGCCGCGAATGAAGATCAGCCCGTTGATCGAGCTCGATCCGCCGAGCCCGCGTCCGCGCGGCCAGTAAATCCTCCGGCCGTGCATGTTCGGTTCGGGATCGGTGTAGAAGCCCCAGTTGTAGAGGGGATGAAACATCGTCTTGCCATATCCGACCGGGATATGGATCCAGACGTAGTTGTCCTTCGGTCCCGCTTCTAACAGTAAAACCTTGTTGCGGCCGTCGGCGCTCAACCGATTGGCGAGCACGCAGCCTGCCGATCCCGCGCCCACAACAAT
>Ga0157372_10004696_pt1 | contig 14507 bp, 16 predicted proteins | sample C55metaG_FD_115307 | JGI IMG/M metagenome (GOLD analysis project Ga0157372, IMG submission 115307) | Corn rhizosphere microbial communities from Kellogg Biological Station, Michigan, USA - C5-5 metaG | ecosystem: Host-associated > Plants > Roots > Rhizosphere > Soil | place: USA: Michigan... | reverse complement strand
ATTACAGATACAAAAAAGCCCGCGAAGGCTTATGCCATGCGGGCTTTCCGTACTTCACCGGACGTATCCGGATCAAGATTTGGTGGAGCTGGCGGGAGTTGAACCCGCGTCCGAAATTACTACACCGTCGGCACTACATGCTTAGTCCAGTCTTTACATTCGCCGGTTAGCTGCGAACGGACACGCTACTAACAAACTAGCCTGATTGGATTTAACGCTTCAACCCCAGGCAGGGCATCCACGCGATCTCTTTTGGGTTTGACCTCTCTTGATCCCCGTCCTAAGAGCGGAGGCTAGGGAGAGAGGGCTCTTAGCAGGTTATTAAGCTGCTAGGGCGTAGTTTTCGTCGTTTGCGACTATTTTTTTGCGGCTTTTAACGAGGCAAACCGCCCCTCGGCATGCTCCTAGGGCTTCGCAAATCCCGTCGAATCCAGAATCAGCCCCAAGTACTGTTTAGCAGTATAACAGAAAAACCTCACGCAATGCCAGTACCTTAGCGATTTGCGTGCTTCATTATACGTGCTTTGTCTGTCTTCCACTCACGCTCTTTGATGTCGTCACGCTTGTCGTGCTCTTTCTTACCTCTCGCCACGCCGATTTTCAGCTTGGCCCAGGCGTTTTTCCAGTACAGCGACAGCGGCACGATGGTGTAACCGTCGCGATTAGCTTTGCCAAACAGCGTATCCAGCTCTCGCTCCTTCAACAGAAGTTTACGGGTGCGCGTAGGATCGCAAACCACGTGAGAGGATGCGCCGGTCAGCGCCTGAAAAGTTGCGCCGAACAGGAACGCCTCACCATCGCGCAGCATAATGTAGCTTTCGCTGATGTTGGCCTTACCTGCACGAAGAGATTTGACCTCCCATCCCTGGAGCGACAGACCCGCTTCGAACTCTTCCTCAATGAAGTATTCGTGGCGCGCCCGCTTGTTCATGGCAATGGTGGCAGAACCGGGTTTATGTGCTTTTTTCTTTGTCATAGTGCAACTTAGTGTACATGAAGCGGTGAATGATGGCATCCCCTGTAACAACAAGCGCGGGGAAAAGCGCTATTTTAGCAGAACGCTGGCGGCTGAGAATTTTTGTTTACAGGCCGTCGATGTTATTATTGTAAAGTTTAAGATTAACAGGAAACGTTATGTCCCAGATTAGTCGTTCTGCGCTGGTGCCCTACAGTGCTGAGCAAATGTTCCGGTTGGTAAACGATGTGGATGCCTATCCGGAGTTTCTACCAGGGTGTACCGGCAGTCGCGTGCTGGATTCCAGTGAGCAGCAGATGACGGCGTCGGTAGATGTTTCCAAAGCCGGGATCAGCAAAACCTTCGTCACGCGCAACACGCTGAACAACAACAAGAGCATCCAGATGCAGCTGGTTGACGGGCCTTTCCGCAAATTGACCGGCGGCTGGCAGTTTACCGAACTGAGCGAAGATGCCTGTAAAGTTGAACTGAATCTGGAGTTTGAATTCACCAACATGCTGGTAGAGATGGCGTTTGGCCGCATCTTTAAAGAACTGGCCAGCAGCATGGTGCAGGCTTTCACCAAGCGCGCAAAAGAGGTTTACAGTGCCTGATATCGCGGTAGAAGTGGTCTATGCGCTTCCTGAAAAACAGTATCTTTATACGGTTAACGTGGAAGAGGGCGCCACTGTCGAACAGGCGATTAAAGCTTCCGGACTGCTGGAGCTGCGCAACGATATCGATCTTGCCAGCAACAAAGTGGGCATTTTCAGCCGTCCGGTTAAGCTGAGCGATGAAGTGCACAGCGGCGACAGGATTGAAATCTATCGTCCGCTGCTGGCCGATCCCAAAGAGCTGCGCCGCCAGCGCGCAGAGCGAGCCGCAAAAAAATAAGGCGCTCTTCAGCGCCTTATCTGTTTTTCTTCCCGTCGCCTTCCCAATCTACACGACCGCAGTCGGGCCGACAGGTTGGTCAGCCTCTGCCTTAGCGCTTATTGGACGACAGCTGAGGCTTGTTATCGATATTGGTCAATACGCCGTTGCTGTCAAAGGTCAGCGTCAGCGTCTGCTGGGTCACAGGTTGATGGCCCGGCTCCTGACGGAAAACGTAATACCAGACGTTGCTGCCGAAAGGATCGTGCATCATCGGCGTGCCCAGGGTGTAAGCCACCTGCTGTTGGGTCATGCCGGTATGGATTTTAGAGACGTCATTCGCAACCAGGTAGTTGCCCTGGTTGATGTCCGGCCGGTAAACCACTCGCTCCAGAGTGGAACATCCGGCGGTCGTCATCAGCAGAACCACCGCCGCAGCAGTCAGCGTTTTACAGCGCATAAGTATCTTTATTCCTTTTCGGGCCAACACCTTGGGCATCAGGCTATTTTATATTCTGTATCGGTTTATCGCTTCGATCACAGCGTCAGAAGCCGATGATAATAAACCTTTCCGCAGTTGGAAACCTCTACGAAGCAAGGTTATGACCGCCGGATGCCAAAAAAGTGCCGTTTCAGGCCGCCAAAAGCTCTTTTGCGTTAGCTAAGGTGTTGCGCGTTACCTCGCTGCCGCCCAGCAGACGCGCCAGCTCCTGCAGACGCGCGCGCTTGTCCAGCGGCTGCATATGCGTTTCGGTCATCTCGCCGTCCGTTTCCTTGCTGACAAAGAAATGGTGATTACCACAGCCCGCCACCTGCGGAAGGTGGGTTACGCACATGACCTGGGTGGATTCGCCCAGCTGGCGCAGCATTTTACCGACGACCGCAGCGGTTGGGCCGCTGATACCCACATCCACCTCATCGAAAATCAAGGCTGGAGTATCCATCTTACGCGCGGTAATCACCTGAATCGCCAGCGCGATACGCGACAGCTCGCCGCCGGAGGCGACTTTAGACAGCGGCTGCAGCGGCTGCCCTGGGTTCGTGGTCACGCGGAACTCGATACGATCTGCGCCTTCTGCGGTCAGATGGTCCGGGTTGAACTGGACTTCAATAGCCAGGCGGCCGTGCGGCATTGACAGCGCGTGCATACTTTCGCCAATCAGCTGGCTCAGCTCCTGCGCATAGTGCAAACGGCGCTCATGCAGACGCTCGGCGCATTCCACGGCGGTTTTGTGATGCTTTGCCACGGCCAGTGCCAGCTCTTCCTGATTGCTTTCCTGCTGATCGAGCTGGGCCTGCTCTTCCAGCAGCTGCTGATGATAGCCAGCCAGCTCGTCCGCAGAGATGCGATGCTTGCGCGACAGCGAGATATAGCGCGACAGACGCTGCTCCAGCTCGTAAAGACGGTTAGGGTCGAGATCTAAACGTTCGCAGTAATGACGCAGTTCGTCACTGGCCTCGCTGATCTGAATGGCCGCCTCGTCCAGCATGACGCAAACGCCGTTGAGTTTATCATCCATCGCCACCAGTTCGTTCAACAGCTGCTGCGCGGTATAAAGCTGGTTCTGCAACGTAGTATGTTCACCGTCGGCCAGCAGCATTAACGCCTGCTGGCTGGTGGACAGCAGCTGACCGCTGTTCGCCAGACGCTTGTACTCTTCGTCGATGGCTTCATATTCGCCTGCAACCGGCGCAAACTCGTTCAGCTCTTTGAGCTGATACTGCAACAGCTCGCGACGGGCTTCACGCTCCTGCGACAGCTGCTGATGCTGCGCCAGCACGCGACAGCTCTGGTTCCACTGGCGATAGCTCTGCGCCACTTCCTGCATCAGGCCGTTCTCGCCCGCGTAGCCATCCAGCAGCGTTTTCTGATGTTCTGGCTTCAGCAGCAGCTGATGGGCGTGTTGACCGTGGATCTGAATCAGCAGCTGGCCCAGATCGCGCAGCTGGGAAAGCGGAACGGAGGTGCCGTTGATAAAGCCGCGAGAGCGGCCGTCGCTGCTGATTACGCGGCGCAGCAGGCATTCGCTGCCTTCGTCCAGCTGGTTCTCCACCAGCCAGGCGAGGGCAGAAGGGGTATCTTTCAGGGAGAAGCGGGCACAGAGGTCGGCGCGATTTGCGCCCTGACGCACCATATCGGCTTCAGCGCGACCGCCCAGGCAGAGGCCGAGCGCATCAATAGCAATAGATTTACCCGCGCCGGTTTCGCCGGTGATTGCGGTCATGCCACGCTGAAAATCGATTTCAAGTTCACGAACAATCGCAAAATTACTGATGGTCAGTTGTGCCAGCATAGAAAGCGTTCCTGTATGAAAACACAGATATGGTTTTTCATACAGTATATACTGGTTCTATAACCAGTAAAGTAGCTGGCAACGGATTTTAAAACAATTTTTTCGACCAGCCAAGTTTTGAGCTTAACGTATTGAAATAGTTGTAATTTTGCGGATGAATAAGATTCAGGTGATCGTCATTACGGCGGATCAGTACGTCTTCGCCTTCCTGGATAGGCAGCGCGATCTGACTGTCGCAGCTGACTTCCAGGTCGCTGCGCATATGGGAAAAGCGCAGCCGAATCGTACTGTTGCTGTTGATTACCAGCGGCCTGGCCGAAAGCGTATGCGGGAACATGGGCACAATAGCAATCGCATCCAGCGAGGGCGTCAGGATGGGGCCGCCAGCGGAAAGCGAATAGGCGGTCGACCCGGTCGGCGTAGAGATAATCAGGCCGTCGGAACGCTGCGAAAAAGCGAAGGTCTCATCGATATACACTTCAAACTCAATCATATGCGCGACCTTGCCGGGGTGCAGCACCACTTCGTTAATTGCCGTACCGACGCGCGGCTCGCGGCCCTGGCGGCAAACCCGCGCCTCCAGCAAAAAGCGGCTTTCCGTAATGTACTTGCCTTCCAGCACGTCGGCCAGCTGCTGCTGCGCGTTATCCGGATCGAGGTCGGTCAGGAAACCCAGGTTGCCGCGATTGATGCCGATGACCTTGATATCGTAGCGAGCCAGCACCCGCGCCGCGCCCAGCATATTGCCATCGCCCCCTACCACCACCGCCAGATCGGCCTTTTGCCCGATTTCTGACAGCGAGCCGGTTTCGACGTCGGCCAGATTCAGCTCGCGGGCTATCTGCTCTTCGATGATCACCTGATAGCCCTTCGCCGTAAGCCAGCGACAGAGCATTTCGTGAGTGGTCAGCGCGGTAGGATGGCGCGGATGGCCCACAATACCGATGCAGTTAAAATGGTTGTTCATGATGCTGGTGTTCCTCATGAGGTAAACTACCTCAGACAATGTAACGGGTTCCCTTGAAACCGCAATTCTGATCCCCATAATAAGCGAACCAGCGAGATGAATGTGCACAAACGCGGAGAAATTCATGAGTAGTAAAGAACAGAACACACCAAACGAGCAAGTCTCAGACGATATCGAGATGGAACAGGCAACCCAGGACGCGGAGACAGCAGAAGGCGTGGATCCGCGTGATGAGCGCATTGCCGAGCTGGAAGCCCAGCTGGCACAGGCGCAGGGTGGCGTTCGTGAAGCGCAGCTGCGTGCTCAGGCCGAAATCGAAAATATTCGTCGCCGCACCGAACTGGATGTGGAAAAAGCGCATAAATTTGCGCTGGAAAAATTCGCCAACGAGCTGCTGCCGGTTATCGACAGCCTGGAGCGCGCGCTGGAACTGGCCGACAAAGAGAACAGCGAGCTGACCGCGATGATCGAGGGTATCGATCTGACGCTGAAATCCCTGCTTGGCGCCGTGCGTAAGTTCGGCGTGGAAGTGGTTGGCGACGTCAACGTGCCGTTTAACCCGGAAATCCATCAGGCGATGTCGATGATTGAATCCGAAGACGTGGCGCCGAATCACGTGCTGATGGTCATGCAGCGCGGCTACACGCTGAACGGTCGCCTGCTGCGCCCGGCAATGGTTGCGGTAGCGAAAGCCAAAGGCTGATAGCTATAACGAAAAAAAGCACCTTCGGGTGCTTTTTTTGTGTCCGCAGCCGCAGCCAGAGAAGCTAGTCTGGCAGAACCGGCGTCCAGTCTATCGGCTGCTCACCGTGCTGTTCCAGCCATTCATTGGTTTTGGAAAAGTGTCCGCAGCCAAAGAAGCCGCGATGGGCCGAAAGCGGAGAAGGGTGGGGCGCCTGTAAAACATGATGGCGCTGGCGATCGATAATGCTGCCTTTTTTCTGCGCGTGCGATCCCCATAGCAAAAACACCACGTTCTCGCGATGCTCGTTAATGACGGCAATCACGCGGTCGGTAAAGGTTTCCCAGCCGAAACGGGCATGTGAATGCGCCTGTCCCGCCTCCACGGTTAAGACCGTATTCAACAGCAGCACGCCCTGACGCGCCCAGCTTTCCAGAAAACCATGATTGGGACGCTGGAAGCCCGGAATATCGGTGACCAGTTCCTTATACATATTCACCAGCGACGGCGGCACGGCCACGCCGGGCAGCACCGAGAAGGCAAGGCCATGCGCCTGATTAGGGCCGTGATACGGATCTTGACCGAGGATCACCACTTTGACATCGCCCAGCTCCGTCAGGCGAAAAGCATTGAACACGTCCTTTTGCGGCGGATAAACGGTTTTTCCGGCCGCACGTTCTTTAGCCACCATCGATAACGTCTCGATGAAGTAAGGTTTCTCTTTTTCCTCTGCCAGCACATCGTGCCAGGTCAGCGTATTGACCATGTCCGCCTCCTTTAGGGTAATCAGGGTGTAGCTTAGCGCGGATCGCTACCGACACAAACTTAAAATAAAGTTTAAAAATACAAAAAAACCAGGAAAGAGCGGTGCGGTAAAGTTGAGATAAATCATAAAGTTGACGATATGTGCACAGTAAAGGACGCTCACTTTTTGATTTCGGTCAAAGCTGCCTGGTTTCCAGGCTGTTATATAGGTCGGATACAGATCAATTTTCTCTGCTGATATTTCATCAGCCACCAACCGCCTGGGAGGCAACAATGATTTCCGGAATCCAAATCACCAAAGCAACTAATCCAGCGCTAGTTAACTCTTTCTGGCTACTCGATAATGAAAAAGAAGAGGCTCGCTGCATCTGCGCCAAGGACAGCTATAAAGAAGATCAAATTGTACCGGTAAGCGATTTCGGCCAGTTTGAATACCGCGACGTACCGCTGGATATCCAGCCGCAGGTACGCGTAGAGGGTGGTCAGCACCTGAACGTTAACGTGCTGCGCCGTGAAACGCTGGAAGATGCCGTCAAACATCCGGAAAAATATCCGCAGCTGACGATCCGCGTGTCAGGCTACGCCGTGCGTTTCAACGCGTTAACGCCTGAACAGCAGCGCGATGTGATTGCTCGTACCTTTACTGCAAGCCTGTAAGAGAAAGACGGCTGCCTGAGGATAATAAGGCGGGCGCTGAAAATAACATCAGGGAAATATTATCTTAGTTTATTGAAATATAAGATGTAATTTAAAAACAAGGAAAGGGCCGCGCAGCTGCATGGCAGAAATCAGTATTTCAGGCAGAAAATCAGGTTAAACAGTAATAAATAAAATAAAAGATGTAAAAAAACCGCCCTGACGAGGGCGGTTTTTTGTTGGGCAGCGTATTTATTCAGCGCTGTCGGTTTTTGGCGCAGAGCTCGGCTTGCGACGCTTGCCAACGTTTTTGGCATCGCGATGGCGTTTCTTCACGCGCGGCTTCTCTTCGCTATCTTTCTTCTCTTTCTGCTCTTTACGCTTCGCCAGCACTTTCTTTGATGGCTTGCCGTTCAGCTTTTCGCTTGGCGCGCGCGTGGTTGGACGCAGCTCATCGATGGTGCGGGCCTTCAGCGGCTCGTTGACGTAGCGGCTGATTTTACCCAGCAGTAAAAAGTCATGCGCTTCCACCAGCGAAATCGCGGTGCCTTTTTTGCCCGCGCGGCCGGTACGACCGATGCGGTGCAGATAGGTATCCGCCGTGCGCGGCAGATCGAAGTTAAAGACGTGACTGACATCGTCAATATCGATGCCGCGCGCCGCGACGTCGGTAGCCACCAGCACGTTGACACGGCCATCGACGACACGCTTAATCGCTTCGTTACGCTTGAACTGCTCCAGTTCACCTTCCAGATAGCTGGAGTTGATACCGGCGTCGCGCAGCCAGCCGCACAGCTCATGCACACGCTCGCGCTTGCGCACGAAGATCACCGAACGGGTGACTTCCGGCTGTTTCAGCAGGTGAAGCAGCAGGGCGGTTTTATGCTTAACGTCATCGGCGCGGTAATACCATTGCAGGATCTTCTTACGCTCGCGGCGGGCGGGATCGGCTTCAATCTCGACCGGCTCGTTAAGCAGGCGCTCGGAGAAATCTTTAATCGCTTCGCCTTCCAGCGTGGCGGAAAAAAGCAGCGTCTGTTTACGCCAGCGGGTTTCCGCCGCGATAGTTTCGATATCCTGCGCGAAGCCCATATCCAGCATACGGTCGGCTTCATCCAGGATCAGCGTCTCTACCGCGCGACAGTCAAAGTTCTCTTCTTTGATGTATTGCAGCAGACGACCGGTGGTAGCGACTACCACGTCCTGGTTTTCGCTGAACACTTCCGCATGGTTCATATAAGCCACGCCGCCGGTGATGGTCGCGATATCCAGATGCGTGTTTTTCGCCAGCTCGCGAGCCTGATCGGCCACCTGCATCGCCAGTTCGCGAGTCGGTGTCAGGATCAGAATACGCGGCGGGCCGGATTTTTTGCGCGGGAAGTCCAGCAGATGCTGGAGCGCAGGCAGCAGGTAAGCCGCGGTTTTGCCTGTACCTGTTGGTGCCGAACCCAGAACGTCGCGACCCTCCAGTGCAGGCGGGATCGCAGCGGCCTGGATTGCCGTGGGGCGCGTGAAGCCCTTTTCCTGCAGGGCGTCCAGCAGGCTTTCATCAAGTTCGAGTTCGGAAAAAGTGGTTACAGTCATGGTCTACCTCAGTTTGGGGCGCTGATTATAGACAGATTGCGCGCGATCTTCATCTCTTTGTGTGGAATGAATGACTTTTCCTTGCATCTTAATTGTCCTATGCTAGCGCCGTTTCCCTTTCAGGTCGCTTAAATGTCACAACAAAAAGCGGTATTACGCCCTAACGGCTTTACCTTTAAACAATTTTTTATCGCGCACGATCGCTGCGCCATGAAGGTCGGCACTGACGGTGTGCTGCTGGGTGCGTGGGCGCCGGTGGCGGAAGCTACCGCCGTGCTGGATATTGGCACGGGCAGCGGCCTGATTGCGCTGATGCTGGCGCAGCGTACCGGTGAAAACGTCTGCGTGGAAGCGGTCGAGCTGGATGAGCAGGCCGCGCGCCAGGCGCAGGAAAACGCGGCGGCCTCCCCCTGGGCCGGTCGTATCCGCATCCATCAGGACGATATTCGCCACTGGACAAAAAGGTGCGAGCGCCGCTACTCGCTGATTGTCAGCAATCCGCCCTATTTTGTACCGGGCAGCGAATGCGCCACGCCGGCACGTGCCTCGGCGCGCTCTACTACCGATCTGACACATGATGTTCTGCTGGCCTGCGCCGAAGAGCTGATCACCGAAGACGGTTTCTTTTGCGTGGTGCTGCCGACAGCGGCAGGCGATCGGCTGGTGGCGCTGGCGCTACAGCGCGGCTGGCATCTGCGTTTTCGTACCGACGTTGCCGACAATGATAACCGGCCGCCTAACCGCGTGCTGTTGGCGCTGTCGCCTGAATCGGGCGAGCTTTTTCAGGACAGAATGACGATACGCGGGCCGGATCAGCGTTATTCAGAAGCGCATTGCAGCCTGACCCGCGACTTTTATCTTTTCCGTTAATCAGGGCGTCAGGATGGTCGGCCTGGCTTCCGCCAGCCGCTGGGGATAATCCAGCGTATAGTGCAGGCCGCGACTCTCTTTTCTTGCCATCGCGCAGCGCACCATCAGTTCCGCCACCTGCACCAGGTTACGCAGCTCCAGCAGATTATTGGAAATACGGAAGTTGGCGTAATACTCATCAATTTCCTGCTGAAGCAGGTTAATCCGGCGCAGCGCTCTTTCCAGCCGTCGGGTGGTGCGCACTATCCCCACGTAGTCCCACATAAAAAGCCGCAGCTCATGCCAGTTATGCTGAAGGATGACCTGCTCGTCCGAGTCGTCCACGCGGCTTTCGTCCCACGCGGGCAAATTATCTACCGGCCCAACGCGCTGAAGCCAGGTGGCGATATTCTCTGCCGCCGACCAGCCGTAAACCAGGCATTCCAACAACGAGTTAGAAGCAAGACGATTGGCGCCATGCAGCCCGGTATAGCTGACTTCGCCTATGGCATACAGGCCGTTCAAATCGGTGCGGCCATAGTGATCCACCATCACGCCGCCGCAGGTATAGTGCGCCGCCGGGACAATCGGAATCGGCTCCTTGGTCAGATCGAAACCCAGCGTCTTCAGCTTTTCGGCAATGGTCGGGAAGTGCGCCCTGACAAATTCCGGCGGTTTATGGCTGATATCCAGATACATGCAGTCCGCGCCCAGCCGTTTCATCTCATGATCGATGGCGCGGGCGACGATATCCCTTGGCGCCAGCTCTGCGCGCTCGTCGAAGTCAGGCATAAAGCGCGTGCCGTCGGGTCGTTTCAGCAGCGCGCCTTCGCCCCGCAGCGCTTCGGTCAGCAAAAAGTTTCTCGCCTCGGGATGGTACAGGCAGGTCGGGTGAAACTGATTAAACTCCAGGTTAGCCACGCGACAGCCCGCGCGCCAGGCCATGGCGATGCCGTCGCCGGAGGCCACATCGGGATTGGTGGTGTACTGGTAAACTTTGGCGGCGCCGCCGGTCGCCAGCACTACCGCCCGGGCGCGGCAGGTTTCCACCTTTTCGCGTTTGCGGTTCCAGATCCAGGCGCCCACGACGCGGCGCTCGCCCGGCAGGCCGATTTTATCTGAGACGATCAAATCTACCGCGTTGCTGCGCTCAAGGATGGTAATGCCGGGATGGCTGAGTGCCTGGCTGACCAGCGTGGTTTCTACCGCGCGGCCGGTGGCGTCGGCGCTGTGCAGGATACGGCGATGGCTGTGGCCGCCTTCACGCGTCAGATGATAGCTGCTGTCCGTGTCCGCTTTATCAAACATCATGCCGTTATCGATTAGCCACTGCACACAGTGGCGGGCATTACTGGCGATAAAGGACACTGCCTCCCGATCGCAGAGGCCGTCGCCCGCAACCAGCGTATCTTCCACATGTGAGGCAACGCTGTCGGTTTCATCGAAAACGGCCGCTATCCCGCCCTGGGCATACAGCGTCGAACCTTCGTTGATCGGCCCCTTGCTCAATACGGTTACCCGCTGCTGGTCGGCCAGACGCAGCGCCAGCGACAGGCCTGCCGCACCGCTGCCAATAATTAACACGTCACAACTGTAATCGGATGCCAGAGTCATAGTGTTTAATTTACTAAACAGGTTGTTTGCTGAGCATAGCGCCGTTCGCAGAAGCAAAAAAGGTTTTTTTCTGTACAGCGCAAAAAACAGCGCCCCAGACCGTTCGGACTGGCCTGAAAAATGGCGGCCTTCCTGTACATCCCGCTGGGCCGGTTTATTATGATGAACCTGCAAGATTTAAAGATGAAAAAGCGCCTTTCTTAGAGTACTCTGCGGCGATGATGCACATGACACCACAAATATAACGGCGCAACGGAACTTTACTCATGACCATTACTCTAAGCGGATGCTTGCTCGAAAATTATGAGTTACGGGTAGTTCAAATACGCGTGGAAAAAGATTTGGGGAGACATTACCTCGGATGAGCGAGCAGTTAACGGATCAGGCTCTCGTAGAGCGAGTGCAGAAGGGAGATCAGCGGTCATTCAATTTACTGGTAGTGCGCTATCAGCATAAAGTGGCGAGCCTGGTTTCCCGCTACGTGCCCTCTGGAGATGTGCCTGACGTAGTGCAGGAATCATTTATTAAAGCCTATCGCGCGCTGGAGTCGTTTCGCGGGGATAGCGCTTTTTATACCTGGCTCTATCGGATAGCCGTCAATACGGCCAAAAATTACCTGGTTGCTCAGGGACGTCGGCCGCCCGCCAGCGATGTAGACGCTATTGATGCGGAAAACTTTGAAAGCGCTGGCGCGCTGAAAGAAATATCGAACCCTGAGAACTTAATGTTGTCGGAAGAATTAAGGCAGATGGTTTTCCGTACCATTGAGACGCTGCCCGAAGATCTCCGTATGGCGATCACGCTTCGGGAACTGGATGGGCTGAGCTATGAAGAGATAGCCGCCATCATGGCGTGTCCGGTGGGCACGGTTCGTTCCCGTATTTTCCGGGCGCGTGAAGCCATCGACAATAAAATTCAACCACTTATCCAACGCTAGCGATAGCGGACACAGGAAGGGTACTGAGGCATGCAGAAAGAACAACTTTCCGCTTTAATGGATGGTGAAACTTTAGATAATGAAGTTTTGTCCGCATTGTCTGAAGACGCTGTGCTGCAAAAACAGTGGGAAAGCCATCATCTTATCCGCGATACCCTGCGTGGCGACGTTGCGCCGGTAATGCATTTCGATATCGCGGCGAAAGTCGCGGCGGCTATCGAAAAAGAACCGCTGCCGTTGAAGAGAGCGATACCAGAGGCGCAGCCCGAACCGCAGAGCTATGACAAGCTGCCGTTCTGGCACAAAGTGCGTCCATGGGCCGCGCAGCTTACCCAGGTCGGCGTGGCGGCGTGCGTGTCGCTGGCGGTGATCGTGGGCGTGCAGCACTATAACCAGCCTGCTGAAGGGCAGTCGCAGTCAGAGTCGCCGGTATTCAATACGCTGCCGATGATGGGCCAGGCGTCGCCGGTCAGTCTGGGCGTGCCGGCGGAAACCAACAGCAGTGCGCCACAGCAGGTGCAGGATCAGCGTCGTCGCGTTAACGCGATGCTGCAGGATTACGAACTGCAGCGCCGTCTGCATTCAGAGAGTCTGCAGTTCGAGCAGACGCCTGCCCAGCAGGCAGCTGTTCAGGTGCCGGGTAACCAGTCGTTAGGAATTCAGCAGCAGTAATGAAGCAGCTTTGGTGCGCCGTCAGCCTTATGGCTGGCAGCCTGTTTTATTCCTCCTTCGCCCCGGCGCAAACCACGTCCGGGGCGCTGTTGCAACAGATGGAGCAGGCCAGCCAGTCCCTCAATTACGAACTCGCCTATATCAACGTCTCGCGGCTGGGCATTGAGTCGCTGCGTTTTCGCCATGCCGTTCTGGACAGCAAAACCTATGCACAGCTGCTGCATATGGATGGGCCGCGCCGCGAGATCGTTCAACGCGGTAACGAGATCAGCTATTTTGAACCAGGTCTGGAGCCTTTTACTCTGCCCGGTAAACATATTGTTGATTCGCTGCCGTCGCTGGTGTTCGCCGATTTCCAAAAGCTTTCCGAATATTACGATTTTGTACCGGTAGGGCGGACGCGTATCGCCGATCAGCTGTGCGAAGTGATCCGCATCGTGGCGCGCGACGGCACCCGCTATAGCTATATTGTCTGGCTGGACAGCGATACCCGGCTGCCGTTAAGGGTCGATCTGCTCGATCGGGACGGCGAAACGCTGGAGCAATATCGCGTGGTCAGCTTTGCGGTGGATGACGGCGTCAGAAAAATGATGCAGGGGCTGGATAAAGCCAGCCTGCCGCCGTCGCTTTCGGTGCCGGCCAGCGATAAAGCCACCTTCGCATGGCGGCCGTCGTGGTTGCCGAACGGCATGAAAGAGGTTACGCAGAGCCGCAGGCAGATCCCTTCGCTGAACAAGCCGGTTGAGTCGCGCCTCTATTCTGACGGGTTGTTCAGCTTCTCGATCAACGTCAGTGCGGCGGACAAAAACAGCGTGTCGCAACAATTGCGCACGGGACGACGTACGGTGCATACGGAAATACGCAATAATAAAGAGATCACGGTGGTTGGCGAGCTTCCTCCTTCAACCGCCAAGCGTATCGCTGACAGCATAGGTAGCGCAAAATGATGAGAGAATGGGCCACGGTGGTCTCCTGGCACAACGGTGTGGCGACGCTGCATTCAGAAATGAAAACCTCCTGCAGCAGCTGCTCCGCCCGTAAAGGCTGCGGCAGCCACATGCTGAACAAGCTTGGGCCAAAGAACGCGCACGTGATGAAAATCGCCAGCGCGGAGCCGCTGGCGCCGGGGCAGCGTATTGAACTGGGCATTGAAGAGAAGAGCCTGCTCAGCTCGGCGCTGCTGGTTTATATGACGCCGCTGCTGGGCCTGTTTATCGTGGCCGGGCTGTTTCAGATGCTGTTTCACAGCGATGTGGCTGCCGCTGCGGGCGCGCTGCTTGGCGGCATCGGGGGGTTTATCATCGCTAAGGGCATTTCCGGCTATTTGGGGAAATCCGCCTCTTTTCATCCGGTGATTCTGAGCGTGGCGCTTCCGCCGGATGCGCTGCGCGTTGAAACCGAATAACGCTTAATCCGGCAGGCCGTCGGCACTTTTACCCCTTATCGCTATCCTGCGTCCCGGCGCGTGTCCCGTCGCGCTGCGGTCACGATTACAGCAGTAGACGCGCGGCCCGCAGGGAAATCATACGCTATGCATGTGAATTCTTTCGTGGCGGGGGCTAACAGTGTAAGATGCGTGCTCATTGATGGCGGGTACATTGCAGTCGGTCTCTACGGCTCTGTCCACCGCAAGAACTAAACCGAACGTTTAAGCGAAAAAATTCATATAAATGAAGCAT
>Ga0157372_10004692_pt1 | contig 14512 bp, 15 predicted proteins | sample C55metaG_FD_115307 | JGI IMG/M metagenome (GOLD analysis project Ga0157372, IMG submission 115307) | Corn rhizosphere microbial communities from Kellogg Biological Station, Michigan, USA - C5-5 metaG | ecosystem: Host-associated > Plants > Roots > Rhizosphere > Soil | place: USA: Michigan... | reverse complement strand
TGAAATTTTTAAAATTGTGTCGCCTGTGAACAGGCTTGGCGAAATACTCATAGGAGAGTATGAAATCTCTTGGATAGTTGGCCTTGACAGAATCCAAGAAGGCCTCCTTTGAGCAACTTGTATGGTTCCACTGAGCCTTCATAGGCTGCTTTGCGAATTTCAAACGACTCGTTGAGCTTTGGAGCGGATTGACATGGCGGAGTTATTCATTAAATATAGTGCCAATGCTCAAATGGAATGAGCATGGCGCGGATATACATTATTCAACCGCGGAACCTGCGGACGAAACTTTAATTTGACGCACAACGGCGTTTCATTGGTCAATTACGTTTAAAGTTCCGCGAGAAAATTTCGTGAGAAAATACGAAATATTTCTGCATCATTAATAATTCACCATTGTCACTATCGTCACTATCATCGCTATCATCCTCTCTCTAAGAGAAATTACCTATACCAGACAGGCCGGAAATGAAATGATGGTTATCCATTGCGTTGAGGAGTTTGTTCATAAAATCATTTCCTTGTGGTCTTGAGGACTTAATAAATTGCTTTCCAGGAGGCCATTCCGAAAGAATTTGGCCTAAGCCAGGCCAGGATCACACTACCGGCAAATTTGTGGAAATGTGTCAAAGGACTTCCGAAGGGAGGCAAGAGATCCAAGAGATCCAAGAATACGACGACGAAGAATGTATAATTAATTGCTTTTTTTGTTAAATTAAATTTTTAATTTTTTTTGGCAGGTGACCAGGATCGAACCAACATCCTTTTCAATTGTCAAATTGAAATTTTTAATTGGACCAATTGGACTAATTTAATGCGGCCAAAACTTAGTATTTCTTTTGCGTTTTTTAGTTCTCGTCTTATCTTCTTTTTTCTTTTTTTTTCTGTTTTCTTCCTGCTAACTTAAAGAATACTTAGTCTATACTTGCTAGTTTAAGAAAAGAAACCAAAAGAAGCAATGGACCCAATTGAAAAAAGGATGCAAAAGAAACAATGTCAAGAATTATATAAAAGTTTAATTCAAATGGCTGACAAAGAAAATCATTCATGTGCTGATTATGTTCGAGAGGTCTTATTCACAGCTAAACAATGTGGAAATATATCTCCAAAAATGAAACAACTTGGTGACAATTATCAAGAATATATTGAAAAAAGAAATGAAGGTGCCGTGAAAAAACTCCTCAACGAATTACCTGGATTAACTGAATTGGAAGCTGTTTCAAAACAAACATGTGTACATTATAATTATTGGACAAAAAAAGTACTTAATGAAGAATTAACTTTTATTAATTGGACAGATATACATTTAATAGAAAAAATGAAACGAATTGTTAAATGTATTCAAAAAGAATTATGAAATTTTACTCTATAGTCTAAATTTAAAAACGTAATAAAACCATCAACTTTCTAATGGAATAACAAGATTAGCTTAATGAGAATATGCGAAATATAACATGTTGGTCAAGGTATTGCCATTATCAAAAGAAGTGAGCGCTTTCACTTGATCAGGAGTTATTCCTATAATAGAAAGTACAAATGCTTTCCATTCAGGTGAAGTATCATTACTTGAAGCAATACTGGTCAGATACGAAGTCGCTGCTTGAACCCATGGTGTATCTGAAAATAATACTTTGGTTAATGGGGTGACTGGTATCACTTGAATGCCAATAGCATAACTTGGATTATTTCCAAACCAGGTAGCACCATCCACTTTATTAGAAAATAAATTTCCAAGGACGTATTGGTTAGCTAATGGAGGTTCATACATTACTAAAGAGTCATTAGGATTATTCATGTGCCAGTACGTTTGAGCGGTTATAATTTCATTCGCAGTAAGAAGTCGTCCTATAGCTTCACACCGAGTGTCTTTATATGCTGATCCTAATAATGCAATAGCATAAAATCCATTACATGATTCACTGGTAGATTCTTTATTCGAGCCGTCACTGTATCCAACAAGGCCACTAGCATAACTAATGAGTTCGTATGCGTCATGATTACGTAAGAAAGGGAAATAAGTATTGTTTTTATTAGGACATGCATAATTTTTAGCAAGTGCTGACACATACTTTGTATTAGCTAATCGCCATACTGAATTAAATTTAGCCAAAACTGCAGCAGCATATAAGTGGTATCCTTGATGGAAAATACCAACATCATTAAATACACCTACACCATAATCAGCACCACGATCAACAGCGCCATTAGATGTAATGATAATTCCAAAATGGTCATCATAGACCCATTTATCAGGTCCTATACTTTGAGTCCATATATTCATTAATAAAATCAATCGATCAATTAATGTATTCCTGATTCTTAATTCTCCTACATGATCCGCTATCAATATAAGTCGAGCAAATAATGCTAATACTTTTCCAGCTGAATAACTGTCTGGAGGAATGGATGCAGGTAATTGATCCATATCTTTTTGAAGAGCAGCTGTGATATCTTTATATGACGATAAAGGAATATTTGATGTCCAACCTACATTAAATGGAATTTTTGGTGAAAGTGACAGTGTGTTGTCGCTAGGATTTATTGCTATTCCTTGCAAGAGTCCTCTTATATTTCTATAAGAAGTGAATGAAGGGATAATTTGACCGCCGGTGATATTCATTTTTTGATGGTTGGGTAAAAGCAAAAATAAAATTCCTGGATCCGTGCTGTTGTCTCCATCGACGAGTCTTTGGGTATCAAAGTCAAATGAAAATGAACCACCTTCGGTTCCATAGACATTAAGTGACAAATGTCCATTGAGAGGAAATGTAGAACTGTATCGATCAAGAATCGGCTCTTGATCCGTGGAAATGACCGTGGATATCCGGATCACACCGCTAATTGATATTGGAGCTTGAATGACATTTCCTACGACTTGCCATTGAATAGGGACAGAACTGTATACAATCCATGTGGAATTATTATTTAATACCATTTTTATTTTTGTCGGTGATACTTGATCGGTGCTTAGTATAGCATGAATTGTACTGAGTGTAGGAGTGCTTCCAGAGTATATCGCGGTGATATACGGGGTTCCACGGACTATAGGCACGGTGAATCTGCCATAATCCACAGTGACGGATAAATCAGAATATCTAGAAATGAGTTTTGAGCTTAGAGGTTCAATGGACGATATCGTCCAGTCTGCATTAAAATTTTGGAAAATATAACTTGGTCCTATCACACGGTTTGGGTAGCATATTTGAAGTCCAGTGTCTGGAATCGCTTTAAGTGAAAAAGGGGTTTGTGGAATGTATCCAGATCCATCACCTAACATTAAATTGGACCACCATGCATTTGTTGGAATAGTCGACTTTGTCGTCGAAACCAGAAATTGGGGTTGAGGCGCTACTGTACTATTTTGAATAGTGAATGGAGGTAATTCATTGGTATCGAGAATAATTGAAGAAGATGAAGAACACATTTTTTTTAAATTTACACTAAGATTTTAAAAAAAATCTTTTAAAAAAAATAGATGGAAATAAATAAAAGAGAAAAAGTTCCACTTCTCACTCTTACCAGGTACTCGGCCGAAAAAGAAGTTTTATTGCCTCGGAAATTCAACTGCGACTGAAATGACCCCTACTACTACTTTGTTTCTTACTTTGCGACATCATTATAATTATTGCTCCTATAATTATTGCTATGAATTTTATTTTTTTTATGTTGATTTTTTTTATAGTTCATTAATTAAGAAACGGTAGAAAGGAAATATGTCGTCAGGATCATCCGCTGAGTTAAAGTTACTAACCAAAAGGGTACAAGATTTAGACAAAGAATATAATCAGTTTATGAATGACGTATCAAAAATATTGAAGTCGGAGCCCAAAAAACCACTGATAAGAGGAAAACCTCGAGAATCCTCATTTTTGAGGATGCATTTATCAAATTTAAAACATCGGGCTGAGGAATCTCATAGACGTATGAAAGAAAATTATGAGGATTTAAAAAGAAATTCACGAGGTTGGACATTTGATGAGTGGACGTTTGATGAGAGGAGAAATTTTAACAATATTATGAATGGTAATCTAGACTATAATTATAAAGCCATTTATGCTGATGGAACGCCAATTTCTCAAGATATAGTATTACCAAGTAAGGTCCTTAGCAAACAAGTATACACGTCACTTGATCGATACAAAAACAATGCTGACTGGATTAAAAGTAAAATGGAGGATGAAGCTAAGAAGACGATTAGAAATCATCCTATTTTCAATAATTACCTCCATAATCATATTGCTCCTATAGTTGAACATCCTTCCAGAATAACAAAGAAGATGTTACCATATGTATATTTACCAAAACCAGAGTTTTCTTTAGCGGAATTATCAAAAATACTAAATGAAGCGTACCCTAATCCTAATAAGAGTAATCCAAGGAAACGAAAGCAACGATCTTCATCATTGACTTTACGAAAAAAGAAAAGAACGGTGAAAAGAAAAAGTCATAGTGGTAGTAAAAGTAGCAGTAAATCAAGAACTCCTAAAAGAAGACGTATGGTATAATTTTCGTTCTCGTTTAAGGTTCCTTCATTATTTTCTTTTCTGGGTTTAACATGGGTAGTGAATTAAAGATATAATGTCATCTTTTCTGGGTATTATCAAAAGTAAGATGATGTTCTCCTCTGACGAAAAAAAACCCAAGTATCATTTTAATACTTATGAAGAAGCATTGATGCATTTAGTGAAAATAGGTGATCATTGTGAAGATTTTGATAAATTTCCAATATATAGTTGTGAATTGCCACGCGCAAAAGGTATAATTAGCGATAAGTACATTGATAATAATTTATCAGATACTTTTATTTATGAGATTGGACGATGTGGCGATATATTATCCAGTATTCATTTTGACGACTTAAAGTCTATTTCAAAAATTGAATTAATTGCAAAAGGGTTTGGAGATGGCATTAGTATTACATCAGAAATACATGAACTTGAGACATTGAATTTGCCTATAGTAGGCACTTTTTATAATATTATATATTTGTATATTTACATGGAGGAAAACGCTCCAAGACCAAAAGTATATGGTCATTATACCTTAATGCCATATGCTCTAAGAAAAAAATATGCAACAAGTCCACTTATGTATAAGGAGCGTTTTATTATCGATTCCTCAAGAATCAGTCTTTTACAAAAGTAGTCTTCTAATATGTAATATGTAGAAAGAATTTAAAAGAATAATGGTTTATAGTAAATTATCTGAAACAAAAAATGGATAAAATTAAAACTGCTATTGAGAAATTTGAGAAAACTCTTGAAGAAGAAAGAGAAAGCGATGGTGTCGATTATGTCGATTATTATGATAAAGTAGTAAGTGATATAATAAATGAATTCAGTACTAAATTAGAAGGAGGGTATTATACCTTGAAGGAAGACAACGCTGAGATCAATTGGCGAGATCATCTTTATGATGATGACATCAAAGTAGATTGGAACAATCTTAACAAAACAATCATTGAAATCTCCATTTACGATTACGATTTTGATGATTGGAATTGTGATAAATGTGTAAAAAGGAATATAGAATATAAGATCAAAGAAAAAATACATGAAAAAATACCCTCAGATATTTTTACTACATTTATTTTGGTGTGTAGGATTGAATATTAAGTTCAAAGTGCAATAACTAGAGTTTAATTTAATTTTTGTACATTAAATTGGTCACTGGTCAGTTGACTATTTCTTAAAATTTTTAATTTGGAGTTACTTTAAATTAAAAATTTTTTCCGCGCAAACGAAAAGTGACTCATTTAGGCTAAGTAAAAATTTACTTTGTTGTATTGTTCAGACGCGGGTTCGATTCTCCGCTCCGTTGCAATTACATTGGTTCCAATTTTTAAAAATAAATAAAATAAGTTTCAGCTTCTTGTAGGTTTCGATATTGGGTCAGTCTTCGTTATGCAGCCGAACATGTTTACCCCAGATTCTAGAATATAGTTTGCTTGATGAAGTTGGTCAATTTCTCAGCTGCATCGTGGTTCAACAACGCCAGAGCATGAACCAAGAAGAAGCTGATAATCTTTAGTTTATTTGTCATCCACTTTCTTTCCGCTTGATTCGTGGTTCACCAACACTTCTGTAATCCAGTTATTCTAGACCAGAAGTGTTGGTGAGCCACGAAACAACCGAATTGGAACTTGCGACAAAGAAACTGGATTGAATCAGGTCGTTAGTTACAAGTTTGGTTCATATTTGAACCAGAATTGAAACTTAACGTAGTTCTGGTTTGCAACCATTCTTCTGTAGGATTCACCCGCCATGATATCGGACCCTGGTAGAGTATTGATAAATGTGTAATGCAATAAGTTCATCATCTGAGACCGTGTAAGCGGAACCGTACGGTAACCGGCACACCGCAATCCTATCAGATTAGCTCCATTGTTGACCCAGAATTGAGAAATTGCCAGAGAGTCTTTCAGTAGTAACTTACAGACTAACTTAGATAGATTCAAAGTTGAATTCTTTGATTCAGATGTCTCAAAGCAGTACCATATTAGCTTTTGAAATTAAATTAAATAATTTAAATTTAATTTTTTTTTGGCATGGACCGAGAATCGAACAAGCGTGCTTCAGCAAACTGTTAGCTAACTGCGACAATTAAACTAAACCCATAGGACACAAGTTCGCGCGAATTTAATTTGTTATTTATAGGCATCGTCCAAAAAATTAATTAATTTTTTTTTCGTTTGAGGTTCAGTCTTTATTTTCTGTTATGGACTTATAAAAAAGACAATTTTTTAGAATGGAAGTCTTAGCAAAAGAAGAATATACTAGGAGACTCATTCTTTGTTTATCACCAGGAATATATGAAGGGATTCAAACTATATGGAAAGCAGCTAAACGAGACGCTGAAGAAGAACCTAGAAAATTGATTACTTTTTTTCAAAAAAGATTAGAGAATGTGTCTCAATGGAATCAAGGTCTTATTGATAAAGAGTATGACCGGATAGTGGAACAAGCTAATTGTAGCGCTTGGATAAATAAATTAATTGATGCGGTATTTGTATCTCATGTGAAAATTCTTTCAAGTATTCGTTTAAATGTTGAATTAAGCACAATTAAATTAATTATACCTGAACCTAAATCTTTTGTTCATAAATGTTATTTAGTGGCCGCTCGACGATTTTTCCTTGAACCTGAATTATTAGAAGATAGACCCACTCGAGTAACTTTCAAACAACGCCAAAAAAATCTAAGGCAAAGTTATGTAGTTATCGGAGAAGCCATTACAGATGCTATTCGTGAAATGTTGCCTATTTCAGATATCCTCAATGAATCCTTTGACGACACAGCAATAGACCAAAAGGAAGACCTCAAGGAAGAACACAGACGAGACAGTGGTTATGTCGAAGAAAATGAAGAAAATCAAATAGCTCCAGCAGCCGAACCGGACACAATTCGAAACCAAATTGGCGGTGGAAAAGAAGACGACGGTGACGGTGACGGTGACGGTCCAACTGAAGAAGAAGTGAATGAAGCCTATCTCAGTGACAAAGATGAGGATGACGACGATAATGATAATTTCATGAAAGAGCCAAAAGTGAACGTGATTGAAGGAGATTCAATTGATTTAATGATGGAACAACCAACGAAAAAAAGTGAAGATGAACCTTTTTTTCCAGATGACGATGACGACGACAACTAAAAGGAAATAACCTAGCAACCAAAGGTAGTTTTTGTAAGGCTATATTATATATTAAATAGACTTAACTCCTCTAAATCTCTAAATTGCAAAACGAAAGTGAAAAAGAAAGTTAAAAAAAAAGTAAAAGTCGCGATGAAAATCTCAACAATGGTATGTTGTGGACTTATTCCAACAACATTCGATCTTAATGCTATTTTTAATTATCTCTCTATAGACTCTACCGTATTAGGTATGAAATACTTGAACCAGATTAAAGGGGACGGGGTTAAACCTACAAAATCCTTTTATAATCAAATCACCATCGTCATGCAAATTCCTGGAAAAATAGTGAATATCAAAGCATTTTCAAATGGTAAGTTTCAAATTTCTGGAATAAAAGAATTAGATCAAGCAGTATATGCTATAAAAACTCTTCTCCATTCACTGAAATCCATTAATATTGAAAAGGAAATTCCAAGTATTACCGTGGATGGAGTTGTGATGTCTCCAGACAAATCCATTATATATAATCATCTTATGCAAGAAGTAGGTAAAATCGATCAAACAAAAAATTCTTCGAACTCCTATCGCATTCACGATGAATTAGTAGAAAGAAAAAACAATTCTTTTATTACAGTTGAATATAAAGATCGACATAAAAAAGTATTTGATTTGAAAGGGAATTTAATAGGAACAATGTATATCGATTTAGTACCTGAAAAGAAAAATAAAAAAAATATTTCTTATAAAAACCTGACTTATAGTGATGATGGATTTGTGTATAATAAATGGAAACAATGTTTAGGTGTGGAAAAAATACGTCCTATTGGTTCTATTCAAAATTCAACACCTAAGGATCTGCCTCAAAAGACAACATGCAATTATTCAGCTATAGCGGATACAACAGTAATAAATCAATTAAAAGTATATACAACCAATATTAATTGGACAACTCAATTAAAATTACCTGAGACAACTTATATCGATCGAAATCGCCTTTTCTTTTCTTTTATTGAGAATGGATACCGCCAATGTCAATATAATCCATGTATATATCCAGGGGTAAAATTGATTTATCCATTGAGCCTCTGTGATGAACATAAAACAACGCTCCAAAGAAGGAAATGCAGCGAATGTACCAAAGTATCTATAATCCTATTTAAAAGCGGTAAAGTATTAGTGTCAGGATGTAAAAATAAACATGATATGGATCGAATCAATTTATTTTTAAACGAATATATGGAAAAGAATTCTTCTACATATATAGTGCAAGAATCGGAAAAAAAAGAAAAAAAGGTAATCCCTATGGATTCTGACTCACCTACGCCTACGAGTTCCACTTTAAGTATATTTGACCTTATTTAGTTTAGCACCCTGCAATCGTTCCTATAAGTAAAACGGCAAAAATAATCTTTTGCCAATTTATTTTATCACTGAATAGTCCTTTATTAAATGCTGTTGGTTGACCCATCAACACATGGACTAATACAGCAATAGGAATAATAGCGCAATAATAACTACGAGGACATCCAAACCATTTAAGTTTTTTTACGAATAAATTTTGAAATATCCATGCGATGAAAAAAGTAAGAGTAAGATCAAATAAAGCAACCCCTTCCACACGGCAACGTCTTAATTGAGAAATGGATTTCATGGTTTCAATTATTCACTTTAATTGAGTCCTAGAAAAAAAAAGAAAACGAGAAATCTTTTTTATTTCTTTGAGCTAATCATGACAGAGTACATTAAAAATATAATTAATAAAGCAGTGAAAATATCTTTCCAATTAGGTCTTGACCTGGATCTAGCTCTACAGTGAGGACAAAAATGTTCTATGGTATCCGTAGATCTCACCTTAGGAATAAATCGAGCAGGTGTAAGTGATGGTCGTAGACCGCTCGGTTTCACATTCATTGAATTTGCTTCTTTAGGTGTAGGAAGTAACGTAAAAGGACGTCGTTCTGTTGTTGTTCTCGTTGATGGCGAAAATAAGTATCCTGAAGGAATTGAAGGTTGAGAAAGAGTAGGACTGAAATCTCCAGAGGATTCTAATGAAGAAATAGATGATGGACTCACCGGACTTGGAAGACTACTCATACCTGGCATTCCAATTGGAAAAGACGTAGAATTACCACTTGGGGTTGGCAATAGAGATGAGGATTGAGTAGCATACGCGTCTTTTAATAATGCATATCTCATTTTTTTTCTTTCTTTGTTGTTTACTATACGATTCTATAAAAAAATAAATAAAAAAAATAAATGAATAATCCAGTCATTCTTGATCCAATGATTCGCACGGATTCTATAATGAGTTATCTGAATACAAATAAATATATGATATCGCTCGCTGCTGTATTTGTGATTCTTGGATCTAGAGATTTAATTATAGAAATGAATTCACAATGTAAAAGTGTATTTAAAAGAGCTTTTATTAAAAAAATAGTACTATTTTCATCCATGTTTTTGTATACTCGAGATATATTTTCAGCTATTAATGTATCCATAATCATAATGTGCATTTTTAATGATATTTTTTTCAAAGAGACTGATTTTGTAGTGGACAAAAATAAATTGAAATGCTGGTAAACCGAAAAAGGGGTGTCACAAGGCAAAAGAAAGTATTATAAACTGTTTCTTTTTCTTTTAATAAGAATTTTTTGTTGACCGGGCCCTAGCCATTCGTCTTCTGAACTGACAGTCTCATCACTAATGCTAATACACCCATCTTCCATTTGATAACGTTTCAATCTTTCGGATAATATATCAATATGTGACCGCAACTTTCTGTTTTCTTCTTGTAACTGTTTTATCTGTTCATTTCCTCTTATAATAGTATCTCTTTCATCTTCTAGCATAGCAATAGCGTCCTTTGAAGCTATAATAATGGCTTCCCTTTCATTTTCTAACCTTGTAATGGAAGTTTTTAAACCTTTTATAACGTCTTTGAATTTCATGGCTACAACGACAAGAACGAAGGAAACGAAGGAAGCGAACTGAGCCGATAAGAAGGAAGCGATAAGAAAAGGACGAAAGTGATAAGCGAGCGATAAGCGAGTGATAAAAAAAAAGAAAACAGAAAGAAAAAAAAGAAAAAAAATTAATTAATTAATTAAATAATTTAGCTAATTAAATGTTGTTCATTCAACGTCTCATTTTTTTTGTTGCACGACCGCTGCCTGACCTTGACCTCGACCTGGACTTTCTTTTAGCTATATTCATGGTATTAAACTGATAGGTAATACCGGACATTGGTGAAGAAGAAAGCCGACTATTAAAATTAGACCAAGAAAAAGGTGAGACACTTCGTCTTCTTTTTCTTTTTATAGAATGACTCTTACTTCCACTGCTACTTCTACTTTTTCTCTTTTTATTTCCGCTCCCACTTTTTCTCTTTCTTTTTTGATCTCTGCTGCTACTACTGCTGCTACCGCTACTTCTTTTTCTTTTACTTTTCTTTTTAGGATTCATCACAGAAGCTTTAGGTGTGCTACTGTGTTGTTGTACTACTACCCCTCTGCTCACTACTCCGTTTCGTCTTTGTGGTATTAAAAGTAATTGTGATAAACCTTCCATAAGTTGTTTTTTGTGTTTGTGTTTTTGCTTGTAGAAGTGCCTTAATTAAACACATATAAAATAAAAAAATTTATTAATTGATAAATTACTACTTACTACTAATTAATTTTAATTTGTGACTTTTTTTTGTTAGACTATGGCAGCGAATAAAAATGAAAATAAAAAAAAGAGCGACACATTGGTGAATGACCCAACGAAAATTGATTTTAAATATTATGCTAGATCTATGAGGCAATTCATTATTTCTTTATTAGCTCAAGCACATTTACCTGTTCAAGTTATCCGTGAATTGTTTTTTGAAGGTGTTCATTATGTTTATTTGCGGAATCTTGCAACGTCCTCTCTTGAAGGATACGCTGAAACTATTGGAAAAAGTCAAACTTTGAATAGAAGTTGGAATGATTATGAAAGGAAGAGTTATCTTTGCAGTTTAAATATTGCTGTTTATCTTTTAGGCATTATTGAATTCATTGATGATTATCAAAAAGATAAATTAAGGACCATCACTTTAAATTGGAAATGTATCGAAAGAGTATCTATTATGACCTTTGAAGTTGCTGATGAAAATTCTATTTTAATTGTTCCTGTTTATCCGAAAACATTGAAAAACGCGAAAAAGAGTCCTAATCAATTGGATCCGGACGAAATCAAGTATAATCCACGTCGAGCAGTTTTAATGATTGTCACTGAAGATAATACTAAAACTATTTTTAATCCTTTAGAATTGGACTGTGATGAACATTTATTGTTGCCTTTGAATGAATTTATACTTCGTAAATGTAATCCTGGAACGGTTCGTTATGATCAAGAAATGATTATTTATGATTATGTTCCTCATGCGGATTATATTCAAACTCATGTTACTCCGTTATTTGAAATGATATTTAATCAACCTATAAGGAACCATAAAAAGATTTTTAAACGCTACTTCAAAGATAAAGCTAAATGGAATCTAGTTCCTTTTACTTTCTCCTAGGTCTTCCTCTTGGTTTTTTTGGTGGTGCAGGTATGCTAATTGTTTTTACACCTTCGTGTTCAGATTCCTCTTCATCGGATGATGAGTCAATCACTGGACGATTTGTAGGTATATTTAATCGATTCATTAATTCTTCTGTACTCACTGATGGACCTCTCATATTTCTTTGTAATGGATTTCTTGGTGATGCAGGTGGTTTTTCTGACATTGGTGTCGACGTTGACGTTGACGTAAATGTAGACGCACCAGCGTTGTTGTGGTTCCCTTTACCTAAATTTGTTAGTTTATTAATGACATTGGCTAAACCGTTTCCTGTAGTGTCACTGCTCATTTTTTCAACTAACATTTTTTGTAAATAAAAACTAAATGCACTTGCAGCGACCATACTGATTAATTTTAATTCAGGCATCATCGTGAATTTCGTATGGTATTTTTCGTATAGTTCCTCAAAGACATCATCATATGAATCTAATTCCATCATCATATGCCGTGACCATCCTTCCAATTTAAGATCAAATGGGTCATACCTACTATTTACCAATTCAATTGCTTTAACGAAAAATAATAGACCATTACGACAGAAATTAATGGATCGATCCACTTGAACTTCTTTTTTTAACCTTTTTAATTCAAATTTCATATCATTTAACGAGGATTCCATACCGAATCTACGAGGACTCACAATTCCTTTTTTTTCTAATCTTTTTAATTGTGATAAACAATAAGCCTTTTCTTCTTGGATTTCTTCATAAGATTTTTCACGTTCATAAGGACCGTGGTCCCCACCAGGTTGTTGCTCTGAAAATAAGCGATCGTAATCTTCTTGGTCTTGGTCTTCACTAGAATCGTCTTCTTCACTTTCTGATGGCGATGAGTATTCTTCAGGTTCATTTTTTTTCGCTTCATTGGCTAATAAATCTATTCCTAATTGATCATCTTTTTCTGGTTGTCTTTCCTCTTCTGGCTCCTCATAAAAACGCGAACTTGACATATTTGACATATTTCCGTTTCCACCAGTCGATGAAGGTCCAGTTCCACTTGGTCCAGTAGGTCCTTTTCGATCAATAGATATTCCGAGATCATTGTTACTCATCTGTGGAGTTTCCACATTAGCAGTATGAGTGGAATTCTGTCTAGCGATCTTAATATACATCTTTTCTTTTTGTTCTTCTTCTTTTGTACTTTAACCTTTTAAGTTTACATTCAGAAAACAAACCATTAAATTAAAACGCGTGGGGACTTCACAAGTCACTATCTGGTAATTTACATGCTAATAGAAATTTGATTATTCCAAGACTTCCTACAGTGTATGCTAACACAAGTGGTGAATCATTCATTAAATATAATTGAACAGTTTTAGAAAGACCACTGGCTTTAGAGAATTGAATGAGGTAGTCTAATGGAAATCTACCTTGAACAATGATATCATTATCATATTTATTAAATACAGTTCCAGACGAATTACCCAATTTTAATTCAGCTGATGATATGAGTCCATTTCCTTTAAGGATAAGTTGTTGTCCTACACTCGTAATTTCTAAATCTTCCGCTTGAAGATTATTGAGCATTTTACATATACTATTAAATTGATCACTTGGTAAATTGATTTCTGAATCAAATGTCTGAGGGGGAATAGGATACTCTTCATAATGTAAATCCAATAAATTGTACCTATAGGTGCATTGAGTATTATTCTCAATATTTTCAGCACGAATAATTAATTTAGTTTCATCAGATCTCTCTACAAGAAGAGACACAGTATCAAGATTAGTTATATTTTTAATCACTTTGAATAAATTTTGTGCATTCACACCTAGAATCATGGTTTTCTCACAATAAAATGTTTGAAACTGGTCGGCTTCTAATTTTAAATGAACAAGAGCTATATTTGCATGACCCATAGAAGTGACTCGAATTCCTTTATCAGTAACGATAATATTGAAATCTATGAGGACTTCTTTAAGCACCTCAAATAAGGTTCGAATATTATTACTTTGAACGGATTTAATCTCAAGTGAGTATTTAGTAGTCATTGTTAACACAAGTACGTCTTTTATTCTTTAAATTGCAAGTGAAACTAACTTTTTTTTGTTTGTGAGGTTCTTTTCATTAAAATCTTGGTCGATTTTTCCCGGTGCAATTTTCCATTGGACATCAACGTGCCGTCCGGAAGAACATCTACGATGTTCTTTTAATTTCTATGTCGTATGCAAATTGTCTTAGCCAAAATTCACGAAAAAAATGGTGCATTTTGAAAATCGAAAACGCACCCCTTTTTGTCGAGGTTGCACCTATACATGAACGTGTCATAAAATGAAGGTATCTAAAATATTT
>Ga0157372_10004687_pt1 | contig 14519 bp, 7 predicted proteins | sample C55metaG_FD_115307 | JGI IMG/M metagenome (GOLD analysis project Ga0157372, IMG submission 115307) | Corn rhizosphere microbial communities from Kellogg Biological Station, Michigan, USA - C5-5 metaG | ecosystem: Host-associated > Plants > Roots > Rhizosphere > Soil | place: USA: Michigan... | reverse complement strand
TGTTCTGGAGCGTGCGCCGGTATGGATCGATCTTCGGCGACGGCGCCGACAGCTCGGACCAGATCCCGTTCTGGAGATCGTCCAGCATCTCGGCGAGCGTGTAAACGTCGCCTGGATTCTTGGCCGTCGCCGCGCCCTCGAGCAGGAAGTTGAGCCGCTGGTCCACGAGCACTTGCGAGAGCACGCGGGTTTGCGCGTTGCCGATGCGCGTCAGCATCGCGCCCGGCTCGATGCGGGCCGCGATCTCCGGATGGATGAGATACGTCGGCGTCGTGAAGACGCTGTCGTTCAGGAAGTGCATCGCGCCCTTCTGACGGGCTTTGGAGATCGCGGTGAACACGTTCCCCTTCTGGCTTCCCGACTTGTAGACGACCGTTCCGGCGCCGATCATCGTCGCCGGGTGCACGGCTTCCGTCGCCCACTGGCCGACCGTGCGATCATAGAGATTCTGCAACAGCGTATTGTCGTCGCCGGGCCGAGTCCCGGCCGCCGCGACGTAGCCCATGACCCGCGCGATGTTCTTGAAACCGAGGCCCGTGGACTTGACGGGGTCACCGTCGCCGACGGCTTCGCTCATCGTGCCGTAGCCGCCGAACGAGTTCCCGGCCGAGAAGCGATACCACGGAATCGAGTCCTGCATGTCCGACCACTTCTCGAGTGTCGCTCGCTCGGCGTCGGGATTCTTCGCGTTTGGAATTTCCTTATAGCCCCACATGATCGAGTACTTGTCCCACGGACCAACGCGCGGCAGGATGTCGTCGAGCGCGACCTTGTCTTCGGGCTGGGCGACGTAGTTCATGCGCGAGTAGTCCATGATGCTCGGGCTGTGGCCCATGCGGTGCGTCCACGACGGGCTGCGCAGCGAGTCCGCCGGGTACGTCGAGCTGCCGATCTGGTCGTGCTGGAGTCCAAGCGTGTGGCCGATCTCGTGGGCGACGCCGAACTCGATCAGCTTGCCCATGAGCGAGTCGGGGAAGGGAATCGTGCGCGCGCGCGCGTCGAGCTGCGATGCCTGGGTGAAATACCAGAACTCCATCAGCTCGATGAGGTTGTGGAAGATCATCGACGAGCCGTTCAGCGTCTCGCCCGTGCGCGGATCCTGGATGCTCGGACCGACCGAGTTCTCGACGGTGGAGGGCAGCCAGCGCACCATCGTGTGCCGGATGTCTTCCGGCGACCAATCCGGATCGTTCTTCGGCACTTCACCCGGGATGATGCCATCCTTGAACCCCGCTGCCTCGAATGCCGGCTGCCAATCGAGAATCGCCTTGCGGATCCAGGGCTTCCACTGATCCGGCGTATCCGGATCGACGTAGTAGACGATCGGCTGCTTCGGATAGCAGAGGTTTTCCTCCCTTCGGTCGGAGCACTCGAGGCGCCACCGCGTGACGTAGCGCTTCCGCTTCGCAACCTGTTCCGACGTGCTGAAGTCCACCGTGCCGACCGTGAAGAATCCGGTTCGCTCGTCCGCGTAGCGCGGCTTCATCGGATGCTCGGGCAGACGCACGATGCTCCAGTGCGCGATGACGCTCTGCGCCGGCCGAGCCGCCGTGGGCAGGCCCGGCAGGGTGGGGCCATTGGCGCCTGGTGTGCCGGTCTGCGTCGCTTCGATCTCGACGTTGTCGGGGAACGCGATGTCGCGCTCGATGAACGAACGGGTCGGGTCCACCGCGGTCGGCAGATTGCTGCGAATCGCCGCAAACTCAGGCACGTTCGTGGTGAACAGACGCGTCACGTCGATCACCGGCGCGCTGTCCGGCCCGTACGCATCGACGGGGAACGTCGCGATGATCGGCGCATAGTTGGAGTTCTGCACCGATCGATACACCGCGTTGCCCGTATCCGCGCTGATCGCGTACGACGGCGAACGCAGGATTACGCGGTTGCCGACTCGGTCCCAACGCAGCGTGCGCGACGCGAACTCGTCGCCCGCGTAGTCGCCGAATCCCGGATTGCCGGGACCAGGTGTCTGATTCCCCGCCGGTGCGCGCGCGAGCCGTCCGACCATCAGCTGATCCTTGTCGAGCTCCTTGGCCGGAATCTCGAACAGCAGCCGGTCACCGACGCGGTGCACCTTGAACATCCCGACTCGCGTCTTGGCGTCGGGCGTGACCACGCGGTTGTATGGTCGTGGCGCCGCCGCCGCCGCCGCCAATGGATTCACCGCGCCACGTCCGCCGGTCGTATCGCCGCCAGGATTCGTCGGCAGACCGCCGCGTCCGGCGTTCGGAACCTGAGCTGTGGGCTGCGCGGGGGCCGGGCTTGGAGCCGGCGCCGGGGCGGGTTTCGAGCACGCCAAGCCCAAAGCGGCGCCCGCCAGGAAGTAACGCAATCGCATGTGTTTTGGGGTGAGGGAAGCGGCCTAAACCTGCGGCTGTGCTCGTCCCCGCGCAACAGCCTCGTACGTTGGCGTCTCAGCGCGGACCGAGTTTCCGCAGCGTGGTGGCCGCCCCTCACCCGTCATGTGGCGCTCGCACAGGCTGAGGCGAGCGGGTGGGACTGTCTGGAGCGGAGCCGAGGCAGTATTGCCGGGCAGTGTCGGCAATACTGCGCTGGTCCGCGGAAGACAGTCCCACCCCGAGCCCTACCCCCACAAGAAGCGCCGTTCACGCCGCCGTCATCGGGGCAGCCACCACGACGCTTTGACGAGGAAAATGTTATCCGGCCGCGCCGCGAACAGCGCGGATCGGTCGCGGCTGAATTCGAAATCGCCGAAGTTCGAGTCGGCGAGCCGCGACTGCGTCCAGGCGACGTACAGCACCGACCCCGGCCGGTACTCCCAGCGGAACACCGCGTTCCCGCGCAGCGATTGCTCGCTGAAATCGCGATTCGGAATGACGATCGCCGACGCCGGGCCGGCGCCGTCGGGATCCACGCCGTAGAATGCGATCGCGCCGGTCGTGTCGCGCGTCGCGGTGATCGTGCCGCGGTCCTTTCCGTACGTCGCCAAGATGTCGGTGCGCGGCGCGACGTATTCCTTGTAATCGTAGAAGTGCCCCGCCGCGAAGAACGGTTGCATGTACAACTCGAGCGACATCGTTGGCGAGAACGTGACGTTGAGCCGCGTGTCGAGGCCGAGGGTGCGTTGCTTGAGCGTCGACACGACGTACCGCGTCCCGTAAAACGCCTTCGCCGTGCTGTCCGGGAATGCGCCGACGTACATCGTTGGGTTGCGGCTCGGACTCCACGACGGGCCAAGTGACATGCTGACGTTCGACACGGGCCGATACGTCGCGCTGACCGACACGCCCGGATTCAAGCCACCGAGCGCGTCAGAGTAGCGGCTCAGACTGAGGTTCCCGATCAACTTCGTGCGTGAATCGCTGGAGACGTCCAGCTCGACGTATTCGCTGCGTGGCGCGATCACCGCGGGGCCGCCGCGCAGCGCCTTGTCGTCGACGACGGATGGCCGATGGATGCCGAACACCGTCACGTTCCAGAACTGCGGCGTCGTCTCCGACCAGTAGGCGTGGAGCTGCTGCTGCGTGCGGTCGCCCTCGAAGTTCCGTTGATCCTGCCCGCCGGCGATCGTGACGATCTGCCGGTACCAGTTCGTCGGCTTGGTCCAGAGTCGGCCGATGTTGCCGTTGAACCAGATGTAGTCGGCCCGCTGCTGGAACGCGTAGTCGTTCGTCTCGTAGCCCGGCGTGCGCATGTTGGTCTGTAGCTCGCCAAACCAATCGCCCGTTTGCTTCGAGGCGCGCACATAGAGCCCCGCGCCGCGCATCGCCGTCGCGTTCGAATCCAGGCGATTCGAGAGAAAGCCGCTGGACCCCGCGCCGCGATCCGGCCGCTGGAGATAGCGAGCGCTCGACTCCTGTCGCAGCAGGATCTCGCGGGCGTCGCCGGACACGTTCGTGACGGCAGCAGACGCCTGGAGCAAGTACATCTGCTGCTTCCACGTGTACACGACGTCGTTGCCGTACATCTCGGCGTGGCGCGCGAGGAGCGGAGCAAACGTCGTGTCGAGGCTGCGCTGAAGTCCGCTCGCCACCGCGCCGACGACGAGATTGCCGTTCATGTAATCGTGCTTGATGCGACCGACGAAGTAGTTCGCGAGCGGCTCGACCTCTTGCGTGCCGCGCACGCCGCCCGGCGTCTCGATGCGCGCATTGGCCCGGCCGGTGACCGCATCGAGGAGACCGATCGTATATCCGCTCGCCGTGCGACCGGTGATCTTGCCCGCGCCCCAGATCGTCGTCGCATCGGGCACGTCGGAATAGAGATTCGCGTCGGTGGCGAGGAACGAGCCCGTCGGCGCGCGTCCGACGCGTCGCGAATAGAACGCGCTCATCGACTCCATGTTGCTGCAGAAGTTGCAGCCCGCGCTGCCGAAGTCGAACACTTGCGAGCCTTCGATGAAGAACGGCCGCTTCTCCTGATAGAAGGTCTCGAAGGCCGACAGATTGAGCACCGCCGGATCGACTTCGACCTGGCCAAAATCAGGATTGAACGTCGCGTCCAGCGTGAGGTTCGACGTGAGGCGATCCTTGAGATCGAGCCCCGCGCGCATCGTCGGACGGCCATGCGTGTTGAACGGATCGCCCGGCGAATCGGCCACGGCCGACGACTTCGTCACGACATAGGGCAGCAGCTCGAGGTGGCCCGTGGCCGCGGGGATGTGCAGCCCCTCGAGATGTCCGAAGCGCTGCGGGCCGCCCGCTTCGGTCTTTCCCCACCACGACCACTGATCCTGTTCGTTGTTCCGCTTGATGAAACGCCGCACCTGAAGTCCCCACGTCTGCACTTCGGCCCGCGGAAAGCGAAGTTGGCTGTATGGAATGCGGATCTCGGCCGTCCATCCGTCTTCGTCGATGTGCGTCACGCCTTCCCAGACGGGATCCCATCCGGAGTCGCAGCACGACGTGCCGATGCCGATCTGATCGCCCTTCGACCCGGATGGGTTCAGGTCGAAGAACGCGCGGCTCAAATGGTCGTGATAGCTGTCGATGACCAGCTCGAGGTAGTCCGAGTCGAAGTTCCCGTCGCGGCGCACGAGTCGCGTCATCACACCCTTCGCACCCTCGGTGTCGTACATCTTCGCGCCGACGTACAGCGCGTCGTCATCATATAGGAAGCGGACTTCGGTGCGCTGCGATCCCTTCTCGCCTTCGTTGGGATCGATCTGCCTGAAATCCGTGATCGGCGTCGCCGCCTGCCACGCGTTCTCGTCGAGCTGTCCGTCGAGAACGATCGCGCCATTGCGCTTCACGGCCACCGCACTCGGCACCGCGACTTTGTGTCCGTAGGCCAGCGTATCCGCCGGCGCTGCCCTTTGGCGCACTACGCCCTGCGCGGCGACAATCGCAGGGACAAATAGAAAGCAGAGGGAGAGGAGTCTGGGCATGGGGGGCTGCTCGTCGTCCTGTTTGGGGGTGGACAGGTGGACGGGCAACAGCCTGAGCTGCGCTAACTGCAGTTGCCGTCCATCCGTCAACCGGTCCACCTGTCCACCACTACGCGGCTTAGACGCGGGACGATTCGTCAGAGTTGTGAGTCGGCTCGAACCCGGACACGATTCTTACAACGGCGGTACCGCGGCCTATCCCCACGACGCGCTTCACCCTAGGACACGCGGTCCCCATATTCCCCGCATGTCCACTACATCGGCTCCCCCGACCACGACGCCCGCGACTGCCCCGGTGACACCGCAGAGCGCGCTCAAGCGTACGCCCTTCTACGAGAAGCACGTCGCGCTCGGCGCGAAGATCGTTCCGTTCGCCGGATACGAGATGCCGGTCCAGTATCCGGCCGGCATCACCGTCGAGCACAAAGCCGTCCGCGAGCGATGCGGTCTGTTCGATGTATCGCACATGGGCGAATTCATTATCCGAGGCCCGGGTTCCTCGGCCGTCGATTTCGTGAACTACGTGACGACGAACGACGTCGCGGCGCTCACGATCGGCCAGGTGCACTACTCGACGATCCTCAACGACCGCGGCACGATCGAGGACGACTGCCTCGTCTATCGCTTTCCCGACCGCGTGATGATGGTCGTGAACGCGTCGAACGTCGCCAAGGACTTCGCGCACATCGCAAAGCACGCCGACAAGTTCGGCGTGCAATTGACGGACGTGAGCGACCAGATGGGCCTTCTCGCCCTCCAGGGGCCGCTCGCCGCGTCGATACTTCAGCCGCTCACCGACGTCGACCTGTCAGGGATCGGCTACTATCATTTCGCCGAAGGCAAGGTGTCCGGCATGCCGATGATCGTCTCGCGCACCGGCTACACCGGCGAAGACGGCTTCGAGCTCTATCACGACGTCCAATACTCGACGCGCCTCTGGGACGCGCTCATGGGCGCCGGCGATGTCACGCCCGCGGGACTTGGCGCGCGCGACACGCTGCGACTCGAGATGGGAATGGCGCTCTACGGCAATGACATCGACGACACGGTCACGCCGCTCGAAGCCAACCTCGCGTGGCTCGTCAAGCTCAAAAAGGGCGAGTTCGTCGGCAGCCCGGTGCTGAATCGACAGAAGGCCGAAGGGCTGACCAAGAAGCTTGTCGGATTCACACTCGGCGACCGCAACATTGCGCGACACGGCTATCCCGTGTTCGCCGACGGCGCGGCGAGTGGCGTCGTGTGCAGCGGGACGATGAGCCCGACGCTCGGAATTCCGATCGGGACGGCGTACTTACCGACCGCTCTGGCGAAGGAAGGGACGGCGTTCGAGGTGGAGATTCGAGGAAAGCGAGTGCCGGCGAGCGTCGTGAAGATGCCGTTCTACAAGGAAGGGAGTCACCTGTAAGAACAGGGCCGAGGTCTCAGTGCTCGGCTCTGAGTTCTGAGATTCGTTTGAGTTCGACGCAACATTCTGGCATCTCGAAGCTCCGGGCGAGCCAAGCCCCGAGCAACAGCTGTGAGCATGAGCCGCGAGCCCTTACGCTCGCGGCTTCTTTTTCAGCGATTACTTGTCCACCTGACGGGTGGTGCACCCGGCTTTCTGCGGCTTGTTCTCCAACCGCTCTTGCGTCCACTTCACCAGCTCGGGCCCGACCGGCGACCGTGGCGCATCCATGTTTCCGTGATCGAGGCCGGAGAACGTGATGTACTCGATGCTCATCCCCGCGAGACACTGCTGCTGAACGAACCGGCTCGTGATCTCGGGACTCACCATCTGATCCGCCATTCCTTGCACGACGAGCAGCGGAGCGGCGATGGGGCCGTTGGGGTCGTTCTCGCGAAGACGGTTGCCTAGTCCGTCGCTGTCCGGGTTCGCGAGGAGCGGTGCGCCGACGAGTTGCATGAGAAGCGGCTGAGCCGCGCGCATACCGTCGTCGTCGAAGCAGAGCTCGGACATCTTGCGCGCGGCGGCCTGGCCGTTGCGGCGCACGATCTCGTTGAACTTCACGTCCGAATAGAACTGGCTGTACGCCGTCGCGACGAACGAGCCGACGCTCGCTTCGACCGGGTCGCCGCGGTGGATCGTGAGCAGGGCGCCCATGTCCGTCGGCGGCGAGTCGGCGACCACACCGATGACGTTGGCGTCGGGCGCGTATTTCGGCGCGATGATGCCCGCCCAGAGCGCCGCGTGTCCGCCTTGCGAGTGCCCCCACACGACGGTGCGCGGATCCAATGAGAGATCTCGTATCTGGTGCGCCGCGCGCACCGCGTCGAGCGCCGAGCGCGCTTCGCCCTGCCCGATGAGATACGGATTCGGCGCGACGGTGCCGAGTCCCGGGTAGTCCGGTGCGACGAGGACCCAGCCCCGCGAGACGATCTCGTTGATCGCCGGCACGTCGTCGATCGGATTCGGCCGCAGCGACGGCGCGCAGCGGGGAACGATTCCCAGCGAGCCGTGCGCCCACGAAATCACGGGCCGCTCGCGGTCGCTCGGCGCAATCGGCACGAGCACTGTCGCGCTCGCGACGGCCGACGTGCTGTCGTTGAGCGTGGTCGTATAAAGAATTCTCCAAGCCTTCGTTCCCGCCGGAATCTTGCGGCCCGTCAGCAATTCGGCTCGGATGAGTCGCCCCGGCTGAGAGGGCACCATCGGCGGCGGATCGTAGAAGGGCTCCGGAGCGGCGATCGTTCCGGCCGCCATCCTGATCTCAGGCGTCCCTCGGCTTCGGAACTTCGCTTTCTCGTCCATCAACCAGATGCGATATCCGTCGGGATCGACCCAGGCGCGAACGCCGACCGTCGCGACACGGGCTCGCTTTCCCTCGAAGTTGAACGATGCCGGACGCGTCGCGAGCCAGATGTCCGGATGCAGCGTCCCCATGTCGGTGAACGCCTCGAGATAGTCGGGGTTGCTGCCGTTCCACCGATACGACGCGTTCGCGACGATCTGCCGAGTCGATTTGACTTCCGTGCAGCAGGGGAACGCGACGTCGTATGACCGGTCGGCTCCGTGCACCGTGGTCGTCCATGTCGTCGCGCCGGCGGTCTGTCCCGCGCCGGCGTGCGCTACGAGCGTGACGTCTCCAAGCGAGACCGTGTCGCCCACGTGCAGAATCCGGTCGGGCAAAACCGGCGGGAAGTAGAAGCTCGCGAGCGAACCGTACAACGGGTCCGAACGGCCGCCGGTCGCGAGCTCGGTCGAATCGGCGTCCATGACCGCGACACTCGCACCGGAAAGCCTCTTGAAGTGCGCGAGTGTCCCGGCGTTGTCGATGCGGGCCTGCGAGACGAGCAGCAGGCGAATGTCCTCTGGCTTGAACCCGGCGGCGCGAATCGCCTGCTCGAGTTCATCCGCCGACTCCGGCAGCGCACCGTTGAGCAGGATGTGACCAGCCGGCGTCGCGATGAGATACGCTGCCAATCCGCGCGTCCCCACGTAGTAGACCGGTCCGACGATGTGCTGGGGGGGCGTGGACTCCGTCCACGTCTTCTCGTAGCCCAGTTGAAGTAGTGGCTGCTGCTGTTGGGCGGTAACCGCGGCTGCCATCCCGAACTGGAGCGCAATGACGAATGCCGTTCGCATCAAGGTTCCTTCTAGAACTCCTGGAAATCGTAGGTATTCATCACCCGGGCCAGTGAGAGGACGAGGGACGTATAAACGGGTGGACGGGTGGACGGGTGGACGGGTGGACGGGAACAGCCGCGCCTCTCAGGCAGTTCCCCGTCCACCGGTCCACCGGTCCTCCTGTCCACCTGTCCACCAGCCCGCCCTCACGAGCCTTTTCCGCCGGCCCGGGGGCCCGCAAATTTGGCGCATGCGGGTTGCCATCCTGACAATCTCCACCGCCGCCGCCCGCGGCGACCGGGCCGACACGTCCGGCGATACTATAGAAGCGTGGGTTAGCGGCCGAGCCGACGCCCTCGCCGCGCGGACAGTCGTCCCCGATGACACCGTCCAAATCGTCTCGGCCCTCGCCACCTGGGCGGACGGCGACGAGGCCGATCTCATCCTCACCACCGGGGGGACGGGTCTCAGCCCCACCGACCAGACCCCCGAAGCCACTCGCGCGGTCCTCGACCGCGAAGCTCCGGGAATCGCCGAGCGGATCAGGGTTTTGGCGATCCAATCCCAGCCGAGGGCGGCGCTGGCGCGCGGGGTGGCGGGAGTGCGTAACAAAACTCTCATCGTGAATCTGCCCGGCTCGACGACCGGTGTGCGCGATGGGCTCGCCGCGCTCGACCCGATCGTCGGTCACGCCGTGGCGATCATCCGCGGCGCGGCGACCGACCACTCGCCGGCGGTGTCGTCATGAGAGCGCTGCTCACGCTGCAGGACGTCGAGCCCGCGGTTCGCATCAACGCCGTGCTCGAGCGCGAAGGAGTCGAGACCGCGCTCGTCTCGCCGCTCGACGACATTCGCTCGACCATCAGGCGCCAAAAGCCCGACGTCCTCGTGTTCACGGGCGACCTCACCGATCCGCTCACCGTCTCGCTCGTCAAGGAGCAGCTCTGGGACGGCGCGCCGTCGGTCGGCCTCGCCGAGTCGTCCGATCCCGGGCTGATGGTTCGTCTGCGGGCGATCGGCTTCGTCGAGATCTTCAGCAAACCGGTGAACGTCGACGAAGTCGTCGCCGGCATCAAACGCGTCCTCGAGCGCCGGCGTCTCCAGCGTCTCACTGGCCTCATCGGCGAGAGCGACGCGATGCGCGAGGTGATGGTGCAGGTGGAGCAGATGGCTCCGGTCTCGAGCACCGTTCTCATCGAAGGCGAGAGCGGCACGGGAAAGGAGCTCGTCGCGCGCGCGATCCACATGCTGTCGAACCGCCGAGCGAAGCCTTTCATCGCCGAGAACGTCGGCGCGTTGCCGGAGACGCTCCTCGAGAGCGAGTTGTTCGGCCACGAGAAAGGAGCGTTCACCGGCGCCGCCGAGCGGAGACTCGGCCGGTTCGAGCTCGCCGACACGGGAACGTTGTTCCTCGACGAGATCGGCGAGATTCCGCCCGCGACGCAGGTCAAGCTTTTGCGCGTGCTCGAGGAACGCGAGTTCATGCGCGTCGGTGGTGTGTCGCGGATCTCGGTGGACGTGCGCGTCATCGCCGCGACGAACCAACCGATCCGCGAGCTGGTCGACGACGGGCGCTTCCGCGCCGATCTGTTCTACCGCCTCAACGTTCTGCGCATCTATCTCCCGCCATTGCGCGAGCGCCCCGAAGACATTCCCATGCTCGTTCGCCGCTTCATCGGCGACTACTCGGCGCAGCACGATCGCAAATTCCACGGCATCTCGGCCGACGCGATGCAGCGCCTCGCCGAGTATCCGTGGCCGGGGAACGTGCGCGAGCTGCGCAATCTCATCGAGAGCATGGTCGTCCTCGCCCCCGACCACGAGATAGAACCAAACGATCTGCCTCGCCACATCCGGGAGGGCGGGGGAGCCCGGTTCCTGCCCGTGCACGTCGGCCCGATTCTCCGCGCGCAAGACGCGGCGACGGCCGGCGGGCGCGAATTGGAATTCATCGTTCGCAGTTTGCTCGAGCTCAAACTGCAAGTCGAGGAATTGCGACGTCGCATCGACGATCGCCCGCACGACGGGTGGATCGGCGAAGTACCGGCGAACGCAGTGCCGAGCGTCGCGAACGCGAACGCATTGCCCACGCCGACGCCGAGCTCAGTCGGCGCGATCGAACCGCGCGATCAACCGCCGCCGCCGAACGTCGTGAGCATCACGCCGGGCATGACGATGGCGGAGATCGAACGCGCCGCGATCGAGCTCGCGCTTCGCGAATCGCGCGGCAATCGCCGCCGCGCCGCCGACATGTTGGGGATCGGCGAGCGAACTCTTTATCGGAAAATCAAAGAGTATCGAATGCCGGAACATCCGGAGATCGAGTAGTACCGTACGCCGAGACTTCCGAACTCCGAAACGGCAGAACTCCGAAACTTCCGAATTCCGAAGCGGCGAACCTGACGGAGTCCGACAACTGCCGAACTCCGAAACTACCGAACGCCGGACTTCGCCACTCAGCGAAGATTTCGTTGCAGTTGCCGTCCACCGGTCCGCCTCTCCGCCCGTCCGCCTTGTGCGCAGTTATTCACACCCGTTACACGCCATACGGTCACTTATTCACATTTCATGTTGACAGCGACCTTTTTCGTTGATGTAAGGGCATTTACGCTTGCCAAAAGCAGTCAATAAGGGGCATATTCACGCCCCTCTTAATGTCGAGTTCGGGCGAAGCGGCTCGTTTTCGGCGTGACGGCGGGCCGGTGCCGTCGTCTTTACCGGGTAGTTCCTGCCTAACCGACGCCGGAGTACTGCGTTGCCGCTCCCCAACAGCAATTCTGCGCCAACGGCCGAGTCGTCTCTCATCGCCGGAAGCGTCCTTCCCATTCAGCGTGCCGAGGAGTTGCTCGCCACGCTGCCGGGCGTGATGTCTGCCCGCATCGTCGCGAGCCCGAACGGGGCCGTCGACGAGATTCACATTCTCACGACGACGGAATTCACGCCGAAGCAGACGGTGCGGAACGTCGAGAGTGCGTTGATTGCGCACCTCGGCATGCACGTCTCGCATAAAAAGATTTCGGTGGCGACGTCGGACGATGGCCAGAAGAATTCTCGCAACGGAAATGCCGGGAACGGCGCGACCGCGTTGCCGTTGAAGACCGCCGCGACACAACCGGCCATTTTGTCCAGTGCGCCGCGCGCGTTCACCGCGGCGACGACGGATGCGATCGCGGTGATCAACCGCCGGCGGATCTACTTCGAGGACGTCGAAGTGCGCCGCTCACGCACGCGCGGTGTGACGTGCCGAGTGACGCTGCGTAAAGGCGACCAATCGTACGTTGGCGAGGCGGAAGGCATCGAGAACGAGCGCCTTCGCATCGAGCTCGCCGCCCGCGCGTCGCTCACCGCGATCAAGCTTGCCGAGGGCGACGAGCGAGTGCTGGGGTTGGAGGGCTGCCGTTTCCTCGAGGCCTTCGACCGCAACTTCGTGTTCGTGGGCGTCTCGACGAAGCACGGCCGCGACACAGCGTTGATGACGGGCAGTGCCGAGGTGAGAGAGAGTCCGGAGACGGCGAGCGTCCTGGCGGTGCTGGACGCGACGAACCGTTGGCTGGACCGGTAGCACCCTTTAAACCCCGCGAGGCGCGGGGTTTTCGGCCTCTGATTACAGAATTGTAGCTTAACGGCGAAAGTAGTAACAAAGTGTATCATCGTGGGGCGAGTAAAGCTCGGATCACGATACTAAAGGAGAACGGCAGAACGACCGGGCCCGCCGTGGGGCGCGAGGTTGCGTCGCCGAAGGTGGGTTCGCGCGTCAGCGGAAGCAAGCACGGCGAACTGTTCACTATCCTCTCATTTCACATCTTAGACAACTAGAAAACGACCCCCTCCCTCGCTAAAGCGAAGACGAGCGGAGGACAAATCCGTCCAGTGTAGTTGAGCGAAGCTCACTTTGGAGCACGGGAAGCCAACCCGTGACTGTTGTCCCAAGGGGGTGACGCAAATGCTCGCGTTCCTATTCGCATTGCTGCTTGGAACGATTAACTGGGGTTAGTTAGAGGTAGGGGGTCGAGAGCCTCATGCGCATCCGCGTCTCAGGGTTTGTATCGATCATCGCCGCTATCGCGGCAGTCTGGACCATCGGCATCGTTCTCCACGCGCCGGCGCCAGCGCCGTTCATGATCACGGATGCGTTGATACTTTGCAGTTTGGCCGTTACGGCAGAAGTGCTTAGCTACGTGCTTCCGCGATCGGCGACCGGAACGATCGCGTTTATCCCGTATTTGGCCGCCGCTCTGATCGTGCCGAGTTGGCCAAGCGTCATTGGTGTTGTCCTTGTAAAAGCCTCCGTTGAGATCGTGCAACGCCGCGCGCTGATTAAGGGGATTTTGAATCTTTCGGCGCACACTTTGATGGAGTTGGCGGCGATCTCGGTATATCTAGGTCTCGGCGGAATCGGCTTCCACGCCCTCACGCGCTCTGACCTAATCAGCGTCACCCGCACGGCTGGCCTTCCCGCCCTAGCGGCCTTTGCGGTGGCGCTCATGGTAAACAACATGATCGTGCACGTTGCGATTGCGTTGAGTACCGGTCGCCCGCTAAAGGAGCTTATTCAGGAACATCAGAGGCCGACCGCTGGAATCGACATCGTCGCTATTCCCCTCGTCTTCATTTTTGCTTGGGTCTACGTGTCGTTCGGCGCTATAGCAGCGGCGGCGCTCTGGGTCCCGATCCTTGGTCTTCGCCAAGTCCACAGGACGAATCTCGAGTTGGAGCAGACGAACGAGGAATTGCTCGAGTTGATGGTTAAATCGCTGGAGGCGCGCGATCCGTATACGTCGGGTCATTCCCGGCGCGTGCAGCAGTTTTCAACCACGATTGGCCGTGCTATTGGACTATCTGATCGGCAGATAGACGAGGTTGGACGTGCCGCGCTCCTTCATGACGTCGGCAAGATCTACGAGAAGTACGCGGCTGTCTTGTCAAAGCAGGATAAGTTGACTCCAGAGGAGTGGGCAGTCATCCGGGACCATCCTGAGGACGGCGCCAAGTTGATCGCGACGATGACCAAGCTGCGCGCGCTAGTTCCTGCGGTTCGTCATCATCATGAGAACTGGGACGGTACGGGATATCCGACCGGCCTAGTGGGAGAAAGCATTCCGCTCGCGGCCAGAATTATTCGGTTCGCCGATACGATCGATGCAATGACGACGGAGCGACCCTACCGCAGGCCGCTTAGCGAGGCACAGGTTAGAAGCGAGCTTTTGCGTTGCCGCGAAACGCAGTTCGATCCAGCGATCACTGATCGCCTGCTTGCCAGCCCATTGTGGTCGACCCTTTTCGCACCATCGACGCACACCACGACGATTGCCCCGCTTGGCGCCGTCGTGAATCGTGGTCGCCCTGATTCGCGCCGGAGCAAGCTCCGCATTCAGGCGTAGCCGGTGTGAGTTAATGCCGCAGGCGCCTTCCTCTTAGCTCGCCGTGGTCGGCGCTGCGCCCAGTCGCCGGCCTCCGCGTTAACAAGCTTGTGCTGTTCTTTCAATAGCGCACCAGCACAGCTAATCAGAGAGCGCCTCGTCCGCGCACTCATCTAGCGCTGGGCGGTTCGCCGTCGACCAATCGCACAGCGCGGCAAGTGAACACAATTATTGTGGGTGCCGCGTA
>Ga0157372_10004682_pt1 | contig 14527 bp, 15 predicted proteins | sample C55metaG_FD_115307 | JGI IMG/M metagenome (GOLD analysis project Ga0157372, IMG submission 115307) | Corn rhizosphere microbial communities from Kellogg Biological Station, Michigan, USA - C5-5 metaG | ecosystem: Host-associated > Plants > Roots > Rhizosphere > Soil | place: USA: Michigan... | reverse complement strand
TCTGTATGGTGTTACCAAATATTACGTTGTCGCTACCTGATATAACGGGTGCACCGTTGAAACCAAGGTGAACTACCGCCATTGTATCAGATGTGCTGGTAGTAGACACACCAGTCAGCGTATTGCTCAGTACACTGTCATTAGAGCTTGCACCTGTAATGCTGATAACCGTACCAAACGAAGAGCCGGTATTAGCCAGCGCCAGGTTTTTAATAGTTACATTGCTTACATCCGTTAATTTAAATACGAAGTTGTCTGAATTACCTGTACCCGCAACCGTGATGCTTACGGTACCTGCACCTGCCGATGGCTGGAAGGTAACACGGTTGGCTGCGCTGCTGCCGGTAATACCTGAAAGGGACACCTGCCAGTTGCTGCCGCTGTAGCTGCCGGGGAGGATGTTAAAATAAACAGGCCCCGTAATGGTAGAGCTGTTCAGGTCTGTAATAGCCGCAGCAAGTGTTGCATAAGTACCGCCGGAACCAACGGTATATACACCGCTTGTTACCACAGCGCCTGCATTGGCTGCACCAAGCATTACCAGCAAGGGCAAAACTAAATGCTTGAAAAGGTTGAAGTGTTTCATCTACTATTTGATTTAAATGTTTAACTCTGTTTTTACTTAGTTATGTTTTCTTTTTGTTATTCTTTACCAACATATCAGTTAAAAAACCGATTGAAGATATTAAAAAGCGTTAAAAAAACAATGCAACCAGTATTTTTTTAATACCCGTTATAAATTTATGGTTTCTAAGGTGTTACGGATAATTAAAATTGGCGTATCGGCCAATTATGTGGAGGAATAAACGTAGGCAAACAGCTTTTGTCTTTCGACATTGTTAAAAGTAAGTAAAAAAAATATTAAAACAATCAAATGGTTTAATATTTTTTTAATAGAATATATTTTTATCAACTAAGAGTTAAAGATGATAAAAAAAAGAAAGTCACTTCCTACATACCAGGTACAGAAACACTTCACTTATGTTGTTCCCTGAAGGGAATTAGAATAGACTAAAAAAACGTAACAAAAACGAACAAATACTGGAAACCCTCTGTCGCTTTGCGACATCTCCCTAAAGGGAGAAAAGCACAAATCCTCTTCAGGGGATTTAGGGGTAAACAAAAGAGCCATCCCGAAGGAAGGCTCTTTGATATTTTCCAAGACTGCAAACTGCAGACTGCCAACTGTAAACTATAAACTACGCAATCGTAATGCTCTGATCCAGGTACACGTCCTGTATCGTATTCAGCAGCGCCACACCTTCATTCATTGGTTTCTGGAAGGCTTTACGGCCACTGATAAGGCCCATACCACCTGCGCGTTTGTTTACCACTGCAGTCATTACCGCTTCAGCCATATCAGATGCGCCTTTTGATTCACCACCTGAGTTGATCAGGCCGGCACGGCCCATATAGCAGTTTGCCACCTGGTAGCGTGTAAGATCGATCGGATGATCAGTGGTCAGGTCTTCGTACACTTTCTTGTGTGTTTTACCATAGTTCATCGCCATATAACCACCGTTGTTGGTAGGCAGCTTTTGTTTGATGATATCTGCCTGTATCGTCACGCCCAGGTGGTTTGCCTGTGCGGTCAGGTCGGCAGCAGTATGGTAGTCTACGCCTTCTTTCTTAAATGCGCTGTTGCGCAGGTAGCACCACAATACAGTAGCCATACCCAATTCGTGCGCATATTCAAATGCTTTAGCCACTTCTACTATCTGGCGTGTGCTCTCTTCAGAACCGAAGTAAATAGTAGCGCCTACAGCCGTAGCGCCCATGTTCCATGCATCGCGGATGCTGCCGAACATGATCTGGTCGAAACGGTTAGGATAAGATATAAACTCGTTGTGGTTGATCTTAACGATGAAAGGGATCTTGTGCGCGTATTTACGGGCAACAGCGCCCAGTACACCGTAAGTAGAAGCAACCGCGTTGCAACCACCTTCAATAGCCAGCTTCACAATATTTTCAGGATCGAAATAAATAGGATTAGGAGCAAAAGATGCACCCGCGCTATGCTCGATACCCTGGTCTACCGGGAGGATAGATACATAACCGGTATTAGCAAGGCGGCCATGGCCCATCAGCGTTTGTATGCTGCGGAGGGTTTGGATGTTGCGGTTTGATGCAGCCCATACTTCATCAACGATATTTCCGGATGGTAAATGCAGCGTTGACTTGTCAATAGTTTTGCAGCTATGCTCCAGGTAGTAGCCGGCCTTATCGCCCAGCAGCTCCTGTATGTTTTTCGATGCCATATTAATAAATTCTGATTTTTTAAAAGTGCCGCAAAGATAATATCCAGAACGTTATAATGGTAATTTGTTAATACACGTAATATATAGCGCATTTCCGCCTGCTTCCGGCCTTTAAAAAACATTGAGTATTTTAGCGCGCTCAAAACTTCCCCGTATATGAATGCACAGAAGCGTGTTTACGATAATATATTGCAAACCATCGGCAATACACCACTCATAAAACTAAATAAAGTGGTGGCTGATATCCCCTGCCCTGTTTATGCCAAGGTCGATTTCTTTAACCCAGGCAACTCCATCAAAGACCGCATGGCGGTGAAGATGCTGGAGGTGGCAGAAAAAGAAGGGAAGATAAAACCTGGCGGCACCATCATCGAGGGAACCTCCGGTAATACAGGTATGGGCCTGGCGCTAGCAGCCATCATCAAGGGCTACAAGTGCATATTCGCTACTACCGACAAACAATCGAAAGAAAAAGTAGACATACTGAAAGCGGTAGGCGCGCAGGTGATCGTTTGCCCTACCAATGTGGAGCCTGAAGATCCCCGCTCTTATTATTCCGTATCAAAGCGGCTGGCTACAGAAATACCAAATAGCTGGTATGTAAACCAATACGACAACCTGGCCAACCGCCAGGCGCATTATGAAAGCACTGCACCAGAAATATGGGATCAGACGGATGGCAAGGTGACGCACATTGTAGTAGCCGCAGGTACAGGAGGTACTATTACAGGCATAGGTATGTATATGAGGGAGAAGAACCCCAACATCAAAATGTGGGCGATTGACACTTATGGTTCACTGCTGAAAAAATGGTTCGATACGGGAGAGATAGATATGAGCGAGGTGCACCCTTATGTATCTGAAGGCTTCGGCGAGGATTTCCTGCCGCAAAACTATATCCGCGATGTAATAGATCACTTCGAGAAAGTGACGGATAAAGATGGCGCGGTAATGGCACGTAAGATCGCCAAAGAAGAAGGCATATTCGCAGGCTACTCTGCTGGCTCTGTAATAGCCGGCCTTAAGCAACTGAAAGACCAGCTAAAACCTACAGACCTGGTAGTGGTGGTGTTTCATGATCATGGCAGCCGCTACGTGGGTAAGGTATATAATGACGAATGGATGCTGGACCGCGGCTGGCTGGATATAGAGAATGTGCGCGACCTGCTGGGTGGACTGGGCCGCAGAAGACTGGTAACGATAGATGAAGATGCTAAAGTGAGTGATGCACTGGAACTGATGAAGAAATACGACATTGAGCAGATACCTGTAACGAAAGATGGTGAGATGACCGGCGCGGTAACGCAGGCGGGACTCTTTAAGCGGTTGATAGAAGATACAGATGTAAAGGACTATAACGTAGCTGACGTAAAAGAAACATCATTACCCGAAGTGGATATGGATATGCCTTTAGAGCGCCTGAGCCATTATATCAATAAAGATAATGGCGCCGTGCTCACTAAAGATGATAGCGGCCAATACCACATCCTCACGAAATACGATGTGCTGGACGCGTTTAGTAAAGGATAGGTAAGTTAAAAAGGCAAGTAGGTAAAGGGTTAAAATGGCAATAGTATAGATATCGTATCATTTTACCGGATTAACCTTTAACCAGTTAACTTTTTAACCAATTACCTTTTTAACCTTTTGACATTATGAATTTCAACCGTTTCATCAAAAAGCCACCCGTGTTATTTCCATTGGTGGCTTTATTTCATATAGTGATGCTGGGCTACAGCATATGGAACTACCATACAGAGCCATTCCCTTCCATAGGCTGGGTGCAGCCTTTATGGATGTTGTGCTATACCATTAGCTGGATATTCGTTTGCGATATGAAGCGCTGGGCCATGTATGTGTATATGGGCCTTACAACGCTGAATCTTATTTTGCGCGTATATGTCACCTCGCCTACCCTTAGAAGCGATTTTACGGATACACTCTTCCCACTGGATATACTGTTTACATTCTTCCTTATGGTATACTATAAACGTTTTGAATGAAAAAGAGTATTATTGACATGATGAGCCGGGAGGTGGAATTTAATTATCCGCCGCAGCGTATTGTATCCCTGGTGCCTTCCCAAACGGAATTGCTATATGACCTGGGGCTGAATGAAGAAGTGGTAGGCATCACTAAGTTCTGCGTGCATCCTGAAGAATGGTTCCGCAGCAAAGAAAGAATAGGCGGCACCAAGAAACTAAACATAGAAAAGATACGGGCGTTAAAACCTGACCTCATCATTGCCAATAAAGAAGAGAACGAGCGGGAGCAGATAGAGGAATTAGCCACGGAATTACCGGTATGGATCAGCGACATACAGAATATACCACAGGCATTACAAATGATACAGGTAGTCGGTTTGCTGGTAGATAAAGAAGAAAAGGCAAATAGCCTGGTTGATGATATTGTAGCAGGTTTTACAGCATTACAAAAAGCGGCTACACCTAAACTCGTAGCTTATTTTATATGGTATGACCCATGGATGAGTATAGGCCGTGATACCTTCATCCATAACATGATACAAACTGTAGGCTGGCAAAATGTATTGGCTGATAAAACACGCTATCCTGAACTGACACTTGATGAACTAAAGGCTTATGATCCTGAGCTAGTTCTACTGTCATCAGAGCCCTACCCTTTTAAAGAAAAGCATGTGCAGGAAATAAAAGCAGTGCTCCCAAATGCAGATGTAAGACTGGTAGATGGCGAAATGTTTAGCTGGTATGGCAGCCGCATGATGAAGGCGATACCTTATTTATCGGAGCTAGTGAAAACGGCACAGTAGTTGCTAAAGGTTTTGCAAGCCTGTAAACTATGCTCAAAACCATTGGCGTAATAATCTTTGGAACTATTGCCGCGATTTTTATTTTAGGAATTGCTGCCGCACCTCTTTTCATATCCTTTTCATTAGCACGCGCAGCCAAAAGAAGAGGTCTATTTAAATTATCTATCTTACTGAAATGGCTTGCCTGGACGGAAACTACTGCCTATGCATTTACATTAACATTCATATGCTTGCACAAGGGCCTTTTGCCAGGCGATGATCTTTTCGAAGTCTACAGCCCATGCATGTTAGCCAGCTTAGCTGCAATACCTATTAGTCTTACAATATCACAATATAAATGGATGTATGCTAAGGGGAGAAATAAAGTTGCAGCCATATTAAAAATATCAGTGGTTGCAGAACTATTATTTTTCTCGTACGTGCTTATAAAAATGACCACACCGTCTACAGACCAGGAATTCCTCAAAAATGAATTTGAAGATTACTTTTACAAATTGCCCCCATCCGCACAAGCAATTGATTGGTCAAATGGCGGTGCAGATATACATGGCCATGTAAATGATGCTATCACTTTTACGATTAACAATTCTGATTATATTAGGTTTTTGCACCGAATTACTAATGACACTACATTTAGAAAAATAAAACCCAGATCCCAATTATATGCTTACGAGTTGAAGCAACAGGAAGAAAAATTCAATACGCAAACTGCTTATTCTTTTCTTAGCCCTGAGCATGCTCATACAGTAGCTGAGGTATATATAATGGCAGATGGGCACACAATACATACACATATTATTAGCGTCCATCACAGATAGTAAGAATAAAGAAATAGCTAAAAAAATATAAAATGGTTCAGCCTATCCTCTCCACTCTGCTCTTACTATTTTTTGCAGCAGCATTTTCAGGCTTTATTTTAGTAATATTCCTTTGGGCTGATGATGCAAAAAGGCTTAATAAACCTAACAGGAGAAAATTATTACGAGGCGCCGGCTTTACTTTTAGCATTGTTCTGTCTCTAGTATTCATTAATATGGCACACTCAAACTTACGGGCTGAAAAGGATATACTGTTGGACGAATTCAATGACTACTTATTCCCGCTACCAGACTCTGCGCGCTATGTTGATGGTTCGTACAGTGGCCTTGAAATGCATGGCGATATAAATGACGTAATAACTATCCAGGTTGACAGTAACACCTACAACCAAATCCTATATGCGCTTAATAACAATAAACGATTCAAACATTACGCTCCAGTACCAAATGACTACCTATGGGAAATACAGGGTGAAGAACAAAAATTACATATACTTACAAAGCATTTTTTTCTAAAAAAAGGACATCCCGACACAGAGGTTTATATGATGAACGATAATCAGTCTATTCGTTTGCATTTATATCATGAATAACCAAACATATCAAAAAACGGCACAGTAGTTGTTAAATATTTTTTATGAAACACTTAAGCCTTACCCTTATTGCTGCATTAGTAGCATTATTTACTGCATGTGAACCAATAGACAGGAATAACTTGCCAACACCACAATCTCGTATATCTTCAAGTAGTTTTATCCTTACTGATAGTTCATACATCTATCAAAACTATGATTCATCGGGCTATCATACATATACTACAGCTACTAAGATAAATACTGCATACAGCCTGTTCATAGATTCCCAAAACCGTAAGTGCTGGTATTACATAGATACATTTTCAGCGAAGAGTAATCTGGACACGTTTGCACTTATCGGATCTGCATACATACCTAGTTGCGCTTATCAAACAGTTACAGTTACCACAGACTCTGTTTTCATTCAACGTAGCTTACAGGATCATGGAAACTTATTGAGCGGATGCACATTGAAGGTATTTAAATTAAAATAGTTAGTTTAGAACCTTCAAATAACCCTTTATGAAAAAACCAGCATACCTTTTAGCGAGCTTGATATTATATACTGTATTGATCTCATGCAGCAAAAAGAAAGATGATCCGGTTATTGTTCCTGTATCTGTACAAAACTATAAATTGGTGGATAGCAGTTATAATTTCTATGATTCCACTGGCAAAGAGTTATTATCTGCCGTATATGGTAATAATATGACTACACTTACAGTTTATATAGATCAATCTGCAAAGAAGGCTTCCTATTTAACTGATACGTTTAGTATTGCTAATACCGACAGCTTTCGTCGTAGTGGCTCTACCATCTTGCCAGATTGCATCTCTCAAACGATGGCTTTTTTCAAAGACACACTAATTATTACACGTAAAGTAGATAGTAAAAGCCCCGGGTATTCAGCAACACAGGTAATAAGGGGATATAAGAGTCTATAAAAATTCATTCATGCAATCAATAAAACTACTCGGCCTTCGTACACTGATTTATATGGTGCCTGATTTAAAAGCAGCAAAAGAATGGTATACCCAAACCTTAGGCATGGAGCCTTATTTTGATGAGTCATTTTATGTAGGCTTTAATGTGGGCGGATATGAGCTGGGCTTGCACCCCTCAAAAGATGGTACGGCCTCTGCAGAAACTTATTGGGGTGTGGATGATGTACAGGCGGCTTATAATACATTGCTTGCAAACGGCGCAACTGCACACGAAGCGCCTTCTGAAGTAGGCGGCGGCATTATTACAGCTTCCGTAAAAGACCCCATCGGCAATATCCTGGGACTGATCTACAACCCGCATTTTAAAGTGGAGTAACCTGTTACAGCACACTACCCACTTCTATTATGCGAAACTGGTCTTTGCCTACATCTACCAGGTTCTGGCCAGACAGTGCAGGATAGCTCCCCTCAAAGCTGGTTACTTTCTTATGGTCTTTTACAAGCAGGGTTTTGTTGCCGTTTTGCAGCAGTAAGGTATTGTCGTGCTTCAGGTAAGCGCGCCATAAGCCGGTATTGGAGAATGTATCTGCAGGAAGGAAGCTCGCGCTCAGGCATTGGATCATGTTCTTATCATTCTGCATAAAGCTGTTATCGCCATAACGCTGCCTGAGCGCCATTACAGAGTCAGTACCTGCTTCGCAATACACATCTTCGGGCTGATACAACTTGCAGTGCTGAAGCCCGCTTTTACTGATATCCTCACGGTTAATGATCGTGCCGTTCTTCAGGTTATAACTGTGCAGGTAATCATCGCAGCAAAGCAGCAGCGTATCATTATTAATAACTGCGGAGCCAATGAACATTTTGGTAGCGGGATAGTCAATAAAATATTTAAACCCGCGCAGCTTGTCAAATGCTATTACATACGGAAAGCCAAAGGGTATCTCTGTGCCCGCCTGGGAGCGTATATAGCCTGTATTCACCAGCAACAGGTTGCGCCCGCAAAGCGCCAGCATGGAATAGCTGGATGCATTATCCGGCAATGGCTTGTGCCAGATGCGGTTGCCATTGCTATCGAGGCACATGATATCATCGGCCGATGAGAAATATATCCTTCCATCTGCCACTAACAATTGTCCGAAGCTGCCTTCTGTGGGTAGCTGCTTTTGCTTGCAATAAACAGGGACTTCTACCGTAGCAGCCTGCAGGCCTTGTGCATTCCTGTCGTAGTAATATGTTTCATCCAATGTGCGTCCCGGCATATCCCACTGACGGCCTGTTGCCAGGTTAATATAATAAAGGCCATGCAGCTCAATAATAACTGCGTCGTTGCTAACGTAAGTGATGGAAGAGTAAGGATAGTTGAGTTGCAGATGGCCCTGCCATTTTATGTTGCCTGTATTAAGATCGGCAACTGAGCCGGAGCGGAACATGGCAACATCATTTTTATCATCCAGCAGTATAGTACCATCCTTTGCAGTCCACAATTGCTGCCCCGTGTGGCGGGAGTAACAGACAGTCCTTTTGAAATCATAGGTCTGTATGATCTTATTAGCCCCTAACAGAAATGTATGGCCGTAAGAATGATCGATGTCTTTTGTCCAGATGAAGATGCGTTTATTAAGATCGAAAAGCGCCAGGGTATGATTCCTTCCGCCCTGGTTACTGACGCATAGCAGCAATTGGTGGCGGGCTGTATCGAGGTCGTAACTCTTTATTGTATAATTGCCGGGAAGCTTATACTCCAGGCATTTAATACTTGCGCCATCCATTGTGCGGCATAATGCGATATCGCTTACCGATATTTTATCGCCAAGGTCGCCGGCATAAGACATATGCACGCAACAAAACAAATATAAAAAGGCAAGTATCCGCTTCATGTCAGGACGATATAGTAAAGCGCTCCTTATAAAGGTACCTCATCTATGCTATAGTAGACAGGTAAATTTTTAGAAAGGATAAGGTCGCGCTCCAAATTTGCACCTTTACTTTCTGCCAATATAAGCAATGCCTCACAGGCATCGACCACAGCCATAGAAATAGCCATCTGGGCTGTATAAGTATCTTCTTACATGGGCAAACTTCATTACAGGCAATGCCGCATTGACCTATAAGCGGCGTATGCCCGCGCTCCAGAAGCTGTGCAGCAGCGCGATTCAGGCGGTCAAGGTTTTGCTGCCTTTCTTCTTCCGTTGGCGCCGAATATGGCCCTGCTATACCTATCACCATAAACTTTTAGTTAATTGTTTTAAGATCAAGGGACAAAAAGTGATATCTTAAATTAAATATAATCCATGCAATTTTAATTTATATTCGCAAGCCCGCATGCCGCTATATCATGAAGAAAATAATTTTGGCTGACATAAGGTTCTTTGCTTCGCTGGTGGTGATGCATGTGGTTTTTTTTGCCATCGCACTGCATTACCATAAAATATATAACGGCGACTCTGCCGAATATATTTACATGGCCACCAATATAAAAAACCATGGCTGGTTTTATGCCGGCAACCCGGTAATGCCTGTGCAGGCCGAATACCTGACGCTGCGCCCGCCTTTGTATTCATTGTTCCTGGCTGCGGTCTATTGTTTTACGGTTAACAATTGGGTGGTGCTGGTGTTACAAAACCTGATTTCTATCGCCAATATTTGCTGCCTGCGTGACACGATCCGCAAGTTTGGATACAGCCGTAAATATGACTGGATATTGATGGCTTTTGTCTTACTCTATCCCTCTCAGTTCGTTAATGCGAACATCATAGCACCGGATATTTTGCTGCAAACTTTTGTGCTGCTTTACTTCCGTTTTTTTGTACTGCTGATGAAATCAGCGCATTGGAAAAATGGCGTATGGATGAGCCTTTCGTTAATAGCAGCCATGATGGTGAAACCGGTAGCCTATCCGCTGGCTTTTATACACTGCCTGCTGATGCTGGGCATTTGGCGGTATTTCCGAACGCAAAGCCTAAAACCGTTTTTCATAGCATTAACCCCTATTGTAGCTGTGATACTATATGGCTCCTGGAATTATGAACGAACGGGTAAACTCCACTTTTCCAGCACGCAGTCGTTCAACGCCATCTTCTTTTATTACACCTATCTGAGCGGCACAGAAGGACGGGAAGCTGCTGAACCTTTTCTCCAGAAAGAACGCGCCCATCTTGACAGTATAAAAAACTTCAGTGAACGGTACAGTTATGCAAATTCAAGAGGTGCCGAATTAGTAAAGAGCCATTTTTTCCCTTATATAAAATATCATCTCATCCACAGCGCGTCTATGCTTGTAACGCCTGGCAAGGGCGAACTGGATATGTTCATTGGCAGGCTTACGCTAAGCAAGCTATACAGTATACACCAGCCTGAAAGCTTCATCACTGTAATCAGATCAGGAAATAAGGAAAAACTCCGGAAATACCTTCATGATAACCCTACCTTGCCCCTAATGATGATAGTATTATTCTTTAACATCCTGAAACTGGTTGGTTTTATTTTGTTCCTCCTATCGAAACGCAAGCCCATGTACCTGCGATTGTTCATTATTTGCATAGTAGGTTATTTCTGCCTCGTGGCAGGCCCTATTGCCAACAGCCGATATTTTATCCCCGTATCACTTATAGTGGCAGGGACCGCAGCCATTGCCTTCCAGGATCTGCTGCTCAGGCAAAAAGTCAGGGGTAATGCTACCTTTGCGTAAAATTTGCCTGTTGCAAACTATCTTGAAATACGGCCCATCATTTGCAGCAACCATTCTGCTTGCTGTATTGGTGACTTTTCTATACCCGCATTTGCAATATTATATTGATAGCGATGCCACGGCTTACTTAACCATTGCACAACGCTATGCGAATGGCGACCTGATGCGTGCTATCAACGGTTACTGGAGCCCATGGAGCTGCTGGTTTACCGCGTTAATGATCAAAGCAGGTATGGCGGTATTCCCGGCGGCTATATTTGTAAACACAGCCGCTGCAATCGGTTGGCTGTTTATTGCGCAATCTCTTTTTCTGCTGTTTAATATACAACGAAGGCTGCAATGGTTGTTAGCCATCACGCTGAGCCTTTTTCTTTCATACGCAGTTTACAAACAGAATTTCGACGACCTATGGGAGTGCTTCTTTCTGTTATCCTCAGTACGTATAATGCTGGTGGAAAAATATATACTAAAGCAGGGTCTGTGGGTGTTGTGCGGCGTATTGGGTGCATTAGCCTACTTTGCAAAAGCATATGCATTCCCTTTCTTTATTTTGAATATGGCTGCATGTCATTATTTTCTTTCGAGCGGCGTTCATACCGGCCGGCCTGTATCATGGATAAAAACATCGTTCATTACCTTTTGCGTAATGATGCTGTGCATCATACCATGGTTGTTTATGCTGCACAGTAAATACGGCATATGGACCACATCTACTGCAGGTACATTAAACCTAAGCTGGTACCCGACCGGGCACCCTTATTTTAAAGAAGGAATTAAATATTTAGTTCCGCCTATATATCACAATTCACCATCTTATTGGGAAGACCCCTGGATAGCCAATGGCATACGGCCTTATTTCTGGAATTCGGGATATATGCTATTGCGTCAAATTGTGCGTATCGGGTATAATATACTGTTGTTTGTTAAATGCCTAAATGAGCAATCGCCTTTTATGCTGGGTGCAGTAGCGCTGGCTGTAGGTATCATCTCATCCGGCAAGGCAAGGAATTACTTTGGCAGTAATGGATTTATTCTATCGGTTACGATGCTTTTATTTCCGCTTGGCTTTTTACTGATCAATTATGAATCAAGATACATTTGGTTTATGCTGGTGCCGGGCATGGTAATTACCGCACTTGCACTTCAAAGGATCCTATTGCGCACACATAGCCGCACCGTGATGATCGTGAGCTTATTATTTGCCTTCAGTTTTATTGCGTGGCCATTACTGGACTTACGCAGCATGTGGAATAATGGACATGAAGAATTTGAAATAGCACGGCAATTAAAAGAACAAGGTATCAAAGGCGCTATCACTGCCAATGTGCAATTTGGAGAACCCGGCTTCGATGAAATACAACAGGTAGCTTATTTTTCAGGCAATCCATATTATGCTGTTCCATTTTCAAACACGCCTTATAATGGCATATTAAGCGATGCCCGTAGATATGGTGTGAAGTATTACTTTTATTATTACTCCGCAGGCACTCCTGAAAACAGTATAACACTGCAGGATGAATACGGCAAGCCACTCCCTGTTGCGGCTTCTTTTCCCGGCTTAAGAGTTTTTTCATTGCAGTAAGGCTGTCAGTGCATTATGGCATTCAGATTTATTTGAATTAAGTTTTAATGCTATACTTTTACGTTACAAAGCGGCCAATATGAAGAATATCCTTCTCATCCTAAGTACACTGGCATATATATCTGCCAGCGCGCAAACCATGTACAATCTTAAGGCTGCTGTAAATGCTACTTATGACGGCAGTAGTATGGTGCCTGATGACTCTTCGGTATATACTTTTTCAGGCAACAGATATGGTTATGATACAAGTCCGCAACAATATGATACGCTTCTGTTCAAAGGGTATGCGTCCGGTAGCTATAATGATGTGTTGTTAACCTATCAAACTTTTGACAACAATAATAATCCCTTAGTTCAAACCACCCGGGAAAATCAAAACGGCCTTTGGGTGAATGAAAGCCTCATTTATAATACTTATTTAAGCTCACAAAAATTAGGTACACAATTACAGCTAAACTGGAACTTTTCCAATAACGACTACGATAGCGTCAGCTTTCTGCGCAATGTATATTCGTCACATGCAATGCCCGACAGCGTGATCTATTATCTTTACGACCCAGGTGGGTGGTTTATTCAAACATTGCAAACATATACGTTCGATACTCATGGAAATATCACATCGGAAACAGACTATTATTTGCCCGGGCAAGCCGGTGAGCAGAGAAACCGTATCGACAATCAATATAACATTGCCAATATGCCTGTTATCCGTACCAATTTTTCATGGAACCCATCCACTATGAATTGGGACAGCACGGACCGGCATATTTATGTATACAATTCCACCGGCCTGTTATTACTTAAAGATTCCATTGTTTCATGGGACGCTACGAACCATCAATGGGTAAACGCACACCGCATCTCAAATACATACACGGGTACAGATAGAGTCACAAGCCAGACTGAAAATTACGATGGGGTGCAGTTTACTTTTCTTTCAAAGGATACAATGGTATACAATGCCAATCATAATTTACTATCCGACATAACATTGTACTGGGACCAGGCGGGTATGTCTTTTCAAAATGTTAGCCGTACGCGCTATATCTATACGCCTGGTCAGCAACTTTCAATGAAAACTACAGACCACTGGGATGGAACCGTTTGGCAATACAGTATAAATGACGTTGAAAACCGTTTTTATTATGATGAGCCGGTAAATGTGCCATATACGAGCAGCAATTTGAAATTGCAGGTGTACCCGGTTCCTGCCTCGTCCTATTTAACACTGGATGCCGGCAATAATGTTTCCGAAAACTATACTGTAAGTATTACAGACATGAAAGGTATTTTGTTGAGGCAGTGGAACGAACAAGGTAAAAATATACACAGGCAGATACCAATAAACACATTTCCGGAAGGTAATTACATATTGCATATAAGGACTGCCAGTAATAGCGCTACAAGCATATTTACTGTAACTAAATAACGACTGTAAACGAAAATGGGGGCTGAAAAGCTCCCATTTCTTTCTTAACCAATCATGAAAAAACTATTTAAGCCGCATTTTCCCGGTAGAGGAAAGGGCGGATATTATATGCTACTATTTCGTTTGAAAGATTGTTTTTAAGCGTTGCAAATTCTGCCTCGCTGCATGTGTTATTGTTGGGTATTTTCTTGTACAGTGTAGTCAGGTTGCGTATAATGGACAAAAAATTCTTTTTAGCATCACGGTGGTTACTCATGATATTATTAATAATCCCAAGTATAATGAGCCTGAGCGATATAACATCATTGGGATTGTTTTGTAATGCCGAAACCCGTTTTTCGAAAATGTAAGCGTCCATACCAAAAGCTTATATTATGAACATTTAAAAAAATCGTTCCACATATATATACGGGTATAACGGTGGAAAGGTTTGCTTATTGT
>Ga0157372_10004681_pt1 | contig 14529 bp, 13 predicted proteins | sample C55metaG_FD_115307 | JGI IMG/M metagenome (GOLD analysis project Ga0157372, IMG submission 115307) | Corn rhizosphere microbial communities from Kellogg Biological Station, Michigan, USA - C5-5 metaG | ecosystem: Host-associated > Plants > Roots > Rhizosphere > Soil | place: USA: Michigan... | reverse complement strand
CTCGGGATCGTCGAACCGGCCATTTCTGACGGCGTCGCGAACGCACGCGCGCAACGTCGCCAGCTCCGTGTCGATTGGATCGGCCGCACGCATCGGCGATGCGCCGACGGCGTCGAGGAGGTTGCGCAGACGCGCCGCTTCGCTGCGCGCGGCGTCGAAGCCGAGACGCTCCTCGCGCACGGCGATCGCCATTGCGTTGGCGATCATCAGCCCGGTGTAGCGCCGCTCCTTCGGCAGCGCAGGCAGGAGCTCGGCGAGCAGCGCATCGCGCGCAGTGGCGATCAGGTCGGCGGCGTCGGAGATGTCGCTCATCGGGCGATCTGCGCAAGGAGCCGCAGCGCTTCGTACTCGAGCTCGTGGACGATGCGCCCGGTCAGCGCGAGCTCGAGCGAGCGCTCGCCGCCGGCGCGATGGCGCTGCGCCTGCTGCAGCGCGATGATCGCCCAGCGCAGGTGCGCCATCACTTGCCAGTAGTCGAGATCGGCACGCGAGATGCGCCAGCCGGCAACGGATTCGTAGCCGTCGACAAACGGCGCGAGCGCCGCGATGCCTCCGGCCTCGCGCTCGGGCGCCGCGAAGCGCCAGCAACGCGCGGTGAACCAGCCGAGATCCTCGCGCGGATCGCCGAAGCCCGCGAATTCCCAGTCGAGCACACCGATGAGCCGTCCGCCGTCGACGAGGTAATTGCCGGTGCGATAGTCGCGGTGCACGAGCGTCACGTCGTGCGACGACGGAGCGTGCACGTCGCACCAGCGCAGCCCGCATTCGAGCGCCGGATACGCATCCTCGAGCCCGTCGAGGTACGCGCGGTATTCGGCAATCGTCGCGCGCGCGGGATCGTCGCTCGGTGCCGGCAGCACGTCGAGCGCGGCGACCGGCGGGCGAATCGCGTGGATCTTTGCGAGATTCGCGCCGAGCGCGTACGCCAGCCCGTCGCGATCGGGAACGAGCTCCGCTTCGCGCGTCAGCCGATGCCCGGGCGCAATGCCGGGCAGCCGTTCCATCACGAAGAACTCGCGGCCGATCACGTCGCGGTCGCGGCAAAGGAACAGCGGCTTCGGCGCCGCGACGCCGGCGTCGTGCGCGACGCGCAGCACCGCGAACTCCTGGGCGCGCGTGAGGCTCGCCGCGACGGCGGATTGCGCGTCGGTGCGCAGCACGAGCGCATGCGAGCCGCGGAAGGGACCGCCCGCGGCCTCGACGTCGAGCAGGAAATTGTCCTGGATCGCGCCGCCCGGCAGCCGCTCGTAGCGCGTCACGCGCAGGTCCTGCGCGCGCATCTCGCCTTCGAGCCAAAGGGCGAGGGCCGTCGCTTCGGGCGTATCCACGACCTGATCGGGAAGCGCTTCCGGCATCGGCTTCACGCGTGCGTCGGGGGCTGCCGCTCGCCGCGCAGGATCCGCCGCGCGATGCTGTAGCGATGCACTTCGGAGGGGCCGTCGTAGATCCGGAACGCGCGCAGATCCGCGAAGATCCGCGCGACGATCGTCTCGCCGGTCACGCCCTGGCCGCCGAGCACCTGCACGCAGCGATCGGCGACGCGCCACGTCGCCTCCGAGACGATCACCTTGGCGCGACTCGATTCGTGCAGCGCGAGATCGCCGCGATCGAGACGCCACGCGCACTCCCAGATCGCGAGACGCGCGACGTGCATGTCCATCTCGTTGTCGGCGAGCATGAAGCCGACGCCTTCGTGCTCGCCGATCGGCTTGCCGAACGCCTGGCGTCGCCGCGCGTAATCGACCGCGATGTCGTGCGCGCGGCGCACGGCGCCGAGCCAGCGCATGCAGTGGGTGAGACGCGCAGGGGACAGGCGCACCTGCGCGTAGCGATAGCCGCGACCGACCTCGCCCAGCACGGCGCCGGCCGGCACGCGCAAACCGTCGAAGCGCACGACCGCGTGACCGCCGGTGAAGCATTCGTCGAGGCTCGTCATCGCGCGCTCGAGCACGATGCCGGAGGCGTTCATGTCCGACAGGAACATCGTCGCGCCGGCGCCTTCGACGTTTGCCATGATGATCGCGAACGCCGCACCGTCGGCGCCCGTGATGAACCACTTGCCGCCGTCGATCGCGAATGTGTCGCCGTCGCGCCGCGCGGTCGTCGTGAGCATCGACGGATCGGAGCCGGCGCCCGGCGCGGGCTCCGTCATGCAGAAGCACGAGCGGATCGCGCCGCTCGCGAGCGGCCGCAGCCAGCGCTCCTTCTGCTCGGGCGTCGCGACGGCTTCGAGCAGGTGCATGTTGCCTTCGTCGGGCGCGGCGACGTTCATCGCGATCGGGCCGAGCGGCGAATAGCCGGCTTCCTCGAACGCGATCGCGCGGCCGACGTGCGAAAGTCCCATGCCGCCGTACTCGCGCGCGACCTGCGGCGCGAGCAGGCCCGCGCTTCGCGCTTTTTCGATGAGCTCCCGCCGCAACTCGTCGGTCGGCCCATGGCGGGTGCGCCGCGGATCGTTCTCGAACGGAACGATCGTCTCCGCGACGAACGTCCGAATGCGCGCCGAAAGCTCCGAAAGCTCGGACGGAACCTCGAAGTCGATGGCCATCAGACGTCGAAGAACACGGTCTCGTCGGGACCCTGGAGATGGATGTCGAACCGATAGACGACGCCGCCGTCGCGGACTTCGCGCTTCCCGATCAGCGTTTTGCGCCGGACGTCCCACTCGATCAGGTTCAGCACCGGGTCCCTCGCGTTCGCCTCGGTCTCGTCTGCGAAGTACATTCGCGTGTTGAGTCCGATGTTGATGCCGCGCGCGACGATCCACAGGTTCACGTGCGGCGCCATCGTGCGTCCGCGCCGCCCCTCGACAGGGCCTGGCTTCACGGTGTCGAAGTGCCAGACGCCGGTCTCGAAATTCGAGCACGCGCGGCCGAAGCCGCGGAACGTGTCGTCGACCGGCTTGTCCTGCAGATCGGCCGGATGCCGATACTTGCCGGCTGCGTTCGCCTGCCAGATCTCGAGCAGCACGTCGCGCACCGGCGTTCCCGAGCCGTCGATGACGCGGCCCTCGATGCGGATGCGCTCGCCCTTCGTGCCCGGCGCGACGAGCACGTTCGAGAAGTTCTTCTCGAAGATGTCGAAGCCGGCCGCATGCGGCGCGAGGCCGATGTGGACGTACGGGCCCGCGGTCTGCGACGGCGATTCCTTCAGGTAGTCGGGGATGTTGATCATCGGTCATTCCGATTGCATCGGCGGCTGGCCCTGCACGGCGCTTTCGAACCACGTGGCGCGCGCGCCGCGCAACACGACGTCGAAGCGATACGCGAGGCTGTCGAGCGGCGCGCCGGCATTGCGGTCGAGCTGCGCGATCAGTTGCCGGATCGCCCGCTCGCCGGGGATCGTGCGGATGATCGCATCCTGCGCGATCAGCGGGTCGCCTTCGAAGTACATCTGCGTGATGAGCCGCTGCGCCCAGCCGGCGCCCGAGAGCGAGTAGTGGATGTGCGCCGGCCGCCAGTCGTCGACGCCGTTGCGCCACGGGTACGGGCCGGGCTTGACCGTCCGGAACACGTAGTGGCCGTCGCGGTCGGTCAGCATGCGTCCGCAGCCGCCGAAGTTGGGATCGATCGGCGCGATGTAGGTATCGTTGCGATGCCGGTAGCGGCCGCCGGCATTGGCCTGCCACACCTCGACGAGCGCGTTCGCAACCGGCCGCTCGAATTCGTCGCGAACGTAGCCGTGGACGATGATCCGCTCGCCGATCGGCATGCCGCCATGCGCGTAGTTCAGGATCAGGTGGTTGTCGAGGTCGCCGAGCTCGTCGCTCGAAAAGATCGGCGCCGTGATCTCGGACAGCGAGTTCTGCAGCGCGATCGGCGCATGGCGCGGCGAGCGCAACACGGTCGTCTTGTACCCCGGCGCGTAGGACGGCGGATGGGCCGAGCGGTCGCGCGCGTTGAACTCGTAGGCCGGCGGCCGTTTGCTCATGAAGATTCCTTCGGTGTCTCGTCAGACGTCATCATGCCCCATCCCGCGATTTCGTCGGCGCACGTGGCGTCGTTTCGCCCGGAACGGGCGCGAGCAGCGTCTCCTCCTCGATCGGCACCTTGAGCGCGTTCAGCACGCGCGGGACCATCGCGTAAAAGCCGGCCGTCAGCGCGAGCTCGACGATCTCGCTCGGCGTGAAGTGCTTCTCAAGGGACGCGTAAACGTCGTCGGAGACGTCGCCTTCCATCATCGCCTCGGTCAACGCCAGCGCCGCGCATTCGGCGTCGCTGAAGCGCGGCGATTGGCGCCAGAAGAAGAGATCCTCGATCTGCTCGGCCGGAACCCCCTGCTGGCGCGCCCAGCGCCGGTGCTGGTGCCATTCGTAGGCGGAGCCTTCGAGTTGCGCGCCGCGCAGGATCATCAACTCGCGCAGCGTCCGCGCCGTCGTGCAGTCGCGTCGCAGCGTGTAGGCGAACTCGATCCATGCGGACAGGAGATTCGCGTGATGGCCGAGCACGCGATAGAGGTTCAAAAACTCGCCGTTCAGCTCGCGAATGCGCTTCTTGTTCCGCTCGTCGATCTCCTTGAGTGGCAGCCGCGGCTTGATCTTCGCCGTGCGCTTCGCGGCCGGCGTCTTGACTTCCGTGTCCATGTGTCGCTCTCCCGAAGATGCGATCGGCGCGCCTTCAGCGGGTGCGCAGGCGATCGCGCAGTTCCTTCTTCTGCACCTTGCCGGTGGACGTCTTCGGCAGGGGCCCGAAGATCACGCGCTTCGGCGCCTTGAACCGCGCGAGCTGCCCGCGGACGTGCTCGATCAGCTCGGCGTCGGTTGCGCTCGCACCCTCCTTCAGCGCCACGAACGCGACCGGCACTTCGCCCCATTTCTCGTCCGGGCCCGCGACGACCGCGACTTCGAGGACCGCCGGGTGCGTGGTGAGCGCCTGCTCGATCTCGATCGACGAGATGTTCTCGCCACCGGAGATGATGATGTCCTTCGCGCGGTCGCGCAGCTCGACGTATCCGTCGGCGTGCATCACGCCGAGATCGCCGGTGCGAAACCAGCCGTCGGGACACGCTTTCTGCGTCGCCGCCTCGTCCCGGTAGTAGCCGAGCATCACGTTGTTGCCGCGAATCGCGATCTCGCCCATCGTCGTCGCATCGGCCGGCACGTCGGCGCCGTTCTCGTCGACGATGCGGACGCGCTGCCCGATCACGTTCGCGACGCCCTGCCGCGCCTTCCGCTGCGCCTGCTCGGCGAGGGGCAGGCGGTTCCACTCGCTTCGCCACTCGCAGATCACCGAAGGGCCGTACGTTTCCGTGAGCCCATACAGGTGCGTGATTTCCATGCCGAGCACCGCGAGCCGCTCGAGCAGTGCGGGCGTCGGCGGCGCACCGCCCGTGGCTATGCGCACGGGCTTCGGCAACGGGCTCGCGCCGGGATCCCAGATCGTCATCGTCAACACCGTCGGTGCCGCGCAGAAATGCGTGACGCCCGACTCGCGCATATGCCGCCAGATCGCGCTCGCCTCGAGCTTCGGCAGGCACAGGTGCACGCCGCCCATCGCCGTCACGCCCCACGGGAAGCACCAGCCGTTGCAGTGGAACATCGGCAGCGTCCAGAGGTAAACCGAATCGCTGGTAAGGCCCATCTGCGCCGCCATTGCGAGCGCCTGCAGGTACGCGCCGCGATGGTGATACATGACGCCCTTCGGTCGCGCCGTCGTGCCGCTCGTGTAGTTGATCGCGAGCATGCCGCGCTCGTCGGACACGCGCTCTTCGAACGGCCTGCCTTCGGCGATCAGCGCCTCGAGCGTGTCGTCGCTGCCGCCGGCGCACACGAGCCGCATGCGGCCGCCGGCGGAGGCTCTTTGCGCGATCTCCGTGAAATCGCGGTCGTGGATCAGCACCGACGCGCCGGCGTGGTCGAGAATGAACGCCATGTCGGCGGCGGTCACGCGAGTGTTCAGCGCGACGAGCACGGCGCCTGCGAACGGCACGGCGTAATGCGCCGCCAGCATCACGTGCGTGTTGCCGGCCAGCACGGCGACGCGATCGCCTGCGCCGATGCCCGCCGCGCGCAAGCCGCCGGCGAAACGCAGGCAGCGTTCGAGGAACCCGGCGTAGGTGAAGCGCGTCGTTCCATCGACGACGCCGACGCGGTCGCCGAACACCTGCGCGGCACGGTGCAGGTACGCGGTCGGCGTAAGAGGCTCGTAATTGAACTCGGGTCGCATGGTCAGGCTTGTCTCAGGTATCGGGCCGCTTGCCGCGGCGTCGGCAACGCACAGCCCTTGGGCGGGCCGCGCCGCGCGCAGCTCCCCCGTACTCACCATTTCGTACATTTTGTGCGATCATGCGCAACGGCGGCGAGGCCGTCAAGAGCGGTCTCCGCGCCGGAGCAAATGAAGAATGAAGTCGGCGGCGAGCCTGCGATGCGAGGCGCGCAGCCGCGGCGACACGAAGTTGCGCCGGAATATCGCGCCGAACGTGTGAAGGTTCGAGACGTGGAAGAAGCAGAGCGCGCTCATCAGCATATGCACGTCGACCGCCGACACGCGCGCGCGGAACGCGCCGCTCCGCCTGCCGCGGCGAAGAATCCGGTCGATCGTCGCGACGATGCTGCCGTTGATCGCGCGAATGCGCGTCGACTTCGCGAGGTGACGCGCGTGATGGATGTTCTCGACCGCGACGAGACGAACGAAATCCGGATGGGCGTGATCGTAGTCGAACGTGAACTCGGTGAGCCGGCGCATCGCGCTCTCGGGGTCCATCGCGTCGAGGCCGAGCTTCGCCTCGGCTTCGCGGATGCGCTCGTAGGCCTGCTCGAGGACGGCGATGTAGAGCTGCTCCTTGCCGCCGAAGTAGTAGTAGATCATCCGCTTGGTCGTGGACGTCTGTGCGGCGATGGCGTCGACCCGTGCGCCGTTGAACCCCTTCCTCGCGAACTCGCGCTGCGCGACCGAGAGGATGTCCTCGCGCGTCCGTTCGCGATCGTACTTGCGCGCGCGGACCGCCTTGCGCGGACGAACGGCCTTTCCCGCGTCGGTCCTCGCGGTCGTGATGGTTGCCACCTAGCTCCTCCCTCGTGCCCGCGGTGAGCCCAAATCATAGACGCACGTGCCTGGCGCGTGTGAAGTTCGCCGCGACATCCACGGCCGGGAAACGACGATGATCACCGGAAAGACGACCCTCATCCCGCACATCGGCTACCCGACCGAGTCATTCAAGGCGCCGATGATCTACAACCCGTACTTCGAGCAGGCGGGCATCGATGCCGTCGTCGTGCCGATGGGCGTGCGCGCGGAGGACTACGCCGCGCTGCTTCGCCCGCTGTTCCGGCTCACGAACATCCGCGGCGCGCTCATCACGATGCCGCATAAGGTACCGACGGTCACGATGCTCGACGAGGTGACGCCGACCGTTCGTATCGCCGGATCGTGCAACGCGATCGTCAAGCGCGGCGACGGATCGCTTCTCGGCGACATGTTCGACGGCGCCGGGTTCGTTCGCGGCGTCCAGCGCAAGGGAAGGGCGCTCGACGGCGCGCGCTGCCTCGTCGTCGGTTGTGGTGGCGTCGGGTCTGCCATCGCGGCGTCGCTCGCCGGCGCCGGCGTCGCGGAGATCGATCTCTACGATGCGCACGCGCCGATGGCCGACGCGCTGGCCGGCCGCCTGCGCGAGCACTATTCGCGGCTCTCGGTGCGCACCGGATCGAACGACCCGTCCGGCTGCGACGTCGTCGTCAACGCGACGCCGCTCGGCATGAAGCCGGGCGACCCGCTGCCGCTCGACGTGTCGCGCCTAGCCTCCGGCACGTTCGTCGGCGAGGTCGTGATGAAGGAAGAATTCACGCCGTTCCTGCGCGCGGCGATGGAGCGCGGATGCCCGGTGCAGGTCGGAACAGACATGCTCTACGAGATGATTCCGGCCTATCTCGAATTCTTCGGCTTTCCGACCACGACGCCCGAGGTTCTCCGCGCGCTGTCGCAGGTCAGGTACTGAGGGTGCGATGAAAAAAGTGCTCGTTCTGAACGGTCCCAACCTGAACCTGCTCGGCACGCGCGAGCCCGGCGTTTACGGCGCGGATACGCTCGCCGACGTCGAGCGGCTTTGCCGCGACGAAGGCGAGAAGCTCTGCGTCGCCGTCGAATGCCGGCAATCGAACCACGAAGGCGTGCTGATCGACTGGATCCAGGAAGCGGGGCGCGAGATCGCGTCCGGCAACATGCTGGGCGTCGTGCTGAACGCCGGCGCCTTCACGCACACGTCGGTCGCGCTGCACGACGCGATCAAGGGCGCGAACGCGACACTGATCGAGTTGCACATCTCGAACGTGCACGCGCGCGAGGCGTTCCGCCATCACTCGTACATTTCGCCGGCGGCGCGCGGCATCGTCGTCGGTTTTGGCGTGCTGGGCTACGCGATCGCGATCGACGCGCTCGTGCGTCTTGCAGCGACGAAGTAGCGCTATTCCGACCAACGCGGAGCAGGAGGGGATCATGGCAAGCACGACGGACCACGAACCGCACGGGATGCATCAGACCCGAAAGGCGACGGCGAGCGGCTGGATCGGGTCGGCGCTCGAGTACTACGACTTCTTCATTTATGCGCAGGCGGCGGCGCTGATCTTCCCGCAGATCTTCTTCCCTTCGGGCAATCCGACGGTCGCCATCGTTGCGTCGCTCGCGACATACGGCGTCGGCTACGTCGCCCGGCCGATCGGCGCCTTCGTGCTCGGACACTGGGGCGACACGCACGGCCGCAAGACCGTGCTGCTCGTCTGCATGTTCCTGATGGGCTTCTCGACGATGGCGGTCGGATTCCTGCCGACCTATCAGCAGGTCGGCGTGCTCGCACCGGTGTTGCTCGTTGTCCTGCGGCTGATCCAGGGCTTTGCAGTCGCCGGTGAGATCTCCGGCGCGAGCTCGATGATCCTCGAGCACGCGCCGTTCGGTCGTCGCGGCTATTACGCGAGCTTCACGCTGCAGGGCGTGCAGGCCGGCCAGATCTTCGCGGCGGCGGTCTTCATCCCGCTCGCCCGCTTCCTGCCCGATGCCGCGTTCAACAGCTGGGGCTGGCGCGTGCCGTTCATCCTGAGCTTCATCGTGATCATCGCCGGCTACATCATCCGCCGCCGCGTCGACGAAACGCCGGCCTTCAAGGAGGAAAGCGAGCACCGCGCGGTGCCGAAGTCGCCGATCGCCGACGCGTTCCGCGAAAGCTGGAAGGACATCATCCGCGTGATCTGCATGGCGCTGATGAACGTGATTCCGGTCGTCGCGACGATCTTCGGCGGCGCCTACGCGGTGCAGGCGGCCTACGGGATCGGCTTCCACAAGGACGTGTACCTGTGGATACCGGTGCTCGGCAACATCCTGGCCGTCCTCGTCATTCCGTTCGTCGGCAACCTGTCGGACAAGGTGGGTCGCCGCCCGCCGATGATCGTCGGCTCGCTCATCGCCGGGCTGCTGTCGTTCGCATATCTGTATGCGATCAGCATCAAGAGCGTGCCGCTCGCGATCGTGATGTCGCTGCTGATGTGGGGCACGGTGTACCAGGGTTACAACGCCGTGTTCCCGAGCTTCTATCCGGAGCTCTTTCCGACGCGTACGCGCGTGACGGCAATGGCCATCGCGCAGAACATCGGGACGACGATCACGGCGCTCTTGCCGGCGCTCTTCGCGACCGTGGCGCCGCCCGGATCGGCGAACATTCCGCTCACGATCGGCGCGATCACGTTCGCGATCACGATCATCTGCGCGATCGCTGCATGGAGCGCGCGCGAGACGTATCGAATCCACCTGAACGATCTCGGCGAGCCGTCGGCGACGCCGGTGGCGAAGCAGGACTACGACCGGATGCGCGAGCGCTCGCTCGCGGCGCCGGCCTAGCGACCAGCGCCTGCCTCTGTCCGAGGATGGAGGCAGGCGTCGTCGACGTCACGGCACGTCGCCCAGGTACGCGGCGCGCACGAGCGGGTCGTTGCGCACCGCCTCCGGGCGTCCGTCCGCGATCACGCTGCCCTTGTCGAGCACGATCACGCGCCGCGCGAATCCGAACACGATGTCCATGTCGTGCTCGGTGAAAAGCAGCGCGACGTTGCCGGCGCGTGCCAGATCGACGACGATCTGCATCAGCTCGCGCCGCGAGCGCGCGCTCATGCCGGCTGTCGGCTCGTCCATCAGCAAAAGGCGCGGCTCGCCGGCGAGCGCGAGGGCGACCTCGACGCGCTTCGCGTCGCCGTACGCGAGCGCCGCGCAATGCGCATCCGCGAGGTCTGCGATCAGCAGCCGCGCGAGAAACGGCTCGCAGCGGTCATCGACTGCGAGCATCGACGAAAGGACCGTGGCATCCCGACGCGCGCGCGACGCGAGCACGAGCGCAATGCTCTCGCGCACGGTCATCGACGCGAACGTCGCCGGGACCTGGAACGTGCGGCCCATCCCGCGACGCGCAATCGCGTGCGTCGGCATGCCGACGATCGAGCGGCCGTCGAAATAGACGTCGCCCGAGTCCGCCAGCAACTCGCCGTGAATCAGGTTGAAAAGCGTCGTCTTGCCGGCGCCGTTCGGGCCGATCACCGCGACGACGTCGCCGGCGTCGAGCGACAGCGAGACGTCGCGCACGGCATCGACGCCGTCGAACGACCTCGCGAGCGCGGCGACTTCGAGAAGCGGCGACTTCATCGATAGGGCCTGTTCACACTATGTCCGTTGACGCGTTGCGATGCCGAAATGGCCGTGCGCGAGGCGCGAAGCCGAAGGCAGGCCGGGCGCCTGGCGAGGCTTTGCAACGACGCGCAGGGCCATTTCGGCCGCAACCGGACGGGAACGGGCGCCCTGGAGCGCCACTCTTCGTTGCTTTTCTCGCGCAGGCGCCCAGTCTGCGCTTCGTCAAGCGCCTCGATTGGCGCTCCATGCCACCCGTTCGCGTCGGCAGACATAGTGTGAACAGGCCCTAAAGCGAGCGGCGGAAGGCGGGCAACGGGTAGCGGCTCGCCATGCCGTTCGGAAATGCGCTCACGATGAGCAGGATCGCGACGCCGACGCACGCGCGCCAGTATTCGGTCGCGCGCGCAAGCGCGTCGGAGAGCCACGTGAACGCCGTCGCGCCCAGCAGCGGACCGAACAGCGCGCCCTGGCCGCCGAGCAGCATCATCACGAGCGCATCGACGGAGCGCGGAATCGACAATGCATCCGGCGCGACGCCGCCTTTCGAATAGGCGAACAGCGCGCCCGCAATGCCCGCGAACGCGGCCGCGATCGCCATCGCCTGCATGCGCCGCGCGCGCACGTCGATGCCCGAAGCGGCTGCGCGCAGCGGGGAGTCGCGTGCGCCGCGCAGCGCGTAGCCGAACGGCGTGAACGCGGCGACCGCAAGGGCGACGAGGCTCGCCGCGACGACGACCAGCGTGAAGAGGTAATAGTGAGTCCGCTGACCGAGCCAATCGGGCGGCCACGCGCCGGTGATGCCGTTCGAGCCCCCGGTGACGGCGTCCCACTGCAGTGCGACCGACCACAGGATTTGCGCGAACGCGAGCGTCAGCATCGCGAGATAGATGCCCGACGTTCGCACGACGAGCGCGCCGAACGCGACCGCCGCGACGGCGGCCGCGAGCGGCGCGAGGGCGAGTGCAATCGGGAACGGCCAGCCGTGCGCCGTGGCGAGTGACGCCGCATAGGCGCCGATGCCGAAATACGCGGCGTGCCCGAACGAGATCATGCCGCCGGTCGCGACGATCAACTGCAGGCTCGCGGTGAAGAGCGCGGCGACGAGAATGTCGGTCGCGAGGACGAGCGCGTAAGAATCGCCGGCGAGCGGCAGCAGCAGCGCGAGCGCGACGAGCACGGCGGCGGCGATCGCGCCGCGCGTGCCGGGACGCCGGACGAGCGCCCGCTCGGCCGTTACCGCCGTCGTCGCCGGCGGGGCTTGCACGTTGCCGAGCAGACCGGTCGGCCGCACGAGCAGCACGAGCGCCATCACGACGAACTCGATGACGAGCGTGAGCTTCGGAAGCGCGATCGCGATGCCGGCAACGTCGACGGTGCCCGCCGCGATGCAGAGCGCCTTCGTCACGCCGATGACGATCGCCGCAATGAAAGCGCCGGGTATCGAACCGAGGCCGCCCAGCACGGTGACGACGAACGCGTCGGCGATGACCGCGAGGTCCATGCCGAGGTTCGCCGGCTCGCGCGGCAGCGTCAGCGCGCCGGCGAGGCCCGCGAGAAACGAGCCGAGCGCGAACACCGCGGTGAAGAGTGTCTTCTCGTCGATGCCGAGCGCGCCGGCGAGCACGCGATTCTCGGACGCGGCGCGTACCAGCATCCCGAAGCGGGTGCGCGACACGAGCAGCGTCAGCGCGACGAGGACGAGCGGGCCGACGGCGAGGAGGAACAGGTCGTACTCGGGGAACGCACGCCCGAGCCAGGAGACGACGCCGTCGAGGCCCGGCACGCGCGGGCCGAGCCGATCTTCGGGGCCCCACAACGCGAGCGCCGCGTCGCGCACGATCAGCACGACGCCGAAGGTCGCCGTGAGCTGCAGCAACTCGGGCGCCGGATAGAGACGCTTCAGCAGCAACACCTCGACGAGCGCGCCGAGCAGCGCGACCGCGAGAGCGGCGAGAAGCGCCGCGCCGAAAAAGCCGAGTGCCGAACCGGTAAAGGCGGACAGCGCGTTCCCGGCCGAATACGCGACGTACGCGCCGAGCATGAAGAACGAGCCGTGCGCGAAGTTGACGATGCGCGTCACGCCGAAGATCAGCGTGAGGCCCGCGCTGATCAGGAACAGCGACGAGGCGGAGGCGAGGCCGTTGAGAAGCTGGACGGCGAGCGACGCGAGCGACACGCGTGCGCCCGGTCAGGTGCGCAAGGCATCGGCCACATTCAGGCCTTAGTCCGCAGGCCGCAGCCGCCGCACGACGTCGTCGGGCGGCAGGAAGTCCTTGCCGTTCGCGTAGTGCCAGTCGACCATGATGCCCTTGCCGTCGCGCACCGCCGTGCGGCCGACGTAAGCGCCCATCGTCGATTGATGATCGATCGCGCGATAGGTGACCTCGCCGAACGGCGTGTCGAACGCCAGGTTCTGCATCGCGGCGACGAGCTTCTCCGTATCGGTCGATCCGGCGCGCGCGAGCGCCGCGGCCGCCGACTTCACTGCACTGTAGCCGACGACCGAGCCGAGGCGCGGATAGTCGTGGAATTTCGCCTGGTACGCCGCGAGGAAGCGCTTGTGCTCGGGCGTCTCGATCGCGTACCACGGGTATCCGGTCACGTACCAGCCGACGGGCGCCTCGTCCTTCAGCGGATCGAGGTACTCCGGCTCGCCGCCCAGCAGATTGAAGACCGGGCGGTCCTTGAAGAGCCCGCGCAACTGTCCTTCGCGAACGAAGCGCGCCAGATCGGGGCCGAACAGCGATGAGAAGATCGCATCGGGCTTCGCGTCGATCAGCGCCTGCACGACAGGGCCCGGCTCGATCTTGCCGAGTGGCACGGCCTGCTCGACGAACTCGACGCCCGGCCCCTGCTGCGCCTGCATTTGCGTCTTGAACGTGGCGGTCGCCGCCTGTCCGTACTCGTAGTTCGGGTAGACGATCGCCCAGCGCTTCTTCGCGAGCTTGACCGCGTCGGGGACGAGCATCGCCGTCTGCATGTACGTCGATGCACGGAGCCGGAACGTGTACTTGTTGCCGTCGTCCCAGACGATCTTGTCGGTCAACGGCTCGGCGGCGATGAACAGCACGTGGCGGCGCTTCGCGAGATCGGCGACGGCGAGGCCGATGTTCGATGCAAAGGTGCCCATCAGCAACCCGACCTGCTCGCGCGTCAGAAGCTCCTCGGCGACGCGGACCGCATCGCCCGGCACGCCGTTGTCGTCGCGGGAAACGACCTCGATCCTGCGGCCCAGCACACCGCCGGCGCCATTGATTTCGTCGACCGCAAGCTCCATACCTTTGCGGTAGGGCTCGAGGAACGCCGGGAACTGCTTGTATTCGTTGACCTCGCCGATCCTGATCGCCTGCGCGAGCGTGCCTCGCGCAGCGAACGCGGACCCGAACAGGATCAGCAGCAGAATCGTGAAGCGGCTTGCCATGCGGGCTCCCGACGATCGAAGGTGCCGCCGTCCGCGCGCGGGCGGCGGAGGACGATGGTAGCAAACGGCGCGGCGGCCTCGCGAGTTAAAATCAATGGTTTGCCCGAATCCGTCGCGAAGCGGGCGAGCGTACACCAGCATGCTTCGACTGGCCCACGGCTTCGAGTTCCCGGACCTTTACTGCGTCGACGGCGCCGCCCGCATCGACGCGCGCTTTGTCGCGCACCTGACGCGCGCCGACGCGCCGCTCACCGAGCGCTTCGAGCGCGCCCGCGCGGCGCCCGCATCGCTTTCCGCGAAGGAGGAAGCGACGCTGCTGATCGACGTTGCGCCGCACGTCGAGGACTTTCTGGCCGAGCTGTTCGGGATCGAGGATGCGGTGCGCGCGCTGGAAGCGCGTCATCACGCGCTCGCGCCGCTCTTCGCAGTCAAGCGCCAGTTCGTGCAGCGCAAGGCGATGAACGCGTACAAGGCCGACGTCGCGTCGACGTTCGACGGGGCGTCGCT
>Ga0157372_10004680_pt1 | contig 14531 bp, 9 predicted proteins | sample C55metaG_FD_115307 | JGI IMG/M metagenome (GOLD analysis project Ga0157372, IMG submission 115307) | Corn rhizosphere microbial communities from Kellogg Biological Station, Michigan, USA - C5-5 metaG | ecosystem: Host-associated > Plants > Roots > Rhizosphere > Soil | place: USA: Michigan... | reverse complement strand
CGATCTCCGTGGCCAGGTTTCGCTCGGCCTGTTCGAGGCTGATAAAGGAAGAGGCCACTTTTGCATTGATCACCGTTCCCCGGCGCGCTGCGGCAAAGCCGACAAAGGCTCCGACATGCGGATCGGTCAGCTCCAAAGAATCGGTAAGCGTGCTGTCTTTCCACGCCCGCCTCGAAGTAAACGGTTGATCGAACACAATGACGAAATAATTCCGGAAATTCGCCGCCACGCCCCCGCTGTTACGCGTCGTGTAACCCACGATCTTATTTTCACCCGGGATGATCTTGATATACGATCCCTTGTTATAGGCGTCGATCACGATATGGGCGTTGTCGGTCTTCGGAAAGGTAAACCGGAAACGGACCGCCCGTTCGGTAGGCGTCAGCTCCGTCGTCACATCATGATCGGCAAGATAGACGCTGTAATAATATGGCTTCACTACTTCCGCCTTATGCGAGAACCAGCTGGCGCGTTTCTCCTCCCTGAACTCGTTGCCATTCACCGGCATAAGACTGAACTCTCCAAAATCGTTCATCCACGGGGAAGGCTGATGCGTCTGCTTGAACCCCCGGATCTTATCTGCAGTATAAGTGTATTGCCAGCCATCTCCATTCCTGCCCGTCTGCGGCGTCCAGAAATTCATCCCCCATGGCAACGCGATCGATGGGTAGGTATTCCCAGTAGAGATCGCATAGGTCGACTGCGTACCCATCAACGGGTTGACAAAGTCGACGGGATCATGAACGGCATCGACCCATTGGGCCCGGGCGCCACCAAGCACGGCAAGCGTAGCGCTAAATAGAATGGCTTGTTTTAGCATGAGATTGTTAAAAATTTGATCCCGCAAAGTACAGTATCTTTATCATATGAAGCTGATCACGACTTTCCTTGCTGCTCTCACGGCCTTTCAACTCTCCGCCCAAACCAAAGAACCCGCCCCGCTCTCCTACGTCGATCCCTATATCGGCACCGGCGGCCACGGTCACGTATTCCTCGGCGCCAGCGTCCCCTTCGGCGCCGTCCAACCCGGACCTATGAACATCAACAAAGGCTGGGACTGGTGCTCCGGCTATCACTATAGCGACAGCGTCGTAAAAGGCTTCGCCCAGAACCATCTCAACGGCACCGGCATCCCCGACCTCGGCGACATTCTCATCATGCCCTACACCGGCGCCGTCCGCACCGACGTAGGCACGCAAAATGACCCATCGAAAGGTTACGCTTCCCATTATGATCACAAGAACGAGATCGCCCGCCCCGCCTATTACTCCCTCTGGTTAAAGGACCATAAGGTCAACGTCGAACTCACCGCCACCGAACGCGTCGCCTTCCACCGCTACCGTTTTCCAAAAGGTCGCCCCGCCCATATCATCATCGATCTGTTACAAGGCAACTTCGACGCCGGCTGGCAACACCCGAACGTAAAAGCCCACCTGCTCAAGCTCAACGATAGCACCCTCATCGGTTGGCGCAACAGCTCCCAATGGGCAAAGGATCGCCGCATCTACTTCGCCATCCGCACCAGTTTTCACCTGACCAACTTCACGCTCATCAACGGCAACACGGAAATAAAAGACCTAACCCTCGAAGCCGATACCGTCAAAGGGCTCATTTCATTTAAGAACAACCCCGGCTCTGTGATGTTAAAGGTGGGGGTATCCAATGTCAGCGGCGAGAACGCCCTCGCCAACATCAACGCCGAGATCCCCAATTGGAACTTCGAAGCCATCGTCCGTCAGGGCAATAAGAAATGGCAACAGGCTCTTCGTAAGATCGACATCGAGGCAGCCGACTCCATCCAACGCAAGGTCTTTTACACCGCCCTCTATCACTCGATGATCGCCCCTGCCTTGTATAACGATCATGACAGCACCTACCGGGGCACCGACGGGAAGGTCATCGAACACGCACCCTATAACAACTATACGATCTTCTCCCTCTGGGACACCTATCGTACGCTGAATCCCCTGATGACCCTCATCCATCCCGAACGCATCAACGATATCGTCAACACCATGCTGGCCATCTATGTCCAGCAGGGTAAGCTACCCATCTGGCACCTGCAGGGTCGTGAAACGGATTGCATGGTCGGCTACAGCGCCGTCCCCATCATCGCTGACGCATATTTAAAGGGATACCATGGATTCGACGCCAACCTGGCGCTCGAAGCGATGAAGGCCTCCTCTACCCGGGATGACTACGGGGTAAAATATCTCAAGGAAGAAGGCTTTATCCCCGCGGACAAGGAAAGAGAGTCCGTATCCAAGGCGCTGGAGTACGCCATCGATGACTGGTGCATCGCCCAGGTGGCCGCAAAGATGGGCCGTAGCGCAGACGCGCAGTACTATGCAAAACGTGGCGAATACTTCACCCGCTATTTCGACCCGGCCACGAAATTCATGCGGCCCGTGCTCGCCGATGGCAACTACCGTGAACCCTTCAATCCCTTCCAGTCGATCCACGAATGGGGCGACTACACCGAAGGCAACGCCTGGCAATATACCTGGCTCGTACCCCAGGACGTCGAAAAGCTCATCAGCATGATGGGGGGCGACAAACCCTTCGTCACAAAGCTGGACAGTCTCTTCGTCGTCAGCCAGTCCATGGGTAACCAGGCCTCACCCGACATTTCCGGTCTCATCGGGATGTATGCCCAGGGGAATGAACCCAACCACCACATCGCCTATCTGTATAATTTCGCCGGTTATCCCTGGAAAACGGCCGAAAAGATCAAGCACATCACCGATGAGTTCTACACCGCAAAGAATGATGGCCTATGCGGGAACGACGACGCCGGCCAGATGAGCGCCTGGTATGTCATGTCCGCCCTCGGGTTCTATCCCGTCAACCCTGCCAACGGCGTCTTCGTCTTCGGCACTCCGCTGGTACGCAAGGCCGTGCTCGACGTAAGCGACGGGCAGGGCAAACGCTTTACGATGCAGGCCGTCAACTTCGGCAAAAAGAACATCTATATTCAAAAAGCCACGCTCAACGGCAAGCCATACACCCATTCTTTCATCGATTACAAAGAGATCAAGGCGGGGTCCACCCTCGTTCTGTACATGGGTGACACGCCCAACAAGGAATTCGGCGCAAAGCCGGAAGATCGCCCAAGGTCCACCGTCGAGCCACAATCCACAACATCGATCGACGTCAATCAGGCCATCTTCCCACCCAACGCACCAAAGATCGCCGTCGTCACCAGCGCCAATCCACTTACCCCCGCCTTTTCATTAACCGATGCAAACGGCAAGACGGTTTTCACCGGCAGCCTGGGGCACAGCGAATCCCTCGAGGATTGGTCAAAAACCCAGCGGTTCTATAAGGCCGACTTTTCCGCCTTCAAAACGCCCGGTACCTATCGTCTCACAACCAACAATACCACCTCCGCCGAATTCACCATTGGCGACGCCGACTGGGCCCGGCCCATAGTCGGCAGCATCATTCATTATTATAATCAACAACGCGCCAACACCCCTACTGAGCTGGATGCCGACAAACACCTCCTCCTCTTCGGCAGCGATAAACGCGTCGACCTCCACGGCGGCTGGTGCGATGCCTCCGGCGACGTCAGCAAGTATTTCTCCCACCTGGCCTACGCCAACTTCATGTCCCCCCAACAGATCCCACTCGTCACCTGGAGCCTCGTCAACACCGGCGAAACCCTGCACACCCAACTGGACCACTGGGGTCTCAAAGATTCCCTAACCAGTGAAGCGCTCTGGGGCGCGGATTATATCACGCGATCTCTCTCGCCGGAAGGATATTTCTACATGACCATCTTCACCTACTTCAAAAAAGACCCCGAAGCCCGTCGCGTCGTCGGCTTAAGAGCCAACAGCGTTACCACTAACGAATACCAATGCGCCTTCCGCGAAGGCGGCGGCATGGCCATCGCCGCACTGGCCCGCATCTCCCGCTGGCACAAGGACGGCGACTACACCTCGGAACAATATCTTGATGCCGCCAAAAGAGCCTATGCCCACCTCGTGGTCAACAACACAAAATACGATGATGATGGAAAGGAGAATATAATCGATGACTACTGCGCCCTGATGGCCGCAACCGAACTCTGGATCGCCACCGACAGCAACTACTACCGCGACCAGGCCCGCCTCCGCGCCGGTAAGCTCAACGCCCGTATGACCGATGCCGGCTATTTCATCTCCGACGACGGTCGCCGCCCTTTCTGGCACGCCGCTGACGCGGGTCTCCCCGTCGTCTCTCTCATCCGATACCTCGACAAGGAACAGGACGCGGCAAACCGTGAAGCCGCAACAAAAACCATCAACAAGGCCCTTGCCTATAATCTCCGCGTCACAAACGAAACGGTCAACCCTTTCGGTTACGCACGCCAGAGCTTTCTATACAAGAACGAAGTAAAAGACGGATTCTTCATTCCCCACGACAACGAGACCGGCTGGTGGTGGCAGGGTGAAAATGCCCGCCTCGGCTCACTGGCCACCGCAGCCCTCCTGGGCAACAACCTCCACAACAACGACTCCTTGATCACCTACGCCGCCCGCCAATACTCCTGGGTCCTCGGCTGCAACCCCTACTCCATCTGTTTCCTGTATGGCTGGGGCCAAAACAACGTCCCCTATATGCACTCCAACTATGGCCACGGCTCCCAACGCGGCGGCATCTCCAATGGCATCACCGGCGGTAAAGATCACGGCGACGGCAGCGGCATCGACTTTAGGGAAGAGGACAATGGCAACGAATGGCGTTGGACCGAACAATGGCTCCCCCATGCCGCCTGGTTCCTCGCCGCCGTCACCGCTATGGCAGCCCCCGAAACAGCCTCCCGATAAAGGGAATAACCTTCCAAATCTGGGAACCCCGGGGTCTAGACTCGTATTGACAGTCAATTAGTTATGTGATGGCACATGCCTTGCCTTCTAATAACCATGAAAAAGATGCTAAAAGAGAATCATCTCTCCGTACCCGGTCTCGTCATCGCTTTCTTGTTAGGCATGTTGGTGACTTTCGCCTTTTACATTCTTAGATAGGCCCCAAACCCTACCACCCAAACCCTACCACTCAAAACCCCTCTCCCTGGCCCTTTCCCTGATCAGCTCCCCGGCTGCGGCATCCAACAGGATCTCGCAGTTGGGATGCAGCTGAACCACCGACGCCGGAATATCCGTCGTCACCGGCCCGAGAACAGCCTGCTCAATAATAGATGCCTTATGTTTACCCTTCGCAATAAGCACGATCCTCCGGGTCTGCATGATATTCTTGATCCCTCGCGTCAATCCCCCCAATTCATGATCGGCCGCGACGCCCGTCTCCCGCCGCACCTTCTCTTCAAAAACGGGATCCATCGGTGATACCCAGGTCTCACTCTCGAACGGTGTCCCCGGCTGATTGATCCCGATATGCCCATTCCAACCGATCCCCAACATCTGCAGATCGGCGCCGCCCCGCCCCGCCAGGCGCTCTTCGAACAACCGGGCCTCCCGGACAAAATCATCCGATAAAGTCGGCGGCATGATAAAATTCTCTTCAGGTATCCCCAACGGGCCCGCCAGCTGATCGTAGATCATCGAATAGCAGCTCCCCGAATACTCCCGTTCCAGATTAGTCAGCTCATCGACATTGAACAAAGTCACCTTCGAAATATCAAAGGGATATTGTTTATAGATTGCCGAGACGATAGCATGCATATTGATCGTCGTCTGACCCGTCGACAACCCGATCACCGCATCCGGCTTGGCCAGCATCTGCCCGATGATCCGCCAGGCCGCCGCTACATCAAAGGAATGTTCGCTGTCGCAAATAGTGATTTTCATATTACCAGTCTTTTAGGTTGTTCGCAAAAAAATGATCAAAGGCGCCGGCCGCAGCCGCTTCATCCGCTCCCTCGAATTCGAGCACCACAGCCTCGCCACCTTTGATCCCCAGCGAAAGGATATTCAGCAGGCTGTTTAGCTTTACCTTCTTCTCCCCCTTCTTCAGCTGCACCACCGTTTGGAATTGTTTCGCCAGTTTGACCATGGCCGTAGCCGGCCGCGCATGCATGCCCTCGGGGGCCAGGATCAGATATTCTTTTATGATCATAGTCGAATGATAATTTCTTTTACCGCCGGTATCGACGAGGCGACCATCGAAAATTCCCGCAACCCCATGCCGACCAGCACCTCGGTCGCCCGCACATCCCCGGCCATCTCCCCGCACATGCCCACGGGGATGCCGGCCCGGGCCCCCTCTTCGATCACCATCCGGATCAGCCGCAACACCGCGGGGTGAAAAGGATCATACAGGGAGGCGATCTTTTCATTCATGCGGTCTACGGCAAGCGTGTATTGACAAAGATCATTGGTCCCGATGCTGAAAAAATCGGCTTCTTGGGCCAGCACATCGGCCGTCAACGCCGCCGACGGGATCTCGATCATAATACCCACCGGAACATCCGCAGCAAACGCAATCCCCTCCGCCGCCAATCCGGAACGCGCCTCAGCTACAACGGCCTTGGCTGCCCGCAGTTCTTCTACGCTACCGATCATCGGAAACATCATCCGGGCAGAGCCAAAAACACCAGCGCGCAGGATCGCCCGTATCTGCGTCAGGAAAAGATCCGTCCGGTCCAGGCAGATACGTATCGCCCGGTAACCCAAAAAAGGATTCTCCTCCCTCGGCAGGCCAAGATAGGGCAGAGGCTTGTCCCCACCGATATCCAGCGTCCGGATCGTCACCGGCCTGCCGGCACTGCGCAACAGCACGTTCTTATAGAAGAGAAATTGTTCTTCCTCCGAGGGCAGACTGTCCCGGTCAAGAAAGAGCAACTCCGTTCGCAACAACCCCACTCCCTCCGCTCCAAAATCCATCGCCTGCTCCATATCTTCCGCCGTGGCAATATTAGCCTGCAAATGCACCCTGACCCCCTCGCGGGTTACCGCCTCACGATCTTTCAGCAAACGCAGCTGTTCCTGTCGCTGCCGATATTTTTCCTGCTTCCGCCGGTACCGTGCAACAAGGGTCGCCGAAGGATTCACCAGCACCACCCCCGTCTCGCCATCCATCACCAGGTCATCCCCATCGACGATCGACGCCAACGCCTTCCCGACACCCGCAACTGCCGGCAGACTCCGAATCCGTGCGACGATGGCCGCATGCGAGGTCCTTCCCCCGGCCTGCGTAACAAATCCCGCAACCCGCGATCCATCCAGTCCCATCGTATCGGAAGGACTGAGATCTTCCGCAAGGACGATCCAACCCTCCCCGTCCGGCAATTGCCGCCCCGCCGGAAATCCGGCCAGCCGCTGAAACAACCGCCAACCCATATCCTTCACATCCGCGGCCCGCGCCCGCAGATAGTCATCATCCATGTTCTCGAACATCCCGGCAAACTGCTCCATCGTCAGCAATACCGCATCCCGCGCCGGCATCAACTCCTCGCCGATCCGCCGCAACACTTCCTCCTCCCACGCCGGGTCCTGCAATAGCTCCACCTGAACCTCCAGGATGGCCGCTTCCTCCGAACCGGCCTTCGTCATCATCCCCTCCAGGTCCGCCATCGAAGAAGCCACCGCCACCCGGTACTTTCCCTTTTCGGCCTCGACGGTAGCGGCATCGGCAAGCACGATCCCGCTTACCCGCGCCGTTCGAGGCCGTAGCCAAAAGGCCCTTCCGATCGCAATACCCGATGAAACACCGATCCCGTTCATATGATCCAATGTAAGATACTTCCCAAAAATCCAACCACCAGCAGCCCAAGCAACAACGCCGTCGTCTTGACACCCCGCCGGAGAAAATAATAGGTGAGAAAAGTCAGACCCAACGGCAGCAACGCCGGTACGATCTGGTCCAACACCCCTTGTAACCCTGCTCCCTCCCCAAAGGACAAAGGGGTATGAATGCTCATCAGCGTGGCCGGCATCGCACCCACAACCATCAATCCCAGGATAGCCGCGCCATTCTTGAGCCTGTCCATGACGTTGTTCTTCGACAATTGCATAAGGAACCGCGTCCCCGTTTTATAACCTATAAACGTTAACTGGTACCGCAACAACAAATGCGGTACATTAAAGAGCAAGATAAATAACACGACCCCCAGCACATTCCCTTTCAACGCCAGCGAGGTCCCGACACCCGCGGCGATCACCTTCAACGTTCCCCAGAACAGCGAATCGAAAACTCCCGCCAGCGGTCCCATCAACCCAAGCTTCACCGAATTGATCGATTCCGCATCGAACTCGGCATCCCGGCTGTTCTGTTCTTCCATCGCCGCCGTCAGGCCAAGTATCAGCGTACTCCCATACGTGCTCGTATTGAATAATTGCAGATGGCGTTGCAACGCCTCCGCCATCGATTCCTTTGTGGAATAGAACTTCTTCAGCACCGGCAGCAAAGCAAAGGCAAACCCCGTATTCTGCCAGGTCTCGAAATTGAAATTGGCCTCCAACAGCATGCTCCGCCAGAAGATCCGCCGCAAGTCACCCTTGCTCAGTGCCGGCACTCGCTCTGCCACCACCAGTTCCTCCCCCTCCTCCAAGTTCTCATCCGGCGCCGAAGGCGCCCGATCCTGCGTCACCAAAAACGCAATGATCACCCCCAACCCCCCAATAGCAATTACCGGCATCTTCAGATACGCCGCCAGCAAAAATCCCAAAAAGAAGTAGGGAGCCACCCGCTTATGAAACAACAGATTCATCAACAAGGCAAACCCAAGCGCCGGCAGCAGATTCCCCGCCACCTGCAGCCCCGTATTCACCCACGCAGGGATTTTGTCAAGAAAGTTCTTCATCACCCCCGCTCCAAGCTGCAAGGCAAGAAAACCAACCAGCGCCATCAGCACCGGCTTGACAAAACCGGAAAGGACATGCAGCCGCTGCACACCCCGCCAATTGCCCTCGGAAGCATACCGCGCGAAAGTTTTATTGAACACGCTCCGGGTCACAAACAACGCACTCAGCAGCATCTCCGCCAGGATGGAGATAGGAATGGCCAGTGCCAGCGCAATACCCACTCCCTTATGGGACAGTATCGCAAACGAAGTCCCAAGCACTCCTCCCGTAACGACGTCCGGCGGAATCGCCGCACCGACCTTAATATTTCCCATGAAGATCAGCTCCAGCGAAGCGCCGATGACGACGCCCTGCTGCCAGTCGCCCAGGGTCCAGCCGACAAGCGGGGCCAACACCAATGGCCGGCTGAGAAGGGTGGTCCCTAACAGGTCCTCCGAATGCCCAAAGAAGATGATGATGGTAATAAGTAGATAGCTCAGCACGTCAGAGTAGATTTTCTATAGGTTGCTTCTTGTCCGTAGGCACCTGCCGCGCCTCGAGCTCGAGACCCTTCGCCAGCAGCTCCCGGATCAACACGATATCGGGTTCGGTCAGCGCGATCGCCTTCGACACGGCCTTCGCACCCGCCCTTGCCCGGATGCCGCCAAAATTTATCGATCGAATCTCCGCAATTCCCAACGCCAACGCATGCGCATCCCTGACCGAATCCACCAACACCAGCAGCTGCTGCCCCTTGTTCTTCGGATCGTTTAAATAGGTAACCGAATCGGCGATCGATTTGATCAACAACTTGGCTCCTGCCGGCTTGGCAAGACCCAGGGTCATCCTCAGGAATTCGTCCTTTGCCACCCGGTCGTTCGCGACAAAAAGACAATCTGCCCCCAACGCCGGCGTCCAGGTAAAAGCCACCTGCCCATGGACAAGGCGGTCATCAATACGTAACAGTTTAATCATTATTATTACGGATAAGCTGGTTGACGTAGACTATCTGGTCCCTTGCCATCCCGATCGCCTCGGCCAGCACCTCTTGCGCCGGCGTCTCCGGATCAGCCATAATGACCTCGATCACGAGCGGCAGGTTCATCCCCGCCACAATGTGAACGGACTGCATCATCCCCAGTTCCGCCGCCGTTCTCACCACTTGATTCGTAATGCTTCCCCCTAACAGGTCAGTGAACACGATCCATTCCTCCCCATCCCCCAACAATCTCGCAAGCTCCTCCTCTACCGACCGGTTCTCTTCCACATAAGCTTGCAGCACGACCATCCCGGAAACAGCCCCGGTGATCAGCTCCAACGCCGACCGCATCCCCCCGGCAAGCTCCCCATGACTGACGATCAGGAATCTTCTCATGCTGCAATTCTACCACTATTGAGCCTCAAAACCCTCCCTTTCCCCCGTTTTTCTCCGCTGTAGTGGTAAAGTAGGGTCCGTCCGGTACCGCTGGACGGCCACATCCCGTACCTTCCCCCCATGAAATTCCTTGCCTCGCTCACCCTCGTCACCCTGATCACCCCCGCGATCGCTTGTGCCACCCCTTCCCCCGGCGCCTCCATCTTCCGCCTCCGGCCGGAAGACCCCCACGCCATCTACTTCACCCCCGACAATTATAAGATAACCGCCGACGGCCGCACCGACATCTCCGACGCCCTCCAGCAAGCCATCCGTACCCTCAAGACCCGCGACAATTTCGGCGTCATCTTCATCCCCGAAGGGAAATACCTTATTTCAAAGACCATATATATCCCTACCGCGATCCGGTTGATCGGTTACGGCAAGACCCGGCCCCTGATCGTCCTGGCCCCCAATGCCCCCGGCTTCCAGTCCGCGGACCCCGGCGACAAAGGCCAGGGGCGGTATATGTTCTGGTTCGTCAGCAACCTCTCCGACCCTGGCCAACCCGTCCGTGACGCCGGCGCCTCCACCTTCTACAGCGCCCTGTCGAATATCAACCTAAAGATCAGTGATGGTAACCCCGCCGCCATCGCCCTCCGAACGCACTTCGCCCAGCACAGCTATATCTCCCATGTCGACATCGACGCGGGTAACGGCCGGGCCGGACTCTTCGACGTAGGCAACGAAATGGAAGACGTTCGGTTCTTCGGCGGCGACTATGGCATCTTCACCACGAAGCCAAGTCCCGGCTGGCCCTGCGCCATCGTCGACTCCTGGTTCGAAGGACAACGCCGCGCCGCCATCCGTACCCGCGAAGCAGGCCTGGTCCTCATCCGCCTGCAGGCCAAAAAGGTCCCGGTCGTGGTCGACATCGACTCCAACTACCACGAAAAGCTCTTTATGGAAGACGGGCGCTTCGAGGACATAAAAGAAACCGCGATCCATATCAGCAACGAAGACAACGCCTTCAGCCAGGTAAACCTCCGCAACATCGCCTGTCGCAACACCCCCGTATTGACCGAAGGGCGCCTCACCCACCGCCGGACAACCGCCCCTTCGCCGATCTATATCGTCAAAAGCTTTACCGATGGACTCCAGCTCGATGGCTGGTCGTCCGATCCTGTCTATAACACGACAAAAGATCTCCGGTCCGTATCTGTAATGCCTACCGTTACCCCTTCGGACATCCCCGCCTTCCCCGACATGGCCTCCTGGGCAAATCTCCGGGCCCTTGGCGCCATGGGGGATGGCGTGTCCGATGACACAAAAGCGATCCAGCATGCGATCGACACCCACGACGTCATCTACGTCCCGCAGGGCTGGTACCGCCTCACCCAGCCGATCCACCTCAGGCCCACAACCGTTCTCATCGGCCTTCACCCCTTTGCCACCCAGTTCCTCATCGCTGACAACACGCCGGCCTTCGGTGGGTTCGGTGGGCCGCAGCCTGTCCTCGAATCCCCTCAAGGCGGCACGAATATCCTCACCGGCATCGGCCTCAACACCAACGCCAGCAACCCCCGCGCGGTAGCCTGTAAATGGCAGTCGGGCGAACGTTCGTATATGAACGACGTAAAATTTATCGGCGGTCACGGCGGTATCCCCCGTCCCAACACCGCCGCCACGGCCCGCCGGCAATCCGAACGCGATTGGGATACCCAATACTGGAGCCTCTGGGTGACAAATGGGGGTGGCGGCACCTTTAAGGACATCTGGACGGCAAATACCTACGCTACCGCCGGTGCCTATTTCTCCCATACGGCCACACCCGGCCGCATCTATGCGCTCTCCGTCGAACACCATGTCCGCAATGAGGTCCGCTTCAACTCCGTCGCCAACTGGAAAGTATATGCGCTGCAACTGGAAGAAGAAAGCCGCGAATCCACCGAATGCCAGCCCATGGAGCTCCAGGACTGCCACGACATGACCTTCGCCAATCTCTATATGTTCCGCGTCATCCGGGTCAACAAACCCTATCCCTGGTCCATCCGCCGCTGGGGCGGCCACGACCTCGAATTCCTGAACGTCCACAACTACAGCCAGATCATCTACACCACCACCGATCCGCTCTACGACGTCAACACAAACACCGCCGTCCGCCCCTGGGAATTCGCCCGCCTCTTCATAGCACAGGAGTCGAAGGCTTCGGTCGAAGACCACAAATTATCTACCGGCTTCGAATTCGCCCAATCTCCCTGCCACGACAGCAAAGGCAACATCTACTTCTGCGACTCCCGCCTGCGCCGCATCTATAAATACTCCCCCGCCACCCGCCAGACAACCCTGCTCGCCGACTACCCCTGGCAACCCCTCTCCCTCGCCTGCGACAAAAAGGACAACCTCCTCGTCGTATTTAAATACGTCCCTAAACCAGGCACCGGCGAAACCTTCACCAACCCACCCGATGCCGAAGGCACCTCCTTCAGCGGCTGGGGTAACTCCGGTTTCGCCACCTGGGCCTATAGCATCGACCCGGACAACCCCGACGAAACCATCCACCTCCTCCCCACACAACCGATGGGCAGCATCGACCCCGTCGACCACGCCCTCTATCCGGCCCATCGCTGGCGCGACTACCACGACTTCAATACCGTCACCGTCCAACGGCCACAACAGTGTTTCGTTGCTCCCGACGGCGTCACCATCATCCCCGTCGTCTATGATCTCGCCCGCAGCACCGCCCTCGCCGAAGCAAAACCCGGCAACCCGGTCTATACCACCGACGAATACGACAAGCGCACCGTCGTAACGGATGTCGACAGCAAAGGATATCTAAGCAATTTAAAATACTTCGCCCAACGCGGCGAGTTCGCCTGCGCCACAGATGCTGCCGGAAATGTTTATATTGGGGATGGAGAAATTTATGTATACGACCCGCAGGGCCGGCTGATCAATACCCTGAAAACTCCCGAACGCCCCACAGGCCTCACTATCGATAAAACCACCCTCTACCTCACCGGCCACCAATCTCTTTACAAACTGCCAATAAAATAAAGCATGCGATCCTTCATCATACTCATTCTTATAACACCCTTCCTCCTCCGGGCTCAATCGCCTCGCATCCTCGTCAACCAGGTCGGCTACGAACAAACGAAAGCGAAACGCGCCATCATCCAAACCAACACCCGCGAATCGATCGCATCCTTCCAGCTCATCGATGACAGCACCGGCAAATGGGTCTACACCGGCAAACCCGTCTACAGCGGCCCCGTCGCAAAATGGAAGAATTGGCAATACTACACCGTCGACTTCAGCACCATCAAAAAGCCCGGAGTCTATCGCGTCACCGCCACCATCGCGGGTCAGGCCATCACCTCATACCCGTTCACCATCGGCAGGAACGCGCTCGAGAAATATACGCTCTCCGATATCCTCTATTACTTTAAAGGCCAGCGCTCCGCCGGCCTCATCGACCAGGCCGACAGCCACCTCCCGCTGCCCGCCGCCGCCCACAACCCCGCCGCCCCCACAAAAGATACCCTCGATCTCCACGGCGGCTGGTATGATGCCACCGGCGACTATGGCATCCATCTCTCACATCTTTCCTTCTCATCCTACTTCAATCCACAACAAGTACCCATGGTTGTTTATAGCCTTCTGAAAACGCAGGAGCTACTCATCAACCGCACCGGCACCGACTACCGCCAGTTCCTCCGCCGCATCATGGACGAAGCGAACTATGGCGCCGACTACCTCGTCCGCCTCCAGGCGCCAGGCGGATCTTTCTATCGCTCCATCGGCGCCCCCGGGGCCGCCAAGGCAGCGAAGGACCGCGTCATCTCACCCGAACAAAAAAGCTATCGCATCAAAGTGTCAAAGGATTCATCCTGGGGCGGAGAAAATAACGCCAACAACTGGCGCAGCTACCAATCCAGCTTCCGGTCGGGTGGGGGAATGGCCATCGCCGCGCTGGCCATGGCTTCCATGACCGGGATCCCCGGCGACTTCTCCAATGCCCAATATCTGAGGTCCGCGGAAAACGCCTTCGCCTTCCTCGACAGCAACAACGCCTCCATGACCAACGATGGAAAGGAGAACATCGTCGATGACTATTGCGCCCTCGCCGCCGCAACCGAACTCTACAAAGCCACCCGCGCGGACAAGTACCGCGAGGCCGCCGAAAAACGCGCAAACCATCTCACAAGCCGCCTCACCTCCTGGAATAAATACACCGACTACTGGCGCGCCGATAACGCCGACCGCCCCTTCTTCCATCCATCCGATGCCGGCCTGCCCGTGGTAAGCCTGCTGTACTATTATCCTTACGCCCCCGGCGCGACCCAGGCCGCCGTTCCCGGTGCCCCGAACTACGCGTGGCCGAGCTACGCCCCGTACCCCAACTTCTCCGCGGTCGGATACCCCACCGCCTACCCTTGGCAGGCCTG
>Ga0157372_10004679_pt1 | contig 14534 bp, 10 predicted proteins | sample C55metaG_FD_115307 | JGI IMG/M metagenome (GOLD analysis project Ga0157372, IMG submission 115307) | Corn rhizosphere microbial communities from Kellogg Biological Station, Michigan, USA - C5-5 metaG | ecosystem: Host-associated > Plants > Roots > Rhizosphere > Soil | place: USA: Michigan... | reverse complement strand
TTCCGGGAACGAATGGGCGGCCTTCATAAAGTCCGTACGTATAGCCTGCGCCGTTGCCCGATCGGTGCCGGGCGCCCGGCCGAGCCCCAGGTCGATGCGTCCCGGGTATAAATGTGCAAGCGTTCCGAACTGCTCGGCAATGATCAGCGGAGAGTGGTTAGGCAGCATGATGCCGCCCGACCCCAGGCGGATCTTTTGTGTGTTCTCGGCCACATAGCCAATGAGCAGGGAGGTCGCGCTGCTGCCGATATTTTCGGAATTATGATGCTCCGCAAACCACATGCGCTTGTAATTACATTCTTCTGCAGCCTTCGCCAATGCCAAGGAATTATTCAGCGTCTGCTTTATCGTTTCACCCTGCGAAACGATCGCAAGTTCCAATATGGAATAGGAGACAGTTTTTTGTTTGTCCATAGAATAAGATTTAAAAAAAATAGTTTTTGCAGGTACGATTGCAATACAATTACAACACCAGCTTTAAGGAAAGGTTCAGCACTCTGCCCTCCAATGGAGCCCATACCGGCTGAAAAACGGGATTAGAGGCAGTTCCGGTCACTGTTGGCTCAAACTTAGACTGGCGGGTATCCAGCAGGTTTTCACAATTCAGGACAATGCTTCCCTTTTTAAATTTTCGCTCGATCATTCCCGCTAAAAACCAGAAATCAGGCACCTTCCGGTCGTTATAAACATATTGGTTGCCCGTGCGGCTGGCTTCCAGCCCTATGCGCCACTTCCCTTCAGCCTCGTATGAAAACGTGGTGGAGATCTTGTCTTTCGGGTTGAAAGGCATATTCACATAATTTGTCGGGGTCTCAAGCAGCGATTCGGTATGATTATATCCAAAATACAGCGCAAATCCTTCGTACGATAACCGTACATACGTATCCGTGCCATAGCTGTTCACAACATAATTTCCGTTCTGCAATGCGGACCGGCCCGCTGAATCGGAAGCGATCGTTACGGGATCATCAATGTGCGTATAATACAAAGCCTCATTGAACTGAACGCCTAATTTGTCGAACAGGAACGTGTGATAATTAAGATCCGAGTTAACACCATAAGCTCGTTCAGGCTTAACAGCCGAAGGAATATCCAGCAGGCTGCCGGAAGGATCGGCAATATCAAACAGGGTGGGCACTTTATAACCGGTTCCGCCGGCGAGCCGCAGCGACCACTTTGTGCCGGCCTTATAAAAAAATGAGATGCGCGGCAAAAAGAAATTTCCGTATTTGTTGTGGCTGTCGAAACGCATTCCCGCCTGGATGGAGAATTTTTCCGTGAGCTGCCACTCCTCCTGTATAAACGCACCGATGGTTTGATAATCGTAATTATGAAACAATACGGTATCGGATGTATTCCTGACAAATGTTTTCGTGATGAAGTTTGCTCCCACCACCACATTGTGCTTTTTGAGCTTTATAAAATCGTTCAGCTCGGAATAGGTCGAGTATTCGCTTCCGTCGAAAACGAAGCCGGAGTAGTCAATCGCTCTTTGAAAAGCGCTTCCCGCCGTTTTAAAAGTAAGCAGATGCTTATCGCTCAGCTGACTTGTATAGGATATATCCACCGTGTTCCTGAACGTTTTTTCTTTTTGCAGAAAGGGATGCAGGGTGTCGGCTTTAAAAAGAACGGCTTTCATATCACCGCCTGCGCGGGTGTCGTAAGAGGTGGTTAAACCAACGATAAGCCCGTTCCTCTTATTCAGATCATAAAAGATCCGCGGATGCATCGCTACATTCTTGTCTTCGGGCACTTCCGCAAAGCCGTCGCCATTCACGTCATAGGCCGTTTTCATATTCGCTCCGGCGAACAAAGTGAAGCCCAGTCTCCCCGCTTTTTTTGATGTGAATGCGTTGAGGTTTAATTCTTTTAAAGAGGTTGCGTTCAGTGTGAGTGTTGTTTGCGCCGAGTCGGAGGGCGCTTTGGAAATAAAATTAATTAAGCCGCCGATCGCTCCCCCGCCATAGAGTGTTGAGGCCGAGCCTTTGATAATTTCCACCTGCTTCAGATCGAGGGGAGGTATCGACAACACGCCGAGGCTGCCGGAAAAGCCTTCATACAGTGGCAGCCCGTCACGCATAATTTGTGTGTAACGCGGATCGAGTCCCTGCATACGAATAGCGTCGTTGCCGTTCACAGCATTTGTACGCTGGATCGTGATGATGGAAAGATCACCGAGGATCCCAGAGATATTCCCGGGAACAACCGTGCTTTCCTCGTCCATATCATCCTGCCCCAGCACTTCTACCTTGGTGTTCAGATCGTCGATGCGCGAATTGGTGCGTGATGAAGAAACAACCACTTCATCCAGCGTTTCATTTTCGGAGGGCAGTTGGATCAGTACCACTGCATTGCTATCGGGGAACGGAAAGGTATATGTGCGGCGGATCGCTTTATAGCCAATGGATGTGAAAAGGATCGTGTGTTCTCCATCGGGGATATTTGTCAGTGTGCCTTTGCCGTATGTGTCGGTGGCGATCCCATTTGTTGTGGCATCTAAAATCACATTCACACCCGGCAGAAGTTCACCGGATGCACTGTCTTTTACGATACAGGTAAATTTATTCTGAGAATACGACTTGCTATTCATAACGAAAACAAGAAGTACGAATAAAAGCCTTTTCATGAAATGGATTTGATGCAAAGATACAAATACAGGCCACTTGAAGCGAGCAGTAATTTTGATGGGGGAATTGACGCGAGTTAGTCCTTAAGTATTTTGCCTGACAGTATATTGTCTTCAGTAAAAATGTTGACGAAGTATATTCCTTTCGGGCGGTCGCTTATGTCGAGAGTGATGATACCGGGCCGGTACGACTCCGCAATCAATAACCTCCCGATCGCATCATAAAGACTCACCTGCCAAACCGAGGAGCTTTTTACGTCCAGCCGGAATACGCCCTTGCAGGGATTCGGAAAGATCCTGCACTCCAAGGCCGTCGTGTGTTCGCTTACAGAAGTGAAAGCGCAATTTTCACTGAAGGTGGAAGATGCGTCTTTATTATTAGCCCAGTTATTATTCATCATTACCGCATCATCAACCTGGATGCAGGTAAGCGCCGGATTGTTCCTGGATTCGAATTGATCCAGATTGATATTGTTTCCGTTTTTTATATTCAAACCGGTAAGCTGATCATAACCGCAATTCAACCATTTCAGCATCGGATTATTAGAGAGATCAAGGCTTGTTAACGGATTAAATTCCGCATCAAAATTCATCAGGTAAGGCAGGGACGAGAGGTCGATGGTGGAGATCTGGTTGTAGCTCAATTGAATGCCGTGCAGGTTAACATTTGCAGAAAGATCAAGCTGTGTAAGATAGTTGTGCTCACAGGTCAGCATTTCCAGGTTTGGGTTGAGCGACAGGTCCAGCGCTGTCAATGTATTGTTACTGCACTCCAGGTGCCTGAGTGAAGGATTGGAAGACAGGTCAAGCGCCGACAGCTGGTTATTGATACAAACAAGCGTTTTTAAGGCAGGGTTACCAGACAGGTCGAGCGACCCGAGTGGATTATGGCTGCAGATCAATTCTTCCAGCCCCGGATTGGAAGAAACATTTAAAACAGTTAAATGAATACCGGAGCAATGTATGGTTTCTAAATTTGATAAATTACCGACGTACAGATTTGTCAGAGGGTTATAGGAACATTCTAAATATAGTAATCCCGTATTGGAAGTCAGATCGAGTGTGGAAATATTATTTAAGGGGCAAAGTAAGGCAGTAGTATTCGTGAAAGCTTCAATGCCGGTTAAATCGTTAATTCCAAGACTCGTCACGTCAATCGTTCCAGTGTAGGAGGCTGCTTCCGACAATTGGATTTCCGTATCGTTATTCGTATTGATAAGAGGGCTTCCTACCAGGTTAGCTTTAAATTGCGGGTCCGGAATGTATACATTCTGGGCTAGGATCTCGTAGTTTACACAAAAGGAAACTAAAAGAATTAAAATAATTTTTGACCTCATTTCTCGCCGTATTTGATTCACAAATAGTTACTCAAAATTAGCGCCACCTAAGTTCTTATTATTCAGGATGATCGATCGGGGGGGATAAAGAAAAAGCTACCGGTTAGGGTAGCTTTTTGTGATTCGCGGTGAAGGAGGGATTCGAACCCTCGGTACAGTTACCCGTACGCCAGTTTAGCAAACTGGTCCTTTCGGCCTCTCAGGCACCTCACCTTTACCTTTTGTTTTAAAGGACTGCAAATGTAGAAAAAGATTCTTTAATCCAAAACAAAAAAATATAAAATCCGCGAGCGCCGGAAAAGCCCCGCATTCCCAACATTTATTAACTTTTATAGTTTAAATCAACAGTGAATACTATATTTGTCATGAATACAGGAACATCACTAAATAACAGGTTTTTAGCCCATGAGCATAGTAAAAACAGCCAGGATCATTTTTCCAGTTCTATCACTTTCAGTATTAGCGGCCTGCGGAAGCGGCAGCTCCTCCTCCACCTCGCAAAACAACGATTCTCTCAACAAAAAGGTAAACGTTACCGATGTAAAATACATAAAGCTGGATGATGCAAAGGAATTCCTGCCTTCATGGTCGAAGGAAAATGTGCTCATCTGCCACGATATTATTGACCCCGACGACATGCATCCCTGCAACGGGCTCAGCGTTTCCCGCAGCGAGCGCATGCGCTACACGCAGGTATACATCATCGGGATCGACTACCAGAACCTGCAGCCGCGCCCCATCTGCGTAAAGTCGCTTCCGGAAATTTCCGCGAACGGCCTGGATTATACCTACGAGCTGCGTGACGATATCACCTTTGACGACGGCTCCCCGATCACCGTGGAAGACATCATCTACACCTTCAAAGCCTGCAAATGCCCCCTTACCAACAACCCGCATGCAAAGCCTTACCTGGAGATCCTTACAGACATCATCCCGGATAAATCGAACCCGAGAAAGTTCACGATGAAGCTGGGCCGCAAGTACATCCAGAACATCGTGTTCCTTGCCGATTACCCTATTATGCAGCGTACGTTCTTCGACAAAGGGAACGTGCTCGCGAAATACACCTTCCAGCAGTTTGACGACCCTAACTTTAAGGCCGACAAGGAAAAAGACCTCGTAGCATGGGCTGCGGAGTTCAACAGCGCCAAATACGGCCGCGACCCCAAATACCTGGTGGGTGCAGGCCCGTATTACGTGGAAAAATGGGATGCCGGGCAAAGCATGATCCTTACCCGCAAAAAGAAACACTGGAGCTTCGGATCCAACAACATGTACGAAACATCCTATCCCGACAAGATCATCTTTAAGCTGAACAAGGACCAAAACTCGCAGATCCTTGAGTTCAAATCGCAGGCCCTCGATGCCTCCACTTCCATCTCCACCAAAACGCTGATCGAGCTGCAGAAGGATGCCGAATTCGATAAAAATTACAATTCCCGCTTTACCGACACCTATAACTACGGCTATATGGTGATGAACGAAAAGCCCGATGGCATTAAACACAAGCCGGTATTCACCGATAAAAAAGTAAGGCGCGCCATTGCCATGCTGGTGCCGCTCGACGATATCAACAAAGTGATCAATCGCGGAAAGAACAAGCGCGTGGTAGGGCCGGTTTCGCCGCTGAAGCCGGAATACAACTCCGACCTCAAGCTGATCCCTTTCGACATCGAAGGCGCGAAGAAGCTGCTGGATGAAGCAGGCTGGAAAGATTCGGATGGCGACAACATCCGCGATAAGATGATCGACGGGGAAAAGGTGAAATTTGAGTTCAGCCTCAATTATTCCACTTCCGATGTTGCCTGGAAAGACATTGCACAGATGACCTCCGAAGCGATGTACAAAGCAGGCATCAAAGTGAACATGAACCCGCTCGATTTCGGGCCGCTGTTCGAGAATGCAAAAAGCCACGACTTCGACATGATGATCGCTTCCTGGGGCGGAACATTCGCGCCGGAAGATTATACGCAGATCTGGCACACTTCCGCATGGGCCTCCAAAGGCTCCAACTACGGCGGCTTCGGCAATGCTGAATCGGATGCGCTTATCGACTCGATCAAATATGAGCTCGATGATGCAAAACGCATTGCGATGATCAAGCGCTTCCAGGTAATGGTGTACGACGAGCAGCCTTACGTGTTCATGTTCTCTTCCCTGAGAAGGAACGTGATGCACAAGCGATTCGGAAACCAGGAAATGTATTTCGAAAGTCCGGGCAACTGGCTGCCAAACCTAAAGCTGCTGAACTCAGGCACCATGATGAAGCCTGTTGCCACTGCCAATTAAATTCAACGCCTTCACCGGATTGAAAAAAAATGCTGAGATACATTCTTAAACGAATCTTACTTTTCATTCCAACGCTTATAATCATCACCCTGCTGGGTTTTATTATAAGCATCAATGCACCGGGCGATCCTGTTGAACGTATGGTATCCGCTGCCCAGTCGGGCGGAGAGATCGGCACGCAAAGCGTCAGCCAGGTCCAGGATAAGATCTTCTGGCGCAAAAAGCTCGGGCTCGACCTTCCCGTGTTTTATTTCTCCCTCACCTCGCTTTCACGTCCCGATACGCTGTACAGGATCTACGACCGCAGCGAACGGGAAGCCCTCGACAGGCTCATCAGCCGCTACGGCAACTGGGAGCAGATCCAGCAGTATGAGAAAGACCTTGTATCGTTTTACAACTCGCTCATCGCGTTCACGCCCGACAGCAGCCAGCTTCAGCAATACAACAAAAATACGATCAGGGAGCACATGAACTGGCTCAAGTCCGAATCCCTTACGCTCCGCTCTTCCTACGAGGAAAATATCATCGCTGCCAAGCTGAACAAGATCAGCGGCATTCTTTCCCAATATCCTTTCCTTGCTTCATTCCGCCCGGCGTTCAGCCAGGTGAAAAATGATTATGAAAACATAAAGTCAACCGCTTCCGCCTGGAAGAATTACATTCCGCGCCTTGCTTTCTACAAAACGCAGAACCAGTATCACCGCTGGCTGTTTGGCGATGGCGAGTTCTCGCAGGGACTGATCCGTCTCGACTTCGGCACTTCCTACACCACAAAACAGCCGGTCTCCGATGTGATCTTCTCCCGGATCGGCTGGTCGATGTTCTTCGCGATGCTGTCCGTGCTTCTCGCGTATCTCATCAGCATCCCGCTGGGTGTGAAAGCCGCAGCCAAAAGGGGCTCCCGCTTCGATAAATATTCCTCGCTCATCCTTTTCATGCTCTATTCCATGCCTTCCTTCTGGCTGGCTACGCTGCTGCTCATGACATTTGCCAATACCGATGTGCTGCACTGGCTCCCTGCTTCGGGTGTGAAGCCGCCAATGGGTTATCCCGATGAAGCAGGCTTCTTCGACAAGGTGAGGCTTTCGCTGCCGTACCTCATCCTTCCGGCAATTTGTTATACATACAGCTCATTTGCATTCCTGTCGCGCACCATGCGCGTATCGATGATCGATACCATCGGGCTCGACTATATCCGCACAGCGCGCGCAAAAGGTTTGCCGGAAGACAAAGTGATCTGGAAGCATGCCTTCCGCAATTCGCTGCTGCCGATCATTACCGTGTTCGCAAATATTTTTCCGGCTGCTATCGGCGGCTCGGTGATCATTGAAAGCATTTTCACCATTCCGGGAATGGGCTATGAAACCTTCCTCGGCATCCAGAACAACAATTACCCGATGATCATCGCCGTGTTCACCATCACCGGCTTTCTCACGCTGGTAGGCTATCTTGTGTCGGATGTATTGTATGCGCTTGTTGACCCACGGATCTCGTATAAATGATGAAGGAAAGCGAAGCACATACAGAAAAGGATGCGGCAGGAATGAAGAACCACTTCAGCTTCCAGAAATATGCATGGGCACAGTTCCGGAAGAACAAGCCTGCGTTTTATTCGTACCGCATTCTTATTTTTCTCGTGGCGCTTGCTATCCTCGCTCCCTTCATCGCCACCGATCAGCCGCTGTACTGCAAATACAAAGGTGTGCACATGTTCCCCGCATTTTCGCCTTCCAACAATTGCGAAGTGAAAGACCCGCAAACCGGCAAAGTGGAAAATATCCAATACGATATTGCCGACTGGAAAAGAATGGATGCCGAAAACATTGTGTTTGCGCCCGTTCCATACACGCCGCAAAAAACCGACATCGATAATTCGGGCTATGTTGCTCCCGGCGACAAGCAATTTTTCACAACGAAGAACGGCGAACAGGTGGAGCTTCCCGCAAGGTTCCGTCACTGGCTGGGAACAAACAAAGGCGGCGAGGATGTATTGTCAGGACTTATTAACGGCACCCGCGTTTCACTCAGCATTGGCATCCTCTCCATGGGAATAGCATCGGTGATGGGTTTGCTGCTCGGCGCCATGGCGGGTTATTTTGGCGATAAGAAATTGCAGACCACGCGCGGCGCTTTCTGGACCTTCATGATCGGGATCGTTTTTGCATGGTATTACGGATTTTCAGTTCGCTCCTACGCTATTGCAGATGGCTTTGCCACTTCGAGTGCAGCCATGATCGGACAGTTGCTCCTCAGTGTTTTTATTTTCGCGCTGGTGGCCTTTCTCTTCCTACTTCTCGGAAGGCTTGCTGGAAAAATTCCTTTCTTAAGCCGCCGGGTTTTTATTCCGGTGGATTCCATCGTATCGCGCTCGATCGAGATCCTTATGTCGATGCCGATCCTCATCCTGATCATTTCCATCGCTGCCATCGCGAAGGAAAAATCGATCCTCAACATCATGGTCATCATCGGCCTCACAGGCTGGACACCCATCGCACGGCTTACACGCGCCGAGTTCCTCCGCGTGTCGAACCTCGAATACATCCAGGCGGCAAAGTCGATGGGCTTCAAAGAATTCAGGATCATCTTCAAACATGCGCTGCCGAATGCGATCGCGCCTGCACTGGTGGCGATTGCTTTTGGTGTGGCTTCCGCGATTCTCATCGAATCATCGCTCTCCTTCCTCGGCGTCGGCGTTCCTCCTTCCACTGTTACATGGGGCTCGTTGCTCAACGGAGGCCGCGAGCAGTTCAGCGCATGGTGGCTGGTGATCTTCCCCGGACTTGCCATTTTTATTACCGTTACGATTTACAACCTGCTGGGTGAAGGCCTGCGCGATGCGCTCGATCCGCGGTTGAAACGTTAGGCTCACCACAGATTACACGGATATTTCTTGAATGTCATCCTGAGCGCAGTCGAAGGATCTTCTCAATTAAACCACAACGCTTATTATAGTAGAGATGCTTCGTTCCTTAGCATGACAAAAAAAGAAACTTCACTCTAATTAACCCCCTCCTGTTTAAAACTTCGTCTCACAGCAATCATTCAGCCGAGATCATTTCCTAAGTTTATACACAATTCAACAACTCTGGATAATGAACGTACATTTAATAGCCATCGGCGGAAGCGCCATGCACAACATGGCCCTCGCGATGCATAAAAAAGGATACAAGGTCACAGGTTCCGACGATGAGATCTTTGAGCCCTCCAAAACACGGCTTGCCAAGGCAGGACTGCTTCCCGCAACCGAAGGCTGGGATGTGAATAATATCCATGCAGGACTCGACGCGATCATTCTCGGCATGCACGCACGCGCCGATAATCCCGAGCTGCTGAAAGCGCAGGAGCTTGGATTGAAGATCTACTCTTATCCGGAATACATTTACGAGCAAACGAAAGACAAGACCCGCGTGGTGATCGGCGGAAGCCACGGTAAAACCACCATTACCGCCATGATCCTGCATGTGCTCAACCATAACAAAATAGATTGCGATTACATGGTAGGCGCGCAGCTGGCCGGTTTCGACACCATGGTGAAGCTGAGCACAGACGCGAAGATCGCCGTGATCGAAGGCGATGAATATTTATCGTCGCCCATCGACAGGAGGCCGAAATTCCATTTGTACAAGCCGGATATCGCCATCCTGAGCGGGATCGCATGGGATCACATCAATGTGTTTCCCACATTTGAAAATTACGTGGAGCAGTTCAGCATCTTCGTCAACCAGATCAGTCCCAGCGGAAGCCTTGTGTACTGCGAGCTTGATCCCGAAGTAAAAAAAGTAGGTGAAGCCGCGCGGGCGGATATCCAAAAGTTCCCTTACGGCATTCCTGCGCATATCGTGGTGAACGGAGTTACACATCTTTCGGTAACGGGCGCGGAGAAAGACAGCTACGAGCTGGAGATCTTCGGCGACCATAACCTGATGAATGTGAACGGTGCGCGCATCGTGTGCAACCAGCTTGGCATAAGCGACCTTCATTTTTACGAAGCGATCAGCAGCTTCAAAGGCGCGTCGAAGCGCCTGGAGCTGGTGAGTAAAAACGGATCCACTGCGGTGTATAAAGATTTCGCACATTCGCCTTCCAAGCTCAAAGCTACCACGCAGGCAGTGAAAAAACAGTTCCCCGGCCGCAAGCTCATCGCCTGCATGGAGCTGCATACGTTCAGCAGCCTCAATGAAAATTTCCTGAAAGAGTACGAAGGATCGATGGGCCTCGCCGATGAAGCGATCGTTTATTTCAACCCGCATACCATCGAACACAAAAAGCTAAAGCCGATCTCCGAAGAGCAGGTAAAGCAGGCATTTGGCGGCAGCAACATCCGCGTATACACCGATTCCAAAAAGCTGCTCGCCGATCTCCTCAGCATGGATTTCAAAAATAAGAACCTCCTGATGATGAGCTCCGGCAACTTCGACGGGATCGACTTTAAAGAGCTGGGAGAAAAGGTCACCAAATAATACAGATCGCTACGTCATTGCGAGGAGGTACGACGAAGCAATCTCTCTGTACAGATCGCGAATATTTACGAATCTACGAATCGTAACGTCATTGCAGGATGCGCGCGCAGGTCATCCTGAACTTGTTTCAGGATCTGTGCGCTCTCCCAACTCCAACCTCCTAACTATTTGTCTACACATTTCCTGCTTTCACCTTCAAAAAACGCCCCTTTTGTGGAATAATTTTCCCTGTTAAATTAACCACCCCCTGTTAATAAAGGCTTTCCCGGAATGGCATATTTTATGGAAAACGACATAAAAACAGCCACACATGGAAACGTTCAACATTAAAAGAATTCTTGTTCCCATTGATTTTTCGGAAACATCATTAACAGCGCTCGACCACGCCGTGTACATCGCAAAGCTGAACACCGCCGACATTACGCTGATCAATGTGATGGAGAGCACGTATTCCTATGCGCCTTCCACCGACTACACCGCGCTCACCTTCACCAATCTCGAAAGCTATGAGAAATCCGTGCTGAAGCAGTCGAAAGAGCATTTGCTGAAGCTTACGCAGCGCATCAAGAAGAAGGACGGCGTGAACATCGTTGGCATCGTAAGCACCGGCTGGGTAAAAGAGGAGATCCTCGAAGCAGCAGAAAGTACCCGCGCCGATATTATCATCATGGGCACGCACGGTGTGAAAGGCTTCCGCGAGTTCATTACCGGCAGCAACACATTCCGCGTTGCGAACGAAGCGAAATGCCCGGTGTTATCCGTACGCAAGCAAAGCAAGGAGCCTGGATTCAAGAACATCCTCATGCCCTTCAGGGACAGGCCGCATTCCCGCGAAAAAGTGGATTACGCGATCAAGATGGCGGAGCTCTACGGCGCAAAGGTCCATGTGCTGGGCATCGATACCGACGACGATAAAGATCAGTTCAAAAAGATAGAGCTCGAAGCGGCACAGATCAAACGCATCGTTGAAAAGCATGGAATTGCATGCAATGTAAAAGTAAAGTCCTCGCCGTACCTCGCCGACAAAGTATTGAAGTATGCGAAGAAGAAGAACGCCGACCTCGTAGTAGTGATGGCTGATCTCGATAAGATGCAGATCTCCGAATTTTTTATGGGACCTTTCGCCCAGCAGATGGTAAACCACTCCCCGATCCCGGTGCTCAGCATCAGGCCGGCCTACAACCCGGATATGATCGACCTGCACGGTTACGGCTGGTAAAAAAAAGGAAACCGGCGGCTGGCTATTAAAAATGCCCTCTTGTCGAAACTACTGATGAAAGCGGCAAACGGCGGTTACTTTTGCTTCACCAACAACAACAAAGGATATAAACAAACAAACTATAAACACTTAAAATCTAAACGCCATGTTCCAATTTTTCAAAGAAGAGATCGTAGAAGAGATCATCAAGTGTGAAGATCCAAAATCAGTGGAATCATTCATCAACAAGGAAATTACTGAACTGAAGCAAAAAGGATACATCAACCACCTCATCATGCGCTTTGTTCAGAAGCTCGACATGAAGCTGATCACCTTCAAGCCAAGCGAGATCGCAAAGGAAAAAGCGGATAACATCCGTTTTGCACGCCAGGTGCTGCTGCACAAGATCCTGAAAGGCGTTGACGCTTAAAAGAATTACGGCAGCCCCGTAAGGCTGCACATTGACACGAGCCCCGTTCCCGTAAGAACCCGGTGTGTATAAACTACTTGATCAGCGGCCCCGTAAGGCCGCAGACTGAACACAAGCCCCGTTCCCGTAAGAACCCGGTGTGTATAAAACTACTGATCAGCGGCCCCGTAAGGCGGCAGATCAAAGCATCCCAAAGGGAGCTTAAACCACCTGCTTTGTATCCGGCATTCCCACAGGGGCACACCGGATCTCAATTATAAGATCAGCATCCATCATTCACGAAATGATTGCATGCTGATTTTTTATTTTGTGCCGCCTCGTCTTTCTTGGTTAAAGTTTTTACTTTTGAGCATGGATCCCCAGCAGCTTCTTTCCCTCGTGGAGGTTAAAATGCCTTACGGCAAATACAAGGACCGCCTCCTCTGCGACCTGCCCGTATCCTATCTCGAATGGTTCAGCCGCAAAGGTTTTCCCGCAGGAAAGCTGGGCAGCCTCCTGCAGCTCATGCTGGAGATCAAGATGAACGGATTGGATTATCTTCTTCTTCCACTTAAGAAAAAATAGTTTTATCTTTGAGATCGGATGCGCTCCTAAGCGTTTCGTACACAATGCACAAGATCTTAAAACTCAGCCTGCTTTTCATCTTCCTTTCCGCTCCTGCTTTTGCACAGGATTCAGAAGAAGGTGATACCCGCACCCCTTTAAAGACCAAGGGCCTTAACCTCGGGCTCTACATGGGCTGCTACTTCGCCAACAAATACACGGCAACGCTTTACGACGGCTACGGCTTCGATGTGGACGGCAAGCGGAACAGCTTCGAGAACAGCTTCATGTACCATAAGATCGTGATGGAATACGGCGGCGGCTACGGACAGCCCGACCTCATCGCGGAAGCGCTGGGCGTACAGCACGGCGAATGGACCTTCGATGAAAGCGACATGCCCATCAATATGAAATACGCGCCATCCTTTATGTTTGGGCTTAACGGGCGTTACTCTGTGGACAAGCACAATGCGATCCTGCTCAACCTCAACCTCTGCAAGCTGAACGTTACCGGTAATTTCACCATTATGACCATGCCGCCAAGCACCTCCACGCAGATCAACAAGGCGATCAAAACCTGCGCGATCAAAGGCTCGGAGCAGCGGCTTGCTTTTCAGCTCGGCTACCAGCGGCTGTTCGGTGACAATGAGCGCGTTAATTTCCTGGCAGAAGGCGGCCTGCATGTGACCCTCGCCAAGTTCGACAAGAACGAGATCCTCATCGGGGACAACCTCCTGATCGACCTTACCAGCTATTACTACCAGCCGGGCTATCCCGCGTATGCCGTTAAAAAACCTGTGGGTGTGGGCTTCGGCGCTTTCGCGGGGCTTGGCGTGAATGCAAACGTAAACGAGCTCTGCAAACTGCAGCTGGTTTACAACCCTTCCTATGAAGGCGTGAACATCGGCCCCGATCCGAAGTTCAAGCTGCAGCACGCTATTGGGTTAAGGATCTTCTATAATTTTTAAGTTTGTTGTCATCCCGAGCTTGCCCGAGGGATCTTATTCTTGCGAAGGCTTTCTTTTGTACTATGGCAACTGCCGGAGCGTTTTGCTATCTCGACCGCAGCGGAGGGATCTTCTTAACTTTTACTGTTATGCTTTTATCAAAAACTGTGTGTAATGGTACCCCGGATCAGGTCCGGGGCAGGCTGCAGATCTCTTAAGATTTTTATGCTTAAAAAAAATGATGATCGCTTGCGCGATCTATGATTAATTATGATCTGCCCCTGCTATGGCTTTGCACGAGCGCTTTGTCATCCCGAGCTTGCACGAGGGATCTTATTCTTGCGAAAGCATTCCCTTTTCGCCACAGATTCACTGATTTTCTCGGAGCGTCATCCCGTGTCACGACACGGGATCTCATAACTTTTTTTCCTCCATCACAATTTAAAAAAAGGGACACCGTTATTTTGCCGGTACCGAAATCTCATCCCCTAAACTCAAAAAAACCAACCATGAAATCTTCAACCTTATCGGTGATGGCATTCCTTGCCCTCATTGCTGCTGCCTGCAACAATCCTTCTTCGGAAGAAAGAACCGAAAACACACCGGTGGCCTGCGACATAACATTACCTTCGCCCTGCATGGAGCGCTGCGCACCACCTCCCCCGGATGATTTTTTTGTGAACTACACGGCCACCACCGAGAAC
>Ga0157372_10004678_pt1 | contig 14535 bp, 6 predicted proteins | sample C55metaG_FD_115307 | JGI IMG/M metagenome (GOLD analysis project Ga0157372, IMG submission 115307) | Corn rhizosphere microbial communities from Kellogg Biological Station, Michigan, USA - C5-5 metaG | ecosystem: Host-associated > Plants > Roots > Rhizosphere > Soil | place: USA: Michigan... | reverse complement strand
GCCTCCCAGTTCACGACCACACGCCAGTCGGTGAAATTACTCTGCTGGCCCCCGAACTCTGATCGCCACTTTCAGAAGTCAAACCCCTCTCGCCGACCTCTCCCCTAAACCCCTCATTCCACTCCGAACATTCCGTCGGCCGTTTTGCAGCCTATTACCTCCTAACAGCGCACACTGAATTCGTACTCCAGCCACCCATCTCGATGAATCAAACTCGCCGCCTCAACGCCGCCAAATTCAACCCACGCTAACTCGACAACTCAGTTGAAAGGAACCAAGTAACGCTAACTCGCCAACTCGCCATGGCGCGCAGCGCCGCTAACTCGCTAAAAGATTCAAACCTGGATTACAGATCACTGACCACTCACCCCTGATCCTGATCCCTGCTTTTCTGACCACCGACCCCTGATCCCTGATCCCTGCTCTTCAGGAGAACCCAATGTTCGCCGAATGCTGTCCCGTCCTGACCTCCGGACAAAAATGCAAATCGCCCATCGTCCAGCACAGCAACCCAGCCCGAATCCGCAAATGAGACCCGCGGTGACGAGAGCCCTTCAGCCCTCTGAACACGCTGCACAGTTTTGAAAGGGCACGGATTTATCCGTGCCGCCAAGCTGCTCAGAGTGCACGAGGCTTTAGCCGCTGAGGGACGCTGTCTTGGCCCAGATCTGGTACTCACGCGCACTCTTCAGCCCCGGACACCCAGATACCCGTCCAGTTAACGCCTTAAATATCTATTACGTGCAAAAAACGTAACATCTGGTTACCACAAACGCAGGCTTCAGCCCCGGAGCAGCCTATCTACCCCTAACCTGCTATGGAATGAAGAATATGTCAAAAGATATACATCATCTCCCACTCCGGCAGCTCCGAGTCGGAGGGAGCATAGGCCTTCAGAGGCTGTGGGAGAACTAGATTTGCGCTCTGTGCGGGGCTCTAGCCCCTGAGGACGCTGTCCGGGCCCAGATCTGGTATTCACACGCACTCTTCAGACCCGGATACCCCCGAATACCCGATCATTAACCCCTGAAGAATCTACTACGTGCAAAAAACGTACGAGCCACAAGGCCCGGTACAGCTTCCCAGAGCCAGCCGCTACCCCTCAATCCGGTACGTGAACTCCTCAATTACCGGGTTGGTCAGAACTTCCCGCGCGATCCGCTCCACCTGCGTACGTGCCGCCTGCTCGTTGAGCCCATCCGCAAGCGACAGAGCGAAGTACTTGCCCTGGCGCACCGCCGACACCTCGGAAAAACCGATCTTGCGCAATGCATTGTGGATGGTCTGCCCCTGCGGATCCAGGACCGAGGTCTTCAATGTAACGTAGACATGCGCCTTCATTATCCGCGATTATAGTAGTTCCAGCGGTCCCCGGTAAGTGTCTCAATATCCGGTCCTCGGCACTCTCCGAGCCCTTCCGGTTTCCCCAGCGCTACACAAAGACCATCACACAATGCGCATCCAAAGAAATTCCGGTCCATCTGCCTGCCGGACCCAACCCCGAGAGGATGTAGAAAAGAATGGTTAATTATTTGGAGCTCCCGATCGGCGATCGTTCGCCTGAAGTCTTCAGGGCGGTCATCGAGATCCCCAAGGACGGTACCAACAAGTTCGAGTACGACAAGCAGCTGCACGTCTTTAAGCTCGACCGCAACCTGCACTCCCCCGTTCACTACCCCGGTGACTACGGCTTCATCCCGTCCACCCTCAGCGACGACGGCGATCCACTCGACGTGCTGGTACTCGTTCCCCACGCCACCTTCGCCGGATGCGTACACGAGGTGCGCCCCATCGGCCTCCTCGAAATGCTCGACCAGGGCACCCTCGACGAAAAGGTGCTCGCCGTCGGCAAAAACAACCCCCGCTACACCAACGTCTGGAACTACACCGATATCTACCCCCACATGCTCAAAGAAATCACCCACTTCTTCTCCATCTATAAGGATCTCGAGGGCAAGCGGGTTGAGATCAAGGGTTGGCACGACGCCGCCTATGCGCGCGATCGCGTCGTCCGCGCAGCCAAGTTCTTCGAAGACGAAAAGCAGAAGAGCGAAGATGCCAAGCCCAAGCCGGTCGCCCTCAAACAGAAGGTCGCGAAGTAAACAAGGCAAATCGCTACGCAAGCAAAGACTCGCTCAGTCCACCGAGAGCCTTCGGTAAACAGGAACCTGCGAAGCGCAAGGCGAATCGCCAACAGCTGTTTCGTTCGAGGCAAGCGCTAGGAAAGGCAGAGCCCCAAAGCGCCTTCACTCCTGCCGACGAACAGACCCGCATTTCCGCTATAATCCAGACTGAGCCCGGAGAGATGGCCGAGTGGCTGAAGGCGGCGGTTTGCTAAACCGTTATAGGGTCAAAAGCTCTATCGGGGGTTCGAATCCCCCTCTCTCCGCCAGCACCCCCGCCCAAGAACGGCCGAATCAGATCGAAACCAGCGAGAGAAGCTTCTCCATCTCAATCGCGGATTGCGATACCGTCCCTCGAGGCATCGAAGGGCCAATCACCACCGCGTCACCGTGATCTTCAAACCACGCTATGAACGCTGATTGCTCTGCGCCCGGCAGTCTCTGCTGATCGATCCACTGGTAATAGGCGCCCATTTCCGCATCGACCAGCGAGCCATTCGGATCAACATTTGCCTCGGCGTGCCCACCTGCAAGCAACTCGTTCATCGGCCGTTGCCTCTGCCGCGGAGCAAACCTGACCAGCAACGTCAACGGTTGTGCCCGGCGCAACACCTCGCGAGCAGTCCATTGAGCGAAGGTCGTACTGTAAATCTGTGTTCCGGAGCCTTCAGTAAACAGCTTCAACTCAAACCGGCTGAGCACTGGATCGGAGAAGTTCTCCATCCCGAAATCCGCAGGTGTCAAGCGCGCCAGCACCGTCCGGAGTTCCTCCGGACCCATCCCCGGTCGGTCGATCTCTGTCTGCATTCGCTTGAGCAACGAATTGCGTAGAGGCGCAAGGGCTTCGTAGGAGACGGATGTAATCCGATCGCTGTGCTCTGAAGGCGCGCCTCCATCGATACACCAGTGTGCGTACGGTTTTGGATGTTTCTCTGCGCGCTTCTCCACCAGCGCCAACAGCGTGGCAAGTCCACCATCTGGCTTGACGTTCGAAAAGTAAGTGCCGTGCTTGCGAAGATTACGCATTAGAGGCGCATCGTATGTCGACACACCCTGGCCAATCACCGCGATGCCCAGTCTTTGCAGAGGAAGCGGCTCGGCCTTGTTTACTCGAGCATCCAGGCGATCGCCGTACTCCTTTGCAGCACTCCGAAATGCATCCAGCTGATGCGTAGACCAAAGATATGCAGCCTCCTGCTCAACAAACTGCGCGGGAAGATTGACCCAGTCGAGGCTCTCCAGGGCTTGCGATACCGAAACGGCCGCGAATCCAGCAAACCAGACGCTCACTTCTGCATCGGTGAGCGCACCAAGCATCTCGAGTTCTTTCTTGATGACCGAGCGCTCGACAGGAAACCTGTAATCGTAATCGATCGCTTCTCTCAGCAGGCTTGGGACAAACGCCAATGGCAATCGGCGCAATCCCTCCAGATGCTCCACAACGATTGCCCGGGCTTCCGGAGGATATTTAGCGAAGTTCTCAGCCTTCAGGTCGCGTGGAAGCATCGCTACACCAACTCCCGTATGATCTTGCCGCTTGACCGCGAAGGCGAGAAACCCGCCATCGCACCAATACTTGGCACCAGATCAATTGACTCGACGGGAGTGTCGTAGACAACGCCCTGTCGCACACCTGCCCCCAGCACCATCATCCAAGTGGTTCGGCTTGCTGCGTCTCCCGTGCGGTGATGTTGGAACCCGTTGCCGCCAGCATCGAAATCAGAGTCGCGTCCAAAATCAGGCAACACAAACATCGTCGTGTTGCCGGCGTACTCGGGCTCCGTCTGGATCGTCTTCCATAATTCGGCACAAAGCCGGTCTGTTCTTCGAATCCCATCGATATACAGCGAATACGCACCCGAGTGCGCCACGTCGATGTCGTGCATGGTGATCCACAGCAAACTCGGCGCCTCTTCGCGCATCAGGCGTTTCGCAATATACAGCGAAAGCTCGTCAGGGCTCGAGAGCGTCCGCGCATGAGTAGCAAAGTCGCTGACCGAGAGTTTCAGAATGGCCTCAAGCTGTTGTAACTCGACTTCGCCGCCGGCCAGCATAGGCGTATACAGAGGAGTCTCATAGTTGTCATGCAGCAGGTGTTCGAAATCCGCGTTGCCGCCTGAACTCGCCAGTCCCAGCAGGCGCTTGGGCAGAATCACGCGTGCCCCCTGCCCGGGACCGAACCCACGCACTTCGCTCTCGCCGATCCTGTGGAACCCGTTGCTTGGCGCCACCACCCAGGCATCGGAGGATGGCCTCTTCAGCTCTTTTCGGAAGTACTCGCACACTGTTGGATGTTCCGGCGCAACCGAAGCAAAGTTATTAAGAGTCTCATAAACACCGGTGGCTAAACTCGCGGTAGCCACATAGTGGCCAAGAATGCCTTGATTCGTCACATGCGTAAAGAAGCTTGACTGCGGAGCCATTTCGCTCAGCATGTGAGGAATGTTCTCCTGGCCCTCCGGTGCGAATGTTTCCTGGTCTCGCGCGCCACCGCCGAACGTAACCACGACAATCTTGCGCTTCTTGCGCACTGATTCCGCTCGAGCGAACGGGCTGGCCTGCATAACCGCACTACCCATCGCCAATCCGGCAGCATCGCGCAGAAACTCCCTGCGTGTGCGGCTCACGCTGCAGGCACTCTCAGGCGAAAAGAACGAGCGATTCACTTGTCACGGCCTTTCTGTGTCTGTCGCTTTCTCTGAGTACACAAACTGTCGGACCTCGTCATGTTCCTTCTGGACCTCGGCCAGATGTTCAGCCCGAAGTTTTTGATAGATGGCGAACTCCTTCTGCGCGTCATCTTTCTGCCCCACGTGTACCAGGTCCGTTCCCAGCCGGTAGTGGGCGTCAGAAAGACTGGGGTCAAGCGCGAGCGCACGCTGGTATTCGGGAATCGATTTGGCATATTCATGCTGGTCCGCGTAAAGGCTCCCCAATTGCATATGAGCATCGGCGAGCGAATCATCCAGGGTGATGGTCTTCTTCAGCAGAGCCTCAATTGAACCGAGATCGAGCTTGGAAGTCTCGACTCGTTTGCCCTTCCATAAACTCACCGCATAGTAGTACTGCGCCAGAGCATTATCGGGCTCCAGTTCGGCATAACGCCTGAAACGGTCCACAACCTCGTCCGCCTGCAGCGGTGAGCTGTTGTAAGCCTTGGAAAGAAAAAGATAGCAGCGAGCATCTTTCGGGCTCAGATCGGCCGCCGCGATCAAGGCCTGCACCGCCTTGTCATAGATTCCGCGCGAATACAACGCCAGCCCCAGCCCGATCAAAATTCGCGGCGATTTGGGATACATCTCCGAAGCCTTTTGAAAGATTGCGATCGCCGGTTCATATGTGCGGTGCAGCAGCATCTCGCTTCCCCATGCGAACAGGTTTTCCTCGGTTGGCTCAAGGTGCGCTGCTGCCTCATAGTCATTCGCTGCTGCAACGAACTTTCCATCCTTCTCATCAATCTGGCCGAGCAGGTTGTGCAACTCGCCGGTGTTCTTCTGCTTCAGCAGTGCTCCCACCACCGTTCGTGCATCATCAAACTTGCCCAGCATAAACTCGCCCATCGCGAGATCGTAACCATTGTCATAAGCGCTGGGATTGATCTGGTACGCCTGCTCTAGAAGAGGCAGGGCCTCCGCCATCTTCCCCGTTCGGATATAAAACTCGCCGAGATTATGATTGGCATCGTAGCTCTTCGGCTCCAGCGCCAGTGCTCTCTTGAATTGCTCGCCGGCGAGCTCGGGCTTCCCAAAACGCAGCAGCGTCGCTCCTAGATTGGTTCGCGCTTCGCCGGAATCCGGCTTGATCTGGACCGCGGTCGTCAAATGCTCAATTGCCTTTTCGCCATCGGGTACTGAGGCGTAGACCATCCCCAGCAATTCGTGAATTTCGAAGCTTTTGGGAGCAAACGAAAGAAGAGGCTCAAGACGAGCAGCCGACTGCGTGTAACGGCCCGCTTCGTAGTCGGCCACGGCAGATTGATACTGCTGATCGAGCTTTTGCTTCTGCGTTTCTTGACCGGCTATGCAGATCGTCCAAATCGCCAGAACGGTGATCGCCAGGACCTGAAGACGGAACTTCTTGCTCACAGTTCGCCTCCGCGTGAGCAGCGCGTGCTATCAGATTGAAACACCCCGGCCGGAAGGTTTTCCGCACCGGGGTGTAATCAATCTTAGCCTAGTAGTACAGCTTCAGAGCAAGTTGGATCTGACGTGGATCATACGGATTGTCGCGCGTCGATCCGACTTCTCCGAAATGAGCGTCTGTAATGTTGCCCGAACCGCCGATGGCCACCACACCGTTGCCGCCGAAGTTGGGCGCGTTGAAGTTTGGATGGTTGAGGATGTTGAAGAACTCGGCACGGAACTCAGTTGAGAACCGCTCCTTGATCGGGAACTTCTTAAAGACAGAGAAGTCGAGTCGGTGGAATCCAGGTCCAGGAATCTGACCAGGCTTGGAGCCCAATGCAGCCGCTCCATTCAGTGGTAGGCAGCCCGCGATCGAGCCAGGATCCGGAGTGAGGGTCCCGATGGATCCAACCAGGTCATCCCTCAGCTTGCAAGGCTGAGCAAAAGCTGCCGGGTTGTTGACCCAGAAGGGCCGAGGAGCGCCATCGATCGTCTTCGTCTTGATTCCGAGTTTTGGATCTTGTCCCTTCACCAGGATCACATTGCAACTGGTTCCGGAAGTTGTACCGGTCGGGCAGCCGAAATTCACCGGCTGTCCGCCTTGTAGCGTCGTAATCCAGTTGACGGCCCAACCGCCGAGAACAGTATCCGCCACCCCTCCATGGTTCATATACTTCTGGTTTTTACCGAAGGGCAACTGATATCCGCCGCTGAAATGGAACACGTGGCGAATATCGAAGTCAGCGGGAGCCCAGTCGAAACGAGGACCAAGGCCGGGAACGTTATAGGCCCTCAGACCACCGGTGGACCCGCCGTTCAGCAGATCGCCCGAATCCGACATCGCCTTCGAATAGGTGTAGGTGAGCAGGAACGTCAGCCCGTTTGAGAACTGATCTTCCAGCTTGGTCTGCAGTCCGTGATAGGTGCTTTCTCCGTAGGTCGCCTGATAGCTGCCGCCGCCAAAATCCGAGAACGGCACGCAGCTGTCACCCTGGAACACACCATAATCGTGGATCAAGTTCCCCTTAGCGTCCTTGGTTTGACAGGTACCGGCCTTGGTGCCGCTCACGTTGCTGGGCAGAATCTGAGTGACGTTCTGGTAACCCACTCCCCCTTGCAGATCGGCGCCATGCGTGTAGACATAAGAAGCCTGGGCCGAGATAGACCGCGTGAGTGAATACTGCACCGTGAGGTTAGCACTGGTTGTACGCGGGGTGGCGTAGTTGAACTGCAGCCCCTGCAGTCCCAGACTCTGCGCGTTGAAGGTCTTCGGATCGAGGCTCATGCAGGTGAAACCGGATTCGAAGTTGGCCGTTCCGTGACCTGTAGATGGATCTCCCCCAGCCGTCGGACAATTTGAGTAGGAGGTGTTGTAACTGGTGGGCACGACGCCGCCTGACGGACCATTGAATCCCGGAGGGGCGTTCGTGCTGGGTGTCAAGTTGAATACAAACGGATAGTTTTCTCCAATGTTCGGGCCGTATCCCTGGTTCTCAAAGGAGTTATAGAAAAGCCCCACGCCGCCGCGAACCACGAACTTATTGTTAACCTGGTAAGCAAATCCCACACGGGGTGCGAGGTTGGCCTTCTGCGTTTGCAGCAAGCCCTGTCCCCAACGGTCAGTTTCCAGCAGCGTGATCCCATCCTTATCCAGCAGGTCGAGGAACCCTGCACAACTGGCGAGGACCGTGAGGCAATCCGCCGTGCGAGACAGCGTCCGGTTGTCTTTGCCGTGCGCTGGAATCAGGAACGTCGGGGCGCCAATCGGCGTACCAGGCACTGCGTAGGGAACGAAGTTCGCCTGACCGCCGTTCGTTTCGTTGATTGGACCGAAATAGTCCCAGCGAAGACCCAGGTTCAGAGTCAGCTTTGCGTTGACCTTCCAGTCGTCCTGGAAATACGAAGCGAAGTACCTCTTCTGATCGTACGTCTTGTTGATGTTCGACGCGTAGGTCTGATTCGATCCACCTGAGTAGCTGAAGCCATTCGGATTCGGATTCCCGTTGATTGTGGCCGGTGCCGCTACTGGCGGCAAGATAAACTGCGCAATGCCACCGGTGGTCTGACTCTGGTTCGGAATATCGGTGAATGTGCCGTTGTAGTCGAACTGACCGTGCGACCACGCAGGCTGCAACGTGGAGAACTTCACCGTTTGGTATTCAATTCCCATCTTGAAGCTGTGCTTGCCATAGATCTTCGTAAAGTCGTCCGTAACCTGGAGCGTCTGGCTGACTTCGTCCGACGGCAGGAAGGAGTTGCTTCCAAGCTGAGCGAGGTTCCCGATGCTGAAAGCAGGAAGGCCGCCGTTCTCCTCACCTTGTGGAATCCCTCCATTGCCGGGAATGCCGTACTTGTCAGGAATGCCGGCCACCGTCGCCTGCGGTCCGAAACGGGTTGTGTGGAGATGCGCAAAGCCGGCACGGACTTGGTTGATGGTGTTCGGATTGAACACGTGTGTATAACCGGCAACAGCCTGGTTCGACTTAGCTGTCTGAAGACCCTGATCGAAAGAGCCGCCGTCGGCGATACCTCCGAAAATGCCGGGGATGAAGATCGGATCATCCGAGTAGCTGAAGCGCAAAAAGATCTGATCGTGCTCCTCGGGGTTGAAGTCGCCGCGAATATCGAACTGGTTGCGGTGCTCAAAAAGCGCTGGACTTGCGCCATACGTCTGCAAGCCCGAGTTGGGCGCCGGGAACAGGTTGAGCACATTTACCGCGTTCTGATCGATTCTCGCCGAAGGTATCTGGTTGAGCCCACAGTTCCCAGTGGTGAAATTTGTGGTGCTTGGCGCGCACGTCCCGAATGGATCACGAACGTAGATCGAACTGCCGCTACTGTTCGTGAGGCCCGAAACAGGATCGGTTGCCCCGGCTGCTACGAACCGCGTTGTGGCCGGGTCCAGAACCGTCCCCTTGGCAATTGCTCGTCCACAATGATCTTTATCGGGGCAAGGTCCTAGCCCGTCATACCGCACACCTGAATTGAGCAAGAGGATATCGGACAGGTCTGTGTACCCGCTGTCCCGCATTTTGACGGTCGGTACGTTGCCGTTCTCGGGCGTACCCTGCACGCGGCGGAAGCCTTCGTAGTCCCCGAACAAGAACAGCTTGTTCTTGATGATCGGACCTCCGGCCGACACGCCAAATTGATTCTGACGCAGCTTGCCTTTTCCGATGCCGGTGTTGTTCTCGAAATAGTCAGCAGCATCCAGCTTGTCGTTGCGGAAGAATTCCCACGCGGCGCCATGAAGCGAGTTGGTGCCCGACTTGACCGTCGCGTTCAGAACAGCACCGGCCGAACGGCCCAGTTCCGCGCTGAAGTCGGCCGTCTGCACCTTGAACTCCTGGATGGCGTCCACCGGCGGCAGGATCACGTAGTTAGTGCCGTTCAGGAAGTCGACGGCATTCGAATTGTTGTCGATTCCGTCCAGCAGGTAATTGTTCTGCGCGGGGCGCAGTCCGTTGGCTGAGAACGCTCCGGAAGCGGCGTTACCGCGCGTGTCGGCTTGCGGCGTCTGCATGCCCGCCCCAAGTTGCGCGAGAAATGTGAAGTTGCGTCCATTCAGCGGCAGATCGTTGACCTGCCTCTCCCCGATGACCTGTCCCACCGATGCTTCCTCGGTCTGCAGCTCGGGAGGTGCCGTGTTTACTTCAACCGTTTCTGTTGTGCCACCAAGCTTGAGGGATACGTTCACCTGCAAAGTTTGGGCAACGCTGACGGTCAGGTTCTTCTGCGTCGTCTTAGCAAACCCTTGTGCAGCAACCGTGAGCGTGTAGTGGCCAATTCGCAAGGGGGAAAACGTGTAGGTGCCGCTGGCGCTTGATTTCGTTTTAAGGGTAATCCCTTGATCGGTGTTCACCAAGGTGACATCCGCATTGGGTACCACGGCGCCACTCGAATCCTGAACCGTCCCGGTAATAGATCCCTCATCCACCTGGCCATAAGTGGATTTGCTTTGGGCGAGGAGTACGCACGCGATCGCCAGAACTGCGATTCGGAGTGCCCTCACCAACTGAAGCTTGCTGAAGTCACGACCCATGAGAATAACCTCCGATCCTCTGTTTCCTCTTTTGGGACACAAAACACACATCCTGTGGGTGAACCTGGGTTGTTGCGTATACAGGGAAGAAATGAAATCGTTTTCCTGTAAACGGTTTCATTGCCGCGAGCCAAGTTATGCGATTCTCACAATCTTTGTCAATCAAAAGTTGTACTTCGCTCTAAACAGAACCAGAATGCGATTGGCAGTGAAACGATTTGCCAGTTTGAGACTTCGTCGACGCTGCCCGGAACAATTCATTTGTTTTCTGAGACTTATCGTTTGTACAGCATCAAAACTCGCCTCGGCGCTGTCGTTCTTGAGTCCCTTGAGTCCGCAACACAGTGTCTTTGATCCGATCGAAAAATTCTCGGCCTTGTTGGGTCGCCAAAGAACGTGTCCTCCTGTTTTCAGGGTTCACGTCGTTTTTCGTGGGCCCTGCGATGCTATGATTGCCAGCATTCCGCCCCCCTCCAATGAAGTTCCCCCTCCAATCCCTCCCATCCGGCATCTCGAGACGCTCGGTTCTCAAGTCGCTCAGCTTTGCTCCCCTTTTCCTCCGGTCAGCTGCAATCTCGCCTTTCTGCTTTGCCCAGAACTCAAGCCATCATGCCGCCGAGTTCCCTCTCACAGATCCCAGGCTTTCGCCCCACTATCCTTCCCGGTCGCCCTTGGCGGACATCCTGCAACTGACCTCTCCAGGATCAGACGAATTCCCGCTCGAGAAATTCGCCACGGAAATCGAATCTCTGCTCAACAGGTGGGGCGCAGCGCTCCGAAAGTCAATCGGCCAGTTCGTCGAAATTGCCCCCTACCTTGACCAACAACTCGAAGCTTCGGATATCGACTCCCCCAGCGAAACTCCGATCCGCACGGGATTCGGCGTCGAGGCTTCGAAGCTGATCTTCGGACCTCCAACCACGGGCTCTCGCGAGCAATTTCTCCACGGGCTCGCCAAGTGGCTAAAGCCGGCCACGTTCGTTGAGACTGCTGAATTTGAGATCTACAGCATCCAGCAGATCCATACCTTGCCTCTCACGCTTTCGCTGGAGGTTCGATACGACATCGTGTCGACGACTCCAGATCGCAAGCGCGAAGAACGCGTGGGCTCGTGGCACATGGAATGGTCTCTCGATGAATCACAAGCATGGAAGGCGCATAAGTGGCACTTCGCCGGTGAAACGCGGTGTACAGTGCAGAGCCCGGCGTTCGTCGACGTAACTGCCGCCGCATTCGGCGCAATCAACTCCTACAAGTCACAATTGCTGCACGGCGCCGACTACTGGCGCACCGTTCTCGATGGGGCCGTGGGTGTTGACGTGTATGGGAACAATGGAATCGCGGCAGGCGATTTCGATGGGGATGATCTCGACGATCTTTACATCTGTCAACCCGCGGGGTTGCCGAACCGGCTTTATCGCAATCGAGGAGATGGCACGTTCGAGGACGTAACCGAAGAGGCCGGAGTTGGTGTTCTCGATGGCACCGCGTGTGCTCTGTTCGCGGACTTTCTGAATCGCGGCCGACAGGACCTGCTCGTGGTTTGCGGCACAGGCCCCGTTCTATTCCTCAATAACGGAAACGGCACATTTTCGCGCAAGCATGACGCATTCAAATTCGCTCGCCCGCCACAGGGGTCTTTCACTCACGCTGCGATAGCCGACTATGACAAGGACGGCCGCCTCGACATCTACTTCTGTCTCTACATGTATTACCTGGGATTGGAACAGTACAACTATCCGATCCCCTACTTCGACGCTCGCAACGGCCCGCCCAATTGCCTCTTCCACAACCAGGGTGACGGTACCTTCGTCGAAAGCACCGAACCGGCGGGTCTAAACGTCAGCAACGATCGCTATAGCTTCTCGTGCGCATGGGGCGATTCGAATGGCAATGGATCACCCGATCTCTTCGTCGCCAATGACTTCGGAAGCTCCCAGCTCTATCGCAACAATGGTGACGGCACCTTCAAAGAAGTTTCTGAACAGGCGGGCATCCAAAGCGTTGGGGCCGGCATGGGCTGTGCCTGGGCAGATTTCAACAACGACGGCCACCAGGATATCTACGTCCCAAGCATGTGGGAAGCTGCCGGCCAACGCGTCTCAAATCAGCCGCAGTTCCATGCGGAGGCTCCTGAGAACATTCGCAAGCTATATCAGCGCCATGCTCGCGGCAACGCGCTCTATCAAAACCAAGGCAAGGGCACTTTCGCAAATGTGGGGCACGCAGCCTCTGTCGAAATGGGCCGCTGGTCGTGGTCGTCCGACTTCTGGGATTGGGATCACGATGGATTCAGCGACCTTTACGTCTCCAACGGATACCTCACCGGACCTGAAGATGATGAACTCGCCGGATTCTTCTGGCGCCAGATTGTGGCTAAGTCTCCCGAAGACTCGACGCCCCTGGTCAGGTATGAGCAGGGTTGGAATGCAATCAATGAGTTGGTTCGCGCAGACCACACCTGGCACGGACTTGCCCGCAACGTAGCCTTCGTCAACAACCGCGATGGTACGTTCACCGAGGCATCTGGGGCCTTGCTGCTCGATTTCCGCGATGATGCGCGTGCCTTCGCCCTTGCCGATCTCGATGGGGATGGTCGACTCGAAGTCGTGCTCAAAAACCGCAACGCACCTCAGGTTCGCGTGCTTCACAACTCGCTTGGCACGATCGGCAACTCCATCTCATTCCGATTACGAGGGACAAAGAGTAATCGAGATGCAATCGGTTGCTCCGTCACTATCAGAGTCGGTGAAATCCAGCAGACGAAGTACCTCCAAGCCGGCTCCGGTTTTCTCTCGCAGCACGCCAAGGAGCTTTTTTTCGGTATCGGCTCCCACCAGGGAACACTGCGCGCGACTGTTCGCTGGCCTTCAGGGCTGACGCAGGAATTTGCCGATCTGCCGGCAAATCACCGTATCTACATCGAAGAAGGCGCATCGACATTCCGAGCTAAGGCTTTCGTACCAACCCAGTTCAGACCAACCTCATCTCCGGAGATCGCTTCCCGAGAACAATTGCCGGCTGAGTGCGAAACCTGGTTGATTCAACCGCTGAAAGCGCCTGCATTTCAACTCGCCGATCTTGACGGAACGAGGCACACACTGGATTCGTGGGACGGCACCTGCCTCCTGCTCACATTCTGGTCGACCACCACTGAGCAGAGCCTTCGCCAGCTCGATAGCCTGAGGGCCCACGTCTCAGCCCTCGAAAATTGTCATCTAAAAGTGATCGCCATAAATCTGGATGAGCCCGCCCTCCTAAATGACGCTCGCAGAACAGCTGCCCGTTACCGTTTTTGCGCAACCATGCTGTTTGCGAACGAGGAGATCGCGGGTATCTACAACCTGTTATACCGGCATCTTTTCGATCGTCGGCGCGACCTGCCAATTCCCGCTTCATTTCTCGTTGATCTCAATGGATCCATCACAAAGGTCTACCAGGGTTTCGTCGATGCTTCACGCCTGCCGTCCGATATATCAGCGATCCCCGCGGATCACGACGCGCGGGTGCAGCGCGCGCTGCCCTTCCCTGGTCTGCTTATCCAGAGCGCCTTTGAACGAAATGATTTCACCTATGGCGTTGCGCTCTACCAGCATGGATTCCTGGATCAGGCTGCGGTGTCTTTCCGGCAGGTCATCGCATCGAAGCCTGACGACGCGAATGCGTATTACAACCTGGGAACTCTGAATCTACATCGCAACCGTCCCGACGAAGCAAAAGTGTACCTTCAGAAGACTGTGGAGCTCCGTCCTGATTTCGTCGAGGCGTGGAACAATCTGGGAATGCTGGCTGCGCAACAAGGAAATGCAGACGAAGCCATCCAAAACTTTCGCCAGTCCATCAGCCTTCGGCCGAACTACTACACCGCCCACTTGAACCTTGGAAACGTGTACCGGCATCAGCGCCTCTTCGACAAAGCACAAGATTCTCTGTCTCGCGCGCTGTCTCTTCGGCCCGACGATCCAGAAATTCATTACAGCCTTGGAATGTTATTCGCCCAGCAGAACAACTTGTCGCGCGCTGCAGAGTACCTCGAGCGCGCCATCTCGTTGCGGCCAGACTATCCCGAAGCGCTTAACAATCTCGGCGTCGTTTACGTCAGAAACCAAAACTACTCTAAAGCCGAGGAGAAATTCCTCGCAGCCATCAAGGTCGCTCCCAGCTATGACCAGTCTTATCTCAACCTCGCTCGCCTCTATGCGATGCAAAATGACAGGCAGAAAGCACGTGAGACTGTTCAGCAATT
>Ga0157372_10004677_pt1 | contig 14535 bp, 10 predicted proteins | sample C55metaG_FD_115307 | JGI IMG/M metagenome (GOLD analysis project Ga0157372, IMG submission 115307) | Corn rhizosphere microbial communities from Kellogg Biological Station, Michigan, USA - C5-5 metaG | ecosystem: Host-associated > Plants > Roots > Rhizosphere > Soil | place: USA: Michigan... | reverse complement strand
GTAATCACTGCTTTCGCAGTTCCAAACCCCAACTGCTCCTCGCAGAGTCAGTCGGTTTTTTCGGGTCTGGGTGCTCTTCAGGTTGCCCTGCCGAGCAGATCACTCAGCTTACTTCGGACTGGCAAATTTTACTAAGCCAACCCTTTCAGCCGTCGACGCAAGCAACATTAAAGACTCGCTCCATCTGTGTCAATGCAGTTCTTACGACAATTTCAAGATTTCTGTGAATGCTTTTGTGGAAAACCCGGAACGATCTCAACTGTCGAGGCAAACGCACGACGCGGCTGCTCGCATTGATCCCCAACTGCCTCACCAAAATCCGTTTTGCAGCGCGGTCCGTACTCCGATCAGTGGACAGTCTGGCCGGTTGAATCGTGTGATGTCGGATCCGGCCGGCCAGTCCCATATCTCAGTTGAGGGACACAGCAATGAAAAGATTAACCACAATTGTGGCCCTGGCACTCTCCCTGCTTTTTCCGGCGGGACTACTTGCTTCGAGCCATCGTGAGGCACCAATTACGGCACTGGATCGTACCGCAGATGTGACCGACTGGTACGCCTTTGTCAGTTATGACCACCCAGATCAGGTCACCATGATCTTAAACGTCGACCCCTTTCTCGAGCCGTCCAATGGACCCAACTATTTTCCGTTCGACCCCAACGTCCTTTACGAAATGAAGGTCGACAACAACCGCGACGGAGTCGAAGACATTACATTTCAATTTCGCTTTAAGACCGAGATCCGTCAACCGGGCGTATTCACTGGATTTGTGGGCGGACTGGCAGGAATTCCTCCCATCACCGCCCTGGATGGCCCGGGTTCAGAAGGACTGAGTCTGCGCCAAACCTACACCGTGACCATGATTCGCGATGGTGTGGCAACGCAGCTGACGAGTGGAAGAAGACTCATCGCCGTACCCTCTAACGTCGGGCCTCGTACGATGCCCGATTATGAAACCCTGTTCAATCAGGGGATCTACCATCTCTCGAACGGAGTGACGGTGTTCGCCGGAACGGTAGACGATCCTTTTTACATTGACCTCGGTGCAGCGTTTGACTCTTTGAATTTCCGCATGGCCGTTGGTGGAGTCTTGTCTCCAGTGGTTGACGCAGACGACACCCATAACTACGCACCCGATGCGGTTGCCGGATTCAACGTGAACTCGATTGTGCTGGAAGTACCAACGACCATGCTGACTGTTGATGGCAGACTGCACGGTTTCGGCGATAAGCAGGCCGTAATTGGCACCTATGGCAGCACATCACGCCCCAAACTCACAATTCGGCGCTCGCCAAATCCGCTGATGACAGAAGGAGCGTTCCAGCAAGTCAATCGCGAAGGCAACTCACTCATCAATGAGCTGATCATCGGCACTGGATCCAAGGACCGGTTCAGCATGGATGACCCTAAGAATGACGGTCAGTTCGCAAATTACTTCCTCGATCCCCTGCTGGCACACATCTTCGCGTCGATTGGAATCCCGGTACCCGCCGCGCCGCGCACTGACTTGTTACCTCTGGTTCAGTACATGGCACCAATCTGTCCGGGATGTGGACCGAGGGATGCCGGCCCGGTCGCAGATTTGTTGCGCTTGAACACCGGCATTCCTCCGACTCCGGTGGGAAAACAGAAACGGCTGGGCTTCCTGGCCGGCGATGTGGCCGGCTACCCCAATGGCCGGCGACCGATTGACGACGTCGTAGATATCTCCTCGCGTGCGGTCGCCGGAATCCTTCTCGATCCGGTGAAGTACAGCACGCCCATCGGCGATGGAGTCCAATTGAACACCGAAGGGTACGGTCACACTTTCCCCTATGTGCTTCCCGCAAATAGCGGGCGAGACGGCCATCATGTTGGTCCCGGGCAGGAAGGGTGTTCCGGTCAAACCAACGGAACTTGTCCGATTCAATAGCAGAATGGTGGCCGCCGCGAGAGCGGCGGCCACGGCATTACGTAGCGTCTTGAGGATCTTATGAACAAAATCGCAGCCTTGTCATTCTTCTTTCTCACTGCCCTCGCACTCGCCGAAAGCGCTCCCGGTCTCTCTCCTGCTGAACGGAGTGTTGCCAACGCCAATAAGGCAATCGCAGCCAAACCAAGAGAATATGGCCCCTACAACCAACTTGCGATTGCCCTCTCGCGACGTGCCCGGGAGACCTCCGATCCAACCTTCTACGCGGCCGCGGAAGACGCGCTGAAGCGGTCCTTCGAATTGTCGCCGGGCAACTTGGAAGCTGAAAAAATTAGGGTTTGGCTTGCGCTTGGGCGGCATGAGTTCCCGGACGCCTTGAAAGCCGCCCAAGCCCTGCAAGAGAAAGCTCCAAACGACGTGCTTGTTTACGGATTTCTGGTCGATGCCAATGCCGAATTGGGCAACTATGCCGAAGCCGAGAATGCCGCCCAGCGGATGCTTGACTTGCATCCTGGGAATCTGCCGGCTCTGACTCGTGCGGCTTATCTCCGAGAGCTGTTCGGTGATATCGATGGCGCCTTCGAACTCATGGACATGGCCTATCAGGCCACCCCCGTGGCGGAGACCGAAGACCGGGCCTGGATCGTCACGCAAATGGCTCACCTAAAAATGGCTGCGGGTGATACGCAAGCCGCAGGGAGGTTACTGCAGCAAGCCTTGCAACTTTTCCCTCGATACCATTACGCGTTATCCAATTTGGCGAAAATTCGACAGATGCAAGGCAGGTTCACCGAAGCGATAAGGTTGCTGCAGCAACTCTACGCGGAAGCGCCACATGCCGAGAATCTCTACTTACTGGCGGAGGGATTCGAAAAGGCTGGGCAAACTGAAGACGCCCAGGCCGCATTTGCCGAATTCGAGAGGAAGTCGCTGAAGGAAGCGGTCATGAAAGATAACTCCAGCCGCGAACTCGTCTTCTATTATGCCGATCACGCGAACGAACCCGCTAAAGCGCTCGAGATTGCGCAGCAAGAGCGCGCATGGCGCCACGATGTCTACACGCTTGACGCCTACGCTTGGGCCCTGCATGTGAACCGCCGAGATCAGGAAGCCCGAAAACAAATAGAGACTGCACTCGCGGTCGGGCTTCGCGACTTTAAGCTCTTTCAACATGCGGCGGTGATTGCAGCTTCTCTGGGAGATCAACAAAGGTCAGACCTATACAAAGAGGAAATGGTGCAACTCAATCGGGGCGAGAGCCATTAGCTGGCCTCACCTGTTTGCTCGTGTCCAAAGACATAACCGCGACTGCCCGATTTTCAGGTATCCTTTCGCCGGGTGACTCAGGTGAACAGGTCGGCCATGGCAACGAGGATCGAACGTCTTCCAAAGTCTCACCGTCACGTACTGTCTGGAATCGCTCTGGTCTGTGCGCTTCTTTTGTTCGAGGGAGATGTTATTGCCGCCCCGAAAGGCGTCTCGTTCTCAGTCCCTTCGGATCAAGTCGAGGCCTACGACTATGTCGAGATAGCGGCGAATGTGGACGCCCCCGACGCCCAGAATCCCTTTGAAGATGCCAGCGTCCGTGGGACTTTCGAGAGTAGCGCGGGAAGACGCTGGAATGTTGATGGATTCTGCGATTCGGTTGACGGTCGGAAGTATCTCCTTCGGTTTATGCCATCGCAAAGTGGCACCTACAAATACTCGGTCACGTATCAGCAGGGTCAGTATCAGAATGTGTCTAAAGGGACGCTTTCGGTGATTCGTGGGCAGCGGCGGGGACCAATTCGCATCGACGCGAAATATCCATGGCATTTTTTGTGGGAAGGAACTGGTGAACACTATTTCTTTAATGGCACGACCGCATACTGGCTCGTGGGCTGGCGCGATGAGCGCGTCATTCAATACAGTCTCGATCGGCTGCACAGGCTCAAGGTCAATCGCCTCCGCGTAACGCTCGCCGGAAGGACCAACGTCTGGTACGGCGAACCCGTAATGATGGGTGCGAACTGGACAGTTTTTTCGACCCCCTGGCCAAGGACTACGCCGGGCGACATTATGCATCAGGGGCTCGACTACTCCCGCGTGTTTTCTAACCCGGGATTTGATTATTCGCGCTTCGATGTCGCCTATTGGCAGAAATTCGAGCGAATGCTTGGTTATGCACGTGAACGGAACATGGTTATTTCTGTGGTGCTCGACATGAATGATAGCGGCATTCATCCAGAGGCTGGCAGTGAGGACGAACACCGATTCATTCGCTACGCGGTTGCGCGCTTCGGGGCGTTCTCGAATATCACCTGGGACTTGGGCGACGACCTCGACAGTTACCGTGATGACAAGTGGACCCACGAAACCGGCACTCTATTGCAGGAACTAGATCCCTACAAACATTTGGCCACCAGTCATCCGGTGCACACGATTCACCAGGACCGCCCATCCAACTGGTTCGGCTTCACGTCCTATCAGGACTGGTCTCGCGACCAGCATCAGTTGATGCTTGAATCTCGCAAGCTTCAAGAAAAGGCGGGTCGCATCATCCCGCAGACCAATGAAGAGTACGGATACGAAGATCACTATCCAGTTTGGGCCATGCCAGGAACTGATGCGAGTGACGTGCTCCGTCGCACGGCTTGGGACATCGCGATGGCCAGTGGATATCAGACTGCCGGAGAGACTGCTCGTCGTGGAACCAACATCTGGCCGGATACGGGCGGTGGTTGGATGAATGGCAGAGGCGACGACACCATGACCATGTTCCTGGGCTACAGTCACTTGGTCGATTTCTTCACCGGGTTCGATTGGTGGAAAACCAACCCACACGACGAACTAGTGAACAACGGCGATTATTGCCTGGCGGAACCCGGGATCCTCTACGCCGTGTATCTCCCCAAAGGCGGGAACGTCACAATCAAACTCCTGCCAGGACACTACGAAGCACACTGGTTCAGCGCCATGACCGGTGAGAGGGTCAGCCTCCCTCAAGTCGATGGCGGCGTTTGGACCTCACCTGACACGCCCGATCGCAACGATTGGGCTCTGCTGTTGCAGTCAAAATAGGCAAGGCCTTCAGCTCGATACCACCATTCTCTTCGCGAGCCGGGAGATGCAGAAGCATCAGGCGAACCTTTCAGCCCGGGCACTCTAAAATCAGTTAATAGTTCTCCTGCTCAGGCCTTGCCCTTCTCGGCAGCCCAACCCCTAGATTGGTGGGAGACGGAAATCGTATCCCCTGGCGTAAATACAACAAGGTAGAGCGCCACAGATGGCATGCTTTGCAGGTTGACACAGGTTCAGTGCGAACGGAACGGGTTTATTGTGTGCGACAAACGAGAAGTCGTGGAGAAAGCCCATGTGAACAGTATGGACCTACGAATCTTATCGAGCGGTAACGAATCGTCGCATATCAATACTCCTTGTATTGCGTACCCATTGAGTTGAGACTCGCCAGCACTTCGGCGGGAACATGAAGCTGTAAAGCCTGAAGATTTTCGCGAAGATGCTTCAAGGAAGACGTTCCCGGAATCAGCAGGATGTTAGGCGACCGCTGGAGAAGCCAAGCAAGCGCAAGCTGCATGGGCTTCGTTTGAAGGAATGCTGCGGCTTCGTTCAGCGTCGACGACTGCAACGGAGTAAAGCCACCCAGCGGGAAAAACGGAACATAAGCTATGCCTTGGACAGCGAGCTCATCGATGAATGCATCATCCTTCCTCTGCGCAACGTTATAAAAGTTCTGCACGCAAACTATCTCCGTGATGCCCTGCGCTTGGGAGAACTGTTTGGGCGTAACATTGCTCAAACCGATGTGGCGAATCAATTCCTTGCGCTTAAGTTCTACGAGCGCGGTCAGAGATTCCTCAATCGAGCCCTCCGACGGTTCGGTGAATCCTCCCACGCGGAGATTGACGACATCGAGAACGTCGAGACCGAGGTTCCTCAGATTGTCGTGAGTCCCGTCGATGAGTTCCTGGCGTGATAGGGCAGGAATCCAGGATTTGTCCGCTCCTCGGCGAGCGCCCAGTTTGGTCACGATCAGAAGATCGTCGGGATAGGGATGCAGCGCCTGCTTGATGATTTGATTGGTCACATGCGGGCCGTAATAGTCGCTGGTGTCGATATGGTTAATGCCAGACTCTACTGCCTCGCGCAGAACTGCAAGGGCAGCGTCTCGGTCAGGCGGGGGCCCAAACACACCTGGGCCCGCAAGCTGCATGGCGCCGTAACCCATGCGGTTCACAGCCAGAGATGTGCCGGGTAGGGTGAAGCTGCCGGCGAGATGAGTTGGTGCAATCATTTCGTTCCTCCTGATTCATCATTTGATGAAGGATTCTTGAGATTTGGAGACGTTCCATTCGGGTGAATTCCGATCTGCATTCGCCAAGATCGAGGGTCAAAGGCCATTTCTGAAGCCAAGTAAAACCGAGTTGGAATGCTGGTCTGAGCTTTGGCTGCTCTCTCAACCGTTGGGGAACAAACGAGATCGCGATCGACCCCTCCCCGACAGCGAGGCAACGCGTTTGACGTTGCCTGCACGGACATCCCCGGTAGCGAAGATCCCGGGCAGACTCGTTTCCAAAAGATAGGGTCGGCGCGCCAGAGGCCAGCGCGCGGCGGTCAACTCTTCGGGCGAAAGATCGAGACCCGTCTTAATGAAGCCCTTGTCGTCAAGTACGACGCAACCATTGAGCCAGCCGGTGTCTCCGGTCATCATGAACACGTGAGCGATGTTTCGCTCCCCGGTCCCACCGGACTTGGATCGCGCCACGTTAAACTCTACCGCCACACGGCATCTTTATTGCCTGACAGTGCTCGATCCAGATAAGTAGCCGCGCTAATCAGAGCCAGATGGGTAAAGGCCTGGGGGAAATTCCCAAGATGCCGACCATCGGGACCCAATTCTTCGGAGTAAAGTCCAAGATGATTGGCGTACCCTAACAGCTTCTCAAACAGCAGCTGGGCTTTTTCCAATTCGCCAGCACGCGCGAGGCATTCCACATACCAGAATGAGCAAGCAGTGAAACTCCCGTCGGTGCCCGGGAGCCCGTCTACATGACTGCCGTCAGCTCGGTACCGACGCACAAGGGTATCTTCGATTAGGCGATTCTCGATCGCTCTCATGGTTGACAGCCACATCGGATCGACCGGGCTGATGAAGCGCATCATGGGCATCAGCAGCGCCGAAGCGTCCACGTCTTTTGTGCCCTTCGCTTGGACAAACGACTGCAACTCTTCATTCCAGAAGTTGTTATAGATGTCGCTGCGAATTTCGTCTCGCGCGCGCTGCCAAGCATCGAGGGGGCCAGGCAATGATCGTTTGAACGCCAAGCGCAAGGCGCGGTCGAAGGCAACCCAGCACATGAGGCGTGAATGGAGGAATTCTCGCGGCCCGCCTCGAACCTCCCAAATCCCCTCGTCTGGTCGCCGCCAATTTTTCTCCAGCCACCCGAGCATGCGGTGAACGTTCTGCCAACCTTGATGTGACGACGCATGAGCGTATTTGTTGGCGAGGTACAGCGAGTCCATGAACTCGCCATAGATATCGAGTTGTAGTTGCTCATAAGCCGCGTTGCCAATGCGCACCGGCCTCGAATTCTCATAGCCGGAGAGATGGTCGAGTGCAATTTCATCGAGCTTCAGTCTGCCATCCAGCCCATACATCACCTGGAGCGGGCCGCGTTGGGCATCGTCACTCAATCGATCTTTCAGCCATTCGACAAACGCTTCCGTTTCATCGACAAAACCTAAACGGATAAGGGCATAAAGGGTGAATGCCGCGTCTCTCAGCCAAGTAAAGCGATAATCCCAATTCCGCACTCCACCAATACTCTCGGGCAGGGAGAACGTGGGGGCAGCGACGATTGAGCCATGTTTACGGCTGATGAGCAGCTTCAACAGTAAAGCAGAACGATGGACCATTTCCCGCCATCGGCCTTTGTAATTCGACTTTGAAACCCATGCTTTCCAGAATTGAGCGGTATCAAAAAACCGCCGGTTCACAAGGTCCATTTCGGGCGGCTGTCCCTTGGTTCTCGGAGACCCAAAGATAAACGTGGCTCTCTCGCCAGCTTTCAGAGTGAATGCGGACGTGACGCCCTGCGATTCTTGTTCCAGACACACCGTTGCATACAGCGACATCGGAGGGCACGCAGCATCGGCTGGCGAAAAAGTTGCACATCTATCTGAGATCCGGAGTTCATGCTTACCGGCTGCGTAGTTGAATCGGGGCTGACAGCTCATTTCAAAACGGACGTTCCCACGGATGACCGAAACGGACCGAACGATCTCGTTCGGTTGCTCTCCGTCTTGCTCAATCGGCATGTAATCTGTGAGCTCGGCAACCCCTTCCTCGGCAAGAAATCGCGTCAGCAGAATGTTCGTTTCTGGCAAATAGAGCTGGCGGACGCGCACATTCGAAAGCCGCGGCCGAATCTCGAAACGTCCACCCTTCGTGTCATCTAATAGCGCAGCGAACACGGTTGGAGAATCGAACTCCGGATAGGAGAGGAAATCGATCGAGCCGTTCATGCCAACTAACGCGATCGATTGCATGTTGCCGATGACGCCGTAATTCTCAATGGGCTGAAAGGCCATCTATGAACCCTCCGTACCAGCATTATCATTCGCGTATTGTGGGCAGCACAGCCCATCTCAGGGCAGGCTGTCGAAAAAGAGATAGACCGAGGCAAAGCGACCATTCCGGGCGACGTTAAAATCCTCCCCGCATAAGCGGGTGGTCTGCCGGGGGAGCGCCAGATACCCATCGAACCCTTCCGGCATCACGCAATTCTTCGGGAGGCGACACGGGCTGATATTCGAAATCTGGATGGGTTGCTTTGATCACACCAGCAACACGATCAATCTCCTCGCGCCCATGAAATATGCCACCCTTGGGATCATGGAACACTGCGTCTTCATGAAAGATATCGCCGATTGCTGCTCGACGACGCACAGAGTCCTTTTCGCCAAAGACGTCGATCAAATTACCCAGCAGCAGAGTCGATATGCTGTAGGCCATGGCTTACCTTCTCTCTAGGTCACCAGATCCCGAGGAAGGAAGTCGAGTCTCGCTGTCTAGATGCGCGCATCGAGGGAAAGTTGCAGCAAAACGCGGCATGGCTGATTGTTCAAATCATTGATTGTTGAGACTCATCGAAGTCATTGGACTAGGCGAAACTTTCAGCCACAGGATTCGGTCACCTATGTCGCCAAGTCTTTCCCAGCCAGGGCCGCTAGAGGGACGAGTACCCTTCCGCTCCATGAGCGCAGCTGCCTGCTTGCCGACCTTTCTTGAGCGCCACGATTTTCGTGCCTGAGGTGGCCAGCATCGTCGCTGGAGTAGTATGGCGGAAACACGGGGAGTACATTGTGAACGTGAGGCAAATTCTTTAATCTCTGGGAGAGGCACCGACCTTCCCAGCTACCGAAGGTTCGCTCTAATCGCATGAAGCACTTCGATGCCATTATCATCGGGACGGGCCAGGCGGGTCCGTCCCTTGCTGGACGGTTTTCCGACGCAGGCATGACAGTCGCGATAATCGAGCGTAACAAGTTCGGCGGCACCTGTGTGAACACCGGATGCATTCCGACAAAGACGATGGTTGCCAGCGCCTACGCCGCCCATGTCGCTCGGCGGGGCGATGAATACGGGTTCCCCGCCTGTGATGTGCGCATTGACATGAAGCGCGTGAAAGCGCGCAAGGATGCGGTTTCCGGACGCTCCAATAAAGGCGTTGAAGAAGGGTTACGAGGACTGAAAAATTGTACTGTCATTCAGGGCCACGCTCGATTTCAGTCGCCGCGCGCGGTGGCGGTCAATGGTGAAGTTCTCGAAGCCGACAAGATCTACATCAATGTCGGCGGGCGAGCTGCGGTGCCCGAAATGCCGGGCATTCATGCAGTGCCATTTCTCACGAACTCGTCGATGATGGAAGTTGACTTCCTGCCCGAGCATCTGGTCATCGTCGGTGGAAGTTATGTTGGGTTGGAATTCGCCCAGATGTATAGGCGTTTCGGGAGCGCAGTCACGGTTGTCGAAATGGGACCACGGCTGATCGGACGAGAAGACGAAGACTTGTCGCAGGCTGTGCGCGAGATTATGGAGGCTGAGGGAATACGGGTTCGACTGAACGCGAAATGCATTTCGTTTGAAAAGCGCGGCGGCCAGGCGGTCGTACACATGGACTGCGTGGAAGGTGAGCGGGATGTTTTGGGTAGCCATGTTCTGTTAGCGGTAAGGCGTATCCCGAACACGAGCGATTTGGGCCTCGAGCGAACTGGGATCGCGACTGATGATCGAGGCTACATCATCGTTGACGATCAGCTGCAAACGAAAGAGCGAGGGGTCTGGGCTCTAGGGGACTGCAATGGCCGTGGCGCCTTTACCCACACTTCCTACAATGATTATGAGATCGTAGCCGACAATCTTTTCAATGCAGACCATCGGCGAGTTTCAGACCGAATCCAGGCTTATGCCCTCTACATAGACCCGCCGCTCGGCCGTTGTGGCATGACGGAATCCGAAGTTCGGAAATCTGGGCGTCGCGCGCTCATGACGAAATATCCGATGAGTAAAGTGAGCCGGGCTTACGAAAAAGGTGAGACACAAGGCTTCATTAAGATCTGCGTTGATGCGGAGACGAAAGAGATTCTAGGTGCTGCGATTCTAGGAGTTGGCGGCGACGAAGTAATCCACGTCTTGTTGGATGTGATGTATGCCAAGGCGCCTTACACGGTGATCCAGCGCGCCATGCATATTCATCCGACAGTGGCGGAATATCTCCCCACCGTCTTGGCCAAACTGAAACCCATGGCATAGGAGGAAAGGACCCAGCAAGGTCGCCAGCCCCCCTGGTACATGCTCGTTTGCAAGAGGTTGAACGAAGGAGCAGTCAAAACACGTAGGACGGCAGCTCTAGGAGCTGCTGATGACTCAACGGATCGCCGCCGGTGCGGACGTCTCTGAAGGCGGGCTCATTCGTGCCTGAGTATCCGTATGGGATCGATTTTGGTTACATATCGCGCGGGAATATAGCTGGCGAAAAACGTAATAGCTATGAGCAGTAATGAAACCCCGACGAGAGTCGGCACATCGTGAGCTTTCACACCATAGAGAAACCTCTCTATCAAAGGCGTCGCGGCAAACGAAGCGACCAGGCCAATCGCTACCCCGACTAGCGAAAGTACCATCGCCTGCCTTACAACCAGTCCTAGAACTTGTCCGTGGCGAGCTCCCAACGCAATCCGCACGGCGAGGTCATGCGTGCGCTCGCGAACAGAGTAAGAAACTACCCCGAAAATTCCGATTACGGCGAGAATAAGCGCGATCGTGGAAAAGAGTTCCAACGCCTCGCATAGAAAGCGCCAAGGCGCTGCCGCGTTCGAAACGGTCTGCTTTACCATGGTGAGCCCGAAAACGGGAGATTCGGGAGCCAACCCTGAGATCGTCCTACGAACGTCGTGCATCAGCTCCTTCGATATTAAGTGAGTACGAATTATGAAACTCGCGTGCATCCTACTCTCGGTCCATCCGAACGTAACTCGCGTGGGCGTTTGGTGGTACGAAACGTATGCCTCTGGTCGCGGGTCTATCGTCAGGTTGCGCTGCCTTACGTTTCCCACAATCCCAACAATCTCTCTTGGCCTTTCTTCCGGGAATTCCTCGAATTTGAGGACTTTCCCGAGCGGGTCTTGGTTCGGCCAAAACTGTCGCGCCATAGATTCGTTGATGACGACTACCCACGCATTGCTCCGCGTATCCTGTTCGCTGATGCTTCTGCCTCGTAAGACCGGAATCTCCATCAACTGAAAATAGTCCGGACTGACAGACTGTTGCCAAACCCTGGGCCGTTCGGCAGCCGTCGAGACGCTATGCCCCGCGGTTGTGAAACGCGGACTGTCATATTGAACACCAGGTATCAGCGGCAGCCAGTCAATCATTGCCACGCCGTCAACGCCGGGCAAGGTTCGGAGACGTTCCAGGCTGGTTTGGCAGAATTGTTCCACCGACGGACGGATAAGGATGAAGTTCGTTTTCCCAACCTGGCTGGTATCCAGGTATTTTTCCCCGGTCAATCGAATCTCCGCGGTCAAAAGGTGCTCTGGATTGAAGCCTGGCGTCGTCCGAAGGATGTGGGTCAGGGTATTGATCATCAGCCCCGCACAAACTAACAGCACGAGTACGAGCGCAACTTGTGACATTACGAGCGCGTTTCTTGCGCGATGATGCGAAATCGCTCTTGTGCCACGCCCTCCCTCTTTTAAGTCATTATTGAGATCAGCTTTCGTAGCGCGGTATGCAGGAAACAGCCCGAAAGCAACACTCGTCAGAAGGCACGTGCAAAACGTAAACAACAAGACCCGAGCGTCGGCGAAAGCGCTGGGTATTCGGGGAAACTCAGATGGAGTCCACAAACTCAGGATTCGGACGTTCAGAAATGACAAAGCTAATCCAGCAACCCCTCCCATCAGCGAAAGTAAAAGGCTTTCCGTTAGCAATTGTCGAAACAAGGTTTTCCGCTTGGCTCCTAAGGCGACCCGTAGGCTGATTTCCTTTCGTCGGCCTGCTCCTCGAACTAGCAAGAGGTTCGCGACGTTGGCGCAGGCAATCATTAAAACCAATCCCACGACTCCAAAGAGCGTGTAGTACATCCGTCTTGTCCAAGCACCGAACAAGGCTCGCTGCAATGGATCAATCCTGACTCCCAAGTTTTTGTATGCCTCGGGGAAGGCCTCCGCCAAATGCAGTGTCGTCACATTCATCGCCGCTTGCGCTTGTTGAGGGGAAACAGCCGGTTTCAGCTTTCCCACAGCAACTAACCATCTGGAATCGGGATCAACTGCTGCCGTTGCGTCCGGCATTCCGTCAACAATGTAGACTTCGGGGCTTCCGGTCCCGAAAAGATCGAATCCGGGCTGCAGGACTGCGTAGATCGGGCCAGACATTGCGTCTACGTAAATTGTTCGTCCGAGCACATTCGGATCACCCCCGAAATGGTGCTTCCAAAAGTCGTAACTGATGAGAACACCTAAAGCTCCCTGCTTCTCGGTGGTTTCATCCGTAGGTAAGTTACCGAGAAAGGACTTGATGCCAAGCAATGGCAACAGTTGCGCGCTGATGTGTTGCACGCCGACACGTTCGCCAAATCCTGCGCTCGTCATCGCCACGACGTCTGGTCTAGAGACAAACTCCAGTTGCTCGAAGATGTTGGTTTCCGCCCTCCAGTGGCCCACATCCGTGTCGGAGACCGCCATGGAAAATTCGGGGTGCTGCGCACTGGTTAGCGATACAGCTACGAGACGATCGTGATCGGGATACGGAAGTGGGCGAAAAAGAATTCCGTTAATGACGGTAAAGACCGCCGTCGTCGCCCCGATTCCGATGGCTAATGTGAGAACAGCAACCAGCGTGAAACCGAGACTTTTGCGCAAACCACGAACCGCATATCGAAGGTCCTGCAATATTGTCGCGCCCAGTGCGGTCATGAAAATGTCTTGGTTTGTCTAGTTCTAAGTATCTGTTGTTGCGTTAAGTTCACACTCTAAACATTTCGAGAACCCGGCGTTACTTTCAGATTGCCACGATAACCACACTTTAGCGGCATGATTGTTGAAATCGCGATATCACAACTTTGCGCTTTTTCTTCGCGACAGCGGCGTCTTTCCCACTTCGAAACTTTCTCACTTGAGTCGCAAGTGAGGGGCATATGAAGCCTCGCTATTCAACGAATCCTAGGAAGCTTCAGTGGTTTTTCTTTCACTTGATTTCCAGAGTTGACGAGTGGCTGAATTAGTTCGATCCGCTCCTTAATGCTCTTCTCTCCTTCGATTGCATTCGGCATTTGCTGATTGAGGACCAGGAATTTCTGCAGCAGACGTACCATACCTTCGGGTGAATAACCGGCTTCGATCGCCAACTTCGCACCCTCAAAATCTGCGGCACGCTCGTTGTCATGCCCGTAGCCAGGCAGAAAATCATCGACTTTCAGCTGATCGAATTGCGAAGCCGTCAAATGTTTGTCCGCCAAAATCCTCGCGAGCCGGTCATGACATTGATTCAAGTCGATGTGTTCGATCTCATGCCCGAGCACAGCAGCGAGTTGATCTTCGGTGTCGATCAAGGCGAGAATTCCTCCTCCAACGAACACCTCTCCGCCCGGTAGACCTACGGCACTCCGGAATGTTGGGTCTGGATCGAAATGGAAGCGGTAGGGCAACTTGCGCTTGCAGTGTGCCGTCACCTTGTCGCCGATCATTTGCAGGTATTGTCCAATTGTTTTGGTCTGCGGAGTGTCCCCTATGCCCTGCTCCTTGATGAATTGGGCCGCAAGAATTTGCCCGACTTGAATCTCGTCCGAATCGGAGACGGTCAGCGGCGTGGCAGGCATTCCTTGACGCAAGTTCCCAACCGGCAAGATAAAAACAGCGCTGATAAGAAGCCCGAGTGAGATACTCCAAAACTGAGTCATGCCAGCGCGATTCTAATACCTTAGGGCTATTTGGTGATCGGAGTAGGGATCGTGATTACTCACGACCCCCTCCTCGGACCCGGACGGGCGCTCGTTAGCGCATCCGGTTCTTATCGCAGATGAATGGCGGCAAAGCGTGCATCCGGAAAGGGATGAAG
>Ga0157372_10004673_pt1 | contig 14540 bp, 4 predicted proteins | sample C55metaG_FD_115307 | JGI IMG/M metagenome (GOLD analysis project Ga0157372, IMG submission 115307) | Corn rhizosphere microbial communities from Kellogg Biological Station, Michigan, USA - C5-5 metaG | ecosystem: Host-associated > Plants > Roots > Rhizosphere > Soil | place: USA: Michigan... | reverse complement strand
CTAAAGGAACCAGCCGGAGACATCAATTCCGATGCAGTCAGAACCCGGGAACCCGTGAGCAACGCTTTCTTGCCGAGCACGCGTCTTTGTCCGGAAAGATGGTGTGGGCAGTTCAGCCACCTACAGATGTTTCGAGCGACGGTGTGATTCAAAGTCTTTCGCATAGAAATTTTCTCGGAAGAAGCCGTTGATGCTGGCTGATGTGCCTTTCCGGATGGGACTATTTTCCAGAAGCTACAGGTGCAAGTAGTTGTCCGCTCCATAGACCAGACCAAGGTCAGGAGGGCGATGAACACTTCTCCGATGGCCCCAGCGGCAAAGGGGCGCCAGCCTCGAGAACAATCACAGTCCTAGCATCTCTGGTACGATGATTCCCCAATCCCATTGCTGAAGGTCGGACACGCTTAACTGATGATTCCTGATCCGGAATGGGTCCGCTCATCCTCGACAATCCCAGAATCCGCGTAATTTTCACCGATCCGAATCAGTCGGGGATCGTAGATGAAGTTGTCCAGCCTCTCCAACTCTGACTTGGAGCCAGGCCTTCACGCTGTGCTGAACGGATCCACTAGCTAAGATCAACACGGACTAGGAGCATCGCCGGAACAACAAACATCGCGCTTAAGGCACGGTTAGTCCTCTGTATTCCCATAGCTTTGCATTCTGCGGCGAGCTTCCTAAGCGGAACGTCGCCGTATAGGGGACAGTCTTTTTGTAATGCTTCGATACGATTAATGATCTCAGTATCCGAGGAAACCTAAGGATGACCGAGCGAACTTGGCAGCAACAGTGCCGCACCTCGAATTGTGGGATCCGGGTCATTTAACGCACGCAGATAGTACCTTGCTTCCGTGGAAGACAATGCGCTTGCAAGAATCGCGCGAAACCTTACTCTAATACAATCGTCATTGCGGACAGACTGTCATTGGGGCCTCGGCGAGCAATGATAGCGTAGTTTCTTGAGTTTTGTTGAATATCTCTTCCGGAATTTGTGCGCACCCAATTTTCTCGGTCAATTCTAAGGGCGCCATAATCTTCTCCCTTTTGACCAGTCGCGATGTGCTTGTGGTTTAGCGGCATGGCATGTCAGGGGGTATTGATTATGCCAGTCGATGGCACACCTGAGTCCATGTCTCAAAACGATCAAGCGACACAACGCGATAAACAATAAAGGACCTTATCACGCGCAAAACCGTGCAAGGTGCGGCGCACACGCTCTGCGAGCCATGTGTCAAAAGGGTTGACGAATTCCGAACTTCGGCGACACTCTTTTGACACGGCTGAACGTTTAGGATTGATGCGATCTTTGATCGGAAAGGCTTTAATTCCTCCATGCTGTGTGGCTGATAATGAAAGGCGAGACTCTTCGGAAGAAGCTGTGTCAAAAGGTATAGGTTCAGGCACAAGAGAGCAATAATCCAAAGACGAACGACGAGGGGCGCTTTCCATGGTCGCGGATAACGTCCACAGGACCGTGATCCGTCAATTTTTCAGGTCCTCGCCTTCTGAATTTCTAAGATTGCAATCTAGTCAACGGTTAAGACCAATTGTGTCGTATGCGTCTGAGACCCGGACACGCCGGTGATCGTAACCGTTGATGTGATCGGAGGCGGTACTCCGTTGCCCGAACCACTGGCACCACTGCCACCTCCGCAGGCGCATATCGTGATCAACATTCCAACAAGAAAAACGAATACACTCGCACGGAGCCACTTCCTTCTCGATCGTCGTAATAAGAAGAGGATACCCACTGCAATCGTTGCTGGAACTCGGAACGGTCGCATTGGTTGCACATTGTTGTTCGCCTTGGTGGATGTAGTGATGCGCATGGAGGACATGTTGCCAGTGAAAACCGTACTGGGAGAGAAGCTGCAGCTTGCACCAACTGGCAATCCCGAGCACGAAAGCGATACCGATCCTGAGAATCCGTTGGCTGAATCCGAGCTTACGGAGACGGAGACAGTCCCGGACTGCCCGCCCGTAAGAGTGAGAGTACTTGGCGAGACCGTGAGCGCGAAATCAGGAGGCGGCAAATTTATCGTGTACGCTGCCGATGCGACCAAACTCGAGGAATACCCAGGGGCAACAGCCACGGCCTCAATGGTTTCATCCGCTGAGACCGGAATCGGAGAACCCGTGGCATACAACGTTGACACGCCAACAACAGGTGTGCTCCCGTCTACCGTAAAGTAAATAGCCGCAGAGGAGTCCACATCACTGAGGGATACTTGCTGCTTCGATGTGTATGTTCCGGCCGCCGGATTAAACGCAGGTGCGGCCGTTGCGCCGAGAGGGTCAATCCCAATTGTTACAGAAGCCGAACTCGTTGCATACGGGGTTCCGGTTATTTCAGAATTGAATCTCGCCGTAACGGTGTCCGTGCCCACGGGCAAGTTCGCGCCACTGAGGCCAGTAATCCATATGGCCTTTCCAGTTGGATCGAGGGACAAACCTTTGACGTCGACACCATTGACCATAATCGTGACCTGCCCCAACGCAGCCTTTCCCGAATCATCGAGCACTGTAGCCGTAAATGTTATGGGGGTGCCGTACAGTGCTTTAGTAATGTTGGCCGCTAAAGTCGTCGCTGTTGGGACGGGATTAATCGTCTCTGTCATCGATGACATCGTCGGTGAGTTTTTGGCATCTCCCAAATAGTATGCGTAGATCGGGAGAGAACCTGAGAGCACGGACTTTGGATCGAACGTGGCGATCCCGCTGCTGTCCAGGTCGGCCGGTGTCCAAGGGCCCATTCCCGTAAAGTCTCCCTGATCGCTCAGTTCAATGCCAAAGACACTGAAATAAACGGTCCCCGTGGGCATGTTTCCAGAGTTCCCCTGAACCTGGGCGGTGATGGTCAGAGGCCTTCCATAAATCTGAGGGTTAGAACTTGCTCCGAGCGTCAGTTTACTCAGTGGAAGGCTCTTCATCTCGGCTGCATTGAAAACCGAAAGAAATGACTGTGGACTCCACGTTGAGAACGCCGTCCAAAGTACACCTTTAGTCAGGGGAAAATCTGCGGACTGCGTGATTCCGGCGAGATATGCATTGCCGGCCGGATCCATCGCCAGCCCCATGGCACAATCACAGTCTCCACCACTTTGATCGCCAGTTCCACCCAAATAGGTCGAATAAAGGATCGCGGTTCCTGTGCTATTCATCTTGGTTAAGAAAGAACCCGAGTCATTAGAGAAGAGTTCGGGTAGGTTCAGCGTCTCGAATGCGCCCCGTGTAACGGGGAAATCAAGCCCGGCTGTGCTCCCGGCAACGAGCGCATTCCCCTGGCCATCCACAACGATGGCGCTGCCATAATCCGCTGAGATTCCCCCAAGCACATTCGTGGTACCGCCGAGGAGAGTTGAGTACACCAGGCCAGTCCCCATCCCATTCAACTTTGAGATGAAGGCGCTTGAAGTCAGTTTGGACTGAAAGACTCCCGGGGTAGTAGGAAAGTCACTGGATGACGTGTTGCCTGTCGCGAGCACAGATCCCGAAGAGTCAACGGCAATTGCACTAACCGCATCGAGAAAACTGCCGCCCAGGAGTGTGGAGTAGATCAGCGCTGATCCATCGGCATTCAGTTTCGTTACAAAGCCAGTTCCCCAATCCGGCGCTTTGTTCAAGTTTTGGAATGCTCCGGCCGTAGTCGGAAAATCCAGGGAACGCGTTGATCCGCCGATGTAAGCGGAACCGGAGCTGTCAACCTGTATTGCCATCGGGGAATCATCGCGACTTCCCGCCAGAAACGTTGAGTAAGCCAAGGCGGTCCCGGAGGCATTGAGTTTCGTCACAAATCCAGACCCAAATGACGGAAGACTTTTGGCCACTTCAGTCATCTGAAACGCGCCATGAGTTGTCGGGAAGTCAGCATCATAAGTGATGCCGGTTATGTAAGCATCTCCCGAAGCGTCTGTCGCCACTCCGGCGGCTACGGTGTGTTTGCCACCCCCCAGATAAGTGGAATAGATGAGTCCCGTCCCTGAACTGTTCAGGACTGTAACAAAAGCCGATCCCACCGATGCCCGATTGACTGTCTCGAAGGCTCCCGTTGTGACCGGGAAGTCTGGTGAGCCCGCGGATCCGGTCACGTAAGCATTTCCGGCCGCATCCAATGCAAGCCCAGTTATGAAATCACTCCCGCTTCCCGAGATGAAGGTGCTGTAAAGGAGAGCGGTGCCAGTGCTGTTGAATTTCACAACGTAGGGATGGAATCTGGCGTACCCTGGATTGACCGGATTGGCTTGGAAACTGCCAGCCGACGTGGGAAAACTATCCGGTGCCGAGCCTGCGACAAACGCTTCTCCCGCGCTATTGACTGCAACACTAACGGCTCCAGATCCAGGGCCAAAATATGTTGAATAATTGAGGATCGGATCGATGACGAGCTGGCGGCTCGAATCGTAGGGTCCAACTGCAAACTCTACGACATTCCCTTTGACGATCCGAAATGCGCCTGCAACGGGCTGCCTCTCCTCGTTCGCGGCGGTCTGATAGACGGTCGGGCGACGGAACGAAATGCTGCCATGGGCCGCCGCGATTATGAGACTTCCGTTCGAATCAAGCGTTAGCCTCTGCGCCCCATTGAACTGCAGCTCAATAGCCCTTGGATCGGCCCCTGGTGCAACTGAGAAATCGAACTCGAGCTCCTGTTGAGTGCCGTAGTAGATCAGATCGATCCCCGGATAGATCCCTTCATATTTCAGCCGGGAAAATGTCGGGATTCCGGTGTGCCAGTTGGATGGGTTATCCCCTCTGATGTAGTTCACTGTCCCAGGCAACTTATCCTCGCAGTAAACTCGAGGTTCGGGACGGATATGCAGCACTTTCATGTGAATCAGATCAGATGCTTGAGCCCGTTCTTCAGTTCTGCGTCCGTGATCTAGATCGGCCGCTGGCACCGGTTTAGCGAGGGAAAAAATCGCTTCATCTTTTCCAAAGAGCATTGAGTATCTAGAGCTTCTTGCAAGAAATCGAGTATCTGGACTCGTTTGTCCTTCATTGGGTTCGAAGGCGATAGGTGCCGAATTTAGGCTGTTCAGTCTGCTTTGCCGATCGATGAGTTCGGCTCGAAGAGCATACGACTCGGTGACAGAATAAACGGCGCAGCAAACGCCAAATGACAGACCGGCTACGGTCGTTAGCGATACGATGCGGCGGCTCAATCATTGCCTTTCAAATAGATTTACACTACCTGACGCCATAGGTGCCAGAGTCCTTGCTCGCTGCGAGTTACTGCCGTTTAGGGATCTAAACACACACAGGCCGTCTGGGAACGGCTAATGCTTGCCCTCTGAAGCAAAAGCCTCCAGGTCACTCACTGATACATTCCATTCGGAGATAGAAACCCCCTCATTGTTCTCTGTCCGCCGCTCCCTCAGATACTCTACGGCTCGGTTGGTGTCGAATTTACCCCCGATATCTTCGAAGAACAACAACTGGTTCTGAGCGAATACCTCTTCACCAACTCGATAGAGTGCCCACCACTCGATATGCGAGGCTATTTTGGGACTGCTGAATGTTGTAATGAGAACGGCTTTCCTTTGACCTTCAAGGAGGCTTTGAATAGAGCGCCGCCATTGATTTCTGTATTCCTCTGGTGTCCATTCGCCGAGATTGGCAAGAAACTCTTCCGCCCAATCCCCAAGGACAATTCTGCCCCTAGCCGCCGGTATGGAGGCGTCATCATATGGATGCTCCAGGGGAGCATCCTCGAAGCCGATTGCAAATGCCATCACTTTCCAATCTTTTCCAGGTAAACATCCAATGTGCCGACACGGTTGCCTTGACGATCAAACTCCTTCCAAACGCCGCCGCTGTGACCGTCAACGTCTGGACTAAAATACCGGTTTCCGATTTTGAACACCTTCTGTCCGTGAGAATCGAATGGCGCGTCCTTTACGGGCTCCATTCCACTCCATTTTGCGAGATCATTTACTTGAGCGTTCGTTAGCCGAATGATGCCGCCACCGCCGCCTATCCTTCCGGCCATTGCCGCTAAAGCAGCACCTGGGGATATACCCTGATTTAGCGCATCACGATAGGTATCGTTGTAATCCTTCCACCAAGACGCGACGTCACTGTCAGTCGAAGAAGACGACGGCTGCCAATGACCATTGACCTTGATAGCATCGAGCCTGTTTGCGGCAATGTACTTACGCGCTTCGTCTATCTGATCGGCCAGTCGCTCTTTGGCGGTCTCAGTAAATCCCAAAGTATGGAAGAAGCACCAAACACCCCCATGTGTTTCGCCGTCGACCGAGCAGTGCCCATCTTCGTCGTACTTGGTTAGCGGATTGTTGTCCGCGTATCCATAAAGATTTAGCGATTGTGGATTCTTAAGGTCACCATACGGGAGCGGCTGCGGTGTATTACTCCAGTCCGGAGACATGAACCTCCCCATCGCACCGCTGTAGTAGCGCGCTTCGAAGTAGTCGTTTCCAGATTCGGTATCGTGTTCCTTGACGGTGTAGTGATGCTCGGTGGCGTCATCGTAAGTTTGCAATGGATTGGTTTGAGGAATCGCAAACGTACAATTCGCGCTCACAGGGTTATTGAGATCGTTGCCAAACGGAAGGCCTGTACACCACTCATCCACTTGACCCTGTGCGTTTGCCTGAACGCGCTTTGTCCCCAGCGGATCAGTCAGATCAAAGTGGATGCCTTTTCGATCATAGGTTGCAATCAGTCTGCCGCCCGCCCATACGTTCGAGTGCTGCCAATTGCCTGAGCCGTCGACCTCAGTGACCTGATCGCCACCAAGATCTACCAGATAACGGGCCGATTTTGTAAAATTCGAGCCAAGAGGCGGGGCACACGTCGGGCTACTAGCAAGCCCGGTGCTGATCACGCTGTATGGCGCGGGAGACGAGGTTGTCGTTCCCTTGGCAATCCTAGCCCCCTCTGCGTCATAAGCATATTGGATTACAGGGCCATTCCCGTAACGCTTGCTCTGCACCGCGCACAGCTGCCCCTCGGCATCGTACCAATACTCATTCAGACCGTCATACAGTGTGTGGCCGGAGGCATCATAGATAAATGAGCCTGCCGTCAGTGTGGTAGACGACAACGTCGAAGACGAAATCTGATTGTTGGCGTAGTAGGTATTCAATACCTGTGGGGTCGGATTGCTATTGCAGTTCGCGGAAGAGAATGCTTCCATGGTCCGATTGCCGCGCGTGTCATATCTCCAACATCCGAACTTTCCGGCATACTGAGTAGAGAGCGACGTGCTGGAGGTTTGATTACCCGTGACGAGGCGATCCACAGCATCGTAGTTGAAGTTCCATGTGCCCATCACCGAATCAATGTGCTGCAGAATGTTCCCGTTTGGTGCATATCCGCCGCTTGAAGGAACCTGGTATGAGTAAATGGTGCCAGGGTTCGATCCTCCCGTTGAGCCGCCCGTCATTCCCGAAGGGCTGGCGGTAAAAGAGGCCGAGCTGAAATGAGCAGTATCGTAGGTGACGGCTACTTGGACGGGCCAGTTGGTGGTTGACCCGGTTCCCACGCTAATCAACGAAACCACGCTCCCAGAAACGCTCGCCGTCAGAAATGAACTATCCATTGTTGAAATGGCTGACGCCAATGTGCTCGCGACGCTGGATGAGGTGCTTCCGTTGCTCCAGCTCACAGTAGTGGTATGGCCGTTGATCGTCGCAGAGACGGTCCCACTATCGTAAACCGTAGACCCCGACGTACCGCCTGCCATTGAGGACGGCGCAGACACACTAAACGAAGGCGACGAAAAGTAGGAACTACTCCAAGAACGGGTGACCGAAATGCTGTAATTCCCTGCGGGTCCGGTTACCTTGCTTGTTAGAGTCACCGAAGATCCCGAAGCCGATGCAGTTACAGGAGAATTCGAGTTTCCATTTATCGAAGACGCAAGGAGAGTTGCTAGATTGCTGCTGGTTGCACCAGATCCCCAGCCAAATCCGCCCGCAGAAACTCCATTTACATAAATGCTGTAGCCCCCACCGTCAGGTATGGTTTGAGGACAGCTACCGTGAGGCACGCATGGATCGAAGGTATATGTTTGCTCGGACCCGCTTATACCAATCGCCGCAGTCGCTGCCGCCCCGTTTTGAACAACTGATTTCTCACTACCACCGATCGTAATGCTTCCCGCGCTGCCGCTCGCGACCGAAGTGACCACCGTGCCCTGATCCTGCTCGGACTGCATCCTGGCGCGAACATCGTATTGCCGTGAAATGCTAACCGCTGGCGTAGACGATCCATTCGGAATTCCCAATTGCGCAGCTGTCATATGTCCGAAGGCGTCGTAGTTTGTCGCCTGCAATAGCGTTGGTGCAAAAGAGAATGCGGCTCCGACTGAACCGATCGGCCATACCGAAGTGGCAGGCTGATCTTGGACAGATGCCTGCGATATATGCCCCATCGAGTCGTAAGTAGTTTTCCAGGTAACGGACGGTACGTTCATTGGAGTGGAATTTGTGGTCGCGGTCTGCGTAGCAGAGACGGTGGTGGCCAGAATACCGTTGTTTGCCTGTACGGGGCCTCCGAGCAGGTTATAGCTGTAAACAAAATTGCCAGTAGTGGAGCACGTAGAGGCGGTCAGGCATTGCTGATCTCTCCCTACATGCCCTAGGGCATCGTGGTTGCTCCGAATGCGCACGCCAATTGCGCTGGCGGGCACTGTACTCACGCTTGATGTCGGACAACTGCCTGCCTGCTGCCACTCGGCAGTCAACTGCCCTTTGGGATAAGCATCCGTCACCCCAGACAGGGCCGTGTCATATTGATAACAGGAAGATAGATCCGAGATCGCCCCTGTCGTATTCCCAGAGACTGTAGCATAGGTTTTCCCCGTTAGGCGGCTCATCGAATCGTAGGTATAGCTTGTTTTTACCCCTCTCACATCCGTTCTGGTGCACGGGACGGCCGGGTCGGGTGCGCACGCGGAACTAGGCGTCGAATATGTATAGAGAGCAGGGGATGATCCGGACTCGGGATTTGTGGACTGCGTTAACCTCGACATTTGATCATACACAAATTGCCGCGATACACCGTGCTGGTTCACGGTCAACAAGTTACCCAGCGGATCGTAGGTGTATGAGGTCAAGTACCCCGATCCAGATTTGTTCAGTCCGCACGAATTAGGGTTTGCGTCAGGTCCGAGAGGTAACGACGAAACCTCGCAAACGTTCGTCAGGTGTCCAAGCCCGTCAACCTGCTGAATATGTTGTACGTTGGTCGCGCCGTTGAAAGGATCTGTGATCTCGGTTGCGTTAGCCCCGTAAGATAGTGTACTGGTGGCACCATCCGGAAACGTGGTTTGAGTCTTTCTGCCAAGAGCATCGTATTGGAAATAGGTTGTCCCATTCGTTGTGCCACAATACGGATTCGTTACAGAATAAACGCGGCTCATGGAATCGAACATAGTATCGACCTTTATGCCTGACCCGCATTGGGGAGACGCCGTCGTCGATCGCGTCTCCCGGCCGAGGCCATCGAAGGACTTCGTCGTGGAGGTGGTCGTTCCGATGCCATCCACAGAGTGCCTCTCCTCAACAGTGAACCCTTCAGCGACGTCGGTATAATTAAAGGTCGTCGTTCCCTGTCCGTTCGACCCGGTTGTGCCATCAACAGTGATAGGCGATGTAATGGTCTTGACCCGATGCAATGGGTCCGTATAGTCGTAGGTAGTCACTTGACTATTGTTCCACCCCGCGTGGGTATTCACTTGGCCAGTGGAAGTGTAGTAGGTATATGAGTCACTGGCACCGTTCGAATACTGCACGTTCAACAGAAAGCCATTGCCCTGTCCGCCCCACGAATAACTCGTTGTCGCTAGTCCTGCGGCGGGACAACTTCCTACCTGATTGGTTCCTAATCCCAAACCATCTACCTTGCAAGTTATCTGTCCTGTGGAGTCGTAATAATAGGCAGTCCGCCAAGCGGACGAACATGCCGCTGATGTGCCCGCCCCAGAAATGGATGAGCATTTGTCATCGTACTGCAAATTCCCCTTTGAATCGTAACCGTAGTTGACGAGCGAATACGGGGTTCCAGTTGGGCTCGCGCCACTCCCATTCGATCCGACTCCGTCTGTGATCAGTACCTTCGATGGCTTATTGACAATATGGGCATTGGCCAACGAGGTGTTCGAAGTATAAGCGTAGCTAGTGAAGGTGCTGCGCCTCCAGCTGGGCTGAGAACTGGGAATTGGACACGGTGAGCCCGCACAGCTATAAAAGTCAGACTCGTCCCTCTCAATAACGTTGCCCCAACTGTCGTAGACGTTCATTATTTGCTGCTGAAGAGGTGATGGTCCATCGTATAGCGTCGTTGCGACTTGAATCGGGAGACCCCAGCTATTGAAGGTCTCCTGGACTGATTTCACCAGAGTTCCGTTTACGTCATACGATGACGTCAGGGACACCTTGCAACCAGGTCTACCGCTATATTGATAAAGAGGAACCCTTGTATAGCTGAAGCACGTTCCGGTATAGTCGGTGCGCGTTCCATCAGGAGGGTATACGCTGCCCTTCGGTACCGTTGACGTCGTAAGAGACGCGAGGTCGTACCTCCAGTCGTCCTCCGCCGACCCAGAAGAGACAAACGCATCGGTGACGACAACATCCGATATAACAGTGAAGGATCCATATGGATTCCAATCCTTATCTCGGACTTTCCATGCGAATCGGACATGCCCACCCGTCGGAAAGTCGATTTCGTGAATCGTCCCGTAGGTTTGGTCGTAGGTGAAAGTATACGAGGTAAGATCGGGACGGCTAATTGAGGTCACTACGGGAAACATCGATCCCTGGCCCGGCGGATTGACCGTCTTATTAGGGCATGTTCCCGTACTGCAATAGCCGCTATTTGTGATCTCCAAAGAAGTCGGATGCGGCAAAGTAAATGATCCTAGGGCAACATTGGAAAAGGTGATCGAGTAATTCTCCGCATTTCCGGTTTCCCCATAGGTAGTCAGGTAGTAGCTACCGGGTGCTATTTGGCCAGCTTTGCCAATCGGAATGTTTGTCTTGAATAGAGTTCTTCCTATTGTGTCCGTCGCCGTCGTTACACCCGCGCTCGTCGTCAAAGTTGCAGAATTTAGATTTGCGTCAGTTATAGTACGACCGGACGTCGAAGTGCCATCTGGACCTATGACAGATCCGTTTGTGGTGAGCATCGCAGATCCATCGGAAGTCCACGAAGTGCTTCCGTATGTTGCGCTATCGGACTGCGCTGAAGAGCACGGGCCAATCAAGCCACTACTATAGTTCGAGGAAAATTGTTCGATCCCCATATCATGGGCAGACCCGTTCTCGTCCGTGTAGACGTACGGCCCATAGATATAGCAACCGTAACCGGTAACGTGGTAGCTCCCATTTGAGTCTGTGAAACCCTGATCCGGCAGGTTTGACCATTCGGAGTAGATGAAAGGCCCCGTTGTGATCCAGGGTCCTGTAGGTGCAACAAGCCCTCCAATGAATCCGACTGGTGTAGGTGACCATTGAAATACACTGAGGGACCCGTCAATAGGGGTATAAAACACGCCGTTCGCTTGCAACGTTACAGTTGACCCTGAGTTGTAGATCAAAGCGAACGGAATTTTGGGTCCTCGGACTCCTTGTGGAGTCGTCTCAAAGGGAATCCTGATGCTTACCTGACCACTTATGGGATCGACCTGCCACACTTTTGCAGCCTTCTCAGGATCGGGAGCACCGGCCGGGTGGTTTGTATCCGCAAAGGTTCCTGGAGCCCCTTGGGCATGGGCTTGTAGACCCACGGCTATTGAAGCAGTGATCAAGGCAGAGGTATACCATGTGGAGCATTTCTTCATCGGCTCGTCTCCCGTGCGACTAAGACCAAAGGTTGGCTTGTAATTGAATCGTCTGACATTCTATAGACCATTTCGGTCTTGTCAATCCAAATCGGGTATTACTCGATACTCGCAAATACTGGATAATCACTCACTTTTACCAATTCGGTAATGACTAATTAATCACTCTCGCCCAAGAGAGCCGCTTCGGGAGATTCGCGCAGTGATTTCGTAGGACATAAGAATCTTCCCAACCGGCAGTGGCAGATTTCTGTTGAGGACTTAGTCTAGATATATTTCTATATTCGGAGCCCACTCCGTCGGCAATTCGCCCTGTCGATCAAGAGACGGATTCCGAAGATGATCCGCAATCGCAGGAAAAAGTCTAGTTCAATTCTTTTCATTTTGATCGTGATCGATATTTGAGCCAAAAGGCGAGCAGGAGGTAATTCATAGCAATGTCTCTACTTCCATCCCGAACCTGTTCAACGGGGGGAACGATATATCCACCCAGACGTTAAGCCGCCCCTCGTCATTCGTCTTTGAATCATTGCTTTCCTGTGCCTGAACCTATACCTTCTGATACCGCCCGATCGGTGAAATCGGCCGTTGATCCTCTTCAGTTTAAGCTGACTTGTTTGCAAGACTTTTGTAACGGCACCTATCTTCGCACACATGAAGGCGCGTCCTCGTCACCTTATTGCGGTCTGGTAAGAGCATGACTCTTCGGGAATATCCAATGATAACGGACAATATCGCTTCGGTCAGCCGATCTCAACGGTTCGTTTTGAAAGTGCGGATACAAAAATCCTGGTGTCGACATTGGATGAGCTTGCGAAGTAGGTGCGGGGATGCGGCACCAAGAGATGAATCGGCTTTCAGTGATCAGAACCGTCGCTCAAACTCGGTGGGGGAATTCTGGCCTCGAAAAGTGCGTAGGCAATTTTGCACCAATCGCGCCGACGCTAACACCCAACCTCTTGCCTGATCTGGAGACTCATCCATACTCATCTATTCTGCGCGTGAAGTGTAGCCCGTTCCGGGCACTCAATCACAACTAGTTGCTAAGAATTCAAGGACCGTTACGACCGTTACTTGAGCTCTTGGAGCGTGGCCCAGAATCGTTCACCATTGGCTTCCCTGACCCAGTACTGAGTGAGCTGATTGGCCGGCGAGCAGCGCGCGCCGATGACAACGCCTTCGCCACGCTCGCTCCGTGCCGCAGCGCCCATCTTCAGCGGGAAGCAGTTGGGCGGGTACGAAGTCGCAGGCTTGCCGGGAAGCAGGAGCGATGAAAGCAAACTCACGCCTTGAGGTGTGAGTTCGAACACCGGATCGAGCAAAATAGAGCTAAAGGGACCGATTCCATGCACCAGCTCGATGGTATCGGTCTTGGACCAGCCAAAATGCGCCATATTCTTCGGTGCGATGCCAAACGATCCTAGATCCATCAGCATGAGCGCGGACCGATCGAAGTGCCGTCCCATACCCAGTGCCCATGTGCCCTTTACGATGGTAAGGTTTTCGTCGATGGGATGGGTGTGCGGAAATACGATATATCCCGCGTCCTGATGGATTCGCAAGACAAACGGCTCCCCGGGCTTCGAGAAATCCCCCCAGACCTTTTCAACCCATTGGCCCTGCTGGAACTCGTGCAGCGGTACAACCGTGTGAAGGGCTGCCGGACCTTGAGGCAGCGCGCGACCGAACAGATTAAATCCAATAGGCAGTATGAGAGATAAGGTCCTTAATGATTGGATAATGCCTCCATTCGGGTCGCACTCTAGCTTCACGACTATACGTGATTTTCCAAAACTTGGAGTTTTCGGTTTCTAGCTGGCCGATCGGCTGGAAACAGCCGACTTGCGCCACTTGACGAGTTCAGGTCAATGCACCTTCCGGCGCGGCTACTTTCGGCGAACGCATTGACGACTTTGTTTCCAAAATGTGGGAATAGAAATAGCCAGGCGATGTAAAGGTTCATCGACCTGGAAAGTGACGAGTTTGTACTGGGGATATTCGCGCTCGGACGGAACGCCGATTTTTCAACATTTTGTAAGGCATGCAATCCGATACCGAAGCAACAGCGTACCTCTATTAACCAAGTGGCTTAGAACCTGAGCCACTACATCATTTCCCTTCCCCCGGGATTAGTTTGGCCCGTTCCCGAACGAAGCGAAGTTAACAGGAGATCCCTATGCCAAAACTGAGATCTGCAATCGCACTTGCGTTGAGCCTGGTGATTGCCTATCCGCCAGGGGCCTTTGCGTCCAGCCATCGCGAAGCGCCTATTACCGCCCTGGATCACACCGCTGATATCACTGATTTCTACGCGTTTGTCAGCTACGATCATCCAGATCGCGTGACCTTCATCCTGAACGTCGATCCCTTCCTGCAGCCCAGCAATGGACCGAACTACTTTCCTTTCGATCCGTCGATTGTGTACCAGATCAAGATCGATAACAATCATGATGCCCGGGAAGACGTAACCTTCCAATTCAGATTTCAGACGACAATTCGTGCCCCAAAGGTCTTCACAGGCTTCGTTGGCGCTGGCAATGGAATCAGCGCGCCGGCAAACTCACCAGCGCCGGTCCCTCCGGGAACGCCGATCGTGCCTCCCGCCATAACTTCGCTGAGCGGTCCTGGCGCAGCAGGCCTTAGTCTTCAACAAACCTTCACAGTAAACATGGCGAGAGGCCATCACAATACCTCTCTGAGAAACACGACCGGCGCTGCACTGATTGCGGTT
>Ga0157372_10004671_pt1 | contig 14546 bp, 13 predicted proteins | sample C55metaG_FD_115307 | JGI IMG/M metagenome (GOLD analysis project Ga0157372, IMG submission 115307) | Corn rhizosphere microbial communities from Kellogg Biological Station, Michigan, USA - C5-5 metaG | ecosystem: Host-associated > Plants > Roots > Rhizosphere > Soil | place: USA: Michigan... | reverse complement strand
CGCTGATCGATATGTTGCCCGGCAGTTCCGCCGCATTGTCCGAGCTCGCCGCGCGCGGCGTATCGATCGGTGGCGCCGGCATCGTGGCGCGGTTGCTTGCTTCGGCCCCGCGCGGCGAAGCCGGCATGCCGCTGCGCGCGCTGGCCGCGGATCTTGCCGCTCGTGGCGCCGACTGGTGCGGCTCGACGCTCGCCGACACCTCCGCGCTGCACGCCGCCGTCGCGCTCGGCGATGTCGCGATGACGCGCGCGCTGCTCGCCCGCGGCGCCGATCCAAATGCGCGCGACGCGCAGGGTTGCACGCCGCTGCATCTCGCCGTCAAACTCGATATCGAATCGGCAGTTCCGACACTGCGCGCTCTCATCGAAGCCGGTGCGAGCCCCGAGATCGCCGCCGCCAGCGGCGAGACACCGCTTGGCCTCGCATTCGCACGCAGCGAACAGGAACCGGCCTACTGGCTCAACTGGTCGCGCTGGAAATTGCCGCATCGCGCGCTGCGCCACGCCGATTTGCCGGCTGCCGCCGCGCTCGGCGACATCGAAGCCGTCGAACGCATGCTCGCGTTTGGGTTTCCACTGAACTCCGAAGATGCACAAGGCGCGACGGCGCTGATCCGCGCGGCGGGATCCGGTTACGCTGGGCTCGTTGTCCGCCTGCTCGAAGCCGGCGCCGATACCGCGCACGCCGCGCATTCGGGAATCCACTGTCTCGCTGCTGCCGTGAGCGCGCGACGCGAAGCCGTCGTGCGCACGTTGCTGAGCCACGGCGTCGCGCCGGACATGCGCATGCCCGGCGGCGGCACCGCGCTCATTCTCGCCGCAGCGCTCGGTCTGCCGAGACTTGCCGAAGCGCTGCTCGAAGCCGGTGCGGATATCAACGCGACGGACGAACACGGCACGACGCCGCTGCTCGCGGCGGCGCAATCCGCATTCGCCGGTCGCGATACCGCGTCCGCGCGCGATCTCTTCGCGGTCCTGTTGCGCGCAGGCGCACGCGTCGGAACCTGCAATCAGTCCGGGCAGGACGCCGTGCTGATCCTGCTCGGCGCCCACGCGCAACCCGGCGCTTCGTGCGACGGCGAACATCTCGCCGCGCTGGTGAAAATCCTTCTGGCACACGATGCCGCTGTCGACACGCAGGATCAGCGCGGCATCACGCCACTGCACGCATGTGCAATACACGGCTTGCTCGGTTGCGTCCGCGCGCTGAAGGCGCGCGGCGCGCGTCTGGAACAAACTGATCTGCTGGGTCGCACCGCGGGCGAAGTTGCGGCGTTGCTCGGTTACGTCGACGTGGCGACCGAACTCGGTGTCGAACGCACGCCGATTCCGAGCGTGCGTCAGACGCTGCGCCGCCCGGCGCGCGCGCCAGACTGAGCGTCCGTGCGAAGGTCGTCCATGCAGGCACGACTTCAGTTTTTCAAACGTCGATACACGGACCACGGCAGCCAACGCACCAGCATCGCGATCGGCGCCCACCAGCGCGGCAAATAACGACGCGACGAGCCGCCACCGAGCCGGCGCACCACGACGCGTGCAACGGAATCGGCATCGACAGCGGGCAGCGGCAATCGCATGCCATGCGTCAGATTGGTTTTCATGAAGCCGAGCTCGTACATCTGCACGCAAAGCTCGCGTGCGCGATAGCGTTGCCGCAGGCTTTCGTATAGCGAAACAAGCGCGCGTTTCGCGCCGGCGTAGACCACGTTGCGCCCGCGTCCACGCGTCGCGGCGACGCTGCCAAACAGCACGATCGTGCCGCGTGCCTGGACGAGCGCCGGCAGCAACGCATGCACGATCGCGAGCGGCGCGTGCAGGTTGATCGCAAGCAATTGACCGATGCCGGCGGCATCGAGCGATAAATCGTCGTCATCGCGCGAGTAGCCCAGCGGCGATAGCAACGCCGACACGCCCGGCATGCCATCGAGCGCCGCGGCGATACGTGCGCCGGGATCGGCTTCGCGGGCGAGATCGAGCGCCAGCGCGCGAACGGCGATACCGTGCGCAAGATTGAGACTCGCACCGAGCGCATCGAGATCGCGTCGGTCCGAAGCGACCAGCAGCAGCGCGTAATGGCTCCGCGCGAGCTCCTCGGCGAGCGCTCGGCCAAGGCCGCTCGAAGCGCCGATCACGATCGCCGTGGACGAACGTTCGCTCACAGCGCGAGTCTCCGTGCCAGCTCGGACGCGTGCAACCCGCCCGCATTGAACGCGGCAAGGCGCGCACGCGCGGCATCGAACCCGCTGATCGCGCGGCGCGCCGTCGCAGCGTCGAGCGTCGATTCCTTGATCAGATTCGCGCGACCGCCGTGTGCCGTCGCGACATCCGCCAACGCTTCCAGAAATGCGCGCTGTCGCGCATGATCGGGCGAGGGCAACTGGATTGCGAGCGCGATACCGGCGCCATCGAACGCGAAGCCCGCGGGCTCACCCGCGAAAAGCTTGCTCGCAATCAATGCGATCAGCGGCCGATCGCGAGCGACACGCTCGGCGAGGACTCCGGCGAAATCATCGAATCGCGCGTGCGGAATCAGCCACTGCGCTTCGATCATGCCGGCCGGGCCGTAACCGGCGAAATATGCGCGTGCGTCGTTCAACGGAAACAGCGCTTCCGCAAGCGGCAGCGGTGCCTGTCCGGCGCGGCCCCAGCGCGCGCCGAGCCATGTGTTCGCGATGGCGATGCCGGCCCGATTCCACAACGTGATCGGCAGCACATCGACGCGCGCGGGCAAATCGCGGGCGGCGGATGGGATTCGCGTCGCGCGCGCATCCGCCACATCGCTGACGAGACCGACATGAATCACGCCGCGACCGAAGCGGCCAGGCCTGCCGTCGTGCCAGCCGTAGAGCACTGGAGCGTTCGCCGCTTCGCGCAATACGCGCGCAGCTTCCGAGAGATTCGCGACCGGCATGCGCCGCATCACGAGCGCCGCCGGCGGACGCGCGAGGCGCAATGTCGCGCGCGAGATGATGCCGGTCAGGCCGAAGCCTGCGAACGTCGCTGCGAACAGTTCGGCATTCTGCTCGGCGCTCGCGACAAGGACTTCACCGCCGGCCGTGTACAGCTCGATGCGTTCAACGACGGCGCGAAATGTGCCGTCGCGCGCCGGATTTTTTCCGTGCACGTCGGCCGCGATGCAGCCGCCGATCGTCGCGGCCGGATGGCCTGGCGCAACCGGCAGATACCACCCGCGCGCGAGCGCGAAGCGCTGCACCTCGCCGATGCGCGCTCCGGCTTCCACGATGATCCGCCCACTCTCATCGTCGAAGGCGAGCACTCGGTCGAACGCTTCGAGCGACAGGCTGATCGCGTCCGCGCCGAAACTCGCCGCGACGTATGACACGCCGGCGCCGCGAGCGATCCGTCGCGCGTCGCCCGGCAGTGCTGCGAGCAGTCGGTAACGATCCGGCCGCTGCAACCGGCAACGGGCGCGAAACCGGCGATCGAAACTTTCCAGATCGATCTCGGCGAGCGCGTATCCGCGCATGTCGGTCCGGCCCGCGGCCTTCAAGCGGATTCTTCCTCTTCGCTGGTATCGACCTCGAAGAGCCGCTGCAGGTCCGCACGGGCTTCCTTGGTCGTCTGCAGCAGCGCCGTTTCGTCGTCGTAGACGGGATACTGACTCGCGAGCACGCGCTCATCGTGTTCCCGGAAACGGCGAAGATGTTCATCGGCCGTCTTCTCATCGTAACCGAGCGCCTCCAGGACGTGCCGCGCGATCTCCAGGCTCGAGAAGAACGTGTCGCGCACGATGCCCTCGATGTTGAGATCCATCAGCCGGAACACGTGCTGACGGTTGCGTGCGCGCGCAAACACGCGAAGGTGCGGAAAATGGCGCTTCAGCATGCGTGCGGTGCGCAGGTTTTCCTCTGGATTTTCCGTCGCGATGACGAAGATCTCGGCCTTGTCCGTTTGCGCCGCGCGCAGGAGATCCAGGCGTGTCGCGTCGCCGTAGAACACCTGATTGCCGAACTGGCGCACAAAATCGACCTGCTCGGCATCGGACTCGAGCGCGGCGAACGGAATGTGGTGCGCGTTCAGAACGCGCGCGACGATCTGGCCGACGCGGCCGAAGCCGGCGACGATCACGCGCGGCGCGGCGCCGTCGATGCGGTCGAATTCGCGCGTCGGTTTCGCTTTCTTATCGATCGGCGCGAGCTCGGCGCGCACGCGCACCAGCAGCGGCGTGATTGCCATCGACAGCGTCACGATGAGAATCAGAAGATCCCGCTGGGCCGGGTCGATCAGACTGTTGCTCGCGGCGAGCGTGAACACGACGAACGTGAACTCGCCGCCTTGCGCGAGAATCGCCGCCAGCGCGAGTGATTGCGAGTGGTCCTCGCGCGAAGCGCCACGCGCTATGGCATAGAGCACGCTCGCTTTGACGACGACGAGCGTCGCCAGCAGCGTGCCGACCAGCTGCGGTTGCCGCATGACCATATCGATATCGAGCGACATGCCGACACTGACGAAAAAAAGGCCGAGCAAGAGGCCGCGAAACGGCTCGATCTGCGCTTCGATCTCGTGGCGATATTCCGAATCGGCGAGCAGAACGCCGGCGAGGAATGCGCCGAGCGACATCGAAAAACCGGCCAGCTCCACCAGCCAGGCCGTACCCATGACGACCAGTAATGCGGTCGCCGTGAAAACTTCCGGCGCCCCCGCGCGTGCCGCGGCGCGAAACATCGGGCGCAGCAAATAGCGACCGCCGACGACGATCGCCGCGATGGTCGCGATCACGCGCAATGCCGCCAGCGCTTCGGCGCCCGCTGTCGTCGACGGATGAATGGGACCGAGCACGGGGATCAACGCGAGAATCGGAATCGCAGCGACGTCCTGAAACAGCAGAATCGCAAACCCGAGGCGGCCATGCGCGCTCTGCAGTTCCTTGCGTTCGGCGAGGATCTGCAGATCAATCGCCGTAGACGAGAGCGCAAGGCCGAGTCCGACGATCAAGGCAGCCTTCCACTCAAGACCGAGCGCGATCGCGATGCCGCCGATCGCCACGGCTGTCGCGACAAGCTGCAGGCTGCCGATGCCGAACACGGTTCTTCGCATCACCCAGAGCCGCTGCGGCGAGAGCTCCATACCGATCACGAACAGCATCAAGACGACGCCGAGCTCGGAAATCTGGCTGATCTGCTCGGTATTGCCGATGAGCCGTATGCCCGAAGGTCCGATCAGCGCGCCGGCGGCGAGATAGCCGAGCACGGCGCCCAGCTGCCAGCGCTTGGCCAGCGGCACTGCGATGACGGCGGCGAGCAAGAGCACGACCGCGTATTGCAGAAAACCATGGTTTTGCACGCGTCCTCCGTGCCGAGATTATGGCACGCACGGGTTGGCACATCGGCGGGAACATTGGCGTCTCGAACGGTGAGACCCGCTCGCCGCAACATCGAAGCGTCCGCACGACTGGAGTCCGTTCATGCTGATCGCACCGTTTTCCGTGCCGCCGTCCGTACGTTCGCGCGGTGTTCCGCGTCGACCCGCGCGCCCGCTTCGCCCGCCGACGAAAACATTGATGTCGTGGCTGATCGGCGGACTCGTCGTCCTTCTTCTCGTGCCTGCCGCACGCGGCAGCGCGATGCTCGGCGCGAGCCTGCCCTTCTGGCTCGTGGCCGCGCCGCTGATCGACCTTGCCTGGATCGAGCGTCGGCGCATCGTGCATCGCGCGAGCGAATGCTTGCAAAACGCCCGCGGCCGTCCCGCCATGGCGCGCAGCGTTCGTGGTCAGCGCGCGCGATCTGCGGCGTGCAGCGCGGCGAGATCGTAAAGCTCGTAGTTGCGATCGTCGATCACGCGCACGTTCGGCATCGATCGCAACAGCTCCGCCGCGTCGGCAACCGCAGGCGCGATCGGATGCTTGACGACATGCGTTCCCGACTTCGGCATGATCAAATAGTCGATGCCGTGATCGCGTAGGTATGCAAGGAACACGGCGGGACTTTCGAGCGCGTCGCGTCGCCAGTAATCGTAGAAATTCAGCGTTTCGAACGTCGCCGCGAGACGAAACGCCGGGCTATCGGCCACGTAGCCGACGCCGCGCGGAATGCCCGGAACGGCGCGCAGGTACTCCGCAATCGCGGCGATACCCGTGGCTTGGAATATCTTGTCGTTCTGTTGCGGCAAGTCGCGCACGCTGCGCGTCAAATCGAAATCGAACGCGCGCGTTCCCGACGACCAGCCCGCGCTCACGAAACTATAGGCGGCTTGCGATACGACGAAAAGCGGAAGCATCGCAAGCAATAACCGCGTCGGCATTCCAGAAGGCAGCCGTTTCAGCGCGGCGTAGCCGCCAACGAGAATCGCGAGCGCCAGCGGCAGCGCGAAATAGTTGCCGTCGCCGCCGCGCTCGATGGTGCGGAAGGTCAGCATCAGCGTGAGCCCGGTCAGGAGCACGAGCGACCAGATGATCGGTACGCGCGGCCGTTCGGCGGCGGCTTTGCCCGCGATCATGCGCGCCGCGAGCGCGAGCGCGAAGACGTACAGCCACACGTTGCCGATCCAGGTGATGATCATGTGCGCGAGTCGCTGCGGCCGGAACAATTGGTCGGTCAGCAATTCGGGAACTTCGCGCCAGTCGATCGGCGGGCCGCTGCTCAGGAGTCCGGCCGGCGGTTTCAGCGGCATGCCGAGGAGCGCGAACAGATCGACCAGTTGTTGCGGCCCGACCAGCGGCACGCCGGCAAGGAGCCACGTGCGCGCCGTCACGAAAGCGGCAACGATCGCCGCGCATGCGACGACGAGCACCGCAAAGTGCCGCTCGGACGCTGGATCGGGTCGTCGTGGCCGACCGTTGCGGCTCCATGCCCATACCGTGCCGATGAGCAATACCAGGATGAAAGGCGGCGCACTCAGCTTGCTCGCGAACGCGAGTGCGAATGCCGTCAGCAACCAGAGCGCGGCGTTTGCCGAACCTTCGCGCGCGCAACGCACGGCTTCGATGCAGCCGACCAGCAGCACCCAGGTCATGAAGAGATCGGGTTTTGGCGAAAGCGCCGCGTTCGCGATCGCCGGAACGGTCACGCACAACGCGGTGAGTAACACGCGCGTCCGGAATCCGAGGTCGAACGTCTTGAGAAGCTCCATGCACGTCAGCGCGAAGAGGCCGAGAACGCAGACCGACATGCCTTCGATCACGCTGATCTCATGCAGGCCGCTGACCGGAATCAGCAGGAGCTCGTAGAGTTTCGGGTAATAGTTGACCGGCGCGACGAGATTCAGCGATTTGAACACCGAACCCGCGGCGACGAGCACATAGTCGCCGCGCAGGCCGTACCACCACGGATCGAACCCGCTGACCACGTTCGTACGCGCGACAAGGCACAGAAACCACGCGGCGAGCGCGGCGACGCACGCCCTTTGCGACCCGCCGAGCGCGGAGAAACGCCGCGCGATGAATACGGTCAGCGGGGTCTGCCGGCCGGCCATCGCCGGCACCGCGAGCAGCAATGTGTAGAGCCGCAGGATCTTCAGCGATCCGAATCCGAACGCGGAAAGCACCCAGGCGCCGAGGCTCCACAGCACGATGCCAGCGATCGCGAGCCGCAGGTATGCGCGCACGTCGTTCGCGGGTGCGAGCCCGCAGATGCGCGCCGCCGATGCACCGAGTCCGATCAGAATCTCGAAATACAGGATGTCGATCAGGATCGGCAGATCGACATAGTGCCGCCGCAGATAGAGCTCGCCGAGTACCAGCAAAAGCAGTCCACGCCAACGCGGCGCCGTGACCCAGCCGGCGACACTCGCAAGCAGTACACAGAGCGCGAGCACTTCGAGTCCGCCCTGCCAGGTCTGATCGCGACCGAGATGCCAGCCGAACGGTCCGTCGCCGATCAGCTCGGTGATCAATCCTCCGACGAAAAGCACCGCGCCGCCGGCAATCAGCGCGGCGAGTACGAACGATGGCCAGCGTTCGAGGGCGGTGCGCGATGGCATCAGCGCGACACTGTCAGTGCCGACGACGCCATGTCGTCAGCTGCGCAAACCAAGCCGCTTGCGCTCCATGCGCCGCAGGAACTCGTCCATGATGCGGCGGTATAGATCCTCGCCGAGATAGGCGTCCTCGATGCCGGCGTCGATCGAAGGATTGTCGTTGACCTCAATCACCGCAAGTCGTTCGCTCGATTGCTTGAGATCGACGCCATAAAGACCATCGCCGATCGCGGCCGTGGCACGCAGCGCAAGCTTGACGACATCCGCGGGTGCCTCGCGCACCGGCAGCGTTTCGAAGCCGCCCGAGCGCGCCGTGCCTTTCGCCGTGTGGTTGTAGATCTGCCAGTGCCCGCGCGACATGAAATATTTGCACGCGTACAGCGGCTCGCGATTCAGGACACCGATGCGCCAGTCGAACTCGGTGAACATGAATTCCTGCGCGAGCACGAGCGCGGTGTGCTGGAACAGATCGTCGACAGCAGCCTTCAATCGCTCGACGTTCTCGACCTTGACGATGCCGCGCGAAAACGAGCCGTCCGGAATTTTCAAGACGATCGGAAAGCCGCCGAGCAGCTCGGGCAGCTCGGCGAGCTTCTTAGTCTCGTCGCGATAGAGGATCTCGGTCTTCGGCGTCGGCAACTTGCGCGCCGTCAGAAGATCATGCAGATAAATCTTGTTCGTGCACTTCAGGATCGAGCTCGGATCGTCGATGACGACCATGTCTTCTTTTTCGGCCTTGTTCGAAAAACGGTACGTGTGATTGTCGAGCGCGGTCGTTTCTCGAATGAAAAGGCCGTCGTATTCGGCAAGCTTGGTGTAGTCGTTCTTGCTGATGGTGTCGACTTCGATGCCGAGCTCGGCGCCGGCATCGACGAAGCGCTTCAACGCGCGCTTGTTCGAAGGCGGCATCGGATCGTTGCCGTCCGCCAGCATCGCGAGATCGAAACGGAACTTGCGCCGCGCGCGCGGTTTGCGCCAGAGCTTCTTGGAGAATTTGTCGAGCGCCTGGGCGAACGCGTCCTCCTGCGGATCCGATAGCGTGTGCAGGCCGGTCGGCTTGATCGCGCTGATCTGCCACACGCGCTCGCGTTCGAACTCGATGCGCAGGATCGGGCACGGAAACGTCTCGAACACCTGCCGCGCAATGTCCTCGAGACTCTCCGAAGACGTTTCGCCGAAATAGAGCAGCACGCCGAAATCGGTCGTGTCGCGGCCGCCGTCGGGCAGGAATTTCTGCAACTTCTGGTTGAGATCGTCGATGTCGAGGCCGTACAGCGAGCGCCGGCGCAGGTCGTTGATTGCACGCACCGACGGAATCACGCGATGCCCGCGCGCCTCGGCCAGCAACGAAACGTAGTAGCCGGTGCCGAGATATTTGTACGTGCGGCAGAGATTGATGACCTGCGTGCGCTCGTCGTCGGCGCCGACCGGCTGCTTCAGATAATCCTGCGCGGTGACGACATTATCGGACGGGTAGTACGAGCCCCAGTCCGAGGCTTTCTCGACGACGATGACGAGCCGACTCATGCGGACGGATCAGCTGCGGAACGACGCGGCGCCGCGGTGTGGGGCAGGGGCTGAGTGGATGGTCGGCATGCGGGCGGCGCGCAGTTTGACACAGCCGCGCGCGTCCGTGCAGTCGGCATCGTCGCCAGGATTGCGGCCCGAGCGACCGTCGACTAGGCTCACGCGCCGTGCCGAAGCGCCCTGCCGCCATCGATCCGACGCATGTTCGCATCCGGCGCGCGCGACGCAACGATCTCGCTGCGCTGGTCGAGCTCGAGCAGGGCGTCTTTTCGAGCGACCGGATGAGCGCGCGCCAGCTGCGACATCACCTTGCCAACCCGCTGGCCGATATCCTGGTGGCGGCGCATGACGGCGCCGTTCTCGGTGCGGCCGTCGTGTTCTTTCGTCGGCAACATCGCATCGCACGGCTTTATTCGGTCGCGATCGCCGCCCGCGCGCGTGGAATGGGCCTTGGCGCAGCGCTGCTCGCGGCGGCCGAGCGCGCTGCGAAAGCACGCCGCAGCACCGCGTTGCGCCTGGAAGTGCGAAAGGACAATGCGGCTGCGCAGAGCCTGTACGAGCGGCGCGGCTATCAGCGGTTCGGAGCGAAGGCGGGCTATTACGAAGACGGCCACGACGCGTTGCGCTACGAAAAATCGCTGGTGCCATCCGCCCGTGGCGCGGCGCGAGGTCGCGGCTGAGCTCGACCGATCTCGCCGTCACGAGCCGTCGAGCGTGGCCGAATTCGAGCAATTCCGCTTTGGCGCGATCGTCGACCGCTACAAAGGATTTTCGCGAAGTTTTTCCGCGGTCGACGGGTCCGCTGGCCGTGCGACGAGGCCGCCGGCTGCAGCGAGGGTCACCTTGAAGCGCCCGCCGTCGACGAGCGGCAGGTACGCGCCGCTGCCGTAGTCGGCGTCGACCCACGGCAGCCATTGTGGAAAACGCTGCTTCATCTGCCACAGATCGAGCCGTGTCGGACCCGACAACACGGCGACGCTCTTCGGCGCCGAGGCTTCCTGTGCCGCGTCGCGATAGCGTCCACTGACGCGATCCAGTCGATACAGCGGCGGCGCGCCGAGCACCACTGCTCGCACATCCCACTTGATGACGCGCGCATCGAGTTGCCATTCGTCGCCGGAAAGTTCGGTGGCTTGACGGCTGCCGTCCGGCAGCTCGATATCGACCGCATAGCGCTGCGGGCCGAGCTGGCGCGTGTCGAGCATCGCGACGAGCGCTTCCGATGCAAGCCTCCGGTAACCGATCAGCGCAGTGCCGCCGATCACGCCGATGAGAGCGAGCAGCACGAAAACCAGCGACCACAGGCTGCGATGGCACGCGGCGAAACGCCGACGCGCGCGCCAGTGACGACGCGCGCCCGCGGCGTGCCCGAACGCGATCAGCGTGCACAGGATCGCGAACGCATAGAGTCCGAACAGGAACGCGGTCAGGGGCATGGATGAAGAGCATAGCCGGTCGGCCGCGACGTGGCGCGGCTATACTGTCGGCCGCCGAATCCGAGAGCAGTCTGGAGACTGCGTCGGCCACCGTAGCCCGCTTCCGCAAGGTGTCGTCATGCGCGAACTCCGTCTCTTTGCCATCCTGCTTTCGATGACGCTTGCGAGCGCGCTGACGGCGTGCGGCAACAAGGGCAATCTGGTCAAGCCGACGCCGAAGCCCGAGCAGCAGCCCGCGACGCAATCGACGCCCGCAGCGACCGACTCAACGCCCAAACCGGCCGAGTCCGGCACGACGCCGGCGTCGTCGCAAGATGCCGGCAGCCACTGAGATCGCATCCGCGTGGGTCTTCGTTTCAGCAAGATGCACGGTCTCGGCAACGACTTCGTGATCGTCGATTGTCGCGAGACACCGCTTCCGCTCGACACGGCTGCGATTCGCCGCCTCGGCGATCGTCATTTCGGCGTCGGCTTCGATCAGCTGCTGAGCATCGAGCCTTCGCGCGAAGCAGGCGCCGCATTCGCGTACGGCATCTGGAATGCCGACGGATCTCGCGCCGGACAATGCGGCAACGGCGTGCGCTGCGTCGCACGCTGGCTCGTGCGCGCCGGTGCATTGTCGGCGACGGGTTCGGTGCGCTTGCAAAGTCCATCCGGCCCCGTCGCGATCGAGCTCCTCGACGACGGCCGGGTGCGCGCCGACATGGGCGAGCCGCGTTTCGCACCGGCAGCGGTTCCGCTCGAAGCGAAGGAAGAGCATGATCGCTATCGGATCGATGTCGCCGGGCGCGAGGTCGAAATGGGCGCCGTATCCATGGGCAATCCGCACGCGGTGGTCGAAGTCGACAACGTCACCGACGCGCCGGTCGAAGCGCTCGGCCCGCAGATCGAACACGCCAGCGCGTTTCCGCAAGGCTGCAATGTCGGCTTCGTCGAGCTCCGCTCGCGCGGTGCGATCGGACTTCGTGTCTGGGAACGCGGTGTCGGCGAGACGCTTGCCTGCGGCAGCGGCGCGTGCGCCGCGGTGGCTGTGCTGCATCGGCGCGGCAGCGTCGATGACGACGTCACCGTCGCATTGCCGGGTGGAGAATTGGAAATCCGCTGGAACGGTCCTGGCACAACGTTGTGGATGACGGGTCCGGCGACATTCGTTTTCGAGGGGGAATGGCATGTCTGAACTCAGCATCAGGGATGGACTGGACGCGATGGAAGTCGCGAGTTATCTGCGCCGGCATCCGGATTTCCTCAACGAGTTTCCCGATCTCGCGCTCGCGCTCGTGCTGCCGCGCGAACAGGGACAAGCCGCGTCGCTGGCGAGTTATCAGCTCGACGTATTGCGCGACAAGAATCGCGAGCTCAACCGCCGCTTGCATGAGCTCATCGAGATCGCGCACGAAAATCAATTGCTGATGGTGCGAGTGCACACGCTGACGCTCGCGCTGATGCGTGCGGGATCGCTGCCGGAAACGCTGAACGCCGTCGTTGCCGCGCTGACCGAGGATTTCAATACCGATCTCGTGCGCATCGTGCTGTTCCGCGCGGACGGCGATCTGCCGATCGCCGAGTGGCTTCTACTCGAACCGGAAGGCGCGCGCGCCTTGCCGGCGTTCGCGGAATTCCTGAAACGCGGCGAGCCATTGTGCGGCCGACTGCAGCAGGACAAGCTCGACGCGCTGTTCGGCTCGCGCGTCGGCGAGGTCGCATCGGCCGTGCTGCTGCCGGTCGCCGGCGTCGGCATGCTCGCCGTCGGGAGTCAGGACCCGAATCGCTTTCATCCCGGCATGGGCACGGTGTTCTTGAAGCTGATCGCCGAAGCAGTCGCCGCAGCCGTCGCGCGGTTCGCGCCGGATAAATGAGCGCCTCGCTCGCGCCGTCGGTCGATGCGTTTCTGGCCTATCTGCGCGTCGAACGCCGTTATTCGCCGAGCACGATCGACCACTACGGGCGCGCGCTGGGCGCACTTGTCGACTACGCCGAATCGCGCAAGCTCGCGCGCTGGCGCGATCTCAAACCCGATCAGGTCCAGGCGCTCATCGCCGGCGAGCATCGGCGCGGTCTCGCGCCGGCTACATTGCGCGCGCTCGCATCGGCATGGCGCAGTTTCTTCCGCTACCTCGCGCGCGAGGGCGAAGTTGCGATCAATCCGGCGACCGGTCTGCGCTCGCCGCGCGTGAAGCGCAAGTTGCCCGAAGTGCTCGACGCCGATGAGATGACCGCGCTCGTCGAGGTGCCTGGCGATGATCCCGAGGCTGTTCGCGATCGCGCGCTGTTCGAGCTTCTCTATTCGAGCGGTCTTCGCGTTTCGGAATTGTGCGACGTGCGCTGGCGTGATCTCGATGCGGGCGAAGGGCTGTTGCGCGTCACCGGCAAGGGTTCCAAGACGCGCATCGTGCCGGTCGGCGCGAAAGCGCTCGGTGCACTCGCGGCGCTGAAGACGCAGGACGTTCCGGACGAAAGCGATCCGCTCGTGCGCGCGCGCGGCAGAAAACCGCTGACGCCGAATGGCGTTCGCGCGCGGCTCAAGCGGCGCGCGCAGCAGCAGGGCGTGTGGAAGCGCGTCTATCCGCATCTGCTGCGACATTCCTGCGCGAGCCATCTGCTCGAATCATCCGGCGATCTGCGCGCGGTGCAGGAGCTGCTGGGACACGCGGACATCGGCACGACGCAGATCTATACGCACCTCGATTTTCAGCATCTCGCGAAGGTGTACGACGCGGCGCATCCGCGCGCGCGGCGGAAGTAGCTTCACACGACTGGGACGCGGAGGGCGCATTCCCTCCATTCGCCGCGGTGACGGAGATGGGGCTTGGATTCACGCCCGGAATCCCCCAAGTCAACCATTCCCCCGAGACTCGATCCAATGACCGACTCCTTTCACGCCACAACCATCGTCTCCGTCCGCCGCGGCGAGCGCGTCGTGATCGGCGGCGACGGCCAGGTCACGCTCGGCAACACGATCCTGAAAGCGAACGCGCGCAAGGTGCGCCGCCTCGGCAGCGGCGATGTATTGGCCGGTTTCGCCGGCGCTACCGCCGATGCGTTCACGCTGTTCGAGCTGTTCGAGCAGAAGCTCGAGAAGCACGGCGGCAATCTGACGCGCGCCGCGGTCGAGCTCGCCAAGGACTGGCGCACCGAGCGTCGACTGGGCCGGCTCGAAGCGTTGCTTGCCGTCGCCGACAAATCGACGTCGCTGATCGTATCCGGCAACGGCGATGTGCTCGAACCGGAAAACGGTTTGATCGCGATTGGTTCCGGCGGACCTTATGCGTTGGCGGCAGCAAAAGCCTTGCTCGAGCACACGGAGCTCGATCCGCGCCAGATCGTCGAGAGTGCGTTGAAGACGGCCGGCGATATCTGCATTTATACGAATCACAACACGACGATCGAAGAGTTGTGAGGCAAAAGACGGGATTCGCGAATCGGGATGAATCCTGCGCACTCTTTGAATCCCGAAATCCCCAATCCCAAATCCCGGCTCTGAAATGTCCGAACTGACACCCCGCGAAATCGTCAACGAGCTCGACCGCTACATCATCGGCCAGAACGCGGCCAAGCGCGCGGTCGCGATCGCGCTGCGCAACCGGTGGCGACGCATGCAGCTCGAGCCCGCGCTGCGCGACGAAGTGACGCCGAAAAATATCCTGATGAT
>Ga0157372_10004670_pt1 | contig 14548 bp, 9 predicted proteins | sample C55metaG_FD_115307 | JGI IMG/M metagenome (GOLD analysis project Ga0157372, IMG submission 115307) | Corn rhizosphere microbial communities from Kellogg Biological Station, Michigan, USA - C5-5 metaG | ecosystem: Host-associated > Plants > Roots > Rhizosphere > Soil | place: USA: Michigan... | reverse complement strand
TCAATGATTATTTCGCACCCTGCTTCCGCACCCCCGCAGAAGTGGTCGCGTTTTTGGAATCACCGGTCCTGGCGTCCCTGCCAGCAGCCCGGCAAATTGTTCGCAATTCGGAGGCGTCATGAGTGTAGGCGCGCAAGTTTGGAAGCATATTGTTCCCGGCGCCAACCCCCTGCTTCACCGTAAGCCGCCGACGGCAGTTCCCGCCCTCCGGCCAGCTAATGCACCTAACGAACTTGCGTTCGCGCTGATGCACCAGCTCTTTTTCCCCAGCGCTACGCTCCGGCGAACATCAATACTGCTGGTGTCGGCGGATGCAACCTCCAAAGCTTCATCATTGGGAGAAAACATCGCTGTCGGCCTTGCGCAAATTTCCGGCGGAATGGTCGGGATTATCGAAAGCGCTTCCCCGCTGCAGAGAAATCCTTGGGAGGGCAAGGGATTACCCTCCGGCTTCGGCCGCGGATTGTGGCAGATGTACTCGTCGCGTCTGGCCGAGCGGGTGTGGCAAATACCCATCACATTACTGGGCAATGAACCGAATGAGAAACGGGGGCCCTCTTGCGATGCATTGAAGGAACTCCGCAGTTCGTTCGATTATTTTTTGCTGTCAGCCGCTATCACTGACTGCGAGATGCCCAGCCTTTGCAATTTGTGTGAGGCGGCAGTTCTGGTGCTCACGGCAAATGTCACCCGCCGTGAGGCAGCCCTCAAAGCCAAAGAACAATTGCTGCGACAAGGCGTGACCTTATTGGGAACCGTGCTCGATCAACGAACCATGCCGATTCCGGAATCCATCTACCGACGGCTCTGACGGAATATATGGGACACCTCGCCAACATTTTGGATTTTCAGGCCGTGCGGCGACCAAAAGTCGCGAGTGCGGGGTTCGCTGCTCCTCATGTCGGATATTCTGATCTGGCTAGGCTGATCCCCGGAGAGTCTCATTCCGCTGCCTCGGCCTCAACTTCCCGACCCATTCTCGGCACAATCGCGACGTATTTTCTGCCCCGATTCTGCCAGAGGTTTGACTCCAGGATGCTCGCCCCTGCAATGCTAGACCTGGCAATCGTCACACTGGTCTTTTCGTTGCAAGCCTGGGCGCTGGGACCGAAATCGCTCCACCCGACTATTCTCTGCATTTATGTCCTGACTTTCCTCCTCTCCGCGGTTGATGAAGACTTGTACCTCTCGCACAAAACCAGCTTGCCTGAGGCCGCAGCAGCCTGCCGCGCCGTTGCTTGGGCAACGTTCTTCGCGAGTACTTTTCTAAGTTGGTCGTCAGCCCGCGGCTCGGAAGTCCTACTGTGCACGATTAGCTTGTGTACACTCGGCGCTCTAATCACTGTGAGACGGCTACGGCAGACTCTTCGTCCCGCCGAAGCGCCGGTTCGCAACGTTCTGATTGTGGGCAACAGTACTAAAGCCGCGCGAATTGCCGACGCCATTCATCGCGATCAGAATTCATCGCGGGTGGCCAAGGGTTACATCACAGAGAATCATCTTCGCAGTAGCTATGGGCCCGCAATGTTGAGCAGGGTTGCACGCGAAGAATTCGTCGACGAACTGATCATCGCGAGTTCGGACCCGTCAGTTGTAGATGTCGCGGTTCAGGCGGCTTGCGACAACAAACTCGACGTGAAAGTTGCGCCGGACATCTGCGTTCCCGTTTCTATGGATGCTGATGTCGAGAATCTCGGCGGCCTGCCATTGTTTAACGTCCAGGGTCATCAACCGCCCGAAAATCGGTTAGCGCTGAAGCGTAGCCTCGACTTTACGCTGGCAATCTGCGGCTTGATTGCGCTCTCACCATTGTTGCTTCTGATCGCAGCGTTCATCAAGTGGGACTCCGCAGGGCCCGTTTTCTATCGCGCGCCCCGTAGTGGACGCAAGGGACGCCGGTTTGTCTGTTACAAGTTTCGCACCATGGTCGCCGATGCCGAGGCGCTCAAGGATAATTTGCGCAACAAGAACGAGCGCGAGGGGGCCTTTTTCAAAATCGGAAATGACCCGCGAATCACCCCGTTGGGACGACTCCTCAGACGCTATAGCCTGGACGAACTTCCGCAGCTGTGGAATATATTGCTCGGCGACATGAGCCTGGTCGGACCACGTCCTCATCCTATTGATGACGTTAGCCGGTATAAGATCCAGCATCTCCAGAGACTCGACGTTGTTCCCGGACTTACCGGATTGTGGCAAGTGACGGCGCGCCAGGACCCGTCGTTCGAACTCAACGTCGCACTCGATATTGAGTACATCAAGAACTGGAATCTCTGGCTCGACGTGCGGATACTCTGTAAGACGGTTTCCGCCGTGCTGACCGGGAGCGGAGTGTGAGTTCATCCGCGATTCCCATAAATCGCTTAGGAAGAAGCGCGACGGCATTAGCCGTTTTACCGCTGAAGATCTTTCATCTATGGGTAGGCCTGCCAACGGCCATGTTTTTGCTGGCGCTAACCGCCATGCTGTTCCGCCCGCCGGATCTGAAAGCATTTCCCGTCGACCGGGTCGCGCTCTTCATGTTGGTGCTATTGCTGGCGTTTCGGGTATGTCTTCGTCGCGAGTCCCTGCGCACTTATCCAGCAACTTGGCCGCTGCTGGGATTAATGCTGATTGGATTGTGGGGAGTGTTGGCGCAGCCCTATGACCCCAAAGCCTGGAGCGTGTTCGCAGCAAAGTGGGTGGTCCCGTTCGCGTTCTTTCACATGGCGGGACTGGTCTTTTACAACGATCGATCCCTTCGGAAGCTGGAAGTCTTCCTTTTGATCGTCCTGGGCTATCTGGCCACGATTTCTATTTTTTCCATGTTGAATCTCCAGAGCTTGATTGTTCCACGATTTATTACCGACGAGGGAATAGGTATCCATGCCGACCGGGCCCGGGGGCCATTCTTGCAGGCAGTTGCAAATGGTCTGTGCCTGAATCTGCTCGGGCTTGTAGCTCTGGACTCATTTCGCAGAAGGAAACTCCGCGGAATTTTAGCGGTAATACTGTTCTTGGCGGTCCCGGTGGCGTTGCTGGCAACCAAGACGCGTGCCGTTTGGATTGCTTCGATCTTCTCAATCTTAGGTCTTATGTTTTTTGGCTCCGCCGTGAAGTTGCGTCGGATAGCGCTGGCGTGGTGCGTTCTCGCAATCGTTGGATCAGGAGTCATGCTTCTGTTTTACCGCGCCGATCAGGATTCGTTTGTGCAGCGCGCGATGGACCGCTCGCCGGTGGACTTCCGGAGTGAAATGTACAGCGCGGGCTGGTACATGTTCGTCCAGAAACCGGTACTGGGTTGGGGTAACGACTATGACATTCAGACAGAGGTTGAGAAGCGGGTCAGCAGCTTTCGTCCCGAGTACTACGTATTTCACAACACCTTTTTAGAGCTCGCCGTACAACGCGGGGTAATTGGCCTTGGCTTGTACGTCTGGCTGATGATCTGCCTGTTTCGCCTCGGGAAAAGAAGCGCAAATTCGGATGATGTGATGGATGGCGCTTTCTCGAACCCACATTTTCGCAGGCTCTGGCCATTGCTGCTGGGTGTTTATTTGCTGAACGCCAGTGCTGTGGTGATGAACTATCAATTTGCCAACGCCGTCTTGTTCACGATTGCGGGCATTCTGGCTGCACAAACGTGCGCTGCCAGCCGTGGGCCAAGCTCGCCACTCCGGTGCACTCAATGAGCAAGATCGCTTACCTTGCCAACAGCTTTCCCGAAGCGGTGGAACCATATGTCTGGGAAGAAATTCGCGAACTGCGTGCGCGAGGAAAAAACCTGGTGGCGTGCAGCTTTCGACGTCCCCGACAAGTTCCGGCAAAGGCTGCCGGGATGGCCGCAGAAACTACGTACATGTTTCCATTGGATCTTTGGCTCGCACTGCACGCATGCTGGATATTCTTTTCGCGGCTCTTACTTATTTCCGATCTTATTTGGCGAGTGGTTTGCGGGCCTGAAACAGTACACCGCAAGATGCGGACATTAGCGCACACCTGGTTGGGTGCGTATTTAGCAGTGGTCCTATGGAAAAGGCAAATCGCCCATATCCACATCCACCACGGATATTTTTCTTCTTGGGCTGGAATGGTCGCGGCGCGCATACTAGGTGCGGCATTCAGCCTGACCCTGCACGGTTCCGATCTTCTGGTCCGTGCAGATTACCTGGATTGCAAACTCAAACACTGTGAGTTCTGCATAACAGTTTCAGAGTTCAATCGCAGGCATATTCTCGAACACTACCCGGAAGTGGATTCCCGCAAGATATTCGTTCATCGCCTGGGAGTTGATTTGGCTTTCTGGACTTCGACGCAGAGCGCGACACCGACTTCTTGCTTCTCAATCCTGAGCGTAGGACGCCTGCACCCGGTTAAAAACCATGACTTCCTCATCCGCGCCTGCTACGAACTGAAAAATGCTGGGGTGAGGTTCCACTACATCATCGCAGGAGAGGGAAACGAGCGACGGCGACTGCAAAATCTGGTCTCCAAAATGTGCCTGCAAGATGAAGTCGAGTTATGTGGACACGTGGGGCGCGCCGAATTACGAACGCTCTACAGCCAAGCCGATGTCGTAGTCCTCACCAGTCACAGCGAAGGAATTCCTCTGACGCTGATGGAGGCGATGGCGATGGAAGGAGCGGTTCTCGCTCCATCGATCACTGGAATACCCGAGCTGATCTCCGACAAGCGAACAGGATTTTTATACAAGCCGAACTCGATGCCGGACTTCCTGGACAAATTAGTTGAGATTGCCGCCGCACCGCCGTCGCTTGATGTTATCCGTCAAAACGCCAGGCGGCATATTCAGTTGCAGTTCAATCGTCAACACAATCTGGACACCTGGACTGACGATTTCCTCCGTCATCTTGAAAGTACCTCACAAGACCAAGAAAGTTCTCATGCGAATCCTGTACTGCAACAAATACAACTTCCGGTTCAGCGGGACCGAAGCATACCTGTTTGAAACCATGGAAATGATGCGGGCGCGGGGCCACGAAGCGGCCCTGTTTTCCATGGCCGATGATCGCGGTCCGGAGACGCCATACGACCGCCACTTTGTTCCCCTCACTGATTTCAAACAGACCGCAGGCCTCGTGCGAAAAGCCCAACTCGCATTGCATGCCGTCTATTCAACGGAAGCACGCACTCGAATTGCGCGGATGATCGACGACTTCCAGCCCGACGTTGCCCACGTCAGAAATATCTATCACCACCTGTCGCCTTCGATTCTCTGGGAACTGAAATCGCGCGGCGTGCCTGTGGTTTATCACATCAACGATTTCAAGCTCATCTGTCCCAACTACAACTTGATTTCAACTTCGGGAAACCCCTGCGAACGCTGCAAGGGCGGAAAGTTCTGGAATGTGGTTTCTGAAGGGTGCTATTCCGGCGGCCTCGCGGCCTCCACCGTTCTGGCGGCGGAAGCCTATTTCCATAGCTGGATTTCAACCTATCAAAAGTGTGTCGACATGATTCTGGCCCCAAGCCAGTTTGCCAAACAGAAATTGATACAGAACGGCGTCGGCTGGGCGGACCGGCGCATTCACGTACTGCCACATTTTCAGAATTGCCCTGAGCAGGTTATTCCCCACCCCGGACCAGGGGCTCCGATTTTGTATTTCGGACGGTTGTCCGCTGAAAAAGGCGTCGATGACCTCGTGCAAGCGATGCACCGCTTACCAAATATCGAGCTGATGATTGCCGGCGATGGTCCCCAACGTCCTATGCTGGAAGCGCTCGCCAGAACCCTAAAACTGAGCAACGTTACATTTACGGGACATATCTCCGGAGCTGCGTTAGACAGCGCCATCTCTGGGTCTCAATTCACGGTCTTTCCCTCGCGGGCTTATGAAACTATGGGCAAAAGCATTTTGGAATCCTATGCGCAGGCGCGGGCTGTGGTCGCCTCCGATTTGGGCTCGCGACGCGAACTGGTTCACGAAAGCCGCACCGGTTTGTTGTACAAGGTCAAAGACATCGGCCAGCTTTCTTCTGCGATCGCATTTTTGAATGAGAACCCAGATCTAGCAAGAAAAATGGGAGAAGAAGGCCACGAGTTAGTTAAGCGAAAGCACTCGCAACAGCAGCACTTCGAGGAACTTGAAACGATTTACAAAACCCTGGCGAGACAGCAGAATGCGCCAATCCAGAAAAGATCGCGCGCACACAAGGGAGCCGGGGCAAACGAACCTCTGCGTCTGCGCGTTGCGTTCATCGGCGGTCGAGGCGTAATCGGCAAATACAGCGGGATCGAAACCTGTTACGAAGAAATCGGCGCAAGCCTTGTCGAAAAAGGCCACCGGGTTACCGCCTATTGCAGAAGTTATTTCACGCCTAAGGATTCCCAATATCGGGGCATAAAAATCGTACGACTGCCCACCATTCGCACCAAGCACCTGGAAACTCTGGTTCACACCTTCCTGAGCACGATTCATGCCTGCTTCAGCAATTACGATGTCGTGCATTACTACACTTTGGGTCCGTCATTGTTTTCTTTTTTGCCGCGTCTCTTCGGTAAGAAAACAGTAGTCAGCGTTCAGGGTCTTGATTGGCAGCGCAAAAAGTGGGGGAGAATTGCGCGGCGGGCGTTGAAGTTATGCGAGTGGACTTCAGCGCGTCTGCCGAATGCCACCGTGGTCGTATCGCGCACGTTGCAAGAATATTACCGGGCACAATATACGATCGACTGCGCATACGTACCCAACGGCACTCGAATACGCGAACGAAAAGTCGGACATTATCTCGAAAGAATCGGGATTCAACCCGATTGTTATGTGCTTTTCCTGGGACGTTTCTCTCCTGAAAAAAATTGCGATCTTCTGATCAAAGCATTCGAGAAGCTCGACACTCCGATGAAGTTGATTCTGGCCGGCGGTTCCAGCCACACCGGTGATTATGTCGCTCGCTTGCAGCAGCACCAGAGCGACAGAATAAAAATTCTGACCTGGATTTCTGGACACGAGCTTGAAGAAGTTCTAACCAATGCCGCACTATTCGTGTTGCCGTCCGACATGGAAGGACTGTCTCTCGCTTTACTGGACGCGATGGGAGCAGGCGTGTGTGCCCTCGCGAGCGACACTCCCGAAAACATCGAGGCATTGAGCAATACCGGCTTCACATTTCGTCGGGGCGATGTTGACGACTTGCAACGAATGATGGCAACGTTGCTCGCCGAGCCGAGGTTGCGTGAGAACGTCGCCACACGCGGCAAAGAGCGTGTCCAGCGGGAATATCTATGGGAAGAAGTTGCAAGAGAGACCGAAGCTGTCTATTCCTCAGTCGTAAAAATTGCTCAGAAAAAGCTTGTTGGGCAAAACAAGGCGATCGGGAAAGCCGCCTGAACATACGGCCTACGGCTGGCGTCAAGAGCTTATCGGCTCGAGTTTTGCCGTGAAGTGCCGCAAGAAAGGCGCCTCATAAGTAAGCTTCAATCCGCGGATCGCCTCCCGTTTTTTCCAGACTTCAAGAATAATTTCCACTACATAGTCAATGTGGCTTTGGGTGTAAACGCGGCGGGGAATCGCCAGTCTCACCAGGTCCATATTGGCCACAGCGCCAAACATGAGCCGGCCTATTTCCACCGAGCGAATTCCACCTTCCAGGTACAACTCCGTAGCCAAAGCCACCGCGGGAAATTGTTCGTCCGGAATGTGCGGCAGAAAAGCTCGAGCATCGAGATAAATCGCATGCCCGCCTGGGGGTTGGACAATAGGAACGCCGTGCTCGGCTATGTGGCTGCCAAGATATGCGGTCGAAGTGATGCGATATTGCAGGTAATCTTCTTCAAGCGCTTCATGCAGTCCGACGGCGATTGCTTCCAAGTCGCGTCCCGCCAACCCGCCGTAAGTGGGATAGCCCTCGGTCAAGATCAACAGATCTTTTTCCTGCTGCGCCAGTAGGTCGTCATTAGTGCAAAGAAAACCTCCAATGTTGGCCATACCGTCTTTTTTGGCTGACATGGAGCAACCGTCGCCGTAGCTGAACATTTCCCGGGCAATCTGCTTGGGCGTTTTAGACTCGTACCCCTGCTCGCGCACCTTTATGAAGAAAGAGTTTTCGGCGAAGCGGCAAGCATCGAAATAAAGCGGAACTTTATGTTTGCGGCAAACCGCGCTCACTTGCCGGATATTTTCCATCGAAACCGGCTGGCCGCCTCCGGAATTATTAGTGACCGTGAGCATTACGAGCGGAACGTGATCGCGACCGACGCGATTGATCAGGGCTTCCAACGCTCCCACATCCATGTTGCCCTTGAACGGATATTTCTTCTGCGGCTCGCGGCCTTCCGCAATCACCAGATCAACCGCCTCGGCTCCGACGAATTCGACATTCGCGCGAGTGGTATCGAAATGTGTGTTGTTGGGAACGACATCGCCCTTTTTGCAGGTGACGCCAAATAGAATTCGTTCCGCGGCGCGTCCCTGATGGGTGGGAATTACGTGACGATAGCCGAAAATGTCTTGCACGGAGGCACGAAAGCGCTCGAAGCTCTTGCTGCCGGCATAACTTTCATCGCCTTCCATGATCGCGGCCCATTGGTGGGTGGACATTGCGCCGGTGCCGGAGTCAGTCAGCAGATCGATCAGTACATCGTCGGCGTTAAGCAGAAACAAATTGTAGTGCGCGGCACGAAGAAGATTTTCGCGTTGCGAGCGAGTGGTCCAGCGGATCGGTTCCACGCTCTTGATTCGAAAAGGTTCGATGATGGTACGCGACATGCAGGGTTATTGAACCATGAAGAATGCAAACGTGTACAACGAAACCGAGGCTAAATCACAAAGGACACGAAGGAAAACCTTACGGTACTTGCACTGAGTCTTCGTTTTCTTCATACATCACGGCCGCTGTACGTTCGAGCTTGTCCCAGGAGAAAGACTCGCCGGTAATAGCCCGCAGAAGAGTTTTGAAAAGCACCAGCGAAAACAACTGGCGATAGGCGAAGCGCTGCAGCCACACCTGGCTGAGCAGCCACGGGTCCTCGCGCGTATCAGGCGTGCGGCGCTCAAGTGCAAAGGCGATTGCAGATGTAATGAAGTCGATAATCAGAAATGCTGCGAAGAAGATCACCAGCCGCTGGAAACTCGCAGGATCGGTCGATCCCGGATGAAAGTGTTTTTGCACGGCATATGACAGTGCGCCATAGGCAAACATAAGATCGATGAATGGTGACACCAGCGGCAGCACTATCTGGAATACAACGATATTAGGTAATGCAACCCAGCCGAGTGCGCCCTTTCGCGCAAATACTCCGCGATGCTTGTAGACGGCCTGCAATATTCCGAATGACCAGCGAAAACGCTGGCGCATTAACCCGTTCGCACTAACCGGCGCTTCGGTGTATGCCAAAGCGCGATCTTCATACTCAACGCGATATCCGTTACGTAGCAGTGCCATGGTCAGGTCGGCGTCCTCGGCAACGGTATCGGTGTGGTAGCCGCCGGCATCGCGCACCGCCGATACTCGCCATGCTCCAATTGCTCCGGGCACCACGCTTACCGCACCCAGGGTGTTGAGCGCCCGGCGTTCAAAATTCTGACTCGTGATGTACTCCAGCGCCTGCCAGCGGGTCCAAAGATTTACCCGATTACCGACTTTCGCATTGCCCGCAACCGCGCCCACCTTTGGATTCAGGAAATGCGGCACCAGTAGCGCCAACGCATCTTTAGCAATAACAGTGTCGGCATCGATTCCGACAAAAATTTCTTCGTCATCGTAGATATGCATCAAGCCGAAATTCAGCGCTTCGGCTTTGCCGGAGTTCGGCTTGGTCAGCACCAACAGACGGCCAACCGCTTGTTCCCGCGGAAAGCAGGTGCGCGCCACCTCCAGGGTTTTGTCTTTCGATCCGTCGTCGATCACGATCACGCGAATATTGTGATAACTGGAGCGCAGCGCCGCGCGAATCGTCCGCTCGATCACTTTCTCTTCGTTGTAGGCAGGAATCAGCACGGCGACTCGCGGCATATAGGCTTCGATCAAATCATTGCTATACCGTTGCCTTTTGAAGCGATCGATAATCGCGAATGCGCCGACGAATAACAACCTGCCGGTCATCAATAAATCGCCAATGAAAAAGATAAAGGCAATGAAACGCAATCCGGCCCCATACATCCAGAAGCCTACCCAGGTCAGCCATGCCGACCAAACTTCGTTGCGTCCGATTGGCGGCATCACCTCGGCGCGGGTTTTGTGCCACAGGTCGCTGACCGAAACAATTTGAATTCCATTCTTACGCACGCCCTCGATGATCAGCGGCAAAGCACGCACTGTCTCGCGCCGGTTTCCGCCGCCATCATGAAGCAGGATGATGTTCCCGCAGCTAATATCGTTCGGTTTGCACGGGGGCAGATGCTGGAGTACGAAACTCGCAATCTGCTCGCCTGAACGATTTCCGCGCCAATCATCGGGATCGATCTTGTCGCCGATGGTGAAGTATCCCAGCCGTTCGGTTTCTTCCAGCGGGCGAACTTCATCTTCCGTATCTGGTTCGGAGTCGATGGAATAGGGTGGACGGAAAAGGTGAGTTCGAATTCCCAGGCGGCTGGCGAACAAACTTTCAGTCAGGTTCAGCTCCAGCTCCACCATGGTGTTCGACATGTCGCTGATATCGGGATGAGTGAAAGTATGATTTCCGATCTCGTGGCCCTCGTTATAAATTCTCGAAGTGATGGAGGCGAATTTGTCGGCCTGATTTCCGATTAAGAAAAATGTCGCGGTAGCGTGCTCGCGTTTGAGAACATCCAGAATACGTGGCGTCCAGTCAGGATCGGGGCCGTCGTCAAATGTGATCGCGACCTGATTCGGACTGGACCCATATCGTCCCACACGGTAGGGCTCGGGCAGGGTGTCCATGGTCTCATCTGTAATGAGACCTTCAGGATTATCCATCGACATTTTGCGTTCGCCATTTTCAGGCGTCGCTTCTACGTTGAGGATTTCACCATCACCTTCGAGGTCGACATCCTGGCCTGGTGGGACGACGCTTAGTTTCGAGGGCGCGGCCACATCCATGGGGAAGTCCCAAATCCTCCAAAGCGAGCGGTCCTCAGATCCCAAACGCCACAAGGCAAATGTACGCACGCCAAGCTGGCGCCCGGCGCGCATTTCATTGAGAGCGGTCACGCCATCCAGAAACCAGATATCATGCTGCAAATTGTGCTCGTCAAGATAGGTGACGTGCGGGTTCATGCTGTCGTCGTCAAAATTAACGTCAGCTTCCGAATCGCGCGCCGCCAGCCACGCCTGCTGTACTGTCACATTAACGTCGTGTTCATCGGGAGGCAGTTGGCCGCGATTGGGTTTTTGCACCCAGTCATAACCGTAGTTCGAAATCGCGCAAATAAGTTTGTCGATGGGGATTAATTTCTTCGCTTGCGACAAATTATTGGTGAACCAATCTTGTGCCGCAATCGGGCCGGCGGTGCCTCCGCCGCCTGCATAGTGCTCGTCATAGTTCATGAGCACCACGCCGTCGGCTGCCTCGCCTACTCCGCGATAGTCAAAATCCGAGTTGCCCGGCGGTGCGCTGACGTAAAGCTTCATGTTCTTCGAGTGCAGGTCTGCCGCCAGCTCGTTCAGCAGAGAAACGAACGCGGGCTGCGCCTTTTTAGGAAAGTCTTCGAAGTCCACCATCAAGCCGCGAAATTTGTCGCTGGCGAGAAAGCTATCGATTTGCCGGCGAAAGTTAGCGCGTGCATCCGCATCATTGAGGAATGGCGAAATATCGATCCAGGCAGCGCCGTCGAAGTTGTTGACCAGCGGAAAGACTTCTGTCCCCGTATCTTCCGATTTCAGAAACGGCATGACCTTGTAATCCACCGCACGCACGGTCCCACCCTGCATGATGTCAAAGAACCGGTTGGTTTCAGAGTCCACACCCTGCAGGTGACCATCCGGGGTTAATACATGCAGCCATTCGGGATACAGCAAATCAATCTGCCGCGCATATTCCCGAAGCGATGAAAAGCTGGCCGCGTCCCAGGGGACATAGAAAGCGGCGCGAATTCCTTCATCGGTATTCAGCGCCACCATCGAGGGTGCGGTCTTGCTGCGGCGGTGACTGCGGCGGACCAGCAGGTTTCGCCTCTCCAGTGCCTTTTCCTTTTCTGTGGCCCTGAGCGCTTTGTAAGGCTCCTTCAGCGCGTGGTAGGGCCGTTTCTCGAAGGGAAGGAGAAGCTTTGGCAGAGGCTCGCGGGTCGCGTTGTATATAAAAACGACGATGACGGCGCTGATCAGAATGCCAGCGACGTCGAGCAGCCTACGAAGCCGTTTCCAGCGGCCCCTCTTTGGATCATAAAAAACAGGATGCGCCATACCTATTAAGACCAAAAACATCCTAAGCGGGAGGATGAAGGAGGGTCAAACCTATCTATTAGATGCACGATCATCAGCGAAGGCAGGCTGATGCGGATCCGGCAAACGCGATATATTGCCAACGTGACCGAATTGGTTCGCAGAAATCTGCGATTTTTCCTGCTCTTTGCCGCCGCTGCCCTGCTGCTCCGGCTGTTTCTCATTTTCCGTTTTCCCGGAGTTGTGACCGACTCCTTCGTTTACGGCGACATCGCCAAGAACTGGCTGCAGCACGGAATTTACGGCCTGAGCGGCACGGAGGAAATGTCTGCCACTTACATTCGCCTGCCCGGCTATCCCGCGTTTCTGGCGTTTATCTTCGCCATCTTCGGCATGGAGCACTATCGCGCTGTTCTGTTCATTCAGATGTTCGTCGACCTCAGTACTTGTTTTCTGTGCGCAGATATGGCATTGCGATTGTTCGGGCCGAGATACGCGAAACTCGCTTTTGTTCTCACTTGCCTATGTCCCTTTCTTGCCGATTATTCCGCTGCAGCGCTCACCGAAACGCTCGAGATATTCTTCACCGCGCTCGCGTTTGATCTGGCAATTAGAGCCTTGCAGCGGGATTCCATGATTGATTGGGCCGGTTGCGGGGCAGCGTGCGCAGCCGCAATTTTGTTACGTCCCGACGGTGCGTTATTGGTAATGGCCATCGTCCTCTATCTGCTCGCCAAAGTTTTGCTGCCCAATTCGTCGGTCGGGAGAACTGACGTTTCTATATCTCGCGGACATGCAGTGCTGCGAAATTTTCAAGCAGCGACTCTCGTCACAGTTATCGCAATCGCACCCTTGGTTCCCTGGACAATCCGAAACTGGAACGTGTTTCATCGCTTGCAGCCGCTCGCGCCGCGCTATGCGAATGAAGAGGACGAATTCGTGCCCATGGGATTCAACCGCTGGGTAAAAACCTGGATCGCCGATTACGCGTCAACTGAAGAAATATATTGGGGAGTGCCGGGCAGTGAGATCGATAGCGCGAAACTTCCCTCCCGCGCATTCGACTCGCCACGACAGCAAACTGAAACTACGGCGCTGATCAGCGATTACAACCAGGCGCTTCACATCGGCCCCGACTTGGACAAACGGTTCCAGGCACTCGCGACCCAGCGCATCCACTCGCACCCGCTCCGGTATTACATCAGCCTTCCGTTGCTGCGCATTCTAGATATGTGGTTGCGCCCTCGAACTGAAATGCTTCCTTGCGACACGCGCTGGTGGGAGTTCAACGACGATGTGCAATGGTCGGTACTCGCCGTCGTGTTCGGAATCATTAACCTCTGCTATTTCTTATCCGGGTTGGTGGGATCGCTGTACGCCCGCAGGCTCCGGCTCATAGGATTGCTGGTGTTGTTCGTGGTATTGCGTTCCGTTTTTTTGGGTACGCTGGAAAATCCTGAACCCCGATACACGCTGGAAATGTATCCCGTCGTGATCGTCCTCGCGGCATTTGCGCTTGGCAAAATGCACCGCGGCGCAAGGGATAATTCGGTACAAAATTGAAATTAGCTCAACGGCGAATCGCTCATGCGAAAGCGCGTCCGCACGTGTTCGGAGAGCAGGGCAATCGCATGACGGTTGGCGATGGGATCCATGCGCGCGAGATACCGCATAGCCTCAACTAGCACACGCTGCCCATCTACATATCGCGGATCAGAGGTCCGCTCCCGGGGTTTCTTGCGGCTCATATCGGGCACGACTGGGATAGTAAAGACTTTGGCCATGAAGCTCCGTTGTTATTTGCGGATAATCTCGTGTTCCTTTTTGGATGGTGTTTTCGAGTATAACGCCGCATCTTGCCGTATGCAGCCAGAAACTTCAGCCGTAAGCCTCTTGTTTTTAGTGCGTTACAACTTTAGTCTTGCCGGATGTCTTGAGTTGGAACATCTTGGCGGGAATTTTTTGCCCGAGTTGAATGCCCGAGTACTTGGCTAGCCGGTAGTCTCCGTCAGCCTCCAGCTTTTGCTGGACCGATATTCCAGTTTGCGGATTGATCCACAGTACGATTTTTGGAAAATGCTGTTTGATTTTGTCCGATTTGGGCACCAACTCAAGTCTCACAGTGTCAGTGCCATCGATATTCTCCCCGCCGCCATAAGTGATATCGAAGGTTTTTTGCATGTCATTGCCACTGCTGCCAAAGCCCAGCACCAGGAAAGTTTCGAATTCATCACGGTGCGCACTGGCGTCGTACACGTTCACCGTCGCGGTT
>Ga0157372_10004662_pt1 | contig 14569 bp, 13 predicted proteins | sample C55metaG_FD_115307 | JGI IMG/M metagenome (GOLD analysis project Ga0157372, IMG submission 115307) | Corn rhizosphere microbial communities from Kellogg Biological Station, Michigan, USA - C5-5 metaG | ecosystem: Host-associated > Plants > Roots > Rhizosphere > Soil | place: USA: Michigan... | reverse complement strand
TTGAGTACCGCGGCCAGCCGCAATCCAGCCTGCTCCAAGCGCTGCTCGACCACGGGGCGCCATATCCGTACGTAATCTGCCTCGACCTTCCGAGGCGGGTAGAAACCCGGTGAGCCTACCAGCGCGCCGCTCTCGTGAACCCAATCCTCGACGTCCCCACCGGCCGGCGGATGCGGCACGTCTGCCTCGACGCGACGAGCCAGTTCGGTCGGTGCCAGCCCGAAAGTCTCGATCAGCCCCGTGTCCCATACGTGGTGCAGGTTCGATCCGCGCCCCTGCCAACGCATCTGATAGGTATTGCCACCCTTGTCGTCGCCGTAACCGGCATGCAGCGGCTGGTGCGCGTCTCCCACCAGGTGAACCACATAGCGAAGTGCCTTTGCCCGATCCTCGTTTGAGGCGTGGCGGTTGCTCAGCACCAGCTCCTGACGTTTCAGCGCAGCGACCAGACATTGATCGCCGCCCGGACATAGCTCGGGCCTGTAGTGGAAGTCCGAACCGCGTGGAAAATTGACGTAGTGCCACCTGCCCGTGGCGGGGTTGCGGTGCTCGTCGGCCCAGGAGGCGATGGATTCCAACGTTGCACCCGGCTCCAAGGCGAGTAATCGCTGGACTTTCGCACGGGCGGCGGGCGTCAGGTGGTCGTCGGCAATCTGAGCAACGACGGCATGGCCGTCATGGCCCCACGCGTACAGATGGGTGACAGGCAAGAGCAGGGCGAGAGCAAGGAGAAGGCGTGTCTTCATCACCCATGATAACGGTCCGCCGTACGGACTCGTGGGGTGCAGTCGACGCAATGCGTACGCGTCCAGTACTACCGCGTGCGCGCCGCGATGAGCTGCTGTAGGTAGGCGATTCCTTCCTCTTCCGGAAAGAAGGTCACGACGTCCGCGACCGTCAGGCCGTAACGCTCCCTGAGGGCGAGGAACTCTTCTTTCGCCTGATCCATGGGCGTCTTGGGTGGGCGGCTCTTAGCATCGAGAGCTGCCAGCTCCGCCTGGAAGCGGCGAAAGGCGTCGGTAGGTGGGGGCATGTGTTCATTCTCCCACGCGGCTGGATGGTGATCATCCAGTAGAGAGCGTGGGTGAAGAGCGAGACCGAGCTCGGCTACGTCAATGCCCCGAAACCTAAGCTCGTGGCGGGCGGAGCGCCCAGTCTCGCCCGGTGAGCCGGAGCACGTGGTAGCTTTGATTTCTGTCCCAGAAATCAAAGCAGCATGAGCACGTCCAGCAACAACCGCGGGGGACACCGTCCCGGAGCGGGCCGCCCAGGAGCCCCCTCTCAGCGTATCCGCGTACCTGAGCCCCATGTGCCCGTGGTACTCAACCTGATCGAACGCCTGCGACGGGAGGAAGCAGATGGCATCGAGCACGTCGGTACCGTCGCACAGGCGAGCCCTTGGCTGCTGCGGCATTTCACTGAAGTGCCGTGCGGTTTTGCGTCGCCCGCCGAGGACTATGAAGAAAGTCCGATCGACCTCAATACGGTCGTGATGGACCCTCACCATCGTGAGGCGACCTACCTGGTCCGGGCCAAAGGCCATTCGATGACTGGTGCGGGCATCAATGATGGCGACGAACTGGTGGTCGATCGTGCACTTGAGGCCCGCAACGGGTCCATTGTCATCGCCGTCTACCAAGGGAAGGCCACCTGCAAGCGGTTGCGCTACATGGCGAACGGGCGCCCCTATCTGAAAGCCGAGAACCCTCATTACGAAGACCGGATCATCGCCGAAGGCGACGAATTCGAGATTTGGGGCGTGGTGCGTTACGCCCTGCACAAGCTCATCTGATGGCCGCGCGCTTTGCGCTCGTGGATGTCAACAACTTCTACGTCTCCTGCGAGCGGTTGTATGACCCCAGTCTTCTAGGCGTGCCCACCGTCGTGCTCTCCAACGGCGATGGTTGCGTCGTCGCGCGATCGGCAGAGGTGAAGGCGCTGGGCGTACGGATGGGGACCCCTTGGCACCACATGCAGGATTTGGTGCGTCAGCACGGCATCCAGTACCGGTCTTCGAACTACACGCTGTACGGGGACATGAGCCGCCGGACGATGAACGTGATCGGCCAGTTCGTGGCGCGCGAAGACCAGGAGGTCTATAGCATCGATGAGTCGTTCTTGGATCTCAGCCATTACCCGCACATCGACGGCGCAACGCTTGGCGGCCAGATTCGACAGCGAGTTGCTCAGTGGTGCGGGCTGCCCGTGTGCGTGGGCATGGGCGCTACGCGGACGCTCGCCAAACTGGCCAACCATTTGGCCAAGAAGCGGCCCGAATTCGGCGGCGTCTGCGACCTTACCGCGATGGCTCCCCGTGATTTCGAGGATATCGCTGCAACCTTTGACGTCGGCGACGTCTGGGGTATCGGCGGCAAGCTCTCCGCCCGCTTGAACGACCTGGGCATCCGCACGGTGGCACAGCTCACGGGGACTGACACTAAACGCCTGCGGCAACTGATGGGCGTGGTGGTCGAGCGCACGGTACGCGAGCTGCAGGGAATCGCCTGTCAGGGGCTCGATATAGTCGAGCCGCGCCAGCAGATCATCGCCTCGCGATCGTTCGGCGCGCCGGTATACACACGCGAGGACCTGAAGGCCGCAGTGCAGACTTACGTGGGCCGCGCTGCCTACAAGCTGCGTGGGCAGGGCAGCCGAGCGGGCACCGTGAAAGTGTGGCTGGAAACTAACCGCTTCAGACCGCACGACCCGCAGTACTACCCCTGTGCCGGAATGCGGCTACCCAATCCAAGCGACGATCTGGCCATCCTCACGCGCGCCGCGGACGCCGTGCTCACGCGGATCTTCCGGTCCGGCTACCGCTACACCAAGGCTGGCGTGATACTCGAAGAGCTAGCGGACCAAGCCCACGTGCAGGGTGGGTTGTTCGACGCCGACGAGGTGCCGCCCCGGCGCCAAGCCTTGATGGCCACGCTCGATCGCATCCACGCCCGGTTCGGGCGCGCGGAAGTTGGCATGGGGCACGCCGGCGTCAAGGCGACCAAAGGCTGGACCATGCGGCGCGGGCGGCTCTCGCCAGCGTACACCACGGACTGGAGCCAACTGCTGGTCGTGGAATCGTAGCCACATACGGCAATGCGCGGCGCCGCGCAGGCAGCCGAACGCCCAAACTTTCTCAGTTGACGCCTTAAAACCCATCGTAGAGGCCTCAACGGCCCTCGGAGAGCAGTTTCGGCCCGATGTCGCCTGCGTTCGTCAATTTCTTTTCGCACAGCACCCGCTGTGGTCACGAAGAGAAAAACTATGTGCATTTTTGTCTTGATCGAGGTCCATGCCACCAGCCTGCGGCACCGCCTCGCCATCGTCACCATGTTGCGCGGTCTGGCCAACATGCACGGCGGCTTCCGTGCGTTGGCAGGCCAAACCAACGCGCGCTACTTGCGAACACGAACGCTGCGCTTTCGGTTTGCCAACGTGGATCAGGCCCGGAGCTTCGTCCGGCTGGCTAGGTACTACTTTCCTGAGCAGATCCACGTGCGCTAACGCGTCGCTGCACTGGGAACGTACGGCCCATCTAGGCCTAAGGAGCAAAGAAAAACCCTGTCGTGAAAGAGCGACAGGGTTCTTGTGGGTGGTGCTTGGGTTTAGTCGTCCGAAACTTCTGTGCGGCGGTCGGCAAGCTTTCGGCCGTAAGCTCAAGATCGAGGGTAGGCGGCCCGTCTCCGGCCAAATTGTTGTGGGTGTGGCTACATCATGCACTACCCGCTATAGAGCCTCCGTCGCCCGCCAGTCTGATTTGCAGGTACGCGACATTTAGATTGAAGTCCGCGCGCAAGCGGTCGAGATAGCGGCGGGTAACTTCGTCCAAGCTAGGCTCACCCACCGCGAACAGCTTGACCGGCTCAAGCCCGCCTGTCCGGTAGCTGTATTCCAACAGCTGCCCCATGGCTTCCCGCACAACTTGCGCAGCTGTGTCGGCGATCTTGATCTCATAGACATTGCAGCGCATGTCGGGGAGCCGGACGTAGGCGTCGGCAAATCCGCCCGTACCAGTGGGGTATTCCGTCCAGACGTTACCTGCACCAAATTCCGCCTCCAAGTGCGCGAACAGGGCGCTTTGCACAAGGTTGTGTCGCAACTCGATATCGCGGCGAGATGCTGGAATATCGGCGAAGGCTGCGGCCGGGCGTGGCGAGTGTCCTGCCTTAAGCTCGGGGGCGGCATTTCGAGCCCGCAATTGTTCGAGGACGAACCAAGGGAAGATGTTTCGGGCCAGCTCGTCGCCACCGAACATGTCGGCCCGATCAAGATGGCTCACCAGCGCCTGGGCTCGGTGGGCCCACCCTGTCGAGCGGGGTGGAACAAACCCGGTGTGCTCGGCGAACCAATCTAGGATCTGATCTTGGCTTCTAGCATCCACGGTGGTGTGGTAGCGATGCGGGTGAATCCCAGCAAACGCCCGCGCGATCAACAAGCGGGGTACCTTTTCGATGCGGCCTACGTTCTTCCAGCCTTCAAAGCGCTCCACAATGTGTTCGTAGTTTGCGGGGCTACCGTCTTGATATATTTCGCGAAGAGCCTGGGTGAAGTCATCCCGCATGGCATCGACGGTGTCGTACTTGACCACTCCCTGTCCGGCGTTGCTGATGTCGTTGTGGGCCCGCTTCCAGAGAATGTCGAACGGTTCGCTCAGGCGGTCGTTGGCGAGTTCCCGCGCAATAGCCTGAGTCTGGGTCCGGTATCGCGGAAGCCAAGTTGCTCGGAACCAGATGCCAGGATCACTGAAGCCATCCAGGAAGGCACGGCCTTCGTCATCGAAGACAACCGATGATGGGGGACCTTCTTCAAGAGCTTCATCATCGTGCGACGGAGTCCAGGACGGTGGCGGCTGCCCATCTAGTCGGGCTTGCGCGGCTTTGACCGCCCGCTCGGAAAACTCATCGGGGAAGCGAACGATGATGGCCTCGAAGCTCAGTTCTTGGAGTCCGGCCTCTTCGAGCACCTCGTAGCCCTGGGAGGGCTTCCGGCTGAGCACCATGCGTTCAGCGGCCTCCAAGGCTCCTCGGTTGGTGATCATCTGGCGCGTGCGGTTGGCGCGAAACGTTTTCCCTTTGATCCGACTCTGCTCCTCTTCGTACGCGTAGAGAGCAGTGGCGATCGCCTGCTGCGCCGGGCTGGTGTGGCCATCCTGGATGGCCTGTAGTTCACGGGCCCGCTGCAAGGCTTGAGCCTCCAGGTCAGCATGTCCCCGCTCCTGCGCGTTTTTGGCAAACGTGCGGGCATCTCTCGATGTTTTGAGCCGAGCAATGCGCTCGTCCATGAAGCCTCCCCTGTAAGTGAATGTCGGTCGTAACGTTGCGGACAAGCGCCTGACGAAGCCGGATACCCGATGGTCCGCTATCAAGCTAATAGGAAAAGCCGATCCACGTCTCGGTGATCGGAGGCTGCGCATCAATCAGTGCGCAGCCTTAGAAGTGCCGTTACCGCGCTACCGAAACGTGTCCACGCTGGAGACTGGCGGGAATAGGATACTGTCGCGCGCGGGAGAGTAGAGCGCACCGTGGCGGGCTGCCTCCTCCAGCTGTGTGCGCTTCCAGCCAACCCTGACTAACTGACTGATCGTGTCTGGAGAGAGAGGAACCGAGTCTGCCCGATCAATTACCTCAGATGCGACTCGCTCGACAGGAGCCACATGCGCCAGCTGCTGACGCAGCGTGCCAACCGGGTAGCCCGCAATCGCGCGTTGCCCAATCAATGGATGATCAAGATCTACCTCGAAAAACGGACCTCGCAGGGCGAAGCTTCCTTCCCACACAATTTCAAGGCGGTCAGGCAGGTCGCGGATATCCGGTGATTGCCGCTCGCCGTGCCACATAAGGCAGCACGCCCGGCTACAAACTGGGTCCAGCAACCAGGCATCGCCCAAGCCCGTAGAGAAAAGCAAAAAAGGTTGTGCGCGCGCTGTTTCGGAGCCAGTGCCGACCATACACACCTGGCCTTCGCGCTCGGCGTTGAGAACGCGTTCGATCGTTCCGACTAAGGAGCGCTCGTTACGCACGCCTTCGGTCTCCCGGAGGCAGAGCGTCACGTGATGCCAGTGCTCGTAGCCGGCACCTCGAGCGATTCGATCTAGAAGTTGCGCGTGCTTGCCGCCGCCGTTCCGCTGCAGCGCCTTGGCCTTCTTTTTGAGGGATTCCACCTTAGAGGCGGTCGTGGGAATGAAACGCATGGTGATTCTCCGCTGCTGAGGGCGGAAGCCAGGTGCTCACTGCCCGGATCCACCCACAGAGGGGAATCAGGTGTCGTCAGATGTAAGCCGTCCCCGCGTGAGGGTTCGCCGTGTGGTGAGCAGCGGGCGCCGGCCGGCGCCACTTAGAGAATAGCGACCGCTCGCCTGGTGTGTCTACGGCTGTGTTAGCACGAACGAGGTGCGGGCTGTTACGTGGCGCTCGTGTTGATATGGCACTGATTGGTATGTGCCAGCGTTGACACGATAGGGCGCTCCAAAGAGGCTGAGCGCGCGAAAGTTCGCCCAGATCAAGTCACTTGGGGTTCCCGCCATAGCAGCGCGCCAGTTCGTGGCGAAGCAGACCCGAGCCCTTCAAGGCTTCAGCCAATAACCCGCAGGAATCTGCGGGTTGGGGGAGCAAAGCGTCTCGACTACTTCCTCGCCGCCTTCTTGGCGGGAACCTTGTTCGTGGCCTTCGGAGCAATCTTCTTGGCAGGCGCGGACTTTGCCGGCGCGCGACCGATAAGCATGCTGTCCGCCGTCACGCCCTTCTTCCTCAGAGCCTCCGAGAACCACAGCGGACGCTTGCCCCGTCCCGACCACGTTTGGGCAGGGTTCTCCGGGTTGCGGTACTTCGGCGCCACAGCAGCCTTCGGACCCTTGCTCCTTTGCCCCCCGCGGCGGGGGTAGACCTCGTCGATGGTCAGGCCCGCGCTCTTGAGAAGAGCCTCAATTTTGGTACGGACTTCCTGGACATGACTCTTTCGAGCGGATTGCATCTGCGCTTCCGCGCTCTTGATGAGAGCCTGAAGTTCCGCTGGGGAAAGTGAATCGAGATTGATAGCCATGGTCGTCCTCGTGTTGGGTCGACTCAATTAAACAACGAATTCCAACGCCAGGCCATGCCCCACCCTTACCGTCAGATGCCGCCTTTGCAAGTTGACGTGCTTATGTCTTGGTCGCATCAATGGCTTGCAGCTTTCTGTGGCGTTCTGCATCCAGGATTTTCCTCACCGCAGAAATGGACGCACCCGTCTTCTCCGCCAGCCACTTATGCCTCGCTTTCACCGTAGGAAGCGTTCGCACAGCCGAGGAGGTCTTTGCTAAGCGGATGATTCTCTGCGCTAGCACTTTACGGACGCTCGCTGCATGTTTGCGGCGCAGTGCGCCATAGGCGGCAAAAGCATCTTTACGGTGATAAAACACTGACCCTGGGGGAATATCCGCCATAGCAATAATTGACGCCAGCGTAGGATACGGCGGACCTTTTTTCGTTGCTTCTTCTAACAACTCCAACGCTCGCTCTCGCCTTTCCTTCTCTGAACGAGGCCGTAGTACAGAATCTCTACGTGTGGGCAGATCAAACGCGATCACCATCTGGCTTGCTGCACGACTACCATCCGTCAATATATCAACTATTGATATATTCAACTTCGCCGCCAAGTCGAGGAGTGTTCCCAACTGAAGTCGCAACGTATAGTACCGCTTATGGAATAGCTCACCGAAGTGTTCAATAAGTACTCGCCTGGGATACAGCGCCAGAAGTGTGCTCGTAAACTCGCCAAGCTGCGCCAGCCTGAATTTAGAATTCAGAAATGAAGATGAATAGGCAAGGAGAGCTTCCACCTGGGATGCCACGACATCCTGTTTGGTGGTCGGCGCGAGACGGCCAGAGTCAACCGCCAGGCTCTCGCCACATCGCTCGCATATAGATAACGCCGTTTTCCCCGAGTTATTTCTTTGCACCGCCCCGCACGCACCACATCTCTGAGACAGCTCCAAAGGGTGGATGGAGCACCGGCTTATTCCTTGAATCTGCCAATATAGCCGGTCATAGACAACATCCGAATTGCGTTCAGCTTGGCGGTAGCATGCCGCGCACCATGCCCGAGTTCCCTTGAGAGCCCCCACTGCATTACCCGCACACACATCCCTAAGTGCGATTAAGGTGCAACCTGCAAGATTAACTAAGCCAGTCCCCGCCTGGAGAGTCTCAAGTAGAGGAGGTACCTCGCGGCTGTAACCGTTGTATCGGATGCTGTCATGTCGAGACAAAGGTTGCCCTAGCGTGGATAGCCGCCAGTGCCTTAGGTGCTCCATGAACTGGTGGTAGGAAGCGCCGTGCGCGTGCGCAAGGCGATGCAAATATGAGCTGAGACACTCGACCTCTGCGGTCCCCATGCCCTGCGGCTGAACTTGGAAGTAGAAGCTCATGAGTCAGACCCGCCGCCTACCGGGTCCCTTTTAGGTCGCCGCTGGAAGGGACGACAGGCGGATTTCTCTTTTGACCGCGCTTCGCCCGACGCTCGCGGTGACGGTGGCAATCCGGCCAACATTCTTTTCCCCTCCTCAATATCTTGCCTGATGACACTGATCTGGACTTCCTTCCGCGTCTCCAAGAAGTGGGTTTTACGTAAAACGGACTCACCCCTGGCGGCCATTTCTGCAAGTGCACCCAATGTCCAATGCACCAGTTGTCCGTAACAGCCGGAGGTTCCGTGGTAGATCATCTCTCGGTGAGCAAGCAAGGTATGGCCACGTGCCCATGGCAGCATGGCATCTACCGTGGCAAGAAGCCTCGAAAAGAGCTCGAACCCTTCTTCGTCTTCCCCGTAATTCGAGAACTCCAGCGTATGGAGGCGCCCATTCAAATGCGCGGATCGGAATTGGTGCCGGAGTATCTCGTAGCCGCCAATAAAGACCACGATGCATCTGGATTCGTTACCAAGACATTTCATTGAGTCGAGAATGCTTTCGGCCTTCCGGTTACTTCTGGTCCTCAATAAATGATGCGCCTCATCAATCACTATGTACTTTGTTCCCCTGTACTCAAGCGCGTAGATGAGCTGTCGCCGGATGAGACTTTCTGGGTCTTTGGCGCGAATTTCGTATGAACCTGCGCTATGGAAGGGGTGCCCAACGGCAGATAGAAGTTGGAGCGTCATGTAGCGGCTCGAGATGAAGCCGCCATCGGTGGCGGCAGCCTCGACTCGAATTAGTGGCCGCTGCTCTGAATGGTGATTCTCGCCGACCAGCGCCGCAGCCAGCTTGTGTGACAACATGGTCTTTCCAACTCGGGTCGGGCCAACGAGGGTGATTACGGTACCTGGTTGTGCGAGCGCGCAGTGGTTGAACAAACGGCGAAAAGTCAGGTCGTAATACGGATGCGACACGATAGTTCGACGTAGACGCTCGCTGATATTATCGATATCCATCCAAGTCACCCTCCCCTGTATCGAATGGCTTAGGCGACTCAGTAGCACTGCGGGGAGATATTCCGAGCGATCGCTGGTTAGGTGGTGCTTTGTTTTTCTTTCGCAGGTTTTTTCTTACTTCGCTTTCAGCTATCCCTTCGATAATTCGATTTTCGGCTGTCTGTTGCTCTAGCGTTAGGTACTGCTCAAACCTAATCATACTGGTGAGCTCGCGGCTCTCCAAAAACACGATTGACTCGAGCATTCGGGCTTCCGACAAACCGGCTGCCGCATGATCGGGCCCGGAGAAACAAGGCACCCATCGACCGTTCACCGAAGCGTAGATGCATCTGTCGTTCCACGGCTCCTCAAGGACCTCGACTCTCTCGAGCCCTGGCGCCAGAAGCGCCGGATGGAAATACCAGCGATCCAAGTGCCGTACGCCACGACACGCGTCAACGCGAAGAGGCCTATCCAAAGGGATGGCGGTAGCGATAAGGAAAGTCTGATCAAAGGAAACGGGGACGCCAGAGCAGCCGAACACCCCTTCCAGCCCACTGAATTTCTGGTCGGCCGAGACGTAGGATCCGGGTCGCACTTTGAGGTTGTAGTGCTTAAGGAAATAACGCTGATAGGCGTCATAAATCGCCAGGAGGCTCCAACACGCGTGCTCCTGTCCCCGATGGGTCCGGGACACGGAGCGTCCCCGCTGGTCGTTGGCCGTACTTCCTCGGAGCGACAGGATCAGCTCTTCTTTGATTCCGTGGAAGACAGCCTCAATTTGTCCGCCAAACCTCGGAGCGCCCGGTGGCCGATCTTGTTTGGAGACGCCGTATCTCGCTAAGAGCACTTCGAAATAGACGGATTGGAAGTCGGCTCCGTTATCGACAACCACTGTTTCCGGAAGGCGGCCATGCCGGATCACGCAGTCCCGCATCACCGTAGCGCACGCTCTTCGGCTTGGGTCTCTAAATGAGATCGATATGGCCAACACGACCTGGGTGGTCTGATCGACCATGACCGTAAGCCATGCACGCTTGGCTTTTCGCTTGTTTCCGAAGATGCCAACGAGCGCGTGGTGGTCAATAAGGTAGTGATCGATGTGAGCGCGCTCCCAAGCACGCAGAGGCGTTAGCGCCCGGTCCTGCGGTGCGACAGGTGAGGCCATGGCCGTCGCACTCCTGTGCCCACCTTGAGCCAAGGCTCGCTCCTCGGCAGGAATCCGAGAAAGCTCCTTCAAGAAGGTTTTGAGCGATACAGGCTTTGGCTCCGATACCGAGCGCTCTGCATGACTGGCAGCGCTCTCTGAGCACAGTCGCAGATACGCGTGGTAGCCGCGGATGGCTTTGGGTGGATTCGGCACTAGGAGGACCGTTCTGATTGCCTCGCGCATCAGCGTGAGATCTAACTCTGCCACCCGCCGTTTCCTGTTCCCACGTTTGTGGGTTTGAGGGACGAGTGCGAGCAAGTCACCTCCCTCATCTCGCATGCGCTGTCGCCATCGCCGTAGTGTTCGATCGGAAACGCGTGGTGCCACCCCGGCCAACAAGTTCCGGCGCTCGACGACCGAAGTGAGCTGTCGCACGGTCGGGGCATCTTCATGCCTTACGCCGTTAGGCGAGACACGCAGGAGCAATCCCCGCTTTAGATTAGCTACCTCCGTGAGCGCAGCCAGGCTTAATCCCACAAGTGCGTCATCTGGCTCCGCGAGGCGTTGCCGGTCGAGCAAAGCTGCGATCCGTTGCTGATCGATGAGGCGCAAAACGTGGGTTGCGTCAGCTGAAGTCGTCTTGCGGAGCAGATCACCCAGAGTTAGTACTTCCTCGGCAGCCAGGACGGCCAAGGCAGCGGCGCCGATTGATGGGTCTGGATCAACTGGAGACCTACGGGCCTGCAGTAGAAGCGCGAAGTTTTCACATGCTATCGGGTTGATAACGTCTTCAGTGACGACCTCATGAGTGATGCCGATCGCTCCGAACGCCTCGGCCGCAGCCCGATCCTCGAAACCCACCTCGCTCGTCCGCCATCGCCCGGGTCTTTGCTTGACTAGCTTTTCGCACTGGTGCCGCGGTTTAACCTGATAGGCAACAAGCTCATCTTGTCGCAGCACTAAGAAGTCAGCGGTGTAGTGCGTTCGATGGACCCTTCCGTGCGCCGCCTCAAAAGTGATGCTCACGCTCTCTGGCTGATCCCACATCTCCAGCACGGCCGTGCTGTACTCACACATAAGGAGAAAGTCGCGCTCTAGCGTGCTCTCTCCCTGGATAGTGCAAGCCATCTTATGGCTCGCGTAACGCCAAGGCGTATTACGAACCACGCGTGACCCAACCGCTCTCGACGGTTCGCTGGCACGTACCCGAAGTACGTAGGCTTGGCCTGCAGCCGGCAGGTTATAGGAGGCGAGCAGATCGGATAGTTCTGATGCTGTAAGCATGCGGTGACCTCCAGAAGCTCGTTAGCAATGACGCCGAAAGGGGCGCACGACGACGGCTCCGCGAGGCGCAGCCGCTTGACAAACGGTCTGAGGGCTCACATGCTGGTGCTGCGGAAGAGACAAACCGCGCACAACCAAGAAACCCTGCGTGCCAGCGCGGGGTTTTCTTTTTAGAGAGCCCAAGGTGCTATCAAGTCATGGGCTACTCCTCCTTGCTGGTGCGGTGCGCCGAAGGGGCGAAGGAAGCCTCAAGCCATGCCTTTACCGATGGCGTGGCGGCGAACCACCCGCGCCTACCCGGTAATCTGAACATCTCTATAGGCAAGCGCCCCGCCTGGCGGGCCTTGTATAGCGCGTCGGTGGTTGGATAACCCATGACCCGGGCGGTCTCCGCACCGGTGAGGACAGGTGTCCTCGGCAGGTAGAGATCAAGGTTCAGCCCGGGCGCAAGGTCTTTCGGCACGGCTCGCTCTCTGGTCCGGCCCAGTCCGGAACAACCAGGGTGGGCATGTACGGGGACGAAGGGTGGGGCCCCGAGGATAACGCGCCAGAGACTGCGCCGATCAGCCAGTCTTGTCAAGCTAAGATACTGTTTTATAAGGCGTTTTTTTCGTATAGAGCACACGATACGAAAACCGCCTGGTCAATGGCCCGCGGGATGCGAACGCGCTTGATGGAAAGACCGGGTAAGCCCGCGTCGGGGCGTCAGCCACAGCCACTGCTTGTCGTGCGGGCAGCAGTTCGGCTAGCGCCATAGCCTGACAGCAATAGATCTCGCAGTTAACCGCCCTGACTCAGCGCGCTGGCGGCGGAGGGATCAGGCCCAATCTCTGTCTTGAGGGCCCAACGTTGTGCCGGAACTTGTAGTGCTCTTGGATCCGCGCCTCGAGCATTCGGACTTCATTGGGGATCGCTCGCTTCGTTTCGCTCGCACCGCAGTTGAGCAAGGCGCTCTGCCCACCAAGCCTGATGCAGCTCCGCTAGAAACATTTCAGATAGCTTTCGCTTGGTTTCCTCGGAGACGGTTTTTTTGCTCATGCCGAGATCCGTGATCACGCAGCAAGCTCACCGAATCACGCGCTGCTGCCGGGCGTGTGATCGAGGCCCAATCTTGTTCTTGTCAGGGCGATGTCATGCTGCGTCTCATAGTGCTCTCGGATCCGCCTTTCGAGGGCTCGTACTCGGGACGGATCGATGCATACGTCCTGTTGGTCCTGCAGTTGCGCGAGGTGCTCTGCCCACCAAGCCTGGTGCAGTTCCGGGAGGAACATCTCGTCCAGTTGGCGCTTGGTTTCGTCGGTGACCTTTGGCTTGCTCATTGAGAAATCGTTCAAGGAACGCCTTTCGCGGAGCTCTAGCTCCAAGCTTCCAGTTTACTCCCACGTTAGAATTCGGTCGTGGCCACTTTATGCTTCATCTCCTCGGCCGATAATTGGTTTAACGAACAAATTGCTCCACGGGCTTCATGAGCCGGATGCCTGGTCCGTCCGCGAACGGGACGTATGGTGCGGGCTGGTGCTGAAGCGCGCCGGGCCTTTGCCGGGGAGCGAGAGCCGCTCGGCCGTGATGATGGCGGCCACGACCGCCATCACGCCGAGGTCCATCACGCCGATCGACAGTTGCGCGGCGGCCAGGCCGGCACAGCAATGGACGCAACGGGCGCCCAGGCGCAGGCCGTGATGCCAGGCGGAGGCTGTGTCAGCCGCCAGGTTCTTTGGCATACCGCAACAGCTGGCAAGGCGGCGTGCCTTCCACGGAGTGAACTGGAGCGTCGCGGCCGCAAGGACGATGACGGTGGTGGCGGCCGGCGCGGCGCGCGACAGCGCCGGCCAGTGCATCAGCATCGCGGCCAGCGCCGCGCCGGCCGGAAAGATGACCAACCCCAGTGCGCTCCACACGAGGAAGTAGGCGATGGCCACCCGCGCGACCAGGCCGGCCTGGCGTATGCCCCCGGCGTGACCGACCGCCTGGTGGAAGCGCCATAGCGTCGGCAGCAGGGACGGCAGCATCATCGCGACCATCATCGGGCTCCACATGCCAAGGAACGTGGCGGTGGCGGCGAGCCAGTTCTGCCCTGGCATGCGCATCCACGCCATGGACATGGTCCAGCCGCCGGGCATCGGCATGCCGGCCATGGACATGTCGTTGCTTCGCGCGATCGTCAGCCATGCGGCGGCCGCGAAGAGCAGGGCACCGGTGGCGAAGAAGATCCGGCGGGCGGCCTGTCCACCGTCGCCACGCGGGGGAACCTCGACCGCAGCGGCCGTTTGCGCGTCAGCGGCCATGTTCAGCCCTCGCCGTACTCGTCGTGGCGACGCCACCAGATGCCCTGCTCGTTGCGCCCCAGCGGCGCGCGGTCGAGCCATTGGTACATGTTCCACAAACCGTCCAGGCCGCGCGCGTAGGTCGAGTAGGTGTGGTAGACCACGCCGTCGCGGTGCACGAAGGTGCTCATGCCCGGCCGATCCCGGACATAGGTGGGCGCATCGGTGCCGCAGGTCGCGGCGAACTGGTGTACCGGCTCGGGGTACCGTGCCGCGGCGATCGGGTGGCCGCCGCGGCGGTAGTTGTATTCGACCTCGCCAGCCTGCTGCTGTGCCGGGGTGATCGAGACGTTGAAGTCGTAGTTGAAGTCGCCTCCATGCGACGACGCCCACGGGAAGGTCCAGCCCATCCGCCGCTGGTACGCCTGCAGCTTGGCCAGCGGTGCGCGCGACACGGCACACAGCGTGACGTCGTGGTTGGTCAGGTGGG
>Ga0157372_10004661_pt1 | contig 14569 bp, 12 predicted proteins | sample C55metaG_FD_115307 | JGI IMG/M metagenome (GOLD analysis project Ga0157372, IMG submission 115307) | Corn rhizosphere microbial communities from Kellogg Biological Station, Michigan, USA - C5-5 metaG | ecosystem: Host-associated > Plants > Roots > Rhizosphere > Soil | place: USA: Michigan... | reverse complement strand
GCCCGGCGTGCGCGCTTCGAGATGCGGCGGTATCGTGTTGACGTATTCGGTGGTCGGTTCGAACGGCAGATAGCCGCCGGCACGGCGCGTCTCGTCGACCATGCGCTCGAGCAGGTAATGTGCGCGATCGGTGCCGTCGGCGTTGATGACGCCTTTCAGCGCGTCGGTCCATTCCTGCGTCTCGGCGGGATCCAGGTCCTGGTCGAGGATGTCGGTCAACTGGTTCATGTAAGTCTCTTGATGCGGCGCAGACGATGCCAAAGGGGCGCGGCGACGCGGGGGAACCGCAAGTTTAGTCGGACCGCGTGCCGGGCGCATGCTGCGGGGCGCCGATGGCCGGCGACGCGGCAAATCTGGGATGCGTGTCAGGTGCGCCTGCCCTTTTTCGTTTTACCGTGATATGGGCTTCGTGCGGGGAAGCAAATGCGTGGTCTGACTATCATCGTTTGGCTATCGATCGGCGGCTTCTGCGTCTCTTGCGCGTCCGCCGATACGGTGGCCGATGCCATTTTTTCCGACGGCTTTGAAGGCGTGCGCTGGGTCGAGGGTTATTACGTCGGTTACGAGCGCGATCTCTATCCGATTGGCGAAGTCGATTTCAGCGCCATCACGCATCTCATGGTTGGCCGGGCTCGGCCTCTCGCCGACGGCACCGTCACGACCGATTTCGACATCGACAACGTCAACGGCCCGATCTGGGCGCAGGCCGCCGTAGACGGCGCACACGCGGCCGGCCGCAAAGCCGTGCTGATGATCGGCGGCGCCGGCGAAATCGACGGCTGGCGCGGCGCCGCTTCGGATGCGAATCGCGCTGCCTTCGTCGCGAACCTCTTCACCGTCGTCGACGCATTCGGGTTCGATGGGCTCGATCTTGATTGGGAGCCGCTCGAAGAGACCGACAAACCCGACTTCGAAGGACTCGCGCAAGTGCTGCGCTCACAGCGGCCCGCGCTGATCCTGACCGTGCCGGTCGGCTGGATCAACGCGAACTTCGCCGATCCGCCCGATTCCTGGTGGGGCCAAATCGCCCCGCTGTTCGATCGCATCAACATCATGACCTACGACATGGCCGGGCCGTGGCAGGGCTGGCAGAGCTGGCACAACTCCGCGCTGCAGGGCGAAACGCCGACGACGCCTTCGTCGGTCTCGAGCAGCGTCCTGTTCTATCTCCAATCCGGCGTTCCGGCGCAAACGCTCGGTGTCGGCACGGCGTTCTACGGCTATTGCTGGCAAGGCGTCACCGGCCCGCACCAGGATGGCGGCTCGATCGCCGCCGGCGATGGCACCATGAGCTTCGCCAACATCATCGAGAACTACTATACCCCGGCGGTGCGTGTGTGGGACACGACGGCGTTGGTTCCGTATCTCTCATCCGCCGCGCCGCTCGGTGCCGACGCGTGCAATTTCGTCAGCTACGAAGACGAGCAATCGATCGCCGAGAAAGGCGCGCTGGTTCACGCGCAGGGACTCGGCGGCACGATCATCTGGACGATCAGCCAAGGGCATCTTGCCGATCAGCCGTTGGGACAGCGCGACCCGCTGCTCGCTGCGATCCGCGCCGCGTTCCTGCAATGAAGCGCAGGGTTTGAGTTCAGTGGCGCGTGGCCATGCGCGCGCGCACCTGATCGAGCTTGAGCGCGATCGCATCGATCTTCGGCACGCGATCTCCGTTCCGCTCGAGCACCCATTGCGCGCGATTCATTTCGCCCCGCGCTATGTGCTGCAGCACGCGCAGTGTGCGTGCATCCGCCGAATCCGGATCTTCGGCGAGCAGCTGCGCCACGATCGGAGCGGCATCGGGAAAATGCCCGTTCTCGATCAGCCAGAGCGCCTGTTCGGCACGAAACTCAGGCGTCGCGTGCAGCGAGCGTTCGAGATCGGCCCACTTTTCGCGCAGCTGCTGGAACGCCGGGCCCAAACGCGCGTCGTCGCGATTCATGCCGCGCCCGGCACCGGAATCGCCGGTGTCGACGTAATAGCGCGTCGTGACTTCGTCGACGAACACGAAAGGCGTTCGCTGCGCGCACTGGATGAAGAAATCCATGTCTTCGAGAATCTCGAAACGCGCGTCGAAATAAGCGCCGTCGTCGAGCAATGAGCTCGCGAACATCGCGCAATGCGGACGAAAAAATCCGGTGTCGAGCTGCCGCCACGGCCTGAAGCGGCCGCCATGAAACCCGACGCGGGCGCCGAGCACGGACACGTCCTCACTGATCGAATGCGCAAGACGCGCGCCAGGATTCGCGTCGAGCGCGGCGCGCAGTCGCGAGACATGCATGGGCAGCAATTCGTCGTCGTCATCGAGAAAATTGAACCAATCGCCACGCGCCGCCTCGAGCGCCACGTTGGCGGCTTCCGCGCGCGCGAGCCGTCGCGCCGAACGCACCAGGCGCAGCGGAAACGCACCGCATCGTTCCGGAAGATCGCCGTGCGATTCTCCGGCCGCGACGACGACGACTTCGACATTGGGATCGTCCTGCGCCGCGACCGAATCGAGCGCGCGCTGCAGCGTCGGGCGTTCCATGCTGCGGATCAGGATTGAGACGAGAGGGGCGGAGCTCATGAAAGGTTTCTATTGTGCGGCGAACAAGATTGTCGCATGTGATCGTCGAGCTTCCTCTATCGCTCCGCCGCGTTCCCTCTCCCGCAAGCGGGAGAGGGGGCTAAAAGCCCGCAAATGGAGGAGACACGCTATTCGCGCGGCGTCAGCGCAGCCTGCTCCCGAATCTGCACTTCGACACAGGCAAGCGCCGTCATGTTGAACACACGTCGCACCGTCGCCGCCGGCGTCAATACGTGCGCCGGTTTCGACGAACCCATCAAGATCGGCCCAAGCACGACGCCGTCGGTCATCGCGCGCGTGATGTTGAACGCGATGTTCGCTGCATCCATGTTGGGGCAGATGAAAAGATTCGCACTGCCCTTCAAACGCGAGTGCGGAAAGACGCGCATGCGCACATCTTCGTTCAGTGCCGCATCGGCCTGCATTTCGCCTTCGATCTCGACCTTCGGCACGCGTTCGCGCAGGATCTCCACGACGCGCCGCATCTTTGCCGCGCTCGCGTTGTCGTGGCTGCCGAAATTCGAGTGCGAAAGAATCGCGACCTTTGGCACGATGCCGAACAGTTTCAGCCGCAGTATCGCCTGCTGCGCGGCCTCAGCCAGGCGCTCCGCATCCGGATCAACGGCGACGTGCGTATCGACGAAGAACCACACGCCCTTGTCGTTGAACACTGCCGTCAGCGCGGAAAAATGCCGCACGCCCTCGTCCATCGGCAGGATGCCGTTGAGATAGCCGAGCTTCTTCTGATAGCGACCGACGAGACCGCAGATCAGCGCATCGGCCTCGCCTCTTCGCACCATCAAGCCGGCGATTACAGTCGCACGGGACCGCACCAGCGCTTTCGCGCTGTCCGGCGTCACACCGCGGCGTTCCATCAAATCGTGATAGAGCGTCCAGTAATCCTTGAATCGCGGATCGCTTTCGATATTGCACAGCTCGAAGTCGACGCCGGGACGGAGCCGCAGGCTGAGCCGCTCGATGCGCTGCTCGATGACCGCCGGGCGACCGATCAGGATGGGCTTGGCGATACCTTCGTCGACGACGTTCTGCACCGCCTGCAGCACGGTTTCCTCTTCGCCTTCGGCATAGACGACGCGCTTCGGATCAGCCTTCGCGCGCGCGAACACCGGTTTCATCAGGAGCGTCGTGCGGAAAATGAATGCGTTGAGCTTTTCGTAATACGCGCGCAGATCCTCGATCGGGCGCGTTGCGACGCCGGACTCCATCGCCGCTCGCGCGACAGCGGGCGCCAGCTCCACGAGCAGGCGCGGATCGAACGGCTGCGGAATCAGATGCTCGGGCCCGAACGTCGGCATCTGGCCGCCGTACGCACGCGCCGCAATGTCGTTGCCTTCCCGACGCGCGAGCTCGGCGATCGCGTGCACGCAGGCGATCTTCATCGCCTCGTTGATGGTCGTCGCGCCGACATCGAGCGCGCCGCGGAAAATGTACGGAAAACAGAGCGCGTTGTTGACCTGGTTCGGATAATCCGACCGCCCCGTCGCAATGATGCAATCGCTTCGAACCGCGCGCGCTTCTTCCGGAAGGATTTCCGGCGTCGGATTGGCGAGCGCGAGGATGATCGGCCTCTCGCCCATGCGCGCGACCATCTCGGGTTTCAGCACGCCCGGAGCGGAAAGACCGAGAAAAAGATCGGCGCCGTCGATGATCTCACCGAGCGTGCGCGCTTTCGTGTCGCGCGCATAACGACATTTGTTCGCATCCATTTCCTCGACGCGGCCCTCGAACACAACGCCGAGCCGATCGGCGACCCAGATGTTCTCCATCTTGACGCCAAGGCTGACCAGCATGTCGAGGCACGCGATGCCGGCCGCACCGGCGCCGGTAGAAACGAGCTTGATCGCACCGATGTTCTTGCCGGCGACGCGCAATGCATTCAGGACTGCCGCGCCTACGATGATCGCGGTGCCATGCTGATCGTCGTGGAACACCGGAATCTTCATGCGCTCGCGAAGTTTCTTCTCGACCTCGAAACACTCCGGCGCCTTGATGTCTTCGAGATTGATGCCGCCGAATGTCGGCTCGAGACTCGCGATGATGTCGACCAGCTTGTCGGTGTCGTGCTCGGCGATTTCGATGTCGAACACGTCGATGCCGGCGAATTTCTGGAACAGCATGCCCTTGCCTTCCATGACGGGTTTCGCGGCGAGCGGCCCGATGTTGCCGAGACCGAGCACGGCGGTTCCGTTGGTGATCACGGCGACGAGATTCCCGCGCGTAGTCAGGCCCGCGACTTCGCGCGGATCGCGCACGATCTCCTCGCACGCGGCCGCGACGCCGGGCGAATACGCGAGCGAGAGTTCGCGTTGCGTGACGACGGGTTTGGTCGGCGTGACCTTGATCTTTCCGGCCGGCGCCTTGCGGTGATACTCGAGCGCGGCCTTTTTCAGTTCTTCGATGGTCGACATGTTCGCTCGCGCGGCGCCAAAGCCGCGCGCAGCCTCGCTCGGATGCGGTATGGGCAGACTCGACTATAGCTCAGCCGGGTGACGCGTTCAGGGCGCGCCATAACCGAGGAAGTCGAGGCTCGCCTGCAGCATCGCCTCGGTGCCGACCGTGAGCGCGCCTTCGTCGAGGAAGAACTTCGGCGAATGGTTGCTCGGCGCGGCCTCGGCATCCTGTCCGACCGGCGTCACACCGACGAAGAAATACACGCTCGGCGCCGGTACGGCGAGTCCGAGCTGCGGGAAATCCTCGGATGCCATCCAACGCTTGGCTTCGCTGACATGATCGGCGCCAAGCGCCTTGATAAGGCTCGCACGCACGCGCGCGGTCAACGCGGGATCGTTGACATTGACCGGATTGCTGTCCGGCAATGGAATTTCGTTGTCGACCGTGGCGCCGTTCGCCGCAGCGACGTGCTCGGCGATGTTCTTCAGACTCGTCAGCGCCTGCTTGCGCATTTTCTCGTCGAACGCGCGCACGGTGCCATACAACTCGACCTTGTCCGGCACGATATTGAACCGCTGACCACCATCGAAGATGCCGAACGTGACGACCGCCGGATTCGAGTTGATATCGAGCTGACGGCTCACGATGGTTTGCGCACTGGTCACGATCTCGGCCGCGGTCACGATCGGATCGATGCCTTTCCACGGCGTCGCACCGTGGCTCTGGCGCCCGTGCACGACGATATGGAACGTATCCGAGCTCGCCATCTCGCCCCCGGCGCGCACGGCCGCGTCACCGACGTTGAGAAAGCTGACGACGTGCATGCCGAACACCGCATCGGGCTTGAAGTCCTTGAACACGCCGTCCTTGACCATCAGCGGCGCACCGCCCTCTTCGCCCGGCGGCGCGCCTTCTTCGGCGGGCTGGAAGATGAACATGACTTCGCCCGGCAAGTCTTTGCGCATCTTCGAAAACGCTTCGGCGATGCCGAGCGTCATCGCCGTATGTGCATCGTGGCCGCACGCGTGCATCACGCCGACGCTCTTGCCGAGATATTCGCCCTTCACCTTCGACGCGAACGGAAGATCGACTTCCTCGGTGACCGGCAGCGCATCGATGTCCGCGCGGATCGCCAGTTTCGGCCCGGGCTTGCCTCCCTTGATCACACCGGTAACGCCGGTATGCGCGATGCCGGTGCGAACCTCGTAGCCGAACTTTTTGAGCTCGGCCGCAATGAATTTCGATGTGCGCGTTTCGCGGTTGCTGAGCTCCGGGTGCTGATGCAGATCACGTCGCCACGCGGTGATTTCAGGGAGCAGGCCCTGCGTGATCTGCTGCGTCGATTCGGCAGCACTCGCATTCAATGCGGCGAGTACGAGGACGGCGGCAATGGCGGATGTGAGTGCGCGCATGATTATTCCGACTGGGATGCTGCATACAAACGCATCGCGGCCGATCGCGCAAGTCTTAAGCCCTCTCCCACTTCGCGGGAGAGGGTTTGGGTGAGGGCAATCTCGCGTCAGGCAAACATTCATGGAGGGTGTTGCTCCGCTGCCCGCACCCGCCCTTCGCGCGACCTCTCCACGAGCGCGAGAAGTGAACCCTACAACCCCAGCACCAGATCTTCCGCCTCAACCCGATCCAGCCGAATCTGATTCGCAAACAGCGAAAACGCCAACGCTCCGGCAAGGCCATTCGCATGCTGCACCCACGGCGGCAGATACTTCGGCTGCGCGATATAGCCATTGTCGAAATACGGCTGCAACGCCAGCACATCGTGCAGCGCGAGCTTTCCGGCGAATAGATTGCGGCAGATCGAGAGCCGCTGGTGCTTGAGCGCCCAGCGAAAGAACGTGTGCACGGAAAGAAGGCCATGCAGATACACCGTGTCCTTGGTGAACGCTGCACCGCCGCCGAGCGGCGCGCCGCGAAACACGCGCTGGGCCGAGGCGAAGCTGTCTGTCTCGCTTTGGCCCGCGTCCATGAAGAAGCGGAACACTTCGATGAAATCTGCGCCGGCTAACGCCATATCGATGCCGATGATGCGCAGACTGATGCGCTTCATGCGGCCGATGTCGATCGAGCCCGACATCAGCTCGGCGAACACCGCTAGGCCTTCCTGTGTCGCCGTGATGCGAGGCGACGAGCGCGCCAGCGACTTGAGATGCGGCTGCTCGCGGCCGTTCAACGCGGTCAGCGAATGCACGAACGCCTCGTGTTCGATCAGCTGTTGGCGGTCGTATGTCGAGAAATTGGTCGCCGAACGCAAGCGAATCCGCGTTGCGCCGGCGGCAGCCTTCGCGATCAAATCGGGATCGGTCTCGACACGAACGACGCCGACACCGAAAAATTCGTCGAGCTGCCGCTGCAGTGCTTCGCGAAGCTGATCCGCCGGAATGGTTTCCGCGTTGTCGCCAAGCTCCGCCGCGCTGATGAACTCGTCGGCGATTGCAATGAAATGCCGGGCGGCATCGACGTTGGTCAGCTTCGCGCCCGGCACGCGATCGCTCGGGCGGCCGAACAGGCGCGCGGAATGTTCGGTGATGGCGGGGGTGCCGATCGCGTCGAGCAAGTCCGTAGCGACGCGCCACGAATGTGCGGTGCGCCGGATGTAATCGCCAAGCGGATGCCCCGGCTCGGCCGCGATCGAAATGCCCATCAAGGCTTCGCGTGTTTCCGCGAAATCGAAACGCGGATACGAAATCTCTGGCAGACGCGCCGTACCGGCCTTCCACGCCGACACGAAATCCATCTCGATCGACGCCGGCCAGCTCACCGATTGCAAGAGGCGGATGCCGCGCGTCGCCGCGACCAGGCGCTGGTCTAGGTCCGAGTAGATATCCAGGTGATCGACGCCAGCCATGCGGAACGATGCGCTTCGTCGCGACATCGGGAAGATAACAGACGGATGAAGGCGCATGCACGATTCAGCCGCCCGGCTGCCGCGCGGCGTATGATCGTCGCGCGCAAGAGCCGGCGCGCGCGGATTCGAGGAACCTCCCATGAGCGATGTCGAAGTCGTACGCAGCAAGGACGTCGAGATCCATTTCCACGGTTCGCGTTGCATCCATTCGCGCAACTGCGTGCTCGACCGGCCCGACGTGTTCGTGCCGAACGTGGATGGCGAATGGATCCATCCGGAAAACGCGAGCGCCGAGGAAGTCGCCGAGCTCGCGCACAACTGCCCGTCCGGCGCGATCGGATACGCGCGCCTCGATGGCGGCAGGAACGAGACGCCGCCGGTCGTGAATCTCGTGCGCGTCCGCGAGAACGGTCCGTACGCGTTCCATGCGGACCTCGTCATCGAAGGACACCCCGACGTCGGCTATCGGCGCGTGCTGTGCCGTTGCGGCGCGTCGCAGAACAAGCCGTTCTGCGACGGCAGCCATCACCAGTCCGGCTTCAAGGCCACCGGCGAGGCGAACAGCGGCGAAATGGCGACGCTTGCGGTGCGCAACGGTCCACTCAAGATCACGCCGCAGCACAACGGCTCGCTCAAGATCGAAGGCTCACTCGAGATCGTGTCCGGCACCGGCGCGACGCTCGCCAAGACGGCCAAGACATTTCTCTGCCGTTGCGGACATTCGTCCAACAAACCGTTTTGCGACGGCACGCACGCGAAGGTCGGGTTCGTCGCGGATTGATTGACGCGATCTGCTCGCGCGAGCGTTCAGCGCTTGCCGTATTTCTCGTTCAGCCGCCGTGTCAGTGCTTTGGTCAGCACGCGATCCTCGCCTTTGCGGCGCAGTTGGGCTTCGAGCGAATCGGCCGCCGCAGCGAGCTCGCCGCGTAACTTGAGATAGTTCCGCCAGCGTTCCGCGTCGAGGCGGCCGTCGTCGAGCGCGGCGCGCACCGCGCAGCCGGGTTCGTTCTGGTGGCTGCAGTCGCCGAAGCGGCAGTGCTGCGCGAGCTCTTCGATGTCGGCGAACTGGCCCTCGTCGAGCTCTTCGTCACCGGTGAGTTTCATCTCGCGCATGCCGGGCGTATCGATCAGACACCCGCCGGACGGCAGCGCGATCAGTGCGCGGTGCGTGGTCGTGTGGCGCCCACGGCTGTCGTGCTCGCGCACCTCGCGGGTCGCCTGCCGCGATTCGCCGAGCAATGTGTTCGTCAACGTCGACTTGCCGACGCCCGACGATCCGACCAGCACGGCCGTATCGCCCGGTCCAAGATATTTGAGCAGCGGTGCGATGCTTTCCTGCGATTTCGCATTGATCGCGAAAATTTCGACTTGCGGCAAGCGCAGGCGCAAAGCGGCAATCGTCGCGTCGGCTTGCTCGGCGCGGTCCAGCTTGGTCAGCACGATCACCGGCGTCGCGCCGCTGCCTTGCACGACAACGAGATAACGCTCGATGCGCGCCGGATTGAGATCGCCATCGAGACCGTTGAGCACGAACACCGTGTCGATGTTCGCGGCAATGAGCTGGACCTGATGACGCTCGCCTGCCGCCGCACGCGCTAGCAAGGTGCGCCTCGGCAACACGCGCTCGATCAGCGGCGGCGAGCCCGGCGTGATCAGCACGAAATCGCCGACCGCGGGGCGTTCGGCCGGATCGAGCCCACGCTTCAGGAACCGCGGCGCCGGTTGTGCATTGAACGCAGCGAGGCCGTCGTGGATCTCGTATCCCGCGCGATGTTGTGCGACGACACGCGCGAGCGCCGCACCGGCCGGCGCGTCGTCGGGCAACGGCCCCGCGCGCCAACCGATCCGAGCAAGGCGCCGTTCTGCGTCCGCATCCAGCTGCATGTGCCGATTCTATCCGCGATCCGGTGCGCGTCGTCCGATTTCGACGCTTCTCGTCGTGCGTGCTCGGTGCACGCGCGGGCTTGCGCTGCTAGCATCCCACGCAGTCAGCGCGCGGAGAATTCGATGGAAGGTCGGCACCAGTCGCTCCATGCGAGCGTCGCCGAACGCGAGAACCGATGCCGATCCTGCTTTCGGCGTTGATCGTCGCCGCGTCGATGAATCCTATCGTGGAACCGGCGAACGCAAACGTGCGTTTCCTCGCCCTTGGCGATTCGTACACGATCGGCGAAGGCGTTGCCGTGGAAGGTCGCTGGCCGGTACAGCTGGCCCGGCGCCTGCGTGGGGATGGTGCTGCGATCGGCGATCCCGAGATCATCGCGACGACCGGCTGGACCACCGACGAATTGTCCGCGGCAATGGACAAGGCTTCGTTCGCGCCGTCGTACGCGCTGGTGACGTTGCTGATCGGCGTCAACAACCAGTACCGTGGCCGCGACGTCGCGAACTATCGAACGGAATTTTCCGCATTGTTGTCGCGTGCGATTGGACTCGCGGGCGAGCACGCCGAGCATGTGATCGTGGTTTCGATTCCGGATTGGGGCGTCACGGGTTTCGCGCGCGAACAACGCCGCGATCCGCATCGCATCGGAATCGAGATCGATGCATTCAATGCCACTGCGCGCGAGATTGCGCACGATCGAGGCTCTGCATTCGTCGACGTGACGGGACTTTCGCGACGGGCTGGCGATGCCCACGACATGCTGGTCGCGGACTGTTTGCATCCTTCCGCGACACAGTACGCAACATGGACCGAAGCGATTCTTGTTGCGGCGCGTCAAGCGCTCGCGCCGGTTCGGCGCTGACCGGACAACACCGGCCTTCCGGTTCGAGCATCCCCCGGACTCCTGACAAAACCATGCGATAGCGGTTGCGGGACCTGCGGATTTGCGAAATCCGACGTGACGGGCGCCACACGCTTAACGCGAACCGAACAACAGACCTGACGGCGTTTGTTACGGTTCGTCCATCTTGTCGCTGGCGCGGGGCCGGCGACGCTACAACCGCTCCTCAATCCGGGATCGCAGCGTATGGCCTCCATGCGAAGGGCTGCTGTTTTGCATTTTTCCGTATCGGCGCTGCTCTTCGCATGCATTTCCCAACCTGCGCTTTCGAGTCCGTTCTTGCCACCCGATCGTCCGGCGATCGACTCGCCCGACATCGGATTGCGCGCGACGAACGACGCAACGATGCGCGTCGACGTGCCGGCGACTGGCAGCGGTGTCGCGGCCGATGCAAAAGCGCCCGTGCACGTCGGTCCTCGCCGCGTGCTCGCCGATTTCGCGATGAAGCTTCGCAACATCGCGTATCGCCATGGCGGCAGTGAGCTCAGCACCGGCTTCGATTGCAGTGGTTTCGTGCGTTATGTGTTCCAGAAGAGTCTGGGTCTCGACCTTCCGACCAATTCGACGGGCCAGTTCGAAGCCGGCAGCGAGGTCAATCGCGACGGACTCAAGATGGGTGATCTCGTTTTCTTCCGCACCCAGGGCCGCCGCGTTTCGCACGTCGGCATCTATCTCGACAACGGGCTCTTCATCCACTCGCCGTCACGCGGCAAGCGCGTGCGCATCGACCATCTCGCCGAATCGTATTGGGCCAAACGCTTCGCCGGTGCGCGGCGTCCCGATGCACTGATCTGAACCCCGGTCTCGCCGCTCGCGCGTTCGCGCGGGTCGGACCCTTTGAAATATCCGCGCCGCCTCCACGTCGAAGCGATCCTTCACGGAGCATGCGGCCATGGACAAACGCACTCTCGGTCATTCCGGCATCGCGATTGCGCCACTCGCGCTCGGCGGCAACGTGTTCGGCTGGAGCGCGGACGAGGCCGCGTCATTCGCGGTGCTCGACGCATTCGTCGGCGAGGGCCTCAATCTCATCGACACGGCCGACACCTATTCGGGCTGGGTGCCCGGCAACCAAGGCGGCGAATCGGAGACGATCATCGGCCGCTGGCTGAAGCGAAGCGGCAAGCGCGATCAAGTCGTCATCGCGACCAAAGTGGGAAAGTGGTCGCGCCGCAAAGGATTATCGGCCGCCAACATCCTCGCGGCCGCGGACGAATCGCTCGCGCGGCTCGGCATCGATTGCATCGATGTGTATTTCGCGCATGAAGACGATTCGTCCATACCGCTCGAAGAAACGCTCGGCGCGTTCGCGCGTCTGATCGAAGCCGGAAAAGTGCGCACCATCGGCGCGTCGAATTACGGTGCCACGAGACTCGCGGCCGCGCTCGAAGTCAGCGCGAAACTCGGATTGCCGCGTTACGAAGTACTGCAGCCCGAATACAACCTTGTCGCACGCAAAGGTTACGAGTCCGATCTCGAACCGCTCGTCCGTCGCGAACACATCGGCGTCGTGCCGTATTACTCGCTGGCGAGCGGATTCCTCACCGGGAAGTATCGCGAAAAGGGCGATCTTGCGAAAAGCGCCGCGCGCGGCGGTGCTGTCGCGAAATATCTCGATCCGCACGGCTTGCACATACTCGAAGTGCTCGACGCGATCGCATCGGAGCACGAAGCGACGTCAGCACAGGTTGCGCTCGCGTGGTTAATGGCACGGCCCGGCATCACGGCGCCCATCGCGAGCGCGACGAATGCGACGCAAGTGCGGGATATCGCGGCGGCGACGCGATTGACGTTGTCGCCGTCCGAAATCACGCAACTCGATCAGGCGAGCCGCGACTGAAGCAATCGGCGGCCGACGGACTCGCGATACGTATTCGCGTTTCCTCAGACGCGCCCGATGAACACGTAATACGGCACGCGTCCAAACGGCACGAACGGCACCGACGCGAGCGATTCCGTGAAGTCGTGATCCGGCACGCGCCTGCGCAGTATCGCGAGGTGGCGCGGATCCAGACGCACGCCGTCATGAGCGAACCAGGCCGGCCAGAACGAACGCGTGATCGCGCTGTGTCGCGCGCAACCCGCGTCGGGTTCCGCGCTCGAAACATGGAAGTCGACGACACCCAGTATCCCGCCCGGCTTCAGCATCGACAAGGCATTCGAAATCGCGCTGCGCCAGTCGGGAATCATCGTCAGCGCGTACGAAAAGTACACGCAGTCCACAGGTCGCGCCGGCCGATACGTCGTCGCATCGGCTTCGATGACGCGCAACGGCGCAATGCGTTTGGCGCGCTCGCGCGCCTGTGCAAGAAGTGGCGCGCAGAGATCGACGATCTCGATCGTCGCAATGCGTTCGAGCCGTTCGCCGAAAAATTCCGCATTGCGCCCGGTGCCGCCGCCGAGCTCGACGACGTGCGCGTCGTCGGGCAACGGCAAGCGCGCGATCAACTCCGCGCGGCCGCGGAGAAGGCGCTCGCGGAAACGATCGTAGTGACGCGCCTGCGGTTCATAGAACTGCCACAGCGACGCTGCGTGCGAGGACGCGCGCGGCATGCCGCCCAACATGCGGCGCAGCACGGCGAAATCGCCGCGTAGCGCGTCAAGTCGGGACATCGGCGATGACGAATCCGGCGTACGTGTGCACTCGGTCGTGCGGTTGCAGCGCGTCGGCCATGTCGTCCATGAAACGGAACACGTCGCGAAGGCGCTCGCGTTGCACGCCGATGCGGATCGCGTCGAGATAGGCCGGACGCGCGTGCGCGCTGCGTAGGAGGATGCGCGCGCGAGGCGCGGCGCGTGTGCGAATCGCTTCCCATTCCTCGATCAATGCCGTTGGATGGTACGAGCTCATCCAGTCCATGTGATCGAGCAGCACGAAGCGCGAGATCGGCTCGTCGTTTGAGCGCAGGAATTCGGTCACCGTCATGGTATGTGGAGCGATGCGATCGACGAGGCCCGCTTTCAGCCGTTCGAAATTCTCGCGTTTGAGATATTCCGGACAGCAGTCGCGGCGATAGCGGCCGGTAATGTAGACGCGCCAGAAATAGTTGTCGCCGAGCGGCAACTGGCGAAACACGTATTGCACGGCGCTGCGGATGAAACCGGACACGCCGCCGGCGTGCTGCGCTTCGACCAACTTGCGCTGCGGATACGGAACGCCGAGAAGGCTCATCGTGAGCTGGCGCGAGATCGCCCAGTTCACCGCTTTGTTCCATAGAAGCGGCGCCACGCGCTCATCGTAAATCGCCTGCTGCTCGAGGATATCGCGTGCTTCGAAGAGATCAGCCATCGCCTCGGCGAGTCGCGGACGCGAATCGAAATAGGCGCGCACGCCGCGCGCCACGACGCCCGAGAGACCGTGGAAATAGAAACTTCCGCGCGACCCCGTGAACCAGCGGTGGTGCCGATCCCACCACAGGCGCGCGAACGGCGACAGCAGCGGTCGCAGATGAATGCGATAGAGTTCCTCGAAGCCGGCGTGATATCCCTCGCCGAAGATCGCGAAGAAATCATCGAAGGCCAACGCGCGAATGCCGGCGATCTTGAGCTCGAGCAGCGCCGTCTGGCGCGGATTGGCGTCGACGGCGTCAATGCGCCTGGGTGCTTCGAGCGCGTAGTCGAGCGCGTTGCATCCGGCGCTCGTGATGACCAGCACCGTATCGTCGGCGCCGAGCGCGAGTGCCTGACGATCGACGGCTGGATCTTCCCAGCAGGTGTTGTAGACGAGGCTTCGCGAATAAATCGCGTCGAAAATTTTCTGATCGAACTTGTCGCGCAGATTCGGAATCGGCATCGGTCGGAAGTCCGCGGCGGAGTCGCCGTTTGCGCGCAACGCTAGTACGACGCGATGACAACTCCGTGATCGCGAAACGGCGTGCGCGCGAAAATGCGACGCTGTCTGCATGATCGTCGCGTCGATTCCACTGTCATGGCTCTGCAATCCCG
>Ga0157372_10004660_pt1 | contig 14572 bp, 10 predicted proteins | sample C55metaG_FD_115307 | JGI IMG/M metagenome (GOLD analysis project Ga0157372, IMG submission 115307) | Corn rhizosphere microbial communities from Kellogg Biological Station, Michigan, USA - C5-5 metaG | ecosystem: Host-associated > Plants > Roots > Rhizosphere > Soil | place: USA: Michigan... | reverse complement strand
TCATTTGTGTACTTATTTGTTATCACATTATTTTCTATTTACTTTCTTGTTTTATGCAAAAAAGATTTTTCCTTTTGAAACATATCCTTTATTTTCGATTATGCTTTAACGTCATGTTAACTTTCTGCCCTTGTCTCCTGATCAGCCATATAACGAACAAGAATTAATTCAGCGTACCGCGCAGAGTGATGAGATTGCTTTTGCAAAATTGTTTGATCATTATCGACACAAGGTCTACACGGTTGCTCTAAAACTTACTCATTCAACCACGGTTGCTGAAGAAATTGTTGAAGATGTTTTTCTAAAAATATGGTTAAGAAGGTCCTGCTTACATGAGATAGAAAATTTCAATGCTTATCTCTTTGTTATTGCACGGAATGAAACCTATAAGATCTTAAAGCAGATCGCAAAAAATTATAAAGTGGTTTTGCTTACTGAAAATAATACTTCAATAGTTCAAAATAATACAGAAGACTATTTGGTCGATAAGGAGTTCACTTCCTTACTTCAGAAAGCGATTGACCGGCTTCCCAGCAAGCAAAAGCAGGTTTATAAACTGATGAAAGAAGCCGATTTGAAACGTGGAGAAGTTGCTGAACTTCTGCAAATAAAACCAGAAACTGTAAAATTTCACCTTGCCGAGGCAATGAAAAATATTCGTGCCTACTGTATGCTGCATTTGAATTCTTCTATAGGCTTTATGCTTCTTTTATCTTATTTTTTTGGCGATTCAAATTAATTTTTCAGGTTCACCCACCCAAAAGCCTTGCTAACGTACTCTTATAAAAAGAGAAAGGAATCGTCAATTCCATTGCCTTAATTATTTTATGCCAGCTTCACGACTAGAATACTTATTCGATTGCTATTTACATCAAAATTGCTCTGAGAACGAGGAAGCAGAATTGATGAACTTATTAGCTGATGCTGAAAATAAAAAACATTTTCAAAAGCTGATCGATGCAGTGATTGAAAAAACAGGAACAGAAGTGCGCATGCCGGATGATGTGGCAGCTTCTATCCTTAAAAACATCATAGACGCTCATGTTCATGATGAAATTGCTGTAAAAACTAAACGTGTTTTTGTTGTTAGCTGGATCAAAGTCGCCGCTGCTGCCTGTGTTATTTTATTTATTTCTTCATTTGCTTATTGGCTTTTCCTCCGTCCAGCTGAAGATAAATTATTAGCAACGACGATTGCCGGAAATGCAAAGCAAAGTTCAATAAAACCCGGTGGTAATCATGCAATTCTTACTATGGCAGATGGCCGCACCATCGTATTGGATAGTGTTCAAAATGGCAATATCATGAGTGGTAACGGTAAAATAAAAAAACAAGGAGCCTTACTGGTATATGATGGTTCGAAAGCCTCAAATCAAGGCTCGCCTGTTACTTATAATACGCTTGCAACACCAAGAGGCGGTCAGTTCCAGTTGGTATTGCCTGATGGAAGTAAGGTTTGGCTCAACGCCTCATCCTCCATTCACTTTCCAACAGCCTTTACCGGAAATCAGCGAAATGTTGAATTAACGGGGGAAGCGTATTTCGAGATCGCAAAAAATAAAGCGAAACCATTTCATGTAAATGTAAATGGGATGCAGGTTGAAGTATTAGGAACGCACTTCAATGTAAATGCCTATGCTGATGAAGGTACTATTAAAACAAGTTTGCTGGAAGGCAGTGTAAAAATTAAAAAGGGAAATATTTCAGGTTTGCTAAAGCCGGGGCAGGAGGGACAATTAAATGAAACCACCCATAATATTGAAATAAAAAAAGCGGATGTGAATGAAGCAATCGCATGGAAGAATGGTTTGTTTGAATTTGACGGAGCAGATATCAAAAGTATCATGCGTGAAATTGGACGTTGGTATGATGTAGAAATAGTGTATGCCGGCAAGGTGCCGGACCGCAGGTTTGAAGGAAAAATAAGCAGGGATGCTCAGTTATCGGATGTATTGAAAATTTTAGAGCTGAGCAATGTAAAATTCTCTGTACAAGGGAATAAAATAATAGTGCAATAAATTTCTCTGGGATGAAAAAAACAGACATTTTAAGCGGCTGATTCTTAAATAAAAAACCAGCAATGTTTGCAGCATCGCTGGCTTAAAGGCTAAAACTGTGTTCAAACAAATTATTAACCAAAAATCAAATCAAAACTATGATTTTATCAGTATGGTTCCAAAATAATAATGGCACCAAATCATTAAGGGCCAAAACATGGATGATTATGAAACTGACCATTTTCTTAATGTTATTTTTTACTTTCCAGGTTACTGCCAAAAGCGATGCCCAAAGAGTGACCATTGTCAGGAATAACGTTCATCTCTCGGAAGTTTTCAAGGAAATTGAACAACAAACCGGTGTTCATTTTTTTTATGATAAGGATCTGATTGAAAATACAAATCTCATTGATGTTATCATCAAGGATGCAACTCTTCAGCAGGCTTTGACAACCTGTTTGACGGGCCAGCAACTTACCTATAATATTGTAAAGAATACAGTTGTTATAAGGCAGGAAAAGAGATTTGCTCCTGGAATTAAATTCGATAATACAGTTGCTTTGCAACCTCCCATCGGGATAAGTGGAAGGGTAGTGAACAAAAAAGGCGAGCCGTTGCAAAACGTGTCAGTATTGGTAGCAGGTACTAAAAATGGAACTACAACGAATAATGACGGGCGTTTTAAATTGACCGTTACGGATAATAAAAATATTGTACTTGAAATTTCAAGTATAGGATATCTGACTAAAAAAGTGCCGGTTGGCAATGAAACTGAAATAAATGTGATTTTGGAACAGGATATTACCGGTCTGAATGACGTAGTGGTGATTGGTTATGGTACCGCACGTAAAAAAGATTTAACGGGATCTGTATCACAGGTAAAGAGCGAGGAACTGGAATCTGCTCCGGTATATGATATTGGCGAGGCGTTAAAAGGTCATTCAAGCGGTGTGCAGGTTACGAATAATTCAGGCGCACCCGGCTCAAGAATACAGGTAAGGATACGTGGAGGCAACTCGATGATTGGCAGCAACACGCCTCTTTATGTAGTAGATGGTTTTCCTGTGGTGGGAGGAATAGATTTCCTGAACCCATCTGATATTGAATCCATCAATATTTTAAAGGATGCTTCGGCAACCGCGATCTATGGCTCAAGGGGAGCAAACGGTGTAGTGATCATTACATCGAAAAGAGGAAAGAAAGGGCAAAAAGGTTTAATCAGCATTAGTAGTTACTATGGACAGCAGGAAGTGGCTAAGCGGTACAAAGTATTAGATGCCAAACAATATGCTACAGTAGCGAATGAATGGTTGAAAAACAGCAACCTGCCTCCTTATTTTGACGTGGATACGGTAAAAAATCCGGGCACGGATTGGCAGGATGTTATCTTCCGCGTGGCACCTATTCAAAATCACACCATTACTTTCTCAGGAAGTTCTGAAAAGACCCGATACTCTCTTTCGGGAAACTATTACGGGCAGGAGGGAATTATTATCAATTCCGGTATCAAAAGAGGATCATTCAGACTCAACCTTGAACATAACATTAAGGACTGGTTAACCCTGGGTGTAAACTTAAGTGTATCGCGCCGGGAACAGTTTTCTGTGCCGGTTGATAATGGTTCCAGGGGAAACACCGTATTTACCGGTGCGTTATCAGCGCCACCGACAGCATCCGTTTACGATGCCAACGGGCAAATCAACCGGATAGAAACATTATATCCTTTTGTAGATCCGACCGACATGAGGAATCCTTTATTGCGCGCCAAGCCATGGAAAGACAGAACATTTACCAACTCCGTATTGCAGAACACCACCTTGCAGGCAAAAATTATAGAAGGGCTTACGCTTAAGACATTGGTGGGGGTGGAATATGAAATGGGAGATGAAGAAACTTTTGTTCCGATTATTTTTCCAAACGATAAAGGAAGTGCTTCCACTTCAAATTCTTATCTGAACTCCTTCCTTAATGAAAACACCTTAACGTATGCCAGGAGTTTTGCTAATTCCCAAAACGTGGATGTAACCGGAGGTTTTACCTATCAAACTAATGTAAACAGAAATTCAGGTATATCTGTATCCGGATTTCCCAATAACATTACGCAAGACTATAACCTTGCTGCTGCGACAACTATAAATCCTCCTTCTTCCGGAATCTCTAAATGGACTTTAGCCTCCTGGCTGGGCAGAGTAAATTATTCAATTAAGAGTAAATATTATCTAACAGCCAGCGTCAGGGCAGATGGTTCTTCGCGCTTTGGAGAAGAAAATAAATGGGGTGTGTTTCCTTCCGGTGCTGTTGCCTGGAGGGTTTCTGAAGAAAAATTCATGCAAAATATTAAGGCAATCAATAGTTTCAAACTAAGGGCCAGTTATGGTATCACCGGTAATACTGCGCTCTCCCCTTACCAGTCATTAAACAGGTTGTCAGCAGTGAGGTATATTGATGCAGGCCAGACGGAAAGTATTGGTTATGCTCCTTCGGGGATCGCAAACAGCAAGTTAAGATGGGAAACCACTGCACAATTGGATATTGGTTTCGATCTGGCGATTCTTAATGACAGGCTGGGATTTACGTTTGATTACTACCGGAAAAATACCAGTAACCTATTAGCATCTGTTCCCCTTCCACCTTCGGTAGGTTTTAGTTCAATACTTCAGAACATCGGTGAGATTCAAAACGCGGGGATAGAATTTGCCGTAAACGCTGATATCTTTACAGGCGCCTTTAAATGGGATGTTTCCGGACAAATATCAGCGAATAGAAATAAAGTCATAAAGCTGGCCGGTAATAAAGATATTATTTCCACCGGATTTATCTCCGGCTTGTCAGGATATAACATTGCACGGGTTGGATTACCACTAGGAATGTTTTATGGATACATAGAAGATGGACTTGACGATAAAGGGCTGATCAAGTATGTGGATATCAATAAGGACGGTGTTATCAATCCTTTAGACCGTACTATTATAGGAGATCCGAACCCTGATTTTACATTTGGTTTTAATTCAAATTTCTCCTACAAAAATTTTGATTTAAATATATTCATAGAAGGAGTGCAGGGGAATAATATTTTCTTTCAAACGGGGTACACCAGTTTGAATTCTTTCCAGAGAGGCCAAAACCAACTTGAGGATCTATTTGGAAATTATTGGACAGCAGACAAACCTGATCCACATGCAAAGTATCCTAAAATCAGCGCAGGTACACAAATGGCAGCCTCAAATCGTTTTATTCAAGACGGCAGTTATCTAAGAGTAAAGACTTTGCAATTAGGATATAATCTTCCTATACACAAAATGCGCGCAGATTTTATCAGTAAAGCGAGAATCTATGTTAAAGCAAACAATCTTTTCACACTTACTAAATATATAGGATTAGACCCCGACGTAAATACGACCGGAACTGATTCGCAGGATGTAGGCAGCCGCCTGGTAATTGGTACGGACACCGACGGTTATCCCAATGCAAAAATATATGCAGTAGGAATTCAAATAGATTTTTAATACTAAAAAATTATGAAAATTATGAAAAGGGCAATAATATTTTTTTTATTCACAGTGATTTTTGCATCCTGCAAAAAAGTACTTGAAGAAGTACCACAAAGCTTTATCAGTAAAACTAATTTTTATCAAACAGAATCTGATGCAGAAGCTGCAATAAGAGGAGCGTATTCTACCTTCAGCACCGATTATTATGGAATAACCTATTACCTTTTTGTCGTTCTCCATTCGGATTATGCTAATGGACGCGGTTCACAAGCTCCTATAACGATCTTCGATCATCTTTTGGACCAAACTAATATTGACCGGGCGGCGGCAAACTGGTCTTCGCTATACCAGGCGATTAACCGTTCTAATTCAGTGCTGGATAATGTATCTAAAATGACGAACATCAGTGATGATGCTAAAAAGAGATTTTTGGCTGAAGCGCATTTCCTCAGAGGCATGGCTTACTTCAACCTGGTGAGGGGTTGGGGGCCGGTGCCAATTAAGACAAAAGAAAGCGCTGATCTGAGTGCAGTAGCAGGACCCAGGGAACCTGAAAGTAAAGTATATGATTTAATTATCGCGGATGCCTTAGCTGCAGAACAAGACCTGCCGGAATCTGTAGGAGATCAAACCGGACGGGCGTCCAAATACGCTGCTAAGATGCTTTTAGCGCAGGTGTATCTTACGCTTGAGAAGTGGAATGATGCGGCTACAAAAGCAAATGATGTTATTATCAGCGGGCACTATTCATTGGTACCGGTGCATAAGCAGCAAGACTTTTACAATATTTTTGCTACCATTACGAATTCCGAAGATATTATGTCGGTACATCATTCCGATACCAGGCAGTCTTCCATACCATCTTATGAACACAGGCCTAATACACCTCCCTACAATTATGGCAGTGGTGGTAACTTTGCCTGGTTGCCTAATCTGAATTCCTTTATTGGCAGTAGTTGGGATAACAATGACCTTCGCAAATCATTCAACTTATATACGAAATATATTGGCCCAAATGGAGACAGCGTATCCCTTCCTGCTGCTTCACCAATCCTTTTCAAAAAATTTATCACTACTCCTCAAGGCTTTGCGAGTTATAGTGTGCCCATTTACAGGTACACAGAAGCTTTCCTTATTTACGCAGAAGCGTCTTGCATGGCTGAAGGAGCGCCTTCTGATTTGGCTTTGGAAAGGCTAAACATGATAAAAAGAAGGGCTTATGGTTACGATTTTTCCGTTGCATCTCCTGTCGATTATCCTTCAGGCCTCAGTAAAGATGCATTCAGGGATATTGTTTTAAAAGAAAGGGGCTATGAATTCATTCTTGAAGGACGGCGGTGGTGGGATTTAAAAAGAACCGGAAGAGTAAAAGAAGCTATGCTGGCTGCAGGCAGAGGCTTCATTGACGCAAGACTTTTGTGGCCGATACCTTCAGAGGAAATCAATAACAACCCCGCATTAACGCAGGCAGACCAGAATCCGGGTTATTAATTTCTTTATAAAGCGGTAACAGTAAACCCATACTACGCATTCTTAATTATAGAGGGGTCTGGGGTACTTTCTCATCCAACTTTAACCAGTATATCATTTAAATCAAACCAATCGAAATGTCGCGCTTCAAAACGAATTCAATAATGGTATGTTTCTTAATCAGTTTGTTTTTATTCAATGGATTTGTTCAGAAGAATCCAGGCAATTATGAGGCTGATATTATAATTTATGGAGGTACTCCTGCCGCTATTGTTGCCGCAGTCCAGGCAAAAAAAATGGGAAAACGTGTGATCGTCGTTTCTCCTGACAAGCATTTGGGAGGATTATCTTCAAGCGGATTGGGATTCACCGATACGGGCAACAAAGAAGTAATTGGAGGTTTGGCACGTGAGTTTTATCACGGCATTTTTGAATATTACCAGAAAGACGAAGCATGGAAATGGGAGAAGAAAGAAGCCTATGGCAATAAAGGCCAGGGCACCCCAGCTATAGACGGAAGCGAAAGAACCATGTGGATATTTGAACCTCATGCTGCTGAGCACGTATTTGACGATTTTGTAAGAGACAACAAAATTGAAGTACTTAGAGATGAATGGCTGGACCGCGAAAAAGGGGTAAAAATGGATCATGGCCAAATCAGATCTATCACTACATTAAGCGGCAAAACCTTTAAAGGAAAAATTTTTATTGATGCAACCTATGAAGGAGACCTGATGGCGGCGGCAGGGGTGAGCTATACGGTAGGAAGGGAAGCAAACAGCTTGTACCATGAAGAATGGAATGGCGTGCAAACCGGGGTATTCCAGCATGCTCATCATTTTAAATCGAATATTGACCCGTATAAAATTGCAGGTGATTCATCCAGTGGATTGCTTCCCCTTATTTCGGACAATGATCCCGGTGTGAAAGGAGAAGGCGATAAAAAAGTGCAGGCTTACTGCTTCCGGATGTGCCTTACCAATGACCCCGGTAACAGGGTTTCTTTTCCCAAACCTGTTGGCTATGATCCCGCCCGGTATGAATTGTTGGTACGGGTGTTTAATTCCGGCTGGCGTGAACTGTTTGCGAAGTTTGACATGATTCCCAACAGAAAAACAGATACGAATAACCACGGCCCTGTAAGCACTGACTATATCGGAATGAGCTATGATTATCCTGACGCTTCTTATGAGCGGAGGAAGGAGATTATTAAAGAACATGAAAACTATCAAAAGGGATTAATGTATTTTATGGCTACTGATCCCCGCATACCCCAGGATCTTCAAAAAGAACTCAATACCTGGGGCCTTGCAAAAGACGAATTTACTGATAATGGAAACTGGCCCTGGCAGATCTATGTGCGTGAAGCACGTCGTATGGTTAGTGATTTTGTGATGACAGAGAATGAAATATTATCAAAAAAACCAGTGCCCCATCCGATTGGAATGGGTTCTTATACTTTGGATTCTCATAACGTTCAGCGCTATGTGACCCCTGAAGGTTATGTGCAAAATGAAGGAGATATTGGCGTAAAAACTCCGAAACCCTATAGCATTTCTTATGACGCTATTATTCCAAAAGAAAATGAATGTAAGAATTTGCTTGTTCCTGTTTGCTTATCCAGCTCACATATAGCGTTTGGTTCTATCAGGATGGAGCCTGTATTTATGATCCTGGGCGAATCTGCTGCTACCGCTGCTTCTATCGCTATTGATAAAAAAGTAGATGTTCAAAAGGTAAACTATGAAGACCTTAAGAAGGAATTATTAGATCAGAAACAGCGGTTGACATTTGATTAAGTAGTTGAATAGTTAATAACAGGGGATAAGTAGCGTGTTACAGGAATTGAGATTTATAATTTAAACCATCATTTAAATCCTCAGCATGAGAATAAAGATTATAGGATATATCATACTGCTGTTCGGTACTTCAGCAGGCTCCGCTAAAACTGAACCTTTTCAGTCAAAGGCCGCCCAAAAATATACCGTAGATATTTGTATTTATGGCGGTACGGCGGCCGGAGTAATCGCGGCTTATGCCGCAGAGAAATGCGGTAAGACGGTTATCCTTATTGAGCCCGGAAAAATGTTGGGTGGAATGACCACCGGAGGTTTGGGCCAAACAGACATTGGAAACAAACAAGCAATTACCGGCTTGTCCTACCAGTTTTATAAGCATGTGGGAGAAAAATATGGGGTGGAAGAACAGTGGACTTTTGAGCCCCACGTGGCATCAGAAGTTTTGGAAGGTTATATAAAAAGCGGGAAGATTAAAGTGTTGCTTCAACAGCAAATAGTCAGGTTAAACAAGTCGGGAAAAGCCATTCAATCGATCCTGCTCAGGGATCTATCCAAAGCAGGATCACCAGCTATAGAAGTGAGTGCCAAGCAATTTATTGATTGCACTTATGAAGGTGATCTATTGGGTATGAGTGGCGTGTCTTATACAGTGGGACGCGAAGACAACAAGCAATATCATGAAACAGTAGACGGTTTTTTCCTGGCTGACTATCACAAACAATCAGGGTACCATCAATTTCCTGATGGTGTAAGCCCCTATAAAATCCCGGGTGATCCATCCAGTGGGTTGATCTGGGGAATTAGTGCTAATGAACCGGTAGCTGCCGGAACAGGAGATAAAAGGATACAGGCTTACAACTTTCGGATTTGCCTCACCGACAGCGCCGCAAACAGAATACCTATAACCCGCCCCCGTGATTATGATTCCAGTAAATATGAATTATTGGTTCGCCTTTTTGAAGCACAACCTGCGATGAGAAAGATAAATGACTACTTTATCTGGAGCCGGATGCCGAACCGTAAGACAGATATTAATAACCGGGGAGGTTTTTCAACTGACATGATCGGGATGAACTATGGATGGCCGGAAGGTTCTTTTGAGCAGCGAAAAAAAATATTTGAGGCGCATGTATCTTATACCAAAGGCCTGTTGTATTTTTTTAAAACTGATAAGAGAGTACCTGAAGAATTACGCGAGTTTGTAAGCAATTGGGGGTATCCTAAAGATGAGTACGTTCCATATGGAAATTTTACGCCACAACTGTATATAAGGGAAGCCCGCAGAATGGTAGGCGATTATGTAATGACCGAACATAATTGCCGTGGAGAAGAGAAAGTTTCTGATGGAATAGGAATGGCAGCTTATACGATGGATAGTCACAATTGCCAACGGATCGTCGAAAATGGAATGGTTAAGAATGAGGGAAATGTGGAAGTAGGTGGATTTCCTCCGTATCCTGTTTCTTATCGCTCACTTACCCCCAAACAAAATGAATGTACCAATTTACTCGTGCCTGTATGTTTATCCGCAACCCACATTGCTTATGGCTCTATCCGTATGGAGCCGGTCTTTATGGTGCTGGCTCAGTCGGCAGCTATGGCCGCCTGCATGGCTATTGATGGGAAAGTGCCTGTACAAAAAATTAATGTAAGCAAGTTGCAGCAGTGGCTACACGATGATCCTTATTTAGACAAGTAGCATTTCAAAGCTGAGTTGATCTGAATGACTAAGCGCCTAAACTTTTAAATGTAATTAACCACATTATAATAATGGATATGCCCGAAAAAAAGAGTAGTATGTGGAGGGTAGTTGCTGCCTCTGCATCCGGTACTCTTATCGAATGGTACGATTTCTTCATTTTCGGAAGCATGGCTTCCATTCTTTCTGCAAAGTTTTTTCCTCATACCAATCCGTCAGCCGCTTTCCTGTCCATCCTTGCTACTTTTGGTGCAGGCTTCGTTGTGCGGCCATTTGGCGGCATCATCTTCGGCAGGCTGGGAGATATGATCGGCCGTAAATATACCTTCATGGTCACGTTGCTGCTGATGGGAATATCAACCTGCCTGATCGGATTTGTACCGGAATATGAAACGATAGGTTACCTGGCTCCTTTACTTGTACTGCTCTTGCGCCTGCTGCAAGGGCTTGCTCTCGGAGGTGAATACGGAGGCGCTGCAACATATGTTGCCGAACATTCAAAAAAAGGTACCCGGGGCTTTTGGACTTCCTGGATACAAACGTCTGCCTCAATCGGCATGCTTATTTCTCTTGTAGTGATCTTTATTACCAGGAATTCCATGAGCCCTGAAAGTTTTGATTCATGGGGTTGGAGAATTCCTTTTTTGGCTTCTGTCTTCATGATCTACATCTCTTATGTAATCCGGAGAAGAATGAGTGAATCTCCTGCATTTGCCAAAGCAAAAAGTGAAGGAGCTACTTCAAAAAATCCTTTAAAAGAAAGCTTCGGTAACCGTTATAATCTGAAGTTCGTATTGCTTGCATTATTCGGACCGGTTATCGCTCAGGGTGTGGTGTGGTACACGGGACATTTTTATGCCATGAATTTTATGGAAAATACCATGGTAGTGGACTCAGGACAGGTGATCACTATCATGGTGGTAGCACTCCTGTTGGGATCCCCTTTTTACACGCTGTTTGGCTGGTTAAGTGACAAGATAGGAAGGAAATTGGTTTTGATGGCCGGAATGCTGCTCGCCATTATTTGCTTCAGGCCTATTTACAGAAGCATGTACGAAACGGTAGATCTGGCGAAGAAAACAGAATTAACTTCAAAGGCGATTTCCACTTCTGAATTATATGAAACAGCATCTGCCCGGGACTCGATATATACAACCGAAAAATTTTATGATGATGGTACTGTCTTAAAAGAGGTTAGGACCGTGCACCTGGGTCAGGCAGGAACCCCGACGGTCGGAGACGATACAAAAAATGTATCGATAACGAAGGCCATTAACGTATCATCGTCTGCCAAATGGAAACTTATTTTTTTGGTGTTTATCCAGATTGTGTTTGGTACGTTAACTTATAGTCCTCTTGCTGCGTTTTTGGTAGAATTGTTTCCGGTCAGAATCCGGTATACTTCTTTCTCTGTTCCCTATAATGTGGGCATCGGCATTATGGGCGGATTGTTACCGGCGGTCTCTGTTTTCCTGGTAACCAATGCGAAGAGAATGGGAGATCCCGCATTTTATCTACAGGGGCTGTGGTATCCGATTGTGCTTGCAGGTATAAGTTTACTGATCACGATGGTTTATATCACTAAGAAAATGACGGCCCTGCATACAGATTAAGAAAGCATGTTTATTTAAAATACAAAATCAAAGCAAAAAAATTAAAACTTAACATCTTGAATACGGTAAGAAAAATATTTGGTGTCATATGGATGTTGTTTGCCATAGCGTGTGCTTATTTCCTAATTACTTTTGGAGTGCCCAAGCTTGTCTCCGGTACGCAGGAAGGAGTTGTTTTCGGAATCATCATTTTGTTTATTCTCATGCCACTGACGGTTGCCGGATTGGCTGTGTTTGGCTATTATTCGGTAACCGGAGAATATGATGAAAACAAAATGGCAGACAAATAAGTCAGAGGCGCAATAAAAATAATTAAACCCGTTCGCTAAAGAAACAAATAAGATAGCATGAATCGAAGAAACTTTGTTGAACTGCTAACCGGTGGCAGTGGTATCATAGCGTCAGGCGCTTTTTTGGGTTTTTCCACTTCCGCATCGTCGGAAGCAGAACGACTGATTTTCAGCGGAAATGAAAATGAACTCTTTGCGGATGTGGTCATTGCAGGTGCTGGTTTGGGTGGCTATGCCGCTGCTCATGCTGCACTGCGGAATGGATTGAAAGTAATTCTTACAGAAGAAACGGATTGGATAGGGGGACAGCTTACCCAACAAGGGTTGAGTTGCCCGGATGAACATCCGTGGATTGAAACCCATGGATCTACACAGCTTTATCGTGATTTTCGTACCGCAGTAAGAGACTACTATGTACGATATTACCCCTTGACAGATTCTGCGAGAACAAGAAAGAATTTGAATCCGGGAGATGGTTCTGTATCCAGATTATGCCATGAGCCGCGGGTGGCTCTCGCCGTGTTATATGACATGCTCGCTCCGTATCTTAGCTCAGGAAAGCTAAAACTGCTGTTAGAATATAAGGTTGTGGACGCGGATGTATCGGGTAACAACGTAAGATCATTAAAAGCACGCAGTACCCGTCATAAGAAGGAGGTACAACTTACAGCTCCATATTTTATAGACGCTACTGAATTAGGAGATTTACTTCCTTTGACAGGCACAGAATACGCAACCGGAACAGAATCGAAGTATGAAACGAAAGAACTGCATGCAGCTGAAAAAGCAGATCCAAAAAATAACCAGGCATTCACTTACTGTTTTGTAATGGATTATGTTCCCGGGGCGAATCACGTAATTGACAAACCTGGGCAATATGATTTTTGGCGTAATTATATCCCTGAACTGACGCCGCCCTGGCCGGGAAAGTTGTTGGATCTTTCCTATTCAAATCCGTCGACTTTGCAATCCAAGGCATTAGGTTTTCAGCCTGATGGAGGCTCTACAGGAAATGCGCTTAATCTTTGGAATTATCGTCGAATTATTAACAAGGATAATTTTAAGCCGGGAACCTACGAGGGTGACATTACCATTGTAAACTGGCCCCAGAATGATTATCTCATTGGTAACATCATTGATGTTTCTGAAAAGGAATTTAAGAAGCATATAGAAAATGCAAAACAATTAAGTCTGTCTCTTTTTTACTGGCTGCAAACAGAAGTGCCCGGCCCTGATGGAGGTAAAGGATGGCCCGGACTGCGATTACGCGGAGATATATTTGGTACTGAGGATGGCCTGGCAAAATATCCATATGTCCGTGAGTCGCGTCGTATCAAAGCCATTTTTACCATCCTGGAAGAGCATGTTGGCGCTGCCAACCGGGGGCTCATAACCGGTAAAGAGTCCGGTAATCGAGCCGCTGATTTTTATGATAGTGTCGGCACAGGCTATTATCATATTGACTTGCATCCAACCAGTGGTGGTAACAATTATATCGATTTTGACTCATTCCCTTTCCAGATTCCGCTTGGTGCGCTTTTACCAATTCGCATGGAAAATCTATTGCCAGCCAATAAAAACATAGGAACTACCCATATTACCAATGGTTGTTACCGGGAGCACCCGGTAGAATGGAGTATTGGGGAAGCCGCAGGCAGCCTGGCAGCTTATGCGCTTAAGAATAAAGTATTGCCACGATCCGTGCGCCAAAAATCAGAAATGCTGGAAGATTTTCAAAGATTCATCCGCTCGCAGGGAATAGAGACGCGTTGGCCTGATAGCCCGTAAGTTTCGATTTTAACCATTATGTTATAAAACTAAATCACGAAAAGAAGACGGTGCATTTCTTCTGTCTTTCATCATTCCGTCAGCGGGTAATAAAAAGGCGAATTCTGTTTGATTATTTTATTTACTGTACCAGAACTAAAATTTGCTGCTGTTATTTATTCCCTGCTTTCAAATAATCTTCTACAGCCTGTGGATTATCACCCACCTGCCTTACTACCTTTTTTAATTCGTCGCGGGTAACGCCAAATTTGTTGGCCCAAGCGCACTTCATAATCTTCATCCAGGCTAATCCTGCGCCTGTCGGCGCCGCCAATATTCATTTTATTATCAGACATAATCGTTGTTTTCAAAATCAAAGTCAACTGTTGTGCCAAAACTGGCACATATTTTAATAAAGTGAATTAAAACGTCATTTATGCCCGGAG
>Ga0157372_10004658_pt1 | contig 14577 bp, 16 predicted proteins | sample C55metaG_FD_115307 | JGI IMG/M metagenome (GOLD analysis project Ga0157372, IMG submission 115307) | Corn rhizosphere microbial communities from Kellogg Biological Station, Michigan, USA - C5-5 metaG | ecosystem: Host-associated > Plants > Roots > Rhizosphere > Soil | place: USA: Michigan... | reverse complement strand
CCTACTTCGGCTATGCGCGCCAGGACCGGCGCCCGCGCTCGGCGCGCGTGCCGATCACGGCGAAGGTCGTCGCCGACATGCTGACGACGGTCGGCGTCAACCGGGTGATGGTCATGGACCTGCACGCCGACCAGATCCAGGGCTTCTTCAACATACCCGTCGACAACATCTACGCGACGCCGGTGCTGCTCGGCGACCTTTGGAAACGCAACTACGACAACCTGCTCGTCGTCTCGCCCGACGTTGGCGGCGTCGTGCGGGCGCGCGCGATCGCGAAACGGCTCGACTCGGACCTCGCGATCATCGACAAGCGCCGTCCGAAGGCGAACGTCGCCGAGGTGATGAACATCATCGGCGACGTCGCGGGACGCAACTGCGTCATCATGGACGACATCGTCGATACCGCGAACACGCTGTGCAAGGCGGCCACCGCGCTCAAGGAGAGCGGCGCGCAGAAGGTTTTCGCCTACTGCACGCACGCGGTGCTGTCCGGCGGCGCCGTGCCGCGCATCGCGGCGTCGGACATGGACGAGATCGTCGTCACCGACACGATTCCGCTGTCGGCCGAGGCGCAGGCTTGCCCGAAGATCCGCCAGCTCTCGTGCGCGCAGCTCCTCGCCGAGACGATGACGCGGATCTCGAACGAGGAGTCGGTATCCTCGCTCTTCACTGAATAGCGATTGCGAACAGGCCTCGAGCATGACCCAGACGATTGCACCCGACCTCGCCGGCAAATCGGTGCTCATCACCGGCGCTTCGACGGGCATCGGCGCCGCCGCAGCACGCGCGTTCGCGGGCGCCGGATGCCGCGTCGCGATCCACTACAACGCGAGCCTGAACCGCGCCGAGGAAGTCGCGGCCGACGTGCGCTTCGCCGGCGCCGAGGCGTTTCTGGTCGGCGGCGACTTGCGCGCGTCGTCGAAGGCGCGGGAGGTCGTGAACGCCGCCGCGAAGCATTTCGGCGGCCTCGACATTCTCGTCAACAACGCGGGCGGCCTCGTCGCGCGCGTGCCGATCGCCGAAGTCGACGATGCGTTCTTCGACGAGGTGGTCGATCTCAACGTCCGCTCGCTCGTCGCGTGCTGCTCGGCCGCGGTGCCGCACATGCGGCGCGCGGGCCGCGGCAACATCGTCAACGTGACGTCCGTCGCGGCGCGCAGCGGCGGCGGCAACGGAGCGGCGCTCTACGCGTCGGCAAAGGGGTTCGTGTCGACATTCACGCACGGCCTCGCGAAGGAGCTCGTCGGCGACAACATCCGCGTCAACGCCGTGTCGCCCGGCGTCATCGTGACGCCGTTCCACGAGCGCTACTCGACGCCGGCGATGCTCGAGGCGTTCAAGGCAACGATTCCGATGAATCGCCTCGGCACGCCGGACGAGTGCGCCGGATCGTTCCTCTACCTCGCGTCCGATGCGCTGTCGGGGTTCGTCACCGGTCAGATCCTCGAAGTGAACGGCGGCCAGGTGATGCCGTGATCAAAGATCAGGTATCGCAGGACAGGGATCAGCAGGGGCGATAGCGTTGGACAAGTCATCGAAGTCCAGACTCGCCACGCTGGCGCACGCATTGCGATCGCTGCATCGCGCGCTCGCCGAGCGCGCGCGCCGCGACCTCGAGACCGAGCGGCTGACGGTCATCCAGCCGGGTGCGTGGCTGTCGATCCTGACCACAGACCCGCAGTTCGCATGGCTGCGCTCGCTGTCCGAGCTCATGGTCGACCTCGACGTATTCCTCGAGGCGGATCCCGAGCCCGCCGACGACGCGGCCGCGATTCGCGCCCAAGTCGAGAAGCTGATTGCGCCGTCGACGGTGCCCGGAACCGAGACCGACTTCGCGCGCCACTACTGGCGCTACGTTCACGACGCGCCCTCGGTTGCGATCGTGCATGGCGAGATCCGGCAGGCGCTCGACCGGTTGCCGGTTCCCGCCGACGTGGACGAAGGGGACGCGCTGCACGAGCGTCACCGGCGGGCCGAAGCGCGCCGCAACCGCGGCTGACATCACGCGACTGCTATAATCCGCCGTTTTTCCTGCTGCGGGCGACACCGCTCGCAGCCGACCATCGCGGACGACCGGTAGCCAATCCGGAAGGCCGCAGACTTTCTTCAGCCACGAGGAGTCGCCAACATGGCCACGATCGAATTCACCGCGTTTCCCCGCAAGAGCGAAGGCCGCGGCGCGTCGCGCCGCATGCGCCGGACCGGCAAGGCGCCGGGCATCGTCTATGGCGGCAGCGCGCAGCCGCAACCGATCGAGCTCGACCACAATGCGCTGATCCACGCCCTTCGCAACGAGGTGTTCCACGCGTCGATCCTGACGATGAAGGTCGACGGCACGTCGACGCAGGTGCTGCTGCGCGACGTGCAGATGCATCCGTTCCGCGACGAGGTGCTGCACGTCGACTTCCAGCGCATCGATCCGTCGCGCAGGATCCACATGAAGGTGCCGCTGCACTTCGTCAACGCGGACCAGTCGCCGGCGGTCAAGGCGCAGGGCGCCATCGTCAGCCACGTGATGACGGAAATCGACATCACGTGCCTGCCGAAGGATCTGCCCGAATTCATCGAGGTCGACCTGTCGCAGCTCGACACCGCGCACTCGCTGCACGTTTCCGGCGTCAAGCTCCCGACCGGCGTAACGGCCGTGGCGCCGCGCTCCGGCGATCCGGTCGTCGCAACGGCGGTCGTGCCGAAGGCGGCCGTCGAGACGGAGGAAGCGCCTGCGGAAGGCGAAGCGGAAGCAGCTGCTGTCGCGGCCGCCCCCGCTGCGGAAGCGAAGCCCGCCGAGGCGAAGCCCGAGGAGAAGGGCGGCAAGAAGGAAGGCGGCGGCAAGAAGTAATCCTTCGAAGCTCCGATGCCCGTGCCGATCCGCCTCGTCGCCGGCCTCGGCAATCCGGGCCGGGGCTTCGCAGCGACGCGGCACAACGCCGGCTTCTGGTTCGCGGATGCGCTCGCGGCGAAGCTCGGGGCGTCGTTCGCGAGCGAGGCGAAGTTCGCCGCCGCCGTCGCGAGGAGCGGCGATCTCCGCATTGCGAAGCCGATGACGTTCATGAACCTGTCCGGCCGAAGCGTCGCCGGTATCGCGCGCTTCTTCGACATCGCGCCCGATGCGATCCTCGTCGTGCACGACGAGCTCGACCTTCCGCCGGGCGAGGCGAAGCTCAAGCTTGGCGGCGGCGTAGCCGGCCACAACGGACTGCGCGACATCAAGGCACAGCTCGGAACGGCCGACTTCTGGCGTCTGCGCTTCGGCATCGGCCACCCGCGCAACTCCGTGCTGCCCGAGCGAGAGGTCGTCGATTACGTGCTGAAACCGCCCGATGGCGACGAGCGCGCGCAGATCGATGCGGCGATCGACCGCGCGCTTGGCGCGTCGGCGGACATCCTCGCCGGGAGCATGGAGCGCGCGATGACCGCGCTGCACACGCGGCCGCGCACGTCCACTGACGAAAAGGATTCATGACCCCGAAGCGCGCAGCGCGGAGCGCAGTTCCGTGAGCCTCAAATGCGGGATCGTCGGCCTGCCGAACGTCGGCAAGTCGACGCTTTTCAACGCGCTGACGAAGGCGGGCATCGCCGCCGAGAACTATCCGTTCTGCACGATCGAGCCGAACGTCGGCATCGTCGAGGTCCCGGATGCGCGCCTTGCCGCGCTCGCCGCGATCGCGAAGCCGCAGAAGGTCGTTCCCGCCGCGGTCGAGTTCGTCGACATCGCGGGACTCGTCGCCGGCGCGTCGAAGGGTGAGGGCCTCGGCAACCAGTTTCTCGCGAACATCCGCGAGACCGACGCGATCGCGCACGTCGTGCGCTGCTTCGAGGATCCGAACGTCGTTCACGTCGCGAGCAAGGTCGATCCGGTCGGCGACGTCGAGACCGTCAACACCGAGCTCGCGCTCGCCGACCTCGCGAGCGTCGACCGCCAGATCGGCAAGGTCGAGAAGGTCGCGCGCGCGGGCGGCGACAAGGAGGCGCAGCGCGCGCTCGCGGTGCTGACGAAGGTGCGTGTGGCGTTGAACGAGGCGCGACCCGCGCGCACGGTCGACCTCTATCCGGAAGAACGCGCGCTGCTCGCGCCGTATTTCCTGTTGACGATGAAGCCGACGCTCTACGTCGCCAACGTCGCCGAGCACGGCTTCGAGGGCAACCCGATGCTCGAGCAATTGCGCAGGCGCGCCGCCGGCGAGCGCGCGCCTGTCGTCGCGATCAGCGCCGCGCTCGAGGCGCAGATCGCCGATCTGGATGCCGAGGACAAGGCGCTGTTCCTCGCGGACATGGGCATGACCGAGCCGGGACTCGACCGCCTGATTCGCGCGGCGTACGGCTTGCTCGGCCTGCACACGTATTTCACCGCGGGACCCAAGGAAGTGCGCGCGTGGACGATTCCGCTCAACGCGACCGCCGCGCAGGCGGCCGGCGTGATCCACACCGATTTCGAGCGCGGCTTCATCCGCGCCGAGGTGATCGGCTATGACGACTACGTCGCGTGTCACGGCGAGCAGGGCGCGAAGGAGGCGGGCAGGATGCGGCTCGAAGGGCGCGACTACGTCGTCCGCGACGGCGACGTCATGCATTTCCGCTTCAACGTCTGAAAGCGGCGATCGTGGAGCGCGCACGCGACCCCGTTCGACGGATGCGGCTTCTCGCGCTCGTCGCCGCCGTACTGATGCTCGCCGCCTGCGCGAGCGTCGCGCTTCGCAATCCACCGCAGCTCGACGTGACGGCGGTCGCGCTCGATCGCGTCGAGGGACCCGACGCATATTTCACCGTCGACGTTGCGCTCGCGAATCGGGTCGACCAGCCGATCGAGATCGATGCGCTCGAGGCGACGCTGTCGATCGAGGGCGAGCAGGTCGCGCAGGCGAAGCTTGTCGACGGACCCGTGCGTCTGCCCGCGAATGGCACGGCGAACGCGCAGATGACGGCGCGTACCGGGATGGACGCGGTCCTGCGCGCGGTCGCCGCCGCGATGCGACGCGGCGCGACATTGCTCGCGCCCGGTTCGCACCCGGTCCTGCACTACACGCTGCAGGGAAGCGCGACGCTCGCGCGCGGAGGCCGCTTTCCGTTCTCGAAGAGTGGCGAGTTGGGCGAGCGACAGCCGGTGAACCGATGACGCCGCTTCGCTTCACCAAGATGGAAGGGCTCGGCAACGACTTCGTGGTCATCGACGCGACGCGCGAGCCGTTGACGCTGACTGCGCACGACATCCGGCGCCTCGCCGATCGTCGTTTCGGCGTCGGTTGCGACCAGGTGCTCGTCGTCGAACCGGCAGCCAGCGATGCCGACTTCCGCTACCGGATCTTCAACGCCGACGGCGGCGAGGTCGAGCAGTGCGGCAACGGCGCGCGCTGCTTCGTCGTCTACGTACGCGAGCACGGTCTTACGACGAAGCGCGAGATCCGCGTCGAGACGGCTGGCGGCCCGATCGTCCCGCTCCTCGAGGACGACGGCGAGGTGAGCGTCGACATGGGCGTGCCGCGATTTGCGCCGGCCGACATTCCGTTCGTCGACGGCACCGGCGCGATCGTCGAGCCGCTCGACGTCGACGGCGCCATCGTCGAGATCTCGGCGCTATCGATGGGCAATCCGCACGCCGTGCAACGGGTGCACGACGTCGACACCGCCCCGGTGACGACACAGGGTCCGCTCATCGAACGTCATCCGCGATTTCCCGCGCGGGTCAACGCCGGATACATGCAGATCGTCGATCGCGCTACCATTCGGCTGCGCGTTTTCGAGCGCGGTACCGGCGAGACGCTTGCATGCGGAACCGGCGCGTGTGCGGCGGTCGTCGCCGGACGGCGCCTCGGATTGCTGGACGAAAGCGTCCGCGTGCACACGCGCGGCGGCGCGCTCACGATCTGCTGGGCGGGCGAGGGGAGCGAGGTCGTGATGAAGGGCCCGGCACGCACCGTCTTCGAAGGCGAGTGGCGCGGCTAACGAACCGAGGGATTCGCAAACTCGATGGATGCAAGCGCGGTCGCGGAATACCTGAAGCAGAATCCCACCTTCTTCGAGGACTATGCCGACGTCGTCGCCCAGATCTTCGTGCCGCATCCGCACGGCGGCCACGCGATTCCCATCGCCGAGCGGCAGATGCTTGCGCTCCGCGACAAGGTCTACGACCTCGAGCAGAAGCTCCGCGAGCTCGTGCGTCACGGCACCGAGAACGACCTGATCGGCGAGAAGCTGCACCGCTCGACGCTCGCGCTCTTCGCGGCTCCAGATCTCGAAACGACACTTGCCGTGCTGTCGCACAGCTTGCGCGAGGACTTCGCGGTCCCGCAGGTCGCGATGCACCTGTGGCCTGACGAACGGATCGACGCGAATCTTCCCGAGCTTGCGGAAACGCCGCAGGAGACGCGCGACTACGCCGATCGACTGCGCGCACCCTGGTGTGGCGCCGATGCGGCGCCGAAGACGCGCGAATGGTTCGCGAGCGAGAGCGAGCCGCGCTCGTTCGCCTATCTGCCGCTTCGAACCGACAAAACGTTCGGCCTGCTCGCGCTCGCGAGCGACGATGCCCGCCGTTTCCATCCGGACATGGGCACTGTCTACCTGTTGCGCCTCGCCGAGCTCGCGAGCGTCGCGATCGCGCGGTTCTTTCGCGCGAGCGACCGGTGAAATGACGAGGCCGCCGTCGCCCGTCGCGCGAATCGACCGGCGGCATTCGGCGCTTCTCGACGCGTTCGCGCTTTCGCTTGCGTCGCGTCCTCCTCACACGCGCGCTGCCTACCTGCGGGACGTTGCGCAGCTTCTCGCCATGGCCGGCGAGACGCCACCGCAAAAGCTCACGCGGCCGGCGCTGATGCGCTTCGTCGCGACGCTGCACGGACGCGGATTGTCGGGACGAAGCCTCGCGCGCATGCTGTCGGCGTGGCGCGCGTTCTATCGCGATCTGATCGAGCGCGACCGGTCGCTCGGCGACGATCCGTGCGCCGGCATCAAGCCGCCGAAGTCGCCGAAGCGGCTGCCCTCCGCGCTGTCGCCCGACGAAGCGGCGCGACTCGTCGAGATCGACGGCGACGACCTGCTGTCGCTGCGCGATCGTGCGATGTTCGAGCTCGCCTATTCTTCGGGATTGCGTCTGTCCGAGCTGGCCGGCGTCGACGTCGAGGCCTGCGATGTCGGCAACGGCGAGGTGCGCGTGCTCGGCAAGGGCGGCAAGGAGCGCATCGTGCCGATCGGCAAGGCGGCCCGCGCCGCGATCCTGCGCTGGCTTCCGGTGCGAAACGGCCACGCGGCAAGTGGCGAGCGCGCGCTATTCATCGGGCGCCATGGAAAGCGGCTGTCGCCGCGCGCGATCGAAGAACGGCTCGCGCGCTGGGCGCAACGGCAGGGACTGTCGCGCCACGTGCACCCGCACATGCTGCGCCACTCGTTCGCATCGCACCTGCTGCAATCGTCCGGCGACCTTCGCGCCGTGCAGGAGATGCTCGGGCACGCGTCGATCGCGAGCACGCAGGTCTACACGCATCTCGATTTCCAGGCGCTCGCGAAGGTGTACGACGCGGCGCACCCCAGGGCCAAGCGCAAGTAGCGTCAGGCGGCGCGGCGCACCGCACGGCGCGTCGTCGCGGGCAGCGCATCGACGACGTCGAAGAATGCGGCGACGACGCGCGCGTCGCGACGCTCGACGAGGCACGCGACGTGCGCATGCGTCTGCACGTCGGCGTCCTGGATCGCCACAGTGCAAAGCCGCGGGTCCGAAACGAACTCGATCTCGGATACGGCCGCGATGCCGAGGCCGCGGATCACCGCCTCGCGCACCGCCTCGCGGCTGCCGATCTCCATCGCGATCGGCGGCGACACGCCGGCCCGGCGCAGCGCGTCGTCGAGCGCCTTGCGCGTCGTCGAGCCCGGCTCGCGCACGATCATCGGCTCCTGCGCGAGGTCGGCGAGCCTGATCGCGCGCCGGCGCGCAAAGCGGTGTCGCTTGGGAACGAAGATCACGACCCGGTGCGAGCGGAACGGAACGAAGTGCAGCCGCGGATCGTGCGCGTACTGCGCGAGCACCGCGACGTCGGTCGAGCGGTCCAGCAGAGCCGCGACAACCTGCTCGGAATTGCCGAGAGTGACGGCGAGCTCGATCGCCGGATGCCGTGCCCGGAACGCGGCGAGCATCTCCATCACGTGGTAGGGCCCGACGGCGCCGACGCGTAGCCGTCCGGCGCGAAGCTCGCCGGTGTTGCGCAGAAGCGCGAGCGCCTCTTCCTCGTGCTCGAAGATGCGCTCGGCGATGCCGAACAGTGCTTCACCGGCGGCGGTCAGCGTGACGTGGCGGCCGCTCCGCACGAAGAGCTCGATCCCGTAGGTCTCCTCGAGCGCGCGCACCTGCGCGGTGACGGTGGGCTGGCTCACGTGGAGCGCGCGCGCGCCGGCGGTGAAACCGCCGTGGCGTGCGACCGCGAAGAACGAGCGGAGGTGGGCGAGACGCATAGACTTCTTCTATGAGTCTGCCGCAATTTTTGTATTGGATCAATGCGCACGAGGTCCCGATACTCCGCCCACTCGCCTTGGGCGAGGCCTCGATGGCGTGGACCTATCACAATCCCGTTGCCGTGACGTTCGGCAACGGCTCGCTCGAGCGGCTCGGCGCGACCCTTTCGCGCCGCCGCGCGGTCCTCGTCGCGTTCCCGGAGGCCGCCGCCCTCGGTTATCTCGACGCCGTGCGGCGCACGCTCGGCGCTGCGCTCGCGGGCGTCGTCGACGACATCGAGCCCAATCCGGACGTCGTTCACCTGCGCGAACTGCATACGCGCTTCTGGCGCGACTTCGAATCGGTCGACGCGATCGTCGCGCTCGGAGGCGGCAGCACGCTCGACACGGCGAAAGTGCTCGCAGTGACGCCGCCCGCCGGCGACTTCGATGCGCTCGTTGCGAAGCTCGCGGCCGCCGAGACGTTCGTGCCGGCACGCACGAAAGCGTTGATCGCGGTACCGACGACCGCGGGCACCGGCAGCGAAGTCACGCCGTGGGCGACCGTCTGGGACCGCGCAACGGCGCGCAAGCATTCGCTGCACCTGCGCGAGACCTGGCCGGAGGCAGCGATCGTCGATCCGCGCCTGACGGCGAGCGCGCCGCGATCGATCACGCTCCAGTCGGGCCTCGACGCGCTGTCGCACGCGCTCGAAGCGATCTGGAACGTCAACGCGAACGACGTCTCCGACACGCTCGCCGTCAGCGCCGCGCGGCGCATGCAGCGGACCTTGCCGGCGCTCGTCGACCAACTCGGCGACGTGTCGCTGCGCGAGCAGGCCGCGCTTGCCGCGCTCGAGGCAGGGCTCGCGTTCTCGAATACGCGCACGGCGCTCGCGCATTCGATCTCGTACGAGATGACGCTCCGGCACGGGCTGCCGCACGGCATCGCCTGCTCGTTCACGCTGCCCCTCGTGCTCGAGCGGGCGCTCGGGAAGCGGCCGGACCGCGACGCGGTGCTCGCGCGCGTGTTCGACGTGCCGCTCGCGCGCGCGCCGGCGCATCTCGCGTCGTGGCTCGAATCGCTCGGCGTGAGCACGGCCTTCGAGAGCTACGGCGTCACGGCCGACGAGTCGCGCACGATGGTCGACACCGCGCTTCGCGGCGCGCGCGGGCGCAATTTCATCGGAGCGACGGCCGGCTGACCGCAGCCGGCGCGATCGCGCCGGGTACTCAAGGAGGGAAACGATGGATGCAGGAACGCTAGGCAGGTCCGCAATGCCCGCCGCCGAGCCGGTCACGGACGAGCGCAGCCGGAAGCTCGTCACGCTGGCGAGCCTGATCGGCACGACGGTCGAGTGGTACGACTTCTTCATCTACGGAACGATCACCGGCCTCGTGTTCAACAAGCAGTTCTTCCCGAGCGACGACGTGTTCGTCTCGACGGCGCTTGCGTACACCGTGTACGCGGTCGGATTCGTGACGCGCCCGGTCGGCGGCATCCTGTTCGGCCACTTCGGCGACCGGATTGGGCGCAAGCCGCTGCTCGTGCTGACGCTTTTGATCATGGGCATCTCGACGTTCCTGATCGGGCTGATCCCGAACTACGCGGCGATCGGTGTCGCGGCGCCGCTGCTGTTGCTGCTGTTGCGGCTGCTGCAGGGCATCGGCCTCGGTGGCGAATGGGGCGGCGCGGTGCTGATGTCGTTCGAGTACGCGCCCCGCGAGAGGCGCGGCTTCTACGCGTGCTTCCCGCAGGTCGGGCTTGCGATCGGACTCTGCCTCGCGACCGGCGTCGTCGCGCTGTTGTCGTGGCTTTTGCCCGACACGGCGTTCCAGGCGTGGGGATGGCGGGTCGCGTTCCTGCTGTCGATCGTGCTCGTGGTCGTCGGTATCTTCGTGCGCCTGCGCATTCTCGAGACGCCGGAATTCTCGCGGGTGCGCGAGGCGCACAAGATCGTGCCGGTGCCCATCGGCGAGGTGATCCGCGACTACAAGAAGAACGTGCTGCTCGGCTGGGGCGCGCGCTGGATCGACGGCGTCGTGTTCAACATCTACGCGGTGTTTACGATCGCGTATCTGGTCACGATCCTCAAATACGACAAGACGTCGATCCTCGTGTCGATCTCGCTTGCTGCATTCGTGCTGATCTTCACGATCCCGGTCGCCTCGAAATGGTCGGATCGTATCGGCCGGCGCAAGGTCTACGGCTGGGGTGCCTTCGCCTGCGGCGTCGTCGCGTTCCCGATGATGTACGCGATGCACTACTCGGGCAGCGCGCTCGTCGCCGGCCTCGCGATCATCCTGGCGCTCGGCGTCATCTATGCGCCGGTCTACGGTCCCGAGTCGGCGCTTTTCTGCGAGCTCTTCGACACCCGCGTCCGTTACACCGGCATCTCGACGGTCTACCAGGTGTCGGGAATCGTCTCGAGCTCGATCACGCCGCTGATCGCGACGACGCTGCTGCACGCGAACAACGAGCAGCCGTGGTACATCGCGACCTACATGTGCTTCGTCGGAATGGTGAGCGCGATCAGCACGTATTACATGCGAAGAACGTTCTGATGCCGTAAAGGGCCGGGATCGAGGCGCGCGGCCTCGATCCCGGACCCCTGCTGATCTGCGGCGTTACTGGACCGTCTCCCCGTGCAGCGCGAGGTCGAGGCCCTCGCGCTCCTGCTCCTCGGTGACACGCAGCCCGATCGTCATGTCGATCGCTTTCAGAAGGATGAAGCTGCCGACGCCGCTCACGACCAGCGTCGTGACGACGGCGCCGGCCTGCGTGACGATGCTGCCGTCAACGCCGCTGATCGCGCGCACGTTGAGCACACCGGTCAGCAATGCGCCGATGATGCCGCCGACGCAGTGGACGCCGAACGCGTCGAGCGAATCGTCGTAGCGGAACCAGCTCTTCACCGTCGTCGCCGCGAAGAAGCAGCCTACGCCGGCCGCGATGCCGATCACGAGCGCGCCGAAGGCTCCGACGAAGCCGGATGCGGGCGTGATCGCGACGAGGCCCGCGACGGCGCCGGAAGCGATCCCGAGCACCGACGGCTTGCCCTTCGCGATCCACTCGGTGAACATCCACGCGAGCGCGGCGACGGCCGTCGCGAACTGCGTGACGAACATCGCCATCCCGGCACGCGCGTTCGACGCGACCGCCGAGCCGGCGTTGAAGCCGAACCAGCCCACCCACAGAAGCGAGGCGCCGATCAGCGTGAGCGTCAGGTTGTGCGGCGCCATCGCCTCGCGGCCGTAGCCCAGTCGCTTGCCGAGCACGAGCGCGCAGACGAGCCCGGCGATCCCGGCGTTGATGTGAACGACGGTGCCGCCCGCGAAGTCGAGCACGCCGGCGGTCGCCCAGAAGCCGGTCGGCTCCCACATCATGTGCGCGATCGGCGCGTAGATCAGCACCGACCACAGTCCCATGAACCACAGCATCGCCGAGAACTTCATCCGGTCGGCGAAAGCGCCGGCGATGAGTGCCGGCGTGATGATCGCGAACGTCATCTGGAACATCATGTAGACCGACTCGGGAATCGTCAGTGCGAGGTGCGACACGGACACCTTGCCCGCCTCGTTCTCGAACACCATGCCGTTCAGGAAGAAGCGCCCGAGCCCGCCGAACACGCCGTTACCCGGCATGAACGCGAGCGAATAGCCGATGGCGACCCAGAGGATCGTCACGAGGCAGGTGATCGAGAAGCTTTGCATCAGCGTCGCGAGCACGTTCTTCTTGCGCACCATGCCGCCGTAGAACAGCGCAAGACCGGGGACCGTCATCATCAGCACGAGCGCCGTCGACGTGAGCATCCATGCCGTATCGCCGCCGGAGAGCTTGTCGACGGCGACCATCTGCGGGCTCGTCGGCGCCGCAGGCGCGGCGGAAGCGGCCGGCGCCGGCGTCGTCTGCGGCGCCGGGCTCGGCGGCGCGATGGCGTCGTCCTTTGCGGTGGGCGCGGCCGTCGCCGGCGGAGTCGCCGCCTTCTCCTGGGCCTGCAGCGGAATTGCGATCGTGAGCGATGCGCCGAGCAGCGCGAGCGCGAACAGGATTCGTTTCATCGGTAGCTCCGTCGAGAGGCTCAAAGCGCGGCCATACCGGTTTCGCCGGTGCGGATGCGCACGACCTGCAGCAGGTCGAACACGAAGATCTTGCCGTCGCCGATCTTGCCGGTGTTGGCGGCCTTCTCGATCGCCTCGATCGAGCGGTCAACGAGGTCGTCGTTCATCGCCGCCTCGATCTTCACTTTCGGCAGGAAATCGACGACGTATTCGGCGCCGCGATAGAGCTCGGTGTGGCCTTTCTGGCGTCCGAAGCCCTTGACTTCGGTGACGGTGATCCCCTGGACGCCGAGCGCCGAAAGCGCTTCGCGCACCTCGTCGAGCTTGAACGGCTTGATGATGGCGGTAACGAGTTTCATGAAATGCTCACCTCCTGTTCGTGGCTAGAACGCTTTCTTCACGTAGACGACGCCGCGGTCCTTCGCGGTGTTGTAGCCGCTCAGGTCGGTGTAGAACCGCGACTTCGCGTCGTTGCCCGTGTAGTAGGCGCCGACCTCGACGTTCTTGAAGAGGCCGTCGGTGACCGTGTACGACGCGCCCAATTTCCAGTCGGTGTACGAGACCTTGCCGAGCGTCGCGAAGTCGCCGTCGCTGCCGTCGTGGCGCACGTCCAGATGACCGACGTGCGCGAGGATCGCGAAGCCTGTCTCGCCGATCGGATAGGTCGCCGACGCGTCGATGTACCAGGTGCCGTCGGTCTTGCGGGCATTCGCATCGGGCCGTGCGCCGAAGTAGTCGGTCAGGCTGTACGAGAACTTGACGCTCGCCCATTTCCATCCGAGCGCGCCATAGAGTTCCCACGTGTCGGCGTCGACGGCCCCGGGATTGCGGCTGCCCGGGTACAGGTAACCGTAGACACCCAGGTCGTAGAAGAAATCGGAATCGGGAAAGTTGTTCTTGAAGCCGGCGTACACGTCCCACTCGACGCTCGAGTGGCTGTACGCGCCGAAGTCCTCCAGCCAGCTTATGTTCGACGCCCACGTGCCGGCATAGAAGCCGCTCGCGTGCGCGTAATCGAAACCGCCCTGGATGGCCGGCTTGCCGCCCGTTTGCGAGATTCCGCGGAAGATGTACTCGCTGAACAGCCCCACGTTCGCGGTGAACGTGTGCTCGGGCGGCGGTGGCGTGGCGGGCGCTGCGGGCGCCTGCGCGAACGCCGGCGGCACGAACGCGGCCGACAGCGCGAGCGCCGTGACGCAAGTGGCACAATCGAGTCTCATTGTTGGCTTCCCTGTCGTTTGCGGGCAAGACGAATCCCACGCCGCTTTGCACGCGGTGTGCCCAAACGCAAAAGATCCGACGGATGAACGGGTTGGATCGCTCGCAACGCGACAGGCAGGCCCGGTCCCGATGGCTCGGCGCACCATCATCGGGCGAGGCGCCGCGCCGATGCACAGCGTCGGGGCGCGAAGGAAAAGGAGAGGACCGATGCTGAATTCGAAGACGTTGGACGAGCTCGCGGCACGGATCGGCAAGGCGTTCGAGGCCTCGCCGGCAAAGGACATCGAGAAGAACGTCAAGGCGCTGTTGCAAAGCGGTTTGACGCGACTCGATCTCGTCACACGACAGGAGTTCGAGATCCAGGCCGAGGTGCTGCGCAAGACGCGCGAGAAGGTCGAGCGGCTCGAGGCGCGCGTCGCCGAGCTCGAGGCGCGCGCGGCGCCGTCGCCGGCTCCGCCGCCGCTCGTCTGACCCGTCGCATCGCATCGTCCGAACGAACGAAGGCAATCACACGAACGGCGCGCTAGCGTTCGAATGCCGCCGCGTGCATGCCTGCGACCCCGCGCGCGGCACCGAGCGGAGGTTCGCGTGGCGGTCGCCATCGTTCACAGCCGTGGACTCGCCGGCGTCAGCGCGCCGCGCGTCAGCGTCGAGGTGCATCTTGCCGGCGGTTTGCCGGGCGTGCACATCGTCGGCCTCGCCGAAACCGAAGTCCGCGAGGCGCGCGACCGCGTCCGCGCGGCGCTGCAGCACGCGCAGTTCGAGTTCCCGGCGCGCAAGGTAACCGTATCGCTCGCGCCGGCGGACCTGCCGAAGGAATCGGGCCGCTTCGACCTGCCGATCGCGATCGGCATTCTCGTCGCGAGCGGCCAGCTT
>Ga0157372_10004656_pt1 | contig 14581 bp, 12 predicted proteins | sample C55metaG_FD_115307 | JGI IMG/M metagenome (GOLD analysis project Ga0157372, IMG submission 115307) | Corn rhizosphere microbial communities from Kellogg Biological Station, Michigan, USA - C5-5 metaG | ecosystem: Host-associated > Plants > Roots > Rhizosphere > Soil | place: USA: Michigan... | reverse complement strand
GACAGCTCCATATCGGCACTGACCAAACGCCGAGCGACCATTCACGGTGCGGGGGATTCGTCTTCGGTTACGGAGTCGCCAACGACGTCGGGGCCGGGAGCGACAGCGTCTGGGTAACCCGCATCGACGCTCGGACCTGGCACGCATACTCAAAAGCGCCGCCGAATAACCTGGCCTGGTGCAAGAACACCGGCCAGCTCTTTCCGATGACCGTCGATCTCACGATCATCGCGAACCGGCCATTGCCCTGAGGATGTCGCGATCGAAAAAAACGCCCCGCCGCAAGGTGGGGCGTTTTTCGCATGAGCAAACGTGAATTGCGGCGTCGATGTCCGTGCTATTAGAAAAGAAGAAACCCACGTCGCTTCCTCTTCCCCTCCTTCTGGAGATTCTCATGTCACGTCGCGTGGCCGGTCATTTCGTGTGTCCGCTCGTCATTGCGTCGCTCGTCGCCTGCAGCGACCCGACGGCGTCTGCGCCTTCTCGCGCGCTCGCCCCTGACGTCGCCGACGCCGGCAAGGTGTCCGGGCCGACCGACCCGACGGCGACGTGGTACATCCCACTCGATGACGCCGCATTGTCCGTTCAGTCCGACCATCTCAACGGCGACGGCACGAGCTCGGTGTACGCGAACGGCGTGTGCAACGTCGCCACGACGATCTTCGCAACGGCTCAGAAATCGAATTCCGGTGACGCGACGCTCAATACCGGAACCGGTGGCGGTCGTTGCAGCCGCCACATCACCGTCGTCTTCCCGGACGGCTTCTCCGAGAGTGTCGGGACCTTCATGAACCTGCGCGAAATCGAGAACACGATGTACGCGATTCCTATCGGCGCCACCGTCGAACGACAACTGCATGTCGGGACGGATCAAACGCCGAGCGACCATTCGCGCTGCGGCGGTCTCGTCTTCGGTTATGGCGTCGCCGCCAACGTTGGCGCGGGAAGCGACAGCATCTGGGTAACGCGCGTCGACGCGAGCACCTGGCACGCCTATTCCAAAGCGGCGCCGGACAACCTCGCCTCGTGCAAGAACACGGGGCAGCTCTACGCTATGAATGTCGACCTGACCATCGTGTCGAGCAGACCGCTGCCGTAGCGCCTGGTCGTTGTACTCGGTGCCTGGGACGGTCGCGAAACACTCGTCGTCCCAGGCCGGTGCAACCCGGTGCGCTGGCGCCGGGTGTTGGCGACGGCGACATTTCCCGTCCCGCCAATCAGGGTTCCCCCCTCCATGCGCTCGATTGCGTTCTTCGCATCGTCGCTCGCGTTCGCGGCGACGATGGCCGGCTGCGCCACCATGGCCCATGGAACCACGCAAGAGATTCCGATCGCATCGTCACCGCCCGGTGCGCGTGTTCTGATCGACGACGTTCCCGCCGGCGTAACGCCGATGGTCGCCAAGGTCACGAGAAAGGAACCGCACGTCGTGTCGTTCGTCGTCGACAGCGTCACGATCGACCGCATACCCCTTCAGCGAAGCATCTCGCCATGGGTATATGCCGATTTTCTCCTCTACTTCGCGCCGGCGATCAACGACTTCAAGAACGGCGCGGCGTACAACCTTCCCCGCGATACGATTCGACCGCGACCCGATGGGCTGTCGGCCGGCGTTTGGCGGCCAGCCATCTCGGACGGATTGCGCGCGACGGCGGTGACGTCGAGCATGATGATAGGCTTTGGGACCGGACACGCCATGGCCGGCGTTCCCGGCGGTGGTCGCTTCCTCGGATGAGAGACGGCCAGCGGCAGCGTAGCCCTCCTCGGGCTCATGGTGGGTATTGGAGGCGGCGGGGACGTTCCAGCCGCGGCGATGTTTTTCGGCGGCGCCGGTGTGCTGATCGGCACACGAATCTGGGAAGTCGCCGATCTCGTGAAGCGAACTGACCCGAGACGTCAATAGACAGTTCGACGGTGTCCGAGCCGCGTGCCAAGTAGTACGTTTTCAGTCCCCCAGTTGTCCACGCCTTTACCCACCGTCCGCCATGACCCGCCCGTATCTCTGGCCGATCGCGGCTACGCTTCTCGCCGTCGCCGCGCAGGCACAAGCTCCAGCCGTCAAGCCGTTCGAGCTCGATTCCACGACCATTGCCGGCTTCCGCTGGCGCAACGTTGGGCCGGCGAACACGATGGGCCGCGTGTCGGATGTCACCGGCATTCCGTCGCCCTCGAAGACCTTCTTCGCCGCCGCCGCGGGGGGCGGAATCTGGAAGTCCACCAACAACGGCGTCACCTGGCGTCCGGTGTTCGACAACCAGCGCGTCATCTCGATGGGCATGCTCGCCATCGCGCCGAGCGACACGACGCAGGTGTGGGCCGGCACCGGTGAGCCCAACTCGCGCAACACGATCTCGCCGGGCGGGGGCGTCTATAAGTCGACCGACGGTGGCCTGACGTGGAAGCTGATGGGCTTGGAGAAGACCCAGGCGATCGGACGCATCGTCGTCCACCCCACCAACCCGAACATCGTCTACGTCGCCGCGCTCGGTGCGCCGTGGAACGCGAATCCGGAGCGCGGTCTCTACAAGACCGAAGACGGCGGCGCGACGTGGCAGCTCGTCAAGTTCATCTCGGACAAAGCCGGCTTCGTCGACGTCGCGCTCGATCCGTCGAACCCGAACACCGTGTGGGCGTCGAGCTGGCAGCGCGTGCGCGGTCCGTACTTCCTCAATTCCGGCGGCCCGGGCTCGGCGCTTTGGAAATCCACCGACGCCGGAAAGACCTGGACCGAAGTGAAGGGCGGCGGCTTTCCCGAGACGGTGAAGGGCCGCATCGGCATCGCCCTCTCGCTCTCCAATCCGCGCACCATATACACGATGGTGGAAGCGGACACGCTGCCAAACCCGAAGCCCGACAAAACGAAGCCGAAGGCGAAGTCGCCGAACGGCCTCTATCGCTCCAACGACGGCGGCGCCACCTGGACGCGCACGAGCGAGCAGAACACGCGGCCCTTCTACTACTCGCAGGTCCGCGTTCATCCGAAGAATCCGGAGCGCGTGTACTGGTCGTCGACGCCGGTGCTCGTCTCGAACGACGGCGGCAAGACGGTCATGAACGCGACGCAGGGCATTCACGTCGACCACCACGCAATGTGGATCGATCCAGTCGATCCCGATCGCATGATCGTCGGCGACGACGGCGGCGTCTCGATCTCGTTCGACCAGGGCGGCACGTACCTCTTTCCGAACGTCTTCGCCATCGGGCAGCTGTACAACATCAGCTATGACTTTGGCGTTCCGTATCGCGTCTGCGGCGGCCTGCAGGACAACGGTTCCTGGTGCGGACCAAGCCGACGCCGCTCCGGCCCGATCACGAACTCGATGTGGTTCACTGTCGGCGGCGGCGACGGTTTCGTCACGCAGCAGGATCCGACCGACCCGAACACCATCTACGCCGAGTCGCAGGGCGGTGCGATCACGCGCCTCAACTACGCGACGGGTCAGAGCACCTTCCTGATCAAGCCACAGTACCGTCCGCGCTACGACATGTACGAGGACTCGGTGTTGGTCGAGCGCGGCGACACGACCAAGCCGGAGACGCCGCAACAAAAGCAGCGCATCGCGGCGATCCGCACGCGCCAGCACACCGACTCGACGGCGCTGGACCTGCGCTTCAACTGGAACACGCCGTACTTTATCTCGCCGCACAATCCGTCGACGATCTACGTGGGCGGCAACCGCGTGCTCAAGTCGACGAAGCGCGGCGACGACCTCTTCCCGATCTCGCCCGACCTTTCGACCGCCGACACGATGAAGATCCGTGTGTCGATGAAGACGACGGGCGGCATCACCAACGACGCCACGGGCGCCGAGACGTACTGCACGATCGTGTCGCTCAACGAATCGCCGATCCGCGCCGGCATCTTGTACGCCGGCACGGACGACGGCCGCCTCTGGATCTCCAGAAACGACGGCGGCACGTGGGAAGAGCTGACGTCGCGCGTCAGCGGTGTACCGGCGGGCACGTACATCACGCGCATCGAGCCGTCACCGCACGATTCGATGACCTTCTTCGTCACGTACGACAATCACCGGAACGGCGACTACAAACCGTACGTCTTCATGACGACGGATTTTGGCAAGACGTTCTCGTCGATCGCAGCGAACCTCCCGGTGGGCGGACCGGATTACGTCCATGTGATTCGTCAGGATCCGGTCAATAAGGATCTGCTCTACCTCGGTACCGACGTCGGCGCGTACATCTCGATGAATCGCGGCCGGAGTTGGCAGCGCTTCATGACCGGGCTGCCGACGGTTCCGGTGCACGACCTGCGCGTTCATCCGCGCGACCACGAGCTCATCGCGGCGACGCACGGCCGCGGGATCTGGATCGCCGACGTCTCGGCGCTCCAGCAGATCGACGACAAGGTCGTCGCCGAGGACGTACACCTTTTCTCGTCGCCCACGGCGGTTCAGTTCGGCGACAAACCGGTCGAGGGACAGTCGCAGGGACATCAACTCTTCGAGGCACCGAGCCCGCCGTACGGAGCAGTGATCACGTATCGGCTCGCGACGCGTCAGCCGCAGGTTCGCATCGCTGTGCTCGACGCGACGGGCGATACGATCCAAACACTCACCGGCCCAGGTGCACCGGGGATCAACCGCGTGGCGTGGAGCTTCAACGGCAAGCCGGCCGCGCGTCCGGCGCTCGGCGCGGTCCAGAAGCGCGATTCCGCGCTGCAGATGAATCGCATCATCTTCGTCCTCGATTCGCTCGACAAGGCAGGCGCGAACCCGATGATGACCGGCATGATGCGCCAGCTCGCGCGGACGGGCGATTTCAGCCCGTTGATGGCCATGTTCCAGGGCCGTGGTGCGGCGCCCGGGTTCGGTGCACCGCCGCCATTCAATCCGCGCCCGGGTGAGCAGCGAACCGGTGGTGCCGGTGGCGGACGCGGCGCGGGCGGAGCCGCCGTCGCACAGGCTGGCGGAGCTGGAGCTGCACCAGGCGCCGCGCCGGCTACTCCGGCAATGCCGGCGTTCGATCCGAGCGCGTTCCAGCAGATCACTCCGTTGTTCGACCTGCCGGGCAAACCGTCTGGTGGCGGTTTCGGGATGGAGTTCCTCCAGCGCCTCGGCTTCGGCAACGCGATGGCCACCGCGTTTGCCGGCGGCGGCGGCTCGAGCGTCTCATCCGGCGACTACGCCGTCGTGTTGACCGTTGGTGGGAAGACGGTCAAGCAAAAGCTTCGAGTAGAGCGGTCGATGCAATAGTTGGTTTCGGGGCGAGGCGATTGGATCACGCAATCTCCTCGCCCCGATGCAGTATGGTTGACGCCCATGGCGCCCGACGACCCCGTACTCATCCTCCGCCGTACGCTAGCCGCGGCAATCTCCAAGGCACTCGGGCCGAAGAGTCAACACGTCGTCGCCTCGTATTTCGGAATCGCACAACCGCGCATGTCCGAGCTCGAGCACGGTATCGTGGCGCGATGCACCATCGACTGGCTGGTGCGCCGCGTGTATCGGATGGGTGGCTCTGTGACGATCCAAGTGGTTCTCGGCGACGCCGGCCGCGCTTGGCGTCAGCAACGACTCGCTCGCAACCGTTTGCGTCGTACAGCAACACCGGTCGATGACCGGCCCGAAGTCGCCGCCGACTGACGTTTCTCGCATTCGAGCCGCACTCGAGCCGCATTCGAGCCGCACTCGAGCCGCACTCGAGCCGCATTCGAGCGGATTTCGAGCCGATTTCGAGCCGATTTCAAGGGCCGCTTCAGGCCCCGATCCTCGGCGCCGCTCATTCCAAATTTGGAATGAGGACTGCCGGTGCGTAGAGAGTCGTTCGCTACCGCGAGCACGCGCCGGCTGCGGCCATGGCTTCTTCGTCGAACACCGCGACATTGTCGATTTCTGCCACCGCCATTCGTCGTGAAGGTGAAGGGACGACGGAGCGACGTCCGGAGATCCGACAAATGGAGGCGAGACAATGACTTCAGTGGCGACCAGGACCACCGGCGAATACGCCGAGGTCAACGGCATCAAACTCTACTACGAGATCCATGGCGAGGGCCGGCCTCTCGTTCTGCTCCACGGCGGACTCGGCGCCATCGAGATGTTCGGCTGGAATCTTCCGGCGTTCGCGTCGAAACGGCAGGTCGTGGCCGTGGATCTCCAGGGTCACGGGCGCACGGCCGACATCGACCGGCCGCTCAGTGTGGAGTTCATGGCCGACGACGTCGCGGCGCTCGTTCGGTATCTCGAGCTCGATAGGGTAGACGTCGTTGGGTACTCGATGGGCGGCGGCGTCGCGCTGCAACTCGCCATCCGTCATCCCGAGTTGGTCGGGAAGCTGGTCGTTGTCTCGGCCGTGTTCCGGCGGGACGGCTATTACCCCGAAATTCTCGCGCAGCAGGCGCACGTCAATGCGGCGGCCGCGGAATACATGAAGCAGACGCCGATGTACGAGCTGTATTCGGCGATCGCTCCGCAACCTGAGGACTGGCCGCGATTGCTCGACAAGATCGGCGACGCCATGAAGCAGCCGTTCGATTTCACGGAACAGATCCGCGGGATCACGGCGCCCACACTCGTTGTCGCCGGCGATTGCGACATCTTTCCACCGTCGCACGCCGTGGAGTTGTTCACACTCCTCGGCGGCGGTCAGCGCGACGGCGGGTGGGACGGCGCCGGAAGGCCAAAGTCGCGTCTCGCCATTCGTACGGGCTTCACGCACTACACGATTTTCAGTGACGAGGGACTCTCGGCCACTGCCCTGGAGTTCCTCGACGACCCTTCGACCGACCCGTGACTGTAGCGCGGCCGCCACTCGCCATCTAGGATTCGGCTGTCCAACCGCCAGCCGAATTCTCCATGAAATCATTGATGATCGCCGCCGCCGCGCTGACCTGCGCGGCGCGGCTCTCCGCGCAGGACGCGACGCTCATCTATCGCCTCGGCCGCGATACCGTTGCCGTCGAGCAGTTCACCCGGTCCGCGACAAAGTTCAGCGGCGAAACGGTGATCCGCAGCGGGCCGGCCGTCACGCGAACGCAGTACGACATCACTCTCGCCGGCGGTAAGCCAACGGCCATGGTGCTCCGTCGTCGCCAGGCGGACGGCACGCCGATCCCCAACAATCCGCTCGAGTATCGCTTCGCGTTTCGACCCGACTCGGTCAAACGAGATGTTGTATGGAAGGACAGCACACAGACGCAGGGGTTCGCCGCGTCGAACGCGTTCGTTGTTCTCCCGGTTTACTCGTACGCACCGTTCGAGTTGATCTACGCTCGCGGCGCCGGACGCGACTCCGTCCCCGCGGTCAACCTCGGTGGGACGGCGGTGAGCGCGATTGGTTTGCAGAAAGTCGGCGGCGATACGTTGCGCATGCGCGGCGGAACGTACCAGATGCTCATCCGTTTCGACCGCGACGGCCGCGTCCAGTGGACAGACGGCATACTGACCACGAACAAGGCGATCGGTACGCGCGTCGCCGGCACGGTCGACATCGCGAAGCTCGCGTCGTCGATGAAGCCGACGGGTGTGCTGTCGCCGCGCGCCACCGCGTACGCCGGCTTCAATCGTGGACCGATCTTCATCAGCTACGGGCGTCCGGCGGTGCGCGAGCGCACCGTCTGGGGCGGCACGCTCATCCCGTTCGATTCAGTCTGGCGCACCGGCGCCAACGAGGCCACGCACCTCGCGACGTCAAAGACGATGGTCCTCGGTGACATGACGCTCGCGCCGGGATTGTATACGCTGTGGACGCAGCACACCCACGGCGGGACCTACCTCATCGTCAACAAGCAGGTCGGCCAGTGGGGCACGGAGTACACTGCGGCGCAGGACATTGGCCGCCTGAAAATGGAGATGGCGAAGACCCCCGAACACGTCGAGGACTTCACCATTACGATTCGCGCCACAGGCGCGAATCGTGGGGCTATCGATTTGGCGTGGGGTGACTCCGTAGCGACGGCGGCGTTCACCATTCGGTGAACGCCGCGCCGCGCGGTCACGCAACGCTGCCCGCCGGTTTGGCCATCGACTCGAGTACGTCGTCGAGACGGTCGTAGCTCCGGCCGACGCCCTTCTCCATTCCGGTCGCCAACATGCCGTCGCGCGCCTCCTTCGACGGGCTGTGCACGGTGTTGATCAGCGTCGTAACGCCGTTGTGCTCCGCCAGCTCGAGCGTCGAGACCGCCTCGCCGGGGAAGTCGTCGAACGCTTCGGTGCAGACGAGTTTCCCCGGCGCGTTGATCTCGCGGTACTCGCCGCCCATTCCGAGCGTCTCACCCTTTTCGTCGTTCTTCCAGACGTAGCGGTATTTCCCGCCGACTCGCAGGTCGACGTCACATTGAATGAAGTACCAGCCGTCCGGACCGAGGAGCCAGCGTTTGAGTAGGTCCGGTTTGGTGTACGCTTCCCACACGAGCCGTCGCGGGGCGTTGAAGGTTCGAGTCATGACGATTTCGCGGTCGCCCTGAGCGGTGACGGTAAGTGTTCCGGTCTTCGACATGGTCGCTCTCCTCATCGTTTGGTTGGTTTGCGTTTCGGTCGTGCTTTCTCGTGGGCCTTCAGCTCTTCGAGGAGGTCGTCGAGCCGCGCGAACTGCGCCTCCCAGATCTTTCGATACTTTTCCAGCCACTCCGTCGCTTGCCCGAGCGGCTTGGCCTCGATCCGACACGGACGCTTTTGTGCGTCGCGTCCGCGTGAGATGAGACCAGCCTTCTCCAGCACCTTGAGATGCTTGGAGATGGCCGGCTGGCTCATCGCGAACGGTTCAGCCAGCTCGGTGACCGATGCTTCGCCAAGGGCGAGGCGGGCAAGAATCGCGCGTCGTGTAGGGTCGGCGAGCGCGGCGAAGGTGGCGTCGAGGAGGCCAGTGCCTCCCATTTCATAACCGGATAGTTTCATAACCTATCGGTTATATACACCGCTGCCCGGCGGAGGTCAAGGGCTTTTTTCGAAGGCGGGCCGGGCTCATGATTGAGCACCCTCTTCGGCCCTCTGTCCAATGCACAAGCTCGTTCCGGCGATCGCCCTCCTCGCGGCTGCGCAGCTTCCCGCGCAGACCAAACCATTCTCGGTGGTCGAAACCAGCATCACCGACATGCGCACCGCGCTGCAGCAGAAGCGCACGACGTCACGCGAAATCGTCACGCAGTACTTGAACCGCATCGCGACGTACGAGGACAAGCTGCACGCGGTGATCACGGTCAATCCGCGCGCGCTCGCCATTGCCGACTCGCTCGACCGGCTCCGCGCGCAGGGACGGATCCTCGGCCCGCTGCACGGAATCCCCGTCGCGCTCAAGGACAACGTCCACACGACCGACATGCCGACGACGGGCGGCGCACTGGCCTTCGCCGGTCTGGTGCCTCCGTACGAGGCGACGCTCACGAGGAATCTCGAGGACGCCGGCGCGATCATCATCGCCAAGACGCAGCTGACCGAGCTCGCCAACTGGGTCGCCAGCGGAATGCCGGGGAATTACAACGGCCTCAATGGCTACGGCATGAATCCGTGGGACCCGCGCCGCGACCCGCGCGATCAATTCTTCGACGGACGCCCCGTGCTCGGCACGGGCGGCTCGAGCTCCGGGGCGGGCACGAACGTGAGCTTCTGGGCAGCGAACGTCGGGACGGAGACGTCCGGCTCCATTCTCAGTCCGTCCAATCAAAACATGCTCGTCGGCATCAAGCCGACGGTTGGTCGAGTGAGCCGGTATGGGGTCATTCCAATCACCGCCGACCAGGACACGCCCGGCCCGATGGCCCGCTCGGTCAGCGACGCCGCGATCTTCTTCGGCGCGCTCGAAGGCGCGCAGCCCGACCCGCACGACTCACTGACCCGTCGCTGCCCGCCACCGGCCGGCCGGGACTATACGAGATTTCTCAACGCCGCCGGCCTTAAAGGCGCGCGCATCGGCATTCCGCGGGTCTTCTTCTACGAGCGCACGTCGGCCGGCAGCACCACGCCGCGCGGCGGTTTGACCGACCCGCAACGCAAGGTGATGGACGAGGCGATCGCCGTACTCAAGGCGCAAGGCGCCGTCATCGTCGATCCCGCCGATATCCCGAGCGTCGCGGATACCAACGCCGCGAACAATTTCCTGAATTGGAACACGTGCAGTGGTCCCGAGAACGCCAAAGGGCTCGACGCCAACTGCTCGGTCGTCCTCAAGTACGGTATGAAGCGCGACTTCAACACCTGGCTCAAGTCGCTCGGCGACAAGGCACCGGTGAAGACGCTGACCGAGCTCCGTCAGTGGAACATCGCGCACCAACGCGCCGGGTCGATCAAATACGCCCAAGCGAATCTCGACATCTCCGACGAGATGGACGTCCAGGGCGACCGCGCGCGGTACGACGCCGATCGTCGAAAGGACATTCTCCTCGGCGGCACCAATGGCATCGACGCGGCGCTCAAGACCCACCGCCTCGACGCCCTGCTCTTCCCCGGCGTAAGCAGCGCCGGCATCGCGGCTCGGCCCGGGTACCCGACTGTGACCGTGCCGTTCGGATTCGTTCCCGTCCCCGCCGGCACCGGAGCCGCAGCATTCCCCGCAGGCTTCGAACCAAAGCCTTCTCCGTACAACGTGAGCTTCACCGGGACCGCCTGTTCCGAGCCGAAGCTCATCGAGCTGGCGTACGCGTTCGAGCAGGCGACCAAGAAACGGATTCCGCCGCCGCTCTTTCCCTGACCCGGCCTTTCGCGCGTCTGACGGTGATCGGTCGGGTAGCCTCGTTTTTCCTACTGGAACTTTCGTTTACGATCCGACATTCTGGTGCCGCAACCCATTTGTGAGGCTCGAAGATGGCGGTGGATGCGATCATCATCGGTGGAGGACTCGGCGGGTCGGCATTGGCCGAGCAGTTGGCGAAGGCGGGCCACGACGTGGTGGTCTTCGAGCGCGAGACCGAGTTCAAGGATCGCGTGCGCGGCGAGAACATGCTCCCATGGGGCGTCGCGGCAGCCAGAAGGCTGGGCATACTAGACGACTTGATCGCCGCCGGCGGCAACCAGGCCAACACCTGGATGCCCTACGCCATGGGGCGTCCGTCGCCACCGCGCGATTTGCGTGCGACGACGCCCGGTCGCGACACGATGCTGAACATCTTTCATCCCGACATGCAGGACGCCGTGATGAAGCGCGCCATCGACGCCGGCGCGACGGTCATGCGCGGTGCGACGGTCCTCTCGCTCGACGCCGGTCCGAATAAATCTCCGTCGGTAACCTACGAATTCGAAGGCAAGCTCCTCGCGGAGACCGCGCGCATCGTCGTCGGAGCAGACGGTCGTAGCTCGAATATGCGTATCTGGGGCGGATTCGAGGTGCAGCGAGACCCCAAGTTCCTCACGATCGCCGGATCCATCGTCGAAAACACCGACGTCCCGGAAGACGGCGCCTACCTCTGCATGGGTCCGGGGTTCGCGAGCTTCTGGGCTCCGCTTGGGCAGCGCAAGTCGAGAACGTATTTCGTGTACCCGACCGCGGCCGGGAAACGCCGGCTCACCGGAAAAGACAAGCTGGACGACTTTCTCCAAGCGTTACAATCGGTCGGCACACCAGCATCGTGGACAGACGGCGCGCGCGCGATCGGTCCCCTCGCCGAATTCGACGGAGCCGATCGCTGGGTCGATTCGCCGGCGAAGAACGGCGTGGTGCTCATTGGAGACGCCGCGGCGTCGTCGGACCCGTCGTGGGGCTCCGGACTGTCGCTGACGCTGGCCGACGTCGAACACCTCGCGAATCAGCTCAAGGGCAACGCGGATTGGAACGCCGCAATCAGCGACTACGCGCGGCAGCACGACGAGTACTACGGCGCGCTCCACAGGATACATTCGTGGATGCGCGAGCTTTTCTGGACGCCCGGACCGGAAGCCGATGAGCGGCGACACCGCGTCTTCTCCCGCATGTATCAGGACCCGACCGGCTTCCCGGACAGCATAGGACTCGGACCGTTCGGCCCGAGCGACGAGCGCGCACGACAACTCACTCTCGGCATCGGCTACTGAACGACCATGCGTAAAATCGCGATTCTTCTTGCCGCGCCGGCGCTCGCCGTCGCGCAAACTCCCGTCGCGTCTCCGCGCATCGAGATCACATTCGCCAAAGCCGCGCACGCCGAGGCGATCACGGGTCGCGTGTACGTTGCCATCAGCAAGACGAGCGACGCCAATCGGACGCCGATTCAGCAAGCCGGCGAAACGGGAGTGCCGCTGTTCGCCGTGAACATCGACCAACTGGCGCCAGGCGCGGTCGCGACGATCGACGCGAAGACGTTCGGGCACCCCGTGCAGAACCTGCGCGATATCCCGGCCGGAGAGTATTGGGTTCAGCCGTTCGTGAACATCTACACGAAGTTCGCCCGCGCGGACGGCCACACGGTCTGGCTGCACATGGACCAGTGGGAAGGACAACATTGGCAGCGCTCGCCGGGCAATCTCTACGGCGATCCGATCAAGATCACGTTTGACCCGAAACTATCCAAACCGGTCAGACTCGTCGCCGACAAGGTTGTCCCCGCGCTGGCGCTTCCCGCCGATAACGAGCACGTGAAGCGCATCAAGATCCAGAGCCAGATCCTCACCAAATGGTGGGGCCATCCCATCTTCCTCGGCGCCACTGTCCTCCTGCCCAAGGATTACGACCGACATCCCGACGCCAAGTATCCGATCATCTACGATCAGGGACACTTCTCGCTCGGCGCGCCGGGCGGTTACGGACAAACGGGCGGGCGCGGCGGTCAACGCGGCGGCGACTTCACGTCGTACTGGGACGCCGACGGGACTCCGCGAATGATTCTCGTCACGTTGCAGCATCCGTCGCCCTACTACGACGACTCGTACGGCGTGAATTCGGCGAACAACGGGCCGTTCGGCGACGCGATCATCCAGGAGTTGATTCCCGAGATCGAGACGAAATTCCGCGCGATCCGCGAGCCGTGGGCCCGCTTGCTCACCGGCGGATCGACGGGCGGCTGGATCGCGCTGGCGCATCAGGTCTTCTATCCCGATTTCTACGGCGGGACATGGGCGCTCTGCCCGGACGGCGTCGATTTCCGTTATCACCAGATCGTCAACGTCTACGACGACGCCAACGCGTATTGGATCGACAAGGGCTGGACGAAAATCGATCGGCCCGACAGTCGTCGGCCGGACGGCAACATCCAGACGATGATGAAGGACGAGAACTGGTACGAGCTCGTCCAGGGCGACCACTCACGATCGAGCGGTCAGTGGGATATCTGGGAAGCGACGTACGGTCCCGTCGGCGCCGACGGCTATCCGGCGCCGATCTGGGACAAGCGCACGGGCGTGATCGACACCCATGTCGCCGCGTACTGGAAGGAGCACTACGACCTGCGGAACATCCTCGAGACGAACTGGCCGACGCTCGGGCCGAAGGTGGCGAACAAGATCAACGTCTATGTCGGCGACGCGGACACGTATTTCTTGAACATGGGCGTGCACATGCTCGAGAATTTTCTAAAGTCCGCCAAGAATCCGGCGTGGACGGGGGAGGTCGTTTTCCAACCGATGGCGCCGCACTGCTGGGGGCCAAGCCTCCGTGAGCTGATCCCGAAGATGGCAGCCCAGGTCGACAAGTCCGCGCCAGGAGGCGCGGACGTGAAAAGCTGGAAGTACTGACGGTTCGTCGAGGCGATCAGCGACCGCTCGGAAACTCGAGTGTGGCGAGAATCGAGAGCACGCGGTTTTTGAGGTTCGTGGCCGTCGAGACTTTGGACAAGCCATAATCGTAGCGCGCAGCAAGCCCGATCGTTCGCCCACCCATGTTGAACGCGATTCCGGCGCCGCCAATCAGGCTGAAGTCCGTCGAGTTCACGTTCGAGTCGGCGTCGTCGCAGCTCGTGCTTTCCGAGACCCCCTGCCCGTGAACTTCGAATTTGCAGCTCGTCTTGAACGCGAGCGCGGGCCCGGCGTAGATGAATGGTTTGGGTCCGACAGTCGCCGCGGCAAGCTCGAAGCGCATCAATGCGGGGATCTGCACATAGCCCACCGTCACACTCCCGGAGAACCCGGGCTGCGACGCGTCGCTCGCGTTTGCGCCCTTCATCGAGTACGCGATCTCCGGCTCGAATGCGATCGTGGGCGAGAATGGCAATACGGCGAGCACGCCGGCGAGCACTCCGGTTCGCCGGCTGACGTCACCAATGTCATTCCCGCTAAAGGTGGCCTCGTTCGCACCGAGCGTGATGCCGAAGCGGCGCGGCGGCATCGGAAGCCCGCTTTGGGCCGAGGCGGATCCAGCGAGCGACAAGGCGCACAATCCAGCGATACCGATGCATCTCATTCGCATGAAGAAGCCGTCCGCGTGAAGGTTACGAGAATCGTAATGGAAAGCTCGATCCGCGCCAGGTGATGGATGGCCTTGCGTTTCTGACGACCGTTATCCAACTTCCCCTCTAGTTCAGAGGGGGCGCACACAAGATGCTCAATCCCGACGGCGGATTGCTCCGCGGCACGCTCGACGTGCTCATCCTCAAGGCGTTGAGTTGGGGACCGCGCCACGGGTACGCGGTGGCCGAGTGGGTCCAGGTGGTGACCGAAGGCGAGTTGCTCGTCGAGGAAGGACCGTTGTACACGGCGCTGCATCGCCTCGAGAAAAACGGCCTGCT
>Ga0157372_10004653_pt1 | contig 14585 bp, 12 predicted proteins | sample C55metaG_FD_115307 | JGI IMG/M metagenome (GOLD analysis project Ga0157372, IMG submission 115307) | Corn rhizosphere microbial communities from Kellogg Biological Station, Michigan, USA - C5-5 metaG | ecosystem: Host-associated > Plants > Roots > Rhizosphere > Soil | place: USA: Michigan... | reverse complement strand
GCGGGCGGCGCCGCGAGCCATCCCGAGGCGACGATCGTTGCGACCGGGTCGCGGGGCGGCGCGACGATCACATGCACGGGCGCGGGCGCGAGCCAGCGCCACAGCCAATACGCAATGACGGCAACGAGGAGCAGCGCCGCCACGAACGTCGCGAGTAAAGCTGCCGCGCGTGCCACACGCGAAGCCTGCACGGCGTCGGCCATCATTGCAGCGCTCGCTGAACCGCGCCTGCCAACCGGTACGCAACCACGTTGCGCATCATGCGCCGCACCGCGCCTGCATCGCTATAATCGTGCGCCGCATCGCTCGCCTTCCCCGCAATGAATCCCCGCCTCACGCGCCTGCAGCCGTATCCGTTCGAGCGGCTGCGTACGCTGTTCGCCGGTCACGCGGCGCCGCCTCTGTCGCCCATCAACTTCGGCATGGGCGAGCCGCGCCACCCGACGCCCCGGCTCATCGTCGACGCGCTCGCCGAGGGCACGCCCGCGCTCGCGAATTATCCCACGACGGCCGGCGCGCCCGCGCTGCGCGAGGCCATCGCGCGTTGGCTCGCCGCTCGCCATGCGCTGCCCGCGCTCGACGCCGCGACCCAGGTGCTGCCGGTGCTCGGCAGCCGCGAGGCGCTGTTCAGCTTCGCGCAGACGGTGATCGACGCGAGCCGGCCGGCGCCCGTGGTCGTCGTGCCCAATCCGTTCTACCAGATCTACGAGGGCGCGGCGCTGCTCGCCGGCGCCGACACGTACTGCGTCGACGCCGACCCGGCGCGTGGCTTCCGTCACGATTTCGACGCGGTGCCGGAGAGCGTGTGGCGCCGCACGCAGCTTCTCTACGTGTGCTCGCCCGACAACCCGACCGGCAGCGTCGTCGACGCCGCGACGTGGCAGCGCCTGTTCGCGCTCGCCGATCGCCACGGCTTCGTCATCGCGTCCGACGAGTGCTATTCGGAGATCTACTTCGACGAAGGGCGCGCGCCGCTCGGCGCGCTCGCCGCCGCGGCGGCCTGCGGTCGCCGCGATTACGCGCGGCTCGTGGTGTTCGGCTCGCTGTCGAAGCGCTCGAACGCGCCGGGGCTGCGCTCGGGATTCGTGGCCGGCGACGCCGCGCTGCTGCGCGCCTACCTGCAGTACCGCACGTATCACGGCTCGGCGATGTCCGGCATGGTGGCGCACGCGAGCATCGCCGCGTGGAACGACGAGGCGCACGTGCGCGCCAACCGCGCGCTCTACGCGGCGAAATTCCGCATGCTGGTGCCGGAAATCGCCGCCGTGCTGCCCTGCGCGATGCCCGAGGCCGCGTTCTACCTGTGGATCGACGTCGGCGGCGACGACGTCGCGTTCGCGTGCGACCTCCATGCCGCGGCCAACGTCACCGTGCTGCCGGGAAGCTTCCTCGGCCGCGACGCGCACGGCGTGAACCCGGGCGTCGGTCGCGTGCGGGTCGCGCTGGTGGCCGACGCCGCCGAGTGCGCCGCGGGCGTCGAGCGGCTGGTCGGGTTCGTGCGGCACGGGCGCTGACGGCCAGTCGCCCCCCGCAACGCTTCGTCCCGGTGGCGGGCGCCCCGTCGCGAGGGCCGTGAATCGCGGCGGTTCGCCCCTAGAATCACCCCATGGACGCGCTCACCGCCGCCTCGCCGCGCCGCCGCTTCGCCGATCGGCTCGCCGCCGGCTTCCGTGCGTCGCCGCTGTCGATCTTCCTGATCGCCGCGCTCAACACCGGCATCGCGCTGGCGCTGTGGATCGACGACCCGCGGCCGTTCTGGCATCCGTTCGTCACTGTCCAGCTCTCCGGCTTCTCGATCGCGTATTGCGTCAACGTGGTGTCGCCGTGGGCCAAGCCCAAGGCGTTCCGCCGCCTACTCGCGGCGGTCGCCGTCGGCGCCGTGATCGGCGTGTTGCTGGTGATCGTCGCCAAGGGCTACGACAGTGCCTACATCGCGAGCCATGGCGCGGTCTTCGTCGGCAACGTCGTCGCGTCGATGATCATCGGGCTGTTCGTCAGCCTGTTCTTCCACGTCAGGATCCGCGACTCGCTCGCCGAGGCCGCGCTGCAGCGCGCCGAGGCGGAGCACCACCTGCTGTCGCGACAGGCCGTCGAGGCGCAGCTCAAGATGATGCAGGCGCAGATCGAGCCGCATTTCCTGTTCAACACGCTGGCGTCGATGCAGTACCTGATCGAGACCGACCCGCCGCGCGCCAACGTGCTGCTCACGCACCTGATCGGCTACCTTCGCGCGTCGCTGCCGCAGCTGCGCGCCGCATCGTCGACGCTCGGCCAGGAGGCGCGGCTCATCGAGGCGTACCTCAACATCCTCAAGATGCGGATGGGCGATCGCCTCGCGTTCGCCGTCGACGTGCCCGACGCGCTGCGCGGCGCGGCGTTCCCGCCCAACCTCGTCATCTCGCTCGTCGAGAACGCGGTCAAGCACGGCCTCGAGCCCACGGTCCACGGCGGCCGCGTCGACGTGACCGCGACAACCGAGGGCGACCGGCTCGTCGTGCGCGTCCGCGACACCGGCACCGGGGTCGGCGCCATCGAAACCCCGTCCCCGGGCATGGGTGTCGGCCTCAGCAACATCCGCGAGCGGCTCGCGGCCTTGTACGGCGAGCGCGCGACGCTCACGATGGCGGCTGCGCCGGGCGGAGGCACGCTGGCGACGCTGTCGATCCCGCTCGCGCACGACTGATGGCCACTGCCCTCATCGCCGAAGACGAGCCGATGCTGGCCGCGCAACTGAAGGCGCGGCTCGGCGAGGCGTGGCCCGAGCTCGGCATCGTCGGCACGGCGCCGAACGGTGACGAGGCGTTGTTGCTCGCACGCACGCACCAGCCCGACATCGCATTCCTCGACATCCGCATGCCCGGGCGCGACGGCCTCGACGTCGCGCGCGCGCTCGGCGGCAGCCTGCACGTCGTGTTCGTCACCGCGTACGACGAATACGCGGTCGCGGCGTTCGAGGAAGGTGCGATCGACTACCTGTTGAAGCCGGTCGCACCCGATCGCATCGCCAAGGTCGTCGCGCGGCTCAAGGCGCGCATGAAGAGCGCGCCGCTCGACCTCAATGCGGTGCTCGCGCGCCTTGCCGCGCGCGATGCGACGCCGGCGCTGCGCTGGGTGCGCGCGTCGCTCGGCAACGCGCTGACGATGATCGCCATCGACGATGTCCTGTACTTCCAGGCCGAGGACAAGTACACGAAGGTCGTCACCCGCAATGGCGACGGCCTCATTCGCAAGCCGATCAAGGAGCTCTACGAGGAGCTCGATCCCGAGGCCTTCTGGCAGGTGCATCGCGGCACGATCGTCAATCTCGGCGCGATCGCGCGCGTCGAGCGTGACTGGCGCGACCAGCCGGTCATCCATCTCAAGTCGCGTCCCGAGACGCTCACCGTGTCGCGCAGCTTCGCGCATCGGTTCAAGGCGATGTAGGCGGAGCCCATCGGCATTCCCGCGCATGCGGGAATTCGGCTGACGCGGCGAGGACGTGCGCGTCCCGCTGATCCGTGGGTCACCTCTGGCCCCCCGCCCTTCCCGGGGATGACGGCAGGGCCGGGGCGCGGCGCTGGTCCACGCGGTAAAATCGCGACTTTTCGCGAGCCCCATTCGATGTCATCGCTGTCCGCGACACTCGACGCGGCGTGGGAATCCCGCGCCACGCTCGACCCCGAGCACGCTCCGGCCGACGTGCGCGAGGCGGTCGACCACGTGATCGCCGAGCTCGACGCCGGCCGCCTGCGCGTCGCCGAGAAGATCGACGGCGCGTGGCACGTCCACCAATGGATCAAGAAGGCGGTGCTGCTGTCGTTCCGCCTCGCCGGCAACGCCGGCATCGGCCTTGAAGGGCCCGCGGTGCCGTTCCGGTTCTACGACAAGGTGCACACGAAGTTCGCGCGCTTCACCGACGCCGACTTCGCGCGCGCCGGCGTGCGCGTCGTCCCGCCGGCCGTCGCGCGCCGCGGCGCCTATGTCGCGAAAAACGTCGTGCTGATGCCCTCGTACGTGAACATCGGCGCCTACGTCGACGAAGGCACGATGGTCGACACATGGGCGACTGTCGGCTCGTGCGCGCAGATCGGCCGCAATGTCCACCTGTCGGGCGGCGTGGGCATTGGCGGCGTGCTCGAGCCGCTGCAGGCCAACCCGACGATCATCGAGGACAACTGCTTCATCGGCGCGCGCTCCGAAGTCGTCGAGGGCGTGATCGTCGAGGAGAACGCGGTGCTCGGCATGGGCGTGTTCCTCGGCCAGAGCACGCGGATCGTCGATCGCGGGAGCGGCCAGGTGTCCTACGGCCGCGTGCCGGCCGGATCGGTCGTCGTCGCCGGCAGCCTGCCGTCCGGCGACAGCGGGCTCCACCTCTACTGCGCGGTGATCGTCAAGCGCGTCGACGCGAAGACCCGCGCCAAGACCGCGATCAACGAGCTGTTGCGGGCGTGATCACCAGCCCCCACCATTGACGCCATGTCCGTCCCCATCAAGTCCGCCGACGAGATCGTGCGCATGCGCGAGGCCGGCCGCCTCGCCTCAGAGCTCCTCGACTACCTGACGCCCCACGTCAAGGCCGGCGTGACCACCGGCGAGATCGACCGCCTCGCCCACGTGTACATGGTCGACGTGCAGCGCACCGTGCCGGCGACGCTCAACTACGCGCCGCCCGGCCATTCGCCGTATCCGGCGTCGCTCTGCACGTCGATCAACCACGTCGTCTGCCACGGCATCCCGGGCGACCGCAAGCTTCGCAACGGCGACATCATCAACGTCGACGTCACCGTCATCAAGGACGAGTACCACGGGGACTCGAGCCGCATGTTCTTCATCGGCGCGCCGTCGATCCAGTCGCGGCGCCTGGTCGACGTCACCTACGAGGCGATGTGGAAGGGCATCCGCGCCGTGCGACCGGGCGCGCACCTGGGCGACATCGGCCACGTGATCCAGCGTCATGCCGAGAGCAACGGCTTTTCGATCGTCCGCGAGTTCTGCGGGCACGGCATCGGCCGGCGCTTCCACGAGGAGCCGCAGGTGCTCCACTACGGGCGCCCCGGCACCGGCCTCAAGCTCCAGCCCGGCATGATCTTCACCGTCGAGCCGATGGTGAATGCCGGCCGCCCGGGCATCCGCGGCCTCGCCGACGGCTGGACGATCGTCACCGCCGACCACTCGCTGTCGGCGCAATGGGAGCACACGGTGCTCGTCACCGACGACGGTTTCGAGGTGCTGACCGTCTCCAGCGGCACGCCGCCGCCCCCGCCGCTCGACGCCTGACGCAACGCTCATGGCCGCCGTGCCGGGCATGATCGAGTCGGCGATGAACGTCGCGTCGCCGATCGCGCATTGGCGCGACACGCTCGCGAGCGAGCACCTCGCGCTGCGCAACGCGTTCTTCGCGCGCCCCGACACGCCGCGGCTGCTGCGCGGGCTCGCGCGCCTGACCGATCGCGTGCTGAAGGACGTCTGGCAGGCGTCACGGATGCCGGCCGGCGCCGCCCTACTCGCCGTCGGCGGCTACGGCCGCGGCAAGCTCTTCCCCCATTCCGACGTCGATCTTCTGATCCTGCTCGACGACGCGGAGTCGCCCGACGCGGCGTCGCTCGAGCGCTTCGTCGCGACGCTGTGGGACATCGGCCTCGAGGCCGCGCACGCGACGCGCACAATCGCCCAGTGCGAGCGCGAGATGGCCGCCGACATCACCGTGCGCACGAGCCTGCTCGAGCACCGCCGCATCGCCGGTTCGGCGAAGCTCGCACGCCTGTTCTCGGCGCGCTTTGCCGCGGCGCTCGACATCCGCGCGTTCTACGCGGCGAAGGCGCTCGAGCAGCAGCAGCGGCATCTCAAGTACGACGACGCGATCTACAACCTCGAGCCCAACGTCAAGGAGAGCCCGGGTGGCCTGCGCGACCTGCAGACGGTGCTGTGGGTCTCCGCTGCCGCCGGCCTCGGCCGCAATTGGCGCGAGCTCGCGCACAACGGCCTGATGACGCTCGCCGAGGCGAGAAGCGCATCGCGCCACGAGCGCACGATCGCGACGCTGCGCGTGCGCCTGCACTACCTCGCCGCGCGCCGCGAGGACCGGCTCGTGTTCGACGAGCAGACGGCGCTCGCGCGCGAGGTCGGCCTTGCCGACACGCCGACGCGCCGCGCCAGCGAACGCCTGATGCAGCGCTATTACCGTGCGGCCCGCGAGGTGCGCCTTCTCAACACGATCCTGATGCAGAACCTCGGCGTGCGCATCCTCGCGCCTTCGCGCGTGGCGACGCCGATCGACTCCGACTTCGTCGCGCTCGACGAGCTGCTGCACATCGGCGACGCCGGGCTCTTCGACAAGCGCCCGTCGGCGATCCTCGACGCGTTCCTGACGATGCAGCGGCACGCCGAGCTCAAGGGGATGTCGGCGCGTACGCTGCGCGCGATCGTACGCGCGCGTCGCCACATCGACGCCGCGTTCCGCCGCGATGCCGGCAATCGCGCGCGCTTCGTCGCGATGTTCCGCGAGCCACGCGGCATCACGCACGAGCTGCGGCGGATGAACCTGACCGGCGTGCTCGGCGCGTATCTGCCGGTGTTCGGGCGAGTCGTCGGGCAGATGCAGCACGACCTCTTCCACGTGTACACGGTGGACGAGCACACGCTGATGGTGATCCGCAACCTGCGGCGCTTCACCGAGGCGCAGCACGCGCACGAATACCCGCTCTGCTCGCGGTTGATCGGCGACTTCGAGCGCAAGGAGCTGCTCTACCTCGCCGGGCTCTTCCACGACATCGGCAAAGGCCGTGGCGGCGACCATTCGACGCTCGGTGCGCGCGACGCGAAGCGGTTCTGCCGCACGCACGGCTTGCCACGCAAAGATGCGGAGCTCGTCGCGTGGCTCGTGCAAAACCACCTCGCGATGAGTGCCGTCGCGCAAAAATCCGACCTCACCGATCCCGCGGTGATCGAGGCGTTTGCACAGAAAGTCGGCGACGCGCGTCGCCTCACCGCGCTCTACCTCCTGACGGTCGCCGACATCCGCGGCACGAGCCCGAAGGTGTGGAACGCATGGAAGGGCCAGCTTCTCGAGGACCTCTTCCACGCGACGCGGCGCGCGCTCGAGCACGGCGGCGCGACCGCGCTGCACGACTCGATCCGCGTGCGCCAGGACGAGGCGCGGCGGTTGCTCCGTCTCGCGGCGATCGCCGACGGCGCCGAGGCTCCGCTGTGGAACGCGCTCGACGTCGCCTATTTCCAGCGCCACACCGCCGACGAGATCGCCTGGCATGCGCGCAACCTGCACTGGCGGCTCGATCGTCGCGAGCCCATCGTCCAGGCCCGGCTCGCGCGCGCGGGCACCGGCCTCGAGGTGATGATCTACCTGCCCGACCAGAGGGCGTTGTTCGCGCGCATCGCGGGCTTCTTCGGGCGCGCGGGCCTGTCGATCCTCGAGGCGCGCATCCACACGACGCGCGGCGGCTATGCGCTCGACACGTTCGTCGTGCACGACCCAGCGAATCCCGGCGCGACGTCGCGCTCGGCGATCCAGTACGTCGAGCACGAGCTGCGCAAGGCGCTCACCGATGCGGGCCCGCTCGCGCCGCCGACGAGCGGGCGGCTGTCGCGGCGCCTGCGGCACTTCCCGCTGACGCCCGAGATCCAGATCTTCCCGGACGACAAGGGGCTGCGCTACATCCTCGAGGTCGTCGCCGGCGACCGCCCTGGCCTCCTCGCGCAGGTCGCGTGGCTGCTAGCCGAGGCGAACGTCAACATCGCGAGCGCCAAGATCAACACGCTCGGCGACCGCGCCGAGGACGTGTTCCTGATCGACGGCGCGCGGCTGCACGACGAGCAGGCGCTGCTGCGGCTCGAGACGATGCTCTACGACGCCTTGGCGGTGCCGGCCTGAGGGTGTTCCCCGCGCCGCGCGCAATGAGCGGCGCCCGGAAAGACGAAGGGCCGCCTAAGCGGCCCTGCGCGCTTGCAGCAGTTTGAATCAGCGGCGGCGACGGCGTGTGGCGACGAGGCCCGCCAATCCGGCGATCATCAGAGCGAGCGTCGCGGGCTCCGGCACCTGCTCGCGCGGGCCGCATGGCACCTGGGTGCAGCCGCCATCAAGGCTTTGCGCGTCGTGCGAGAACGGCGCGTTGACGGCCGGATGGTCGCCATCGAGCGTTTTCTGGTCGAACAGGTCGAAGTGGATCGAATACGCACTCGACAGCAGTGAAGTATCGACGGCGAAGCTGGTGAAGTAGAGACAGTCGCTCAAGCAGCCACCACTGATCGAGCTCGGCGTCGTCGTCTGGGTGTCGATCGATGCGGTCTGGTTGCCGGACGAGAACTGGAAGGGCAGCATGCCGTACCACGTCGGAAAATCGCCGTGCGTCGGCAATCCGCTCGGCGTACCCCAAGTGAGGTCTGACGTCACGTTGTACGTCTGGCCACCGAACTTGAATGAACCCGCATTCAGCGCGGGATGCGAGCCACTCGTGCCCACCGGTGAATCGTCCGCGCCAAGCTCGAGTGCGAACGAAATGTAGAACGTGTCGGATAGGGTGTCCTGGTTCGGCCCGAACAGCGCGTACAGGTCGAACGTCTGGCCGGACGCGAACGTCGTTTCAAGCGTTCCATCGTACGTGCCGCCCGGCACCGTCAACTGAAGCTCAGGCACCGCGTACGCGGCGCCCGCGCCCAGGAGGCCGGCCGACAACACGACAGCAGGCGCGATGGAGCGTACAAATCGCCTGCGACTGGTGGATTTTCCTTGCGGCATGGTGGTTGTTCGCTGGGTTCGCATTCGGATGCCTATATACACGCAAGTTTCGGGCAACCCGGCGTGATTGCTGCCGCATCAAGGACTTGGATACCGTACTGCGGGCGCCGTCTGAGGCAGTGTCAAAGGGGCCGACATCGGCTGCCGAACCACCCATTCCAGCGCCTCCCAGTGTCCGAACCGCCTGTGCTGGACAACGCCCGTCACTCGCCGACCGTCTCCCGCCCTGGAAAGAGGATGTCGGTATAGCCGAACTGCCGGAAATTGCGCATCCGCATCGGGTAGAGCACGCCGTCGAGGTGATCGCATTCGTGTTGCACGACACGGGCATGAAAACCGGTCACCTCGCGCCGGATCGGGTTGCCGACCGGATCGAAGCCCTCGTAGCGCAGGGTCGTGAAACGCGGCACCACACCGCGCAATCCGGGTACGGAGAGGCACCCTTCCCAGCCGTCCTCCTCGTCGTCGCCGAGGATCGTGATCACCGGGTTGACGAGCTCGGTGTACGGCACCGGCTCGGCGTCGGGATAGCGCGGGTTGGCCTCGACGCCGAAGATCACGACGCGCAACGGCACGCCGATCTGCGGCGCGGCGAGGCCCGCACCGCTGGCCGCGGCCATCGTCTCGCGCATGTCGGCGAGCAGCGCGTGCAACGCCGGCGTGCCGAGCGCCGTCACTGGCGACGAGCGCTCGAAAAGCCGCGGGTCGCCCATTCGCAGGATGTCGCGTATCACGTCGTCGTGCCTCGCTGCCTCGCCACGGCCTCGAGGATCGCACAAACGTCGCGCATTCCCTTGCCGAGCACCTTCAGCAGTGCGTCGTGCGAAATGCCCGCAACGCTCTCGCCGCGTCCGGCGGCGTGGTTGATCGACAGCGTCAGCGCCGCGTACGCGAGGCCGGCCTCGCGGGCGAGCGCCGCCTCGGGCATGCCGGTCATGCCGACCATCGTCGCGCCATCGCGCTCGAGCCGGTCGATCTCGGCCGCGGTCTCGAGCCGCGGGCCGTTGACTGCCGCGTAGACGCCGCCATCGACGAGCGCGACCGACGCGGCACGTCCCGCGGCGAGCAGCGCCGCACGCAGCGCCGGCGCATACGGCTCGGTGAAATCGACATGCGTGACCGCCGCCCCGTCGCCGTCGAAGAACGTCGCGTCGCGCCCCGACGTGTAGTCGACGATCTGTCGCGGCACGGCCAGCGAGCCGGGCGGATGCCCGGCGATGCCGCCCACGGCCGCCACGGCGATGACGTCGCGCGCCCCCGCATCGGCGAGCGCGCGGATGTTCGCGCGGTAGTTGATCCGGTGCGGCGGCAGGCGATGGCCGGTGTCGTGCCGCGCGAGAAAAAGCACTTCGGTTCCAGCCAGCCGGCCGCGCCACAGCGTGGCCGACCGTCCGAAGGGCGTATCGAGCGGCGTGCCGCGGGCGTCGCGAAGCTCGGGCAGCGTATCGAGGCCGCTGCCCCCTATGATGGCGAGCATGGAAATTGCTTAGGCAGTGATCCGTTACGGAATCGTCGCATGCCGGCCAGCGACGCGCGAACGCGCGCATTGCGTGGCGGCCCGCGACATTTCATGACATCATCATGAGAACCGTCCGCCCCGGCATTGTAGCCGGCGGCGGCGCATGCGAAGGGTGACGCACCATGTTCCTCGACCGGCTCTTCAAGCTGATGGCGGAGAAGCAGGCTTCCGACCTGTTCATCTCCTGCGGCGCGCCGATCAACCTCAAGGTCAACGGCGTGGTGTCGCCGGTGTCGACGCAGCCGATGGACCCCGACACGGTGCGTCGCATCGCCTACGAGCTGATGAACAAGGAGCAGGCGCGCGCGTTCGAGAGCGAGCTCGAGATGAACCTCTCGCACCTCGACCGCGCGGTGGGCAATTTCCGCATCAACATCTTCCGCCAGCGCGGCACGATCTCGCTCGTCATCCGCTACGTGCGCAGCAACATCCCGCCGTTCGCGCAGCTGCGGCTGCCGCCGGTGCTGCTCGACCTCGTCGTCGAGCGCCGCGGCCTCGTGCTGGTGGCCGGCGCCACCGGCTCCGGCAAGTCGACCACGCTCGCGGCGATGATCGACCATCGCAACCTCAAGAAGCCCGGCCACATCCTGACGATCGAGGACCCGATCGAGTACCTGTTCGAGCACAAGCAGAGCATCGTCAACCAGCGCGAGATCGGCATCGACACGCAGAACTATCACCTCGCGCTCGCCAATGCGCTCCGCGAGGCGCCCGACCTCATCATGATCGGCGAGATCCGCGACAAGGAGACGATGCAGGCGGCGCTGATCCACACGCTGACCGGCCACCTGTGCCTGTCGACGATCCACGCCAACAACAGCTATCACGCGCTGTCGCGGATCATCAACCTGTTCCCTCACGACGCGCGCTCGGCGGTGCTGTCCGACCTGTCGATCGGCCTGCGCGCCATCATCTCGCAGCGCCTCGTGCGCAACCGCGACGGCGAGCTGCAGCCGGCCGTCGAGATCCTGCTCAACACGTCGCTGATCGCCGAGCTCATCAAGAGCGGCGAGTTCGCGCAGATCAAGGAAGCGATGGAGCAGTCGCTCTATCCCGGATCGCAAACCTTCGAGCAGGCGCTGTGCCGCCTGTTCCTCGATGGCCGCATCACGTACGACGAGGCGATGACCGCCTCCGACTCGGCAACCAACCTCGCGTGGCTCATTAACCAGAACGCCCCCAACACGCGCGTCGAGTCGATCGAGGACGGCACCAACGAGCAGAAGGCGCACGCCCGCCGCGGCAACGTCGACTTCGCATCGGTGTCGATCGACCCGGCGATGCTCGACCACGCGCAGTAACCCGCGGCACCGCCAACACCTTCCCAGGTCGTACCCGAAAACCCCCGTTGTGCGAGGCGCGGCGGGACGGGTGCGCCCGCTTCCGCTTCATGCAGCAGGCGCTCCAGCGGGCGCACCCGTCCCGCCGCGCGCGGAGTGGCGGTTCGCCACGCCAAGCCACGAGGTGCGAAGTGACCTCCGCAAAGCGCTCAGCGTCATCGGGCGAGGGGTATGCCCGACGGAGCGCCTGCTGTATGAAGCGAAGTCGGGCATACCCCTCGCCCGATGACACTCGCACGGCGCGACGCGGGCATACCCCTCGCCCGATGACACGTGCACCGCGCGACGCGCGCATACCCTTCGCCCGATGACACGCGCACCGCGCGACGCCGGCATGCCCCTCGCTGGCCGACGCTCGCGCGGCGCGCGTTTGCTACCATCGCCCGGTGGACGACCGCGCCCATCCGACGCTCGACCTCGCCGCCGACCTGATCGCGCGGCGCTCGCTCACGCCTGACGACGCCGGTTGCCAGGACGTGCTCGCGGGGAGGCTTGGTCCGCTCGGTTTCGCATGCGAGGCGATCGTCGCCAACGGCGTGACGAATTTGTGGGCGCGCCTCGGCAAGACGGCGCCGCTCGTTGTGCTCGCCGGCCACACCGACGTCGTGCCGACAGGGCCACTCGATGCGTGGCATTCCGATCCCTTCGTTCCGGTCGTCCGCGACGGCAAGCTCTACGGACGCGGTGCGGCCGACATGAAGGGCGCGGTCGCCGCGTTCGTCGTCGCGATCGAGGCGTTCCTCGCGTCGCGTCCCGCCTTCGCCGGCTCGATCGCGTTGGCGATCACGTCTGATGAGGAGGGCCCGTCGGTCGACGGCACCGTGCGCATCGTCGAGGCGCTGAAGGCGCGCGGCGAGGCGATCGACTATTGCATCGTCGGCGAGCCCTCGTCGGTCGAGCGCCTCGGCGACATGATCAAGAACGGCCGGCGCGGCACGCTGTCGGGCACGCTGACCGTGCACGGCGTGCAAGGCCACGTCGCCTATCCCCATCTCGCCGACAACCCGATCCATCGAATCGCGCCGGCGCTGGCCGAGCTCGCGGCGATCCGCTGGGACGACGGCAACGAGCACTTCCCGCCGACGACGTGGCAGTGTTCCAACGTCCACGCCGGCACCGGCGCGAACAACGTCATCCCGGGCTCGCTCGAGCTCAAGTTCAACTGGCGCCATTCCACCGCATCGACGCGCGAGAGCCTCGTCGCGCGTCTCGAGGACACGCTGCGCCGCCACGGTGTCCGCTACACGCTGGCGCTGCCGTCCTCGGGCGCGCCGTATCTCACGCCGCGCGGCACGCTGGTCGACGCCGTCACCGCGGCGATCCGCGAGCAATGCGGCATCACGCCCGAGCTCTCGTGCACCGGCGGCACGTCCGACGGCCGCTTCCTCGCAACGATCGCGCGCGAGGTCGTCGAGCTCGGGCCGGTCAACGCGACGATCCACAAGGTCGACGAATGCGTCGACGTGGCCGAGCTCGAGGCGCTCGCGGCGCTGTACCGCCGCATCCTCGACCGGCTGCTGCCTGCCGCATGAGGCCTGCACCGCTGCGGGCGACGGCCGCCGGCACGATCGCGGCGGCGATGCCGTGAGCGTGCCGCGCCGCTTCCGCCGCGGAATCGCGCCAAAGCGCATCGCGCACGAGGCGATCCGATGAGTGCCCCCACCCACGAGCTCGCGACGGTGCGCGACTGGCTGCGCTACGCCGTATCGCGCTTCAACGAGGCAGACCTCGCCTTCGGGCACGGCACGACCAACGCCTGGGACGAGGCCGCGTACCTCGTGCTGCATGCGCTGCACCTGCCGCTCGACCGCCTCGAGCCGTTCCTCGACGCCACGCTGACGCAGCCCGAGCGACTCGCGCTCGCCGACGTGCTCGCGCGCCGCGTCGACGAGCGCATCCCGGCCGCCTACCTCACGCACGAGGCGTGGCTCGGCCATTTCCGCTTCTACGTCGACGAGCGCGTAATCGTGCCGCGCTCGTACATTGCCGAGCTCCTGCCCGACCATCTCGCGCCGTTCGTCGGCGAGCCTGACGCCGTGCGTACCGCGCTCGACCTCTGCACGGGCTCCGGCTGCCTCGCGATCCTGCTCGCCGACGCGTTCGCGCTCGCCGACATCGATGCCGTTGACGTGTCGGCCGACGCGCTCGCGGTCGCGCAGCGCAACGTCAGCGACTACGGCCTCGCCGGCCGCATCAACCTGATCCGCTCGGACGTCTACGCCAATCTCGCCGACAAGAGCTACGACCTCGTCATCAGCAACCCGCCGTACGTGACCGCCGTGGCGATGGACAACCTGCCGCCGGAGCACCGGCGCGAGCCCGCGATCGCGCTGGCGGGCGGCGAGGACGGGCTCGACGTCGTGCGGCGGATCGTCAAGGACGCACCGCGGCATCTCAATCCGCGCGGCATGCTGGTGATGGAGATCGGTGACGGCCGCAACGCCGTCGAGGCGGCGTTTCCGCGGCTCGAGCTCACGTGGCTCGCCACCGCGTCGTCGGACGACAGTGTGTTCGCCGTCAGTCGCGAAGCACTGGTGCGCGGTTAGACCCGCCCACCCTAGCCTTCCATGTCGAAGAACGAGCGGATGCGGCGCATCAGCTCGGCGGCGCGGTTGTTCGCCTGCCGCGCGCGCGCATCGGCGGAGAGCTCGAGCGTCTTGTCGTTGGCCGCCTGCCGCGCCGCGACGACCTCGGACAGCCCGGTGACGAGCTCCGGCCGTGCCTTCAGGATGCCGTCGAAGCCCGCGCGGTCGAGCCGGTAGCAGCGCACGTCGCCGATCGCGACGACGTTGGCGGTGCGCGCCTGGCCGGTGAGGAGGCCCATCTCGCCGAAGTAGTCGGGCGCGCTGAGCTCGCCCAGCTTCGGCCGCTCGCCCTTGTCGTGCGCACTGCCGTAGATGGCGACCTTGCCTTCGGCAAGCAGGTAGAGGCAGTCGGCATGCTCGCCGATGCGCGAGATGACGTCGCCGTTGACGTAGTAGTCGGGCACGAGGTC